>Lana_p2__coassemble_114_pt1 | contig 76908 bp, 65 predicted proteins | sample Lana_p2__metabat2_low_PE_029 | metagenome-assembled genome bin Lana_p2
GACAAGGGCTTTTGAAATTTATCAAAAAAATGTCACTATAAGTGCAATATTTGGGCAATAATCCTGGCTCGTCCAGGATTTTTTATCAGCTAAAACCCTTCAATTAGCGCTATCATAAGGGACTTTTTTAAACAGCCAGGAGGTTTTAGGTAAGAGCATATGTCTAAGATTAATAATTCTCAGGATGAACTTAAGGTCGGGCGTGCTTCTTTGTTAAGACCAAGAATCATGCGCATGATTAAGCTAAATATCTTGTTTATTGCCATTGGCTTGGGACTGAGCACTTACTTTATTTTCCACTATGTAACTTGGCTGGCTCCCATTAAGTATCCTTTAAAGAACTTTATTGATAGCATTGTGCCAGGCCTGATTTTTACCTTGCTGTTCTTAGCCTTTAGCAAGGTCGAGCTTACGCGCATGAAACCACGCCGCTGGCATATTATTTTGGTATTGTTCCAAATCGGTGTGCCTTTCTTGGTGGTTTTATATATGGTGAACTTTCCTGAGGTAACAGCGACGTGGCGCTTAGAGCTTGAAGGTGTGATTGCCTGTGTGATTACCCCTACGGCCGCCGCCGCTGCGGTTATTACGGGTAAGTTAGGTGGCGATGAGTCCTCGCTTACTACTTATACCTTGCTCTCTAATTTAGGCGCAGCTATTGGTATTCCTTTGATTTTCCCTTTAATTTCAGCCAATGCCCAAGGCGGCTTTATTCATGAGTTTTTAATTATCATGAATCAAGTCTTCCCTTTAATTGTGCTGCCTTTGATTTTGGCTCAAGGTATTCGCTACTTTATCAAGCCGCTCAATCAGTTCATTTGCGCTAAGCTCAAGGAATTTAATTTCTACTTATGGGCCTTTACCTTAAGTACAATTTCCGCCACTGCCTGTTCTAATATGATGAACTCCCCAGAGAGTGCAGCTACTATGACTAATTTGGCCTTGGTTGGCTTGGTCTTTACTGCCATTCAATTTGCCTTTGGTAAGTTAATTGGCCACTTAGAGGGCCAAAGAATCTCAGCAGGCCAAGCCTTAGGTCAAAAGAACATGGTCTTTGGTATTTGGATTACCTTAGCCTATCTAACCCCAGCAGCTTCAATTGCCCCAGGCTGCTATATCTTGTGGCAAAATATAGTCAACTCATGGCAGCTTTACTATCGCGAAACCCGTAATCTTACCTACCACGATAAGATTTAAGCTACCAGCCCCTCCTATAGGCCTTTGAGGCCTCAGGGAGCAGCGCAGGGCGCAAGCGCGCCCGCCCAATAAAAAAGGATGTGCCAATAGATTGGGTACATCCTTTTTTAGCTTTTAGCTGTGGTCTGCCTTGAGACTACTTCATTAAGACATGATCATCGGCCGTGATCTTGTCTAAAGCAGCGGCAGCTGCGGCTGCAGCGGCGGCCGCATCGGGCTCATTGAAAATGTCAGCTGCGCAGAAGTTGAAATTCTTGTCTTGCTCTAGAGGTAAGAGAGCTAGCGCAATCATGTTCTCCTTTAAAGATGGAGCCCACTTTTCCTTGAAGACACTAAGCTTGAGTTCAACTAACTCAAAGTTCTCATTGGTGTCGTCGTCTGCATTGTCAAGGAAGTACTGAACAAAGCGAGGATGGCACCAAATAGGCAAGAACATGTGATAGCTAGAGCTATCATCACCATCCTCAGGAGCATCTTCAAATAATAAAGGCATACCCTCAGCGCCCTTTTCTTTGAGTAGATAGATAGTCTCTTGCTCTTGGCAGTGCTTCAAGCAGAAAAATTGGCGATAATCGTCATCTAAGTTTAAGACGGCGTTATACATTTGTTCGGTAAGCTCTAACATTGTAAGGTCTCGCTTAGTTAGTCAATATTGCCTAGGTTTAATTATATAAAATTCGCCGCCTTTGGGGCGTGCCTTGACGCTTTTTTAGCACGCTTGGCCTTGGCCTTAGTGGCGCTTGCGCCCCGAGGAGCAGTGCCAGCAGTGGCGCTAGTGGCGCAGCTGGCGGAGCTGGTGAGTATAGGCTTTAGGAAGTGGCCAGTGACTGAGTTTGGATTGTCAGCTACTTGTTCTGGAGTACCTGTGGCGATGATTTGGCCGCCGCCTGCGCCGCCTTCAGGGCCAAGGTCGATAATTTGGTCAGCACACTTAATGACATCTAAATTATGCTCAATGACAATCACGCTATTGCCCTCATCGCGCAGGCGTAAGAGCATGTCTAAGAGCTGCTTGACGTCATGAAAGTGCAAGCCTGTAGTTGGCTCATCTAAGACATAGAGAGTGTTTTTAGTGGAGACCTTAGATAGTTCTTTAGCCAACTTAATACGCTGGGCCTCGCCGCCTGAGAAAGTTAGGGCAGACTGGCCTAAGGTAATATAAGACAAGCCCACATCCATCAGTGCTTTAAGCTTGCGCTTGAGCTTGGGAATGGCCTCAAAGAATTTGTAGGCCTCCTCTACTGTCATATTGAGCACATCAGAAATATTCTTGCCCTTGTAAGTTACCTCTAAAGTTTCGCGATTATAGCGCTTGCCTTCACATTGCTCGCATTGGACATAGACATCAGGTAAGAAGTGCATTTCCACGCGAATAGTGCCATCGCCTTGGCAAGCCTCACAACGGCCGCCTTTGACATTAAAAGAGAAGCGTCCTGCGCTATAGCCACGGGCACGCGACTGCTCGGTTTGGGCAAAGAGCTCACGAATACCAGTAAAGAGATCGATATAGGTAGCAGGATTAGAGCGTGGGGTACGGCCAATCGGGCTTTGGTCAATACAAATTAACTTATCAAAGTGCTCTATACCTGTAATGCTCTCACAAGCAAAAGCAGGGTCGATGGTGATGTTCTCGCCATCTTTCATATGCTTAGACACTAGGGGTACTAAGGTATCGTTAACCAAGGTAGACTTACCAGAGCCTGAAACGCCAGTGACCACAGTAAAGCAGCCCACACCAAAAGAAGCACTGATATTCTTTAAGTTATTGCCCTTACAGCCATTTAAGGTCAAAAAGCCACGTGGCTTTACTCTCTGTTTAGGAACGGCAATGCACTTGCGGCCAGTTAAGTAATCAGCAGTTAAAGACTGGGTGCAGCTCATAATTTGCTCGGGGGTACCAGTAGCTACAATCGAGCCTCCATGCACGCCAGCACCAGGTCCAATGTCGATAATATAGTCTGCCTGTCTAATGGCATCCTCATCGTGCTCGACTACGATGACGCTATTGCCCAAATCGCGTAAGTGCATGAGGGCATCTAACAGGCGCTGGTTATCGCGTTGGTGCAAGCCAATACTTGGCTCATCGAGCACATACATCACTCCCACTAAGCCAGCGCCAATTTGGCTAGCTAGACGAATACGCTGGGACTCGCCGCCAGATAAGGTATCTGCCGAGCGCGATAAGTTTAAATAGCCCAAGCCCACGTCCTTTAAGAACATTAAGCGTTCTTGTACTTCCTTTAAGATCCGCTCTGCAATCTTGCTATCTTGAGTACCGAGTTTGAGATTACTAAAGAACTCGTAGCTCTCATTAATCGACAGCTCATTAATTTGGGGTAAGGACATGTTTCCCACAAAGACATTACAATATTCTTTCTTTAAGCGTGCACCCTGACACTCAGGGCAGACCTTGCTCTTCATTAAGGCTTGCAGCTGGTTTTGATAGCTCTCAGACTCACTTTCTTTGGCTTGGCGCTCAAAGTAGCGAATGACGCCTAAGAAATCGTCGGTGCCATAGAAGATTTTCTGGCGCTGTTTTGTGGTAAGTTCTTTAAAAGGCTTGTAAATATCAATGCCATGAGCATCGCACATTGGCACTAAGAGGCGATAAAAGCTCCATGAGCGCTTGTCCCACAGTGCAATAGCGCCCTCTTCAATAGACTTGTTGGGGTTAGGGACTACCTTGTCCTCATCAAAGACCAAGAGCTTGCCAAGGCCATCGCAGCTTGGACAGGCGCCATGTGGGTTATTAAAGGAGAAATTGCGGGGCTCTAACTCACTAATGGAATAGCCGCACAAAGGGCAGGAGTATTGGGAGGATAACAAGATCTCCTCGTTAGGCTCATGCTCATCCATAGGAACAATCATGGCCAAGCCTTCAGCAAGTTTTAAGGCCGTTTCAAAGGACTCTGCTAGGCGCTGAGCCATATCTTCTCTGACCTTAAAGCGATCGACTACCACTTCAATATTGTGCTTGATATGGAGCTTGAGCTCTGGAGGATCGCTCAAGTCGCAAATCTCGCCATCAATGCGGGCACGAATAAAGCCTTTAGAGGCGAGCTCGCTTAAGAGCTGACGATACTCTCCTTTACGCCCTCGCACTACAGGTGCCAAAATCATGAGCTTGGTCTCAGCCTCATAAGCTAAGGTCTGATCGACCATTTGGGAAATGGTCTGGGCCTTTAAGATGGTGCCATGTTCAGGGCATTTAGCTTGTCCAATACGAGCAAAGAGCAGGCGCAAATAATCATGGATCTCAGTAATGGTACCTACAGTAGAGCGCGGGTTATGGGAGGTTGCTTTTTGCTCAATTGAAATGGCAGGAGATAGGCCCTCAATCGAATCTACATCAGGCTTGTCCATAAGCTGCAAGAACTGACGGGCGTAGGCAGACAAAGACTCTACATAGCGTCTTTGACCTTCGGCATACAAGGTATCAAAAGCTAAGGAGGACTTGCCTGAACCTGACAGGCCTGTAACCACGCAGAGCTTGTCGCGCGGAATGGTCACGGTAATGTTCTTGAGATTGTGGGTGCGAGCACCTCGTACGACAATTTGATCCATAAGAAAAATTTGAGCCTTAAATGTAATAAGTGGGGTTGAGTATTGGTATTGTAATGCTTGAACACTAGTTGCTGGAAAAATAGTTGCGCATCGACAAGCAAAATCTTGTACATTAGAACGCCCATAGAATTTAAGGCGTAGCCTGTGGGCGGTTGCACTCATAGGTGAAACCTAGCTTTGCTCATACTTAAATTTTTATTTTTCTAAAATACTATTAATTATTATAATATTGGTTTAAAATTTAAGTAATGTACTTAGTTTAAGTGGCAGTGCTGGCGCTGCAAAGAAACGGTAGTTTAATCTTAACGATATAGGACGATACATTATGGCAAGAAGTCTCAATAAGGTGACGCTCATTGGTTATATTGCTGATGAGCCAGTGGTTCGTACCACTAATAGTGGCGGCAAGGTTGCCAATGTAACTCTTGTAACCAATGAGAGAGTCAAGAACCTGGCAACTAATACTTGGGATGAAGTTCCTGAGTGGCACCGTCTCGTATTTTGGAATCGTAATGCAGACGCCGTTGAGTCTTTTATCCATAAGGGCTCTCGCATTTATGCAGAGGGTCGTCTTAAAACCAGCTCTTATGTCGATAAGACAGGTGTTAAGCGCTACACTACTGAAATTATTTGCGAAAACATGATTATGCTCGACTCCCGTCGCGACCCTAATGGCAGCGCTATGCAAGGTGGCTTTAATAATAATGCCTCTAGCTATGGTGGTGGTCAAGATAGCTCTTATCCTTATCAGAGCAATGGTGGCAATGCATTTGGCGGCCAACAAAACTATTACAGTCCTAATGCCAATCAAAATCTAGCTTACGGCAATCCACCACCTGCCCCAAGCCCATTTCAAGGTGGTAACCCCACCTCAAACCCATTTGGTCCAGGACCACAGGCCAATAGCTTTAACGCAGTTCCAAGCGCCAGCCAATTTGGCCAGCCAAGTGTAGCTTCTAGCCCATTTGATCCACCAGCCCCTCCAGCCGCCCCAGAGGAGTCTGTAATTCCAAGTGCTCCTGAGGTCGCTCCTGTAGTGGAAAATGGCGGCGGTGATGACGATATTCCGTTTTAAAATTTAGCCTCAAGCGTAAGCTTAAGTGAGCTTAAAATGCCCCTTTGAGATCAGGGATGATTCTCTTAGGGGTATTTTTTTGCACCTTAGAGGTCTAAAGCTCATAAATAAGCCAAAAAATATTAGCTCTCCTTAGGTATTTCTATTGTCAATTATGTTGATATAGTGCTAAGATCTTAGTATTGGTAATATAGGGCAAAAGTGCCTTTTTCCCTTTATTTAGGGAACTAAATTACAAGGCGCTAGTCTTATGATTACTTAAGGTGAAGCTATGAGTATCTATTAGCGTATGTGCTATACTTGGTCACTACCTTAAATGGTGCTCTACCTTAGATAAGATGGGCCTCCTTTAAAAAAGTGAGGGTGAGTCTATTTAAGGGCTTAATTGGTTCCTCCCAAGAAGTGGCTGTAAGTGGTGAGTATCAGGATCTGATATGTGCACTTGAAGTCCTTGGCGGTTGAGTTGATAAGATTAGGCAAGAGTATAGTTTGAGGCAGTAATTGAAGGTGGGTACTTAAGTAACGCCGACAAAGGAAGGGAACACTTCCTGTACCTTTTGGGTACTTAATATCTAAAGGCTGGCCTTTAGGTAGTGTTTGCTAATATACACCGTAATTAGGTAACACATGTTAGTTGATATGTTCTTGAGCTAAGCTGCTTTTCTGTGGGGCAGGAGGCTTGAGCCTATAAGGTGCTTTAAAGGGAAAACCGTACGCTTAGCATGATTTCTGATTATTGCTAAACGAAATGAGAACCGATGCTTGATGTCATCTACATAAAGAGCGGAGTGCTCTTTTGGTCGCCTATGAGGCGGATTGCAGATAAGTTAAGCGCTGACAGTTGCAGGTAAATTATGCGGCTATTAAGTATGCTGCCATATCATGGTAACTGCCATTTTCAGCTTGATCTTTATAAGCGCTAGTGAGCTTATTGGTACGACCTTTCGTCTCTTTGGGGGCATGTGGTTGGTGATAAGTGGGTAGCCAGAAGGTCGCGTTTATGGACAGTATGCGTGATGCTAGGTAGTGGGGACTTTAGCTGGGACTTTTATTTAGGACAGTTAGTGGGAAACTTGCAGCATATCTGGTACTTAGAGGCCAACATGCAGCGCATGAGCTTTTATGTAGGGAAGAGATAACAAGTAAGGTATGCGTTTTGTGAAGCAAGAAAAGTTAGGAGTTAAGCATTAAAGCTAATCTTAGATGGTTTGAGCGATCTTGATGCAGGTGCAGCTTGGTTATCAAGAGGGTAGCTTGTGGCATGAGGCGCTTGATTATTGGAGTATAGAGGACGCAGGTCTGAACTTTAAGATCTGATTATCCCAACTTGTTCGCTCGCAACTTGCGAACCATAAAGGTTTTTATTTGAGGTTCTAGTGAATATTTTTAGTTGCGGTATCAATTAGTACTGGACATTAATAGAGCCCTTAAATAAAGACATATTGAGGTATTTGATATCAGAGTAAGTGCTGGCTATGAAGCTTCTCTTTCATAGTGGCAAAAAGTTTTTATAACATCATTACTAGTTAAGTGACTGAGTAAATCGCAAAGCTTGATGGTCAAAATTAACTTGTACTAACTGTAAAAAAATTTTTTATACAGCTGGTATAGGGGGTTTTATGGCCTTTTTTATTGAAGTGCTTCTTGAAAAAATGTCAAGATCGGCGCTCGGACTTTTGCGCACTTAAGAAAGTGGATGAAGATAAAACGCTCGATAACAGCCTAACCTAAATAAAGTTGATGTTAGGGTTGCAGCCCTACAAGAACACATATAGCGCAAAATAATTTTCGATCTACTGGCTCAAGGTTTACGCAAATGTTTAAAAAACTTCGCGCCATGTTCTCCAATGATTTGTCAATTGATTTGGGAACAGCTAATACATTGGTATACGTTAAAAACAGAGGCATTGTTTTAAATGAGCCTTCTGTTGTTGCCGTTAAACTTGACAAAAATAGTGGTGCTCAGCGCAAAATCAGTGCTGTAGGTAAGAACGCCAAGGTAATGTTAGGCAAAAACCCTGACGATATCGAAGTTATTCGCCCTATGAAAGACGGTGTGATTGCCGACTTCCAATATACCGAAGAGATGTTACAGAACTTCATCGATAAGGTATTATCTGGCTCCCACCTCTTCCCATTTAAGCCATCCCCTCGTGTATTAGTTTGTGTACCTTGTGGCGCCACCCAAGTTGAGCGTCGCGCTATTCGTGAGTCAGTTGAGGGTGCTGGTGCATCTGAAGTTTTCTTAATTACTGAGCCTATGGCTGCTGCTATCGGTGCTGGTTTACCTGTATCTGAGGCTGCAGGTTCCATGATTGTAGACATCGGTGGTGGTACCACTGAGGTGGCCATTATTTCCTTAAATGGTGTGGTCTACTCCAGCTCTGTACGTGTAGGCGGTGATCGTTTTGATCAGTCCATTATTACCTATGTTCGTAATACCAAGCGTTACGAAATTGGTGAGGCTACTGCCGAGCGCGTTAAGATTGAAATTGGTTCTGCTTATGCAGAGCAAGAGGTTCATGAAAAGGAAATTCGTGGTCGCTCCGTAGTTGAGGGTGTACCTCGTTCCTTTACCTTAAATACCAACGAGATTTTAGAGGCCTTAAGCGATCCGATTAAGGAAATCGTAGCTGCTGTTAAGGCTGCCTTAGAGAAGTCTCCTCCAGAGTTAGCAGCTGACATTGCCGAGCGAGGCATGATGCTCTCTGGTGGCGGTGCTTTATTACGTAACTTAGATAAGTTATTGCGCGAAGAAACTGGTATTCCTGTGATCGTGGCAGACGATCCTCTCACCTGCGTAGCTCGTGGTGGCGGTCGTGCTCTTGAGATGTATGACTCTCAAGAGAATGAGATTTTCGACTAATAAGTTAAATCTTATTTAGCCTTGATGCCCAAAGGCCCGACCTAGTATCTATTAGGTTGGGCTATTTTGTTTGAGCCTTATGTGGTGATCACTTTGAATAGAGCAGAACCTCCTACTTTATTTTTGCACTTGCGCTTTTTCTTAGTGCTAGTCTTGTCTTTAGGACTGATTATCTGTGATGTAAGAATGAAGGTGTTTACTGACCTTCGCTACTATATTGAAACTGCTCTTTATCCTGTATTAATCTTTGCCGACTCCCCTCAATCTGTATCCCAGGCCGTATCTACTCAATTTAAAACTCGTGGTGAGTTAATTGATGATAATGAGCGTCTGTCTACAGAGAACTACTTGCAGCGTGTCGATATCATGCGTCTGCAAACTCTTGAGCAAGAAAATGCTGCCCTGCGCAAGCTCTTAAATTCTCCTTTGCAATCTACCTCCCGCCGTATGTTCGCTGAGGTCATTAGTGTCGATAGCGATCCTTATTTACAGCGTATTGTAGTTAATCGTGGATCGAGCTCGGGTGTATACGATGGCATGCCAGTGATTACTGATGAGGGCTTAGTAGGCCAGGTAGTGAGCGTCTCATATGCTAGTTCCCGCGTGCTCTTATTTTCTGACCCTTCAAGTGCCATTCCTGTAATTAATACTAGAAATCAGGTCCGTGCTATTTTGTCAGGTACAGGCTTGCACGATGAGTTAGTCATTGAGAATGTCCCTCGTTCTACCGATATTAAAGAAGGCGACTTGCTCATTACCTCAGGATTAGGTGGGGTGTTTCCTGAGGGCTATCCAGTGGCTATTGTAAGTTCAGTGGGCTTTTCTGATGACCAGCCTTTTGCTGAGGTTAAAGCCAAGCCTTTAGTGGATACGGATAAAATCCGCTATGTGCTCATGTTCTGGTACAAGCTTAACAATAGCGGGGACTCACAAGATATTAAGCCTAAAGAGCGTACTGATAGTAAGCGTGTCTTACGTCAAGAGCGTATTAAGCGCCTCATTGACAGCCTCACTGATGATTATCGTGCCGATGGCTCACGTTTAGAAAAGACTAAGCAGTCCAAGAGCGAAGAGGAGGCCGACGGTGCCTAATCAAAAAAATGAGCTCAAGCGCAGCTCCTATTTGATCTTCTTTCCTTTAGTGTTTTTTATGCTGATTTTGGAGATCGTAAGACTGCCCGCTAGCATTGCTCCATATCGCCCTGACTTTACGGGTATGCTCTTAATCTTCTTTGCTATTACCGACCCTAAGCGCATTAATATTGGTGTGGCCTGGTTAACTGGCTTAGTTATCGACTTTTTAACGGGTGCTACTTTGGGTATTAATGCTCTAGTGCTCTCGAGCGAAGTTTTCATTATCGTGTCGCAGTTTAAGCTTTTTGCTGTGTTTAGACTGTGGCAGCAAATGTTAGTTATTGGTATTGTGAACTTTATTTGCCATGTGGGTGTGTACTGGTTTGGTCACTTATTAGGCCAGCCAAGCTATAGCACTAACTTTACATGGCAGACCATAGTCACGACTTTAACTTGGCCAATTATCTTGGGCCTCTGTCTGTTCTTATGGAGGTCCTTTAATATCTCTAGCGCAACTAGCAAGAGTCAATCTACTTCGGATTAAGATTAATTATGGCTGATTTGATTTTGGCTTCGAGCTCGCCTCGTCGCAAAGACTTTGTAAGCAAGCTTGGCTTAGACTTTAAGATTGTAGTGCCTGATATTGATGAGTCAGTGCGCCCTCATGAGCATGCTTGCGATTATGTAAAGCGCATGGCCTTAGAAAAAGCCTCGTTAATTGCACAAGATCATGTATTAGAAGTGGTATTGGCAGCTGATACTATTGTAGTGTGCGATGATACTATCTTAGGTAAGCCTGTAGATAGAGAAGATGCCAAGCGTATTTTACGTATGCTCTCAGGTCGTACCCATGAGGTGATGACCGCCGCTTGTATTGTTTATAATCATGAAGTAAAGCAATTATTTGAGTCTACCCAAGTGACCTTTGCTCCTTTATCTGAGGAGTTAATTGACACTTATGTAGCCTCAGGCGAGTGTGACGATAAATCTGGTGCTTATGCGCTACAAGGTATTGGCGCGATGTTAATTGAGCGTGTCTCAGGATCGGTTAGTTCTGTAGTGGGCCTACCTATTTGTCAGGTACGCTGTGTGCTAGAAGATTTTGGTCTTAAAGTTAAGGCTGTGATTGTTTAACCAAAGAAGTTTGGGAACATTATGGATAATTTAGCTTATGTCAAAGAGTATTTGCTGAAAAAAGCTGATATTGATGATGCTTTTTTAGCGCAATGCTTGGCGGTACTTCAAGAGCGTAAGCTCGATTTTGGTGATCTCTTTTTTGAGCAGACTATCAGTGAGTCTTTCTTTTTAGAAGAGGGCATTATCAAAGAAGGTTCTTATCGCATTAATGCAGGCTGTGGCGTGCGCGGTCTGCTAGGTGAGAAAACTGGCTTTGCTTTTACTGATGTCATTGATAAGAATGCCATTTTAGATGCAGCTCGTGCTGCCCGCACCATTAGTGCAGGTCATAATTGTACTCAAGAGCGCATTGTTTTAAGCCATCAGGAGCTTAAACCTTTGTATGTCCAAGACAATCCTTTAGAGTCCTTTACTCGCGAGCAAAAGATTGATCTTATTAATCGTGCCAATGAAATAGCTCGCAGTGCAGACCCTCGCGTTGACCAAGTAGATGTCTCGTTAGGTCAGGTACATCGTCTCATGTTAGTGGCTAATACTGATGGCGTGGTTAGTGCCGACGTTAAGCCTATTGTGCAGTTTAATGTCTCGGTAGTGATGAAAAATGGCGAGCGCCATGAGTCAGGCCACTCCTCCATGGGCGGTTCTTATTTGCTCGATGAGCTCTTAAAAGATGACGCTTATGAAAAGGTTGCCTTAGATGCCGTGCGTATGGCCTCAGTAAACTTAGAGTCCATTCCAGCCCCTGCAGGCACTATGCCTGTAGTATTAGGCTCAGGTTGGCCAGCAGTGTTAATTCACGAGGCTGTAGGTCATGGTCTAGAGGGCGATGGCAATTACCATAAGACCTCGGCTTTTTGGGATAAGATTGGTCAAAAGGTAGCCTCAAGTGAGTGTACTATTGTCGATGATGGTACTATTCCATATCGCCGAGGTTCACAAAGCTGCGATGATGAGGGTACCAAGAGCGCCCACAATGTCTTAATTGAAAATGGCATCTTAAAGTCCTTTATGCACGACCGCCGCTCTGCCATGTTAATGAAGGCTCCGCTTACGGGTAATGGTCGTCGCCAAAACTATAGCTGTCTTACTATTCCACGTATGACCAATACTTACATGATGCCAGGTAAGTATGACAAACAAGAGCTTATCGAGTCTTTAGAGCGTGGTATTTATGCAGTTAACTTTAGTGGTGGCCAGGTAGACACTACCTCAGGTCGCTTTGTCTTCTCCGCCTCAGAAGCTTATTTAGTAGAAAAGGGCAAGATTGTAGCTCCAATTAAGGGTGCCACTTTAATTGGTAGTGGTGTCGAGACCATGAATAAGATCTGCATGGTAGGCAATGACTTAGAGTTTGATAAGGGCATTGGCTGGTGTGGTAAGCAAGGTCAAAGCGTAAGAGTAGGTATTGGTCAGCCAACTGTTAAAATCAGTGATATCACTGTAGGTGGTTCCAACGCTCAAGGCTAGAGCCTGACAAGACCAAGTCTTAAAGGCCCTGCACAGCGGCGCGGCGCACCGCGCTTGATCCATAAATAGATTGTAATTTTTTAGCCTTAATCGAAGAGGATGTATGGCAGTACAAGAGCATTTTGAGGGATTTGACACTGCTCCAGATGAGCTTAGTCGTAGTGCCCATAAGCGCGAAGCCCAAGCTATTAGAAAGCTAGCTGATAAAATCGCACAACTAGGAGATCAAGCTTTTTCTCGCTTGCAATTTGAAGAAGCTGAGGTCAAAGAGGCTTTTGTTAAGGCTAGATCTTTGCGTCGTAATAGCGATGAGCGTCGTCGTCAATTACAGTTTGCCGCTAAGTTATTACGCTCTTTTGGTCATGAGCAATTAGAGGCCCAGCTAGAGGCAATGAATAGCACCGCTAAAGAAGATCCTCGAGCCATGCGCCTTGAGATGTTACGTGAGTTCTTAATTCACGGTGGCATTAAGGGGGTCAATGCTTTAGTGGAGCTCATTCCTTCTATTGATAGAAATAAGCTTAGAACCTTAGTGAAGCGTGCTCATGATGAGCTCTCCTCCACTTTACCTGATAGACCAGCTGCTCGTGCTTTATATCAGTTCATCAAAGCTGAGACCAAGCGCGCTAATGTGGAAATTCCTGATAATATGCTCCGACCTAAGAGCAATGGCTCATAGAAGCTATCAGGTTGTTTGAGTATTTAGCTATCTTGCCTTGAGCTTGTTAAAGAAGAGTTTGATATGTCATATTTTGCGCAATTACAAGATCGTAAGCAGCAATACGAAGAGCTTGCCACCAAGGCGGTGCGCATGGCCCAAGAAAAAGGTGCCGATGAGGTTCGTATTAAGATTTCTGCTGGTAAGGGCTTAGATATTTCCTCTCGTCACTGTGAGGTAGAAAATATCGAGTTTAATCAAATGCAGGGTATGAGCGTGAGTGTCTTTAAGGATAAACACGGCGGTCATGCTAGCACCAGCGATTTTTCCTTAGAGAGCATTAATGATACTATCGACTCAGCTTTAAGCTTATGTGAGTACACTTCTAAAGACGAATGCTCTGGTCTTTGTGATGACCAAGACCTCTATTGCGGTAATTTGGACTTAAAGCTTTTATATGAGCTTGAAGAAGATCCAGATGTCTTAGCTAACAAAGCTGTCACTTTAGATAAGTTAGCCACTGAAGTGGTTGAGCAGCACAAAGAGCAAGGCTTAACTGAGTCAGATGGCAGCTCCTATAGCATGCTCTATAGCCTACGCACCTTAGCTACTAGCCAAGGTTTTTGTAAAAGCTCAGTAGAGTCTGAATTTGCCAAATATATTAGTTTGGTGGGCTCTCAAGAGGGCGTGATGCAGCGCGCAGGCGGCTATTATGGCGGTATCGATCCTCAAAAAGAGTGGTCAGATGAGCGTGTCATTGAGGAGGCCGTGGAGCGTACCTTAGGTAAATTAGGTGCCCGTAAGGTTAAGACAGGTAGCTATCCTATTATCTTAAGTCGCAGTGCTGCTCGTGAGTTTATTGGCACTTTCTTTAGCGCAATTAATGGCATGCGCGTCTATCAGAATGTAACTTTCTTAAAGGATGCCTTAAATACTCAGGTCTTCCCTACTTTCTTAAATATTAATGAAGATCCTTGGGTCATTGGTGGTCAAGGTTCGGCTGCTTTTGATAGTGAGGGTGTAGCCACTCGTCCGTTACAGGTAGTTAAAAACGGTACTTTGCAAGAATTCTTTATCGATTCTTACTCTGCCCGTAAGCTTAAGATGGCTTGCAATGGCCACAATGATTCAGGCTATAACCTCTTTATTAGCGCTGATGATGAGCACACTTGTGATGTGCAGGACATGCTACAGGAAGTAGGTCGCGGTCTGGTTATCAATTCCTTAATGGGGCAGGGTGTGAATATTATCAATGGTAATTTTAGCCGTGGCGCTAGTGGCTATTACTTTGAAAATGGTCAGAAGGTGCATGCTGTCGATGAAATTACCATTGCAGGCAATTTAAAGGACATGTTTTTATCCATTGCCAAGCTCGGTACTGACTTAGATGAGCGCAGCCGCATGCAAGTAGGCTCTATCTTATTGCCTGAGGTGACCGTCTCAGGTATCTAGCACCCCTTGGGTGCTATGCGCCACACTTGCAGAGCGCATGGACAAAAAAGAGGGGCAGACCCATATTAGGTCTGCCCCTTTTTGTAAGCTCTAAGTTAAGAGCGCTAGAGCTTAGTCCTCTAAGGTGATAATGGACTTGCCAGTCATCTCAGATGGGATTTCCATGCCCATTAAGTACAACATGGTAGGAGCGATATCGCTTAAGCGGCCGCCCTCACGCATGGAAGCCTTGCGGCCTACATAAATAAATGGAACTGGTAAATTGGTGTGAGCAGTAAATGGCTGACCAGTGGTGAGATCCTTCATGCGCTCGCAGTTGCCGTGGTCAGCAGTGATTAAGCACTCGCCACCTACCTTCTCTAAGGACTCAACTACGCGGCCGATGCAGTGGTCAACAGCCTCAACTGCCTTAATAGCAGCGTCATAAACGCCAGTGTGACCTACCATATCACCATTTGGATAGTTACAAATAACTACATCGTACTTGCCAGACTCGATAGCAGCACATAACTTATCAGTTAATTCCTCAGAGCTCATTTCTGGCTGGAGGTCATAAGTGGCAACCTTAGGGCTTTGGACTAAGATGCGCTCTTCGCCAGGGAATACAGTCTCAACACCGCCGTTGAAGAAGAAGGTTACGTGAGCGTATTTCTCGGTCTCGGAGATACGGAGCTGGGTCTTATCGTGGGAGGAGAGCCACTCACCTAAGGTGTTGTGGAGATCCTCTGGAGGATAGGCACAAGCAGTGTTAATGTCAGCTGCGTACTGGGTTAACATGACGAAGTTGGAGAGCTTTGGAGTAGCCTTGCGAGCAAAGCCGTCAAAGTCTGGGTTTACGAAAGAACGGGTGATTTGACGGGCACGGTCAGCACGGAAGTTCATGAAAATCATGGCATCGCCATCTTCCATGGCTACCTTCTCACCAATGATGGAAGCCTTAACGAACTCGTCGTTCTCATCACGGGCATAAGCAGCTTCAATAGCATCCTTGATGGATGGGTAAGCTGGGAACTCGCTTTGACCTAAGGTCATGAGGTCATAAGCTTGCTCAACACGATCCCAGCGATTGTCACGATCCATAGCATAGTAACGACCGATAACAGAAGCAAAGCGACCTACGCCTAACTCCTTGAAGAGGTCTTCAAACTTGCCAATGAACTCTAAGGCAGAACGTGGGGCTACGTCACGGCCGTCTAAGAATGGGTGGAAGAAGATCTTCTTGGCACCACGTTGAGCGGCTAACTTGATCATGCCTAAGATGTGATCTTCATGGCTGTGAACGCCACCTGGGGACATTAAGCCCATGATGTGAACAGCCTTGTTGGCAGCAACAGCCTTATCTACAGCGTCACATAAAACGGTATTGGTGAAGAAGTCACCATCGTTAATGGCCTTGGTAATACGGGTAAGCTCTTGGTAAACAATGCGGCCAGCGCCGATATTGGTGTGACCTACCTCAGAGTTACCCATTTGGCCATCAGGTAAACCTACATCGCTACCAGAGGCAGAGATGTCAGTGTGAGCATACTTAGCACAAAGGCCATCAAGAACAGGGGTGTTGGCATTGGTTACTGCGTTAAATTCGTTAACTGGGTTATCACCCCAACCATCCATGATAATAAGAGCAAGAGTTTTCTTTTGTGCCATATCAATTTGTCTCAAGTTACTTGATTTTTGTCCTCTCTAAAAAGCCTACAACAGGCTGTATCAAAGAGTACAAAATTGTGAAAAAGTACCCACACTAAAAGGAATCACTATCTATGTGATTCATGGGATTTTACTTGATAATTTTACCACGATTAGCTCTCGTTTCCTTTTTTTGGAGCTAATTTCATGCTATGGAAGGCTAGATATCATGAAATTAGCACTAACAATGTAACTTTTAATCCTAAATTCTTGAGTGTTCTCACAAAATCAACTAATTGATGATCGCAATTTGATGAATCTAAGTTAAAAATAAGAGATCGCTACTAGTCTTTGGTCAGTGATAACTCAATTTACATGAGTAGGTGGCTATGATCTTTGTGTGTTTTGCGAACTCAAGCAAGCAAAGTTTCATCAAAAATTTTGCTTTATGCTAGAATAGCCAACTATTTGTATTGTATGACCGGAGAGAAATCCGGCTGTTTTGAGGTAAAAAATCGTGGATTTCAATTTTTCCGAGTTTCTTAACGAGTTTCCTGACTTTTTTATGCGTCACTATTTTATGGTTGGCGCTTGGTTTGTAGTATTAGTGATGTTAATTGTGGTGCAGTTTAAGCTTTTAACTGCCCGTATTCCTAAGGCTACCTCTGGTCAAGCAGTTACTTTAGTTAACCGCAATGACGGTGTCTTTGTAGATATCCGCAGCTCTGAGGGCTTTGCTTTAGGTCATATAGCTAATGCTTTAAACATCTCAGCTTCAGACATTAAGAATGGCAAGATTAGCCGTATCGATAATTATCGCGACCGACCTGTCATTTTAGTAGGCAAGGATAAGTTTGATAGTGAGTGCTTCAATAGTGGTCGCAGCCTAAAGAAGCAAGGCTTTACCAAGGTTTATATCTTGGAGGGCGGTATCTTAGACTGGTCTTCCTCCAATATGCCTTTGTCAAAGAAGAAATAATTTCCAACCATTTTAAAGACCAAATTTTTAAGGACACAAGATAATGTCAGAGAATGCAAATGAGCAAGCACAAGCTGCTAACCGTCCTCTTTTTGACTTAATCCGTGTATATGCTAAGGATTCTTCTTTAGAGACTCCACACAGCCCACACGTTTTCCAAACTCAGTGGAAGCCAGAACTTCAAGTAAAGTTTGATACCAAGACCTCTAAGATCAACGATGATCAGTACGAAGTTGCTTTACGCATTACCGTAACTTGCAATAATGAGGGCAAGACTGCTTTCATTTGTGAGGTAACTCAGGCTGGTGTCTTCTTATTACGCAATATCCCTGGCGAGGCTGGCGAGTTCTTATTAGGTGGCACTGCCCCTAATATCTTATTCCCATATGCTCGTGAGTTCATTGCTAGCTTAGTATCTCGCGCTACCTTCCCACAATTAAACTTAGCTCCAATCAACTTTGAGGCTCTCTTCCGTGCTCGCAAGGCTCAGCAAGACTCTCAAGATGGTGCCAATGTAGAAGGCGAAGTTCCAGTAGCTGCTAACTAATTTGGTAAGAGCTTAAAATTGCTAAATTAGTTGCTGTTTAGGATTCTTTAAGCTGACATTAGGAAACGACGCTTAGGCTCAATGGATACAGCCTAGGCGTCGTTTTCTTTTAGGCGCTAATTTTTGTCGAAAATACCCAGCTGTAATGCTTTTGGCTTATACTTATGGCGCTGTGGGCCTTAAGTAAGCCTATTAATACCTTTAGCTTTCTGTGAGGCTAAGGGCAGAGCAAGTTATAAGTTTTGGTTAATTAATTTAACTTGGATTTAAGTAGTAATGAGCAAGATCACTGTTAGTTCAGAAGCCCAAGCCTATTTACGTAGCATTATTGAAAAGCAAAAGATGGAAGGCTTAGCCATTCGTCTGAGCGTAACCAATCCAGGCACCCCAGGTGTAGAGAGCGGCATTTTATATTGTCCAAAAGAGTACATCACCACTAACGACTTACACTTCAAGATGGAAGGCTTTGAGATTGTTATTGATAATGATGTGGCCGACTTCTTAGATGAGACTGTTATTGAGCTCTCTAAAGATGACTCTGGTGAGGACTTATTAACCTTACACGCACCTAATTTAAAGCGTAAGCTCTTAGGTGATGATGCTCCACTTAAGGATCAAGTAGCTTACTATATCGAGCGCTTTGTAAGCCCTACCTTAGCAGGTCACGGTGGTGCAGTACGTTTAGTTGAGTTCACTGATGATGGTATTGCTCGCGTTGAGTTCTCTGGTGGCTGCAATGGCTGCTCTTTAGCAGGGGCTACCTTACACGAAGGCATTGAAAAGCAGCTTAAGAATGCTTTCCCAGATCAAATCAAGGGCGTAGAGGATGCAACCTCTCACGTAGTTAGCGATGAGTCTTATGCCTAAGCGCTAGGCAAAGCTTACTCCCAAAAGATGCGATAGCGGCGCGTATGGATCCGCATGGCGCACTAAAAATAAGGGCCTCATACGGGCCCTTATTTTTTGACCCTTACTCGGAGGTCAATTGGCGACTTAAGAGGTCATAAGCTGCCTTTTGTCCAAGCTTGTGATTGACCAAGACCTCATAGAGTTCAAAGCAAATTGGCATTTCTACATGATGCTTTTTAGCTAGGTTATAGATGACCTTGACCATATGATAGCCCTCTACTACCTGCCCAATCTCTTCTAAAGCCTCCTTAATATTCTTGCCCTGTCCTAACATAAAGCCCAAGCGGCGATTACGCGATTGATTGTCCGTACACGTAAGCATGAGATCGCCCAAGCCTGACAGCCCCATAAAGCCACGCTCTGAGGCGCCTAGAGCACTGCCTAAACGAATCATTTCCGCTAAGCCACGAGAAATTAAAGCCGTACGTGCATTGGCTCCAAAGCCTAGGCCATCGGACATGCCAGCACCAATAGCAATGACGTTTTTAACCGCACCTCCTAACTGGAGTGCTGTAAAATCATGGCTCTTATAGACTCTAAAAGTATTGGTGTGCATTAGATTGCACAAGTCATCGACAAAGTACTCATCGTTACCTGCACAAGCAATGGCTGTAGGTAAATTGGCCGCTAGCTCCTTGGCAAAGGTAGGGCCTGAGAGGGCTGCTATAGGTAAGATAGGATAGTCAGGATTAGTCATTTTATGGAGTACTACTTTAGATAAGAGCTCGCCTTGACTATTAAGACCCTTGGTTGCCCAAGCAAGGCGCTGTTTAGGCTGCCAATAAGGTTTAATAGCATCTAAAGTGGCATCAAAGGCACTAGAGGGGACAACTACTAAGATATCGCGGGCAAAAGCTAGTGCTTCTTGAAGCGAGGCGGTCACATGCAAAGAGGGCGGGAAGGTAATATTGGGTAAATAGTGAGCATTGTGCCTAGTTTGTTCCATGATATAGGCCTTATTTTCATCCCTAGCATGTAAGAGCACGGGATAGCCCTTGGAGGCTACGGCAATTGCAAGAGCAGTTCCATAAGAGCCTGCGCCAATGACGCTGAGCGCTTGAGATAAATGCATGGTTTAACCTATTTTTTTCAATCAACAACAAAAACAACTATTGAGCTCACTGACTTTGACTCATACATATAGAGCTATATACAGCATGCCTGCTCTTTTCGTATCGCTTATCAGGGCTTGAGTTTGGAGGATTAAGTTAGTGGGGCTAAGCTTATTGTAGCCTCTTAAGTGATAATTTAGGTGGAGTGCTTTTTCAAGAGCGCCTCATATTAAGGGCAATTTTGCTCAAATTGATGTAAAAAAACCTAAAAAATCAAGTAATTTTGCTCAAAATGGTGCACTTGTATGATAACTTGCTTTTACTTGTCCTAGCGCCGATCACCTAACTTTAGGAGCACAAATGGCTCTAGATAAAGCTAAATAACTGTTTTTGCATTAATTTAGAGCAATATATGCAAAGTTAACTTTGGTAATGCTTTATCTTATTTTGCAAATAACTGATAAGGTTCTATCATTTATCGCAAGTTTTAAGCTAAAATAGGCCTAGGTTTAAAAAGAATTGTTAGAAAATGCCTTTCTAACACTCATTCGTGGAGAAAAAAATGAGCTTAAATGAAAGTTTAGCCAAGTACGGTATCACTGGCGCAACCCAGATTGTACACAACCCAACCTATGAGCAGCTTTTTGAGGCTGAGACTCAGGCTTCCTTAGAGGGCTTCGAGAAGGGTGTTGTCACCGAGATGGGTGCTGTCAACGTAATGACTGGTATCTACACTGGCCGTTCTCCAAAGGATAAGTTCATTGTTAAGAACGAGGCTGCCAAGGAAGTTTGGTGGACCTCCGACGAGTTCAAGAATGACAACAAGCCTGTAACCGAGGAAACTTGGGCACAGTTAAAGGAATTAGCTGGCAAGGAGCTTTCTGGCAAGCCTTTATACGTTGTTGATCTTTTCTGTGGTGCTAACGAGAACACCCGTCTTAAGATCCGTTTCGTAATGGAAGTAGCATGGCAGGCTCACTTCGTTACCAACATGTTCATCCGTCCTTCTGAGGAAGAGTTAGCTAACTTCGAACCAGACTTCGTAGTACTTAATGCTTCTAAGGCTAAGGTTGAGAACTTCAAGGAGTTAGGCTTAAACTCTGAGACTGCTGTTGTATTTAACCTCCAAGAGAAGATGCAGATCATCTTAAACACCTGGTACGGTGGCGAGATGAAGAAGGGCATGTTCTCTATGATGAACTACTACCTCCCATTACAGGGCATCGCTGCAATGCACTGCTCTGCTAACACCGACTTAAACGGTGAGAACACCGCTATCTTCTTCGGTTTATCTGGCACTGGTAAGACCACCCTCTCTACCGATCCAAAGCGCTTATTAATCGGCGACGACGAGCACGGTTGGGATGACGACGGCGTATTCAACTTCGAAGGCGGCTGCTACGCTAAGGTTATTAACCTCTCTAAGGAAAACGAGCCAGACATCTGGAACGCTATCAAGCGCAATGCTTTATTAGAGAACGTAACTGTTGCAGCTGACGGCAAGATCGACTTTGCTGACAAGTCCGTAACTGAGAACACTCGTGTTTCTTACCCAATTTTCCACATCAACAACATCGTTAAGCCAGTTTCCAAGGCTCCAGCTGCTAAGCGCGTAATCTTCTTATCCGCTGACGCATTCGGTGTTTTACCTCCAGTATCCATCCTCTCCAAGGAGCAGACCCAGTACTACTTCCTCTCCGGCTTCACCGCTAAGTTAGCTGGTACCGAGCGTGGTATTACCGAGCCTACCCCAACCTTCTCTTCTTGCTTCGGTGCAGCTTTCTTAACCTTACCACCAACCAAGTATGCAGAAGTTCTCGTTAAGAGAATGGAGCAGTCTGGTGCTAAGGCTTACTTAGTAAACACTGGCTGGAACGGCACTGGCAAGCGTATCTCCATTAAGGATACCCGTGGCATCATCGACGCTATCTTAGATGGTTCTATTGATACCGCTGAGACCGCTACTATCCCTTACTTCAACTTCACCGTACCAACTGCTTTAAACGGCGTTGATACTAAGATCTTAGACCCACGTAACACCTACGCTGATGCCTCTGAGTGGGACGTTAAGGCTAAGGACTTAGCTGAGCGCTTCCAGAAGAACTTCAAGAAGTTCGAGAGCTTAGGTGGTGACTTAGTTAAGGCTGGTCCACAGTTATAATTTGAGATCTCTATAGATCATCAAATGCAGCTACCTTGAGTTTTAGATTTGAGGTAGCCTAAAATGGCCCAAGATGCTTGTATTAGTGTCTTGGGCTTTTTGCTTATGGGAAAGTAGGTGAGATTGTTATGGCCAAAAAGCCTTATATTACAGCGCAAGGCTATGAGCTGTTAAAAAAGGAATTAGATTATCTGTGGCTAGAAAAGCGCCCTGATGTGACGGCGAAAGTTTCTTGGGCTGCCAGCTTAGGTGATCGCTCGGAAAATGCTGATTATCAATACAATAAGCGTCTGTTAGGTCAAATTGACCGTCGCATTCGATATTTGCGTAAGACTTTAAATGATATTCAAGTCATTACCTTTAGTCCGCAGCAAGCAGGGCGCGTGTTCTTTGGTGCTTATGTAGAAATTGAAGCTGAAGATGATGGCACTATTATGCACATTCGCATTGTAGGCTCTGAGGAGATTTTTGGCAGGGATAACTATATTTCAGTAGACGCCCCTATGGCCAAGGCTTTGCTTGGTAAGAGCGAGGATGATTGCGCCACTGTCCATACCCCTAAAGGTGATCGTCTGTGGTATGTAAATAAGATTGATTATAAGTGCCCTGAGTGGTTTACTGAGCTTGAGCCTAAGCTTAACGATCATGATCAAATGAGCGATGAAGATGATGTGCTTGAAGAAGGCGCAGCGCTAAGTGCTGAGGACTTAAAGAAACTAGAGCAAAGCTATTTGAGCACCTTAGTTAAATAGCTAGAAAAAAAGCTAGTCTCCTGTTGCGGAAACTAGCTTTTTTGCTTCTTAAGACTTTAGGCCTTTTTCTCGACCACTTGGCCGCGGCGGCTATGAGGGATGATGCTGCCATATTTGCGGCAGAGCGCAAAGTTAATGAGGCCGACAGCGGTATTCTTATCTGAAAAGCGCTCTAAAAAGTGCACATTTTGCTCTCTAAAGCGCAGCAAAATGGAGCGCGCTGAGGTTCGGCGCGTAGCGGGGATTTGATAGTAGCCCGTAATAGGATCGTAGCCTGATTTGATAGCGCTATAGCGTTCGTCTTTAATGCCTTTGGCACTTTGAGGATATTCATGTCCATCAAAGGCATAGTCATCAGTTGGCTGTTGTTGGCTTTGATCTTGGGACTGCTCTTGCCCTTGCTCATCTTTTTTCTTGCGCTTTTGTCTTTTACGACGGCCATTGGAGTCAACTACAATGTCGTCTTCGGCATCCATAATGCCATGTTGCTGAGCACTCAATAAGGAATTTTCGCCATCAGTATTGCCTCTCCTATCTCCAATATGGCTTTGGGCTTTGGAGTTATGAGACTCATTTAGCTTAGGAATACTGACGCGATTTTGAGTATCACGGCGTGCCTCATCGACTTCCTTTTGATAAGGAGGCGGTGCAACACTAACAGCAAAAGTGGAGGCTACATCCATATATCCTCCTGTCTATGGGGCGGATTTGAGCTCTAACTACTAGGCTGTAAAAACAACACAAACTTACTTGTTCATCATACATGCAAAAAACGTGACTAAAGCTGTATGGGCTAAATTAATGTGATCTAAGACAGATTTTGCCCTAAATCGAGGCTGTGGTAAAAATTATTGACTATCTGGCAAAAAAGTTCAGGCTCAGTAAACATAGGGCTATGCGAGGAGTGCTCAAAAATATAGCTCTTATGTCCTACATATTGCTCAAAGTAGTTCGCAAGAGAGCAGGGCACTAAAGGGTCATGGCGGCCAAATAAGTGCAAAGAGGGAACTTTTAAGTGGGACAAAGAAGGGCGCTCATCAAGATAGGTGACCATTTTAATGCCAGCCATTAAGACTTCATAAGGTACCTCAGGGCGCTTGTTTAAAAAAGCAGGATAGCTATTGCCACTTGGGGCTTTTGTCTCTTCTGTAGATACTATCAAGCGATAGAAGATCTTTAAAATTCTTTGCAAGCGCTGTGGGGTAAGCTGGGTATTGCACTTGAGGATTTTAATAGCACTTAAGCCCTGCCAATTGGGATCACAAGGAAAACGTGGTGAACCACAAATGGTAATGAGGCTGCGAATATAGCGCTGCTTATCTGCCAAAAGCGCTCTTGGGTGATCTCTGGTGGCTGCTTGGAGCACTGAGGTAAATTCACTAGGGCCTTTAGTGGGGTACTTTAGGGTAAGTTCCTTTAGATTGGCGTTAGCTTGGATACTGCCAATAAAGGAGTCCATATTGAGGCAAGGATTATACAAAGTGGAGATGGCGCGTAAGGCGTAGATTGAACCAAATGACCAAGAAATGACATCACAACCTGCAGGCAAGGTATTGAGCAGCAAATAGTTGGTAGCCGAAAAGTCCGAGCACAAGTCTTGTAAGTGGGCACTTTTGCCATAGCCTGGCAGGTCAATTAAAAAGACATCCCGTAAGGAGAACATTTGGGCAAGCGGCTGCATGCAGGTGCTATCACAGCCCCAGCCATGGATAATGGCCAGTGGTCTGCCACTTTGAGTGCCCAATCGTGTATAGCCTAACAACTGCATAGATTAACCTTATTGCCTGTTCTAGTAAATTAACATTGTTCAATAATTGCACAACTTCAAAGAGTGAAAAAGCTCTAAGATCACTAAATACAAAAAAAGCAGGGCTTAAAGGTAAGCTCTGCTTTTTTTGACTCTAGTCTAGCTAAGGCGAGATTAGAGGTTCTTGGTCTTACGGTATTCGATAATATCTTCGATGGAAACTACAGTCAGATCGTGTAATTGACCGAAAGCACATACACGTGGCAGACGAGCCATATCACCATCTGGAGCGCATAACTCACATAAAACACCGCACTCCTTGAAGCCTGCTAAACGAGCTAAATCAACGGAAGCCTCAGTGTGACCATCACGCTCTAATACGCCATTTGGGCGAGCTACTAATGGGAACATGTGGCCAGGAGCTGCTAAGTCCTTGCGAGTTGCATCTGGACGTAAGATGGTCTTAATGGTTTGGATACGATCGCTAGCAGATACGCCAGTGGTTACACCCTCAGCAGCATCAACGGAAATGGTAAAAGCAGTACCGTAAGTAGAGGTATTATCCTCAACCATCATTGGTAAGCCTAATTCCTTGGCACGCTCTTTTTTAAAGCATACGCAAACAATGCCTGAGCACTCGCGAACCATAAAAGCCATTTGCTCAACAGTCATGGTCTCTGCTGCAAAAACTAAATCGCCTTCGTTCTCACGATTAGCATTGTCAACGACTAATACACCGCGACCCTTGCGCATGGCAGCTAAAGCAGCTTCAACACGCTCGATAGAGTCATTGCCAAAGCTTTGAAGTAAATTAATAGACATTTTTCAAATAATTGTTACTAGTGGTAAATAAGAGCTAGGTTTCAATCCAAGCTTGGTCTAAATATGTGCACTGTAGTTCGTTGTGCGCTGGACAATAATTATAGGAGCTCTTTTAAACTTGCGCAAACTAGCCATGGCAAATTAAAAAAGATATTCATTGTCCAACTTTTAAGCTGGGCCAAAGTGTGCCCAATCAAGGCTTGTCTTGCAAGCTCTTTACTATCAATATGCGAAAGCCTTGGCATAAAAAAAGCGCTGTTGAAACAGCGCCTTATAAAGTTTAACGCTCTGTAATTGGAGCGTCCCATGAGAGCTAGTACTTATTTGCTATGGAAGTGACGGGCCTCTTGCATGATTTGCTTCATCTCGCGCACCGCTTGTGGCAAGCCAACAAAGATAGCACGGGCAATAATGCTATGGCCAATATTGAGCTCTTCCATTTGCTCGATAGCTGCAATTGGGCCTACGTTCTCATAAGTTAAGCCATGGCCTGAGTTAACATGCAGACCTAAAGAGCTAGCATAGGCAGCCATCTGAGCAATTTGAGCTAAGCGCTCATTGCGCTCTGCCTTGGTAGTGGCATTGGCATAAGCGCCAGTGTGGAACTCGATATAAGGAGCACCTACACTCTTGGCCGCATCGATTTGTTCTTTGACAGGATCGATAAATAAAGAAACCTCAGTACCAACCTTGGAGAGACGCTCTACAGCGTGACCTACCTTTAAGGTATCCTTAGCCACTTCTAAACCACCTTCAGTGGTAACTTCCTCACGACGCTCTGGTACTAAGCAAGCAGCTTGGGGAGCCAAGGCTACAGCAATGGCCATAATGTCATCAGAAATAGCCATTTCTAAATTAAGTTTGGTTTGTACTGTCTCACGAATGATACGGACATCACGATCAGTAATATGACGGCGGTCTTCGCGCAAGTGGGTGGTGATGCTGTCAGCTCCGCCTAACTCGGCTAAAGCACAAGCGGTAACAGGATCTGGATAACTAACGCCGCGAGCATTACGCACGGTAGCTACGTGGTCAATATTGACGCCTAAATAAATATTGCGCATAAATAATCTCTTACTATTCGGATCTTTTCAAAAGATGCAGTTATTGTACAGCCAATCGGAGCGCATGAGCTCTTTCTTCCCTTTTAGTGCGCCCCTTGCTTATTTTTAAGGCACTGCTCTTTTAAGGCTAGGTGGTTCTTTTAAAGGCAATAAGAGCGCAAAAGCCACCATCATGGCTACGCAAGCTGTATAGAGCATGGCCTTATCAAGGCCAATTAAGTCTCCTAAATAGCCAGTGAGCACAGACTCGATATAGCCTGCACCAAAGGTAAAGCCTAGCATCATAGAGGCTGCAAAAGCCGCGCTATTAGGTAAGAGCTTTTGGGCCCAGACAATGGCATTAGGGGTAGAGCCATAGGCACCTGCGCCGCATAAGAACAAGGCAAGCATGGCAATTAAAGAAGTATCGCAATAGTTTAAGAAAGTGATACTGCCAATTAAGGACACTACAAAAGATCCCAAGGTCACGCGCTTAGGGCCAAATTTATCGGTCAGCGCTCCGCCAACTAAGCCACCTGCCACACAGCCTAAGAGCATGACTACTAAAGAGCTAGCACCAGTAATAGAGCTATAGCCCTTAGAGGCAAAAAGCATTGGTAAGAACACGACAAAGGAGCAATAAGTCCAAGAGCGCAGGGCAATGGCGCTATTAAGAATCAAAAATTGCTTGGAGGTGATGAGAGTACTAAATTTAGGACCATCTGCAGTGCTTGGCTTAACGGTCTGCGCACGATGTAATCTTTGCTTATAGATTAAAGCGGTGGTGATCATGGCAGGGATAGCCATGGCTAATAAATAATTCTCGCCAAATTGGCCAATAAACCAAGCTACACATAAAGGCGCAATGGCAAAGCCAATATTGCCACCTGCAATATAAATACTGGTGCCCAAGCCTTCTTTATTTTCAGGAATGACTTTGGTGAGTACGGCAGCACTGACAGGATGGAAGCCAGAGGAGCAAATGCCACACAAGAGCACAATGAGGATAATGCCCCATAAGTTAGGGCTTAGAGTGGCTGCTGAGGCAAAGAGAGCGCCAGTGAAAATTGATAGTGGCAGTAAATAGTTGAGGTTCTTGCGGTCAGCTAAGATGCCAATAGGCGGCTGCACGAAATTCATAGCCACAGTAAAGATCATATAGATGGCGGCACATTGGGTATAGGAAATGTCATAGCGCAGGGCCAAAATCGGCAAGAGCACAGGCAAGAAAGCAGTGTAGAAGTCACTCATAAAGTGACTGACACTCATGAGGCTCACATTAAACCAAGAGCGCACAGGACCTGGCTTGCCAGGCACAGCTATATTAGGATTATTTAAATCGGACACGACTAGCGAAAGCTCACAAAGACAATCAATAAAAAAGCCAACCAAGCTCACCTCTTAGAAGACTTAGGTGCAGGCTTAATTGGCAGTATTAAGGCAAAGTTCATCGCGCTCCTGCCTATTATGACTGGAGCGCTACAGGCATATAGGAAGCTTACTCTTCGGACTTGGTACCTTGAGCAGCTTGCTCATGGGCCTGGTCAGCTTCGTTTTTTTCTAATAGCTCTTGGACTTCCTCTTGGGTGACATGATAGACCTTGCCACAGCTATTGCATGTCATATCAATGCCTTTAGGGTCATTGGCAATCTCAACTAAATCGTCATGAGGTAAGCCACTGATGGCATTTAAGATGCGCTCGGTAGAGCAAATGCACTTAAAGGCTACACTCTCTGGGTCAAAGACACGAATTTTATCGTTCCAATAGAGACGACGTAAGCTCTCGTTTAAGCTTAAGGTAAAGAGCTCATCGCCAGTTAAGGTAGCGCTTAAGGTAGTTAAGTGCTCTAAAGACTCATGATTGCCCTCAATTTCAGGAATAATCTGCAATAAGATACCACCGCTTTGGCAAGCGCTAATATCGTGGTAGAGCATCATAGAGGTATTGAGTTGCTCGGAGTCTTTAAAGTAGGTTTCTAAAGCCTGAGCGATATTCTCTTTGTCTAAGTTAACAATACCTTGATAACGGGTACCGCCCTCAGGGAAAGCAGAGATTACTAAGATACCGCCGTCACCTACTAAGTCCTTAAAGGAAAGCTTATCGCCCTTATCTTGCTTGTCCCAAGAGACATTGCCATAGAAGTTTAAGTTCTTATCAATATTGATAAAGGCAAAGTTTAAAGCATGTTCACCCTTACCACCTTGGATTTGAACAGTCACGGTGCCATTGGCTTTTAAAGTAGCAGCAATTAAGACCGCAGCTGAGGCGAGCTCGAGCATTAAAGACTTGATGCAATCAGGGTATTGATGCATGTTCTCTAAAAGCTTTTTGACTGGCTCATGCATATGAGCAATTTCACCACGTACGCCATGCTCTTCAAATAAGAAGCGTACTACACTATTGTCTTGCAGGTTTTCGTCGATTACTACAGCCATTTTCTTTTGATTCCTTTAAAACTTATTCACTCATCATGTACTTGAGTTTGCCCAGCTCGCGACGCTCTTTGGTATTTGGTTTAGTGTCAGGATGAGGATTGAGTAAGGCAGAGAGCTTATTTAAGCGGGCTTCCTCTTCACGGCGAGCAATGCTTTGCTCGGTTTCCTCATATAAGGTCACAGCCACCGAGGCAGGGCCTCTGACATCACTAATGGCTTTGACTATTACTTCTTTGCGGGAAAAGCCTTGTAAAAGCTTGATTGTAGCTCCCACCTCTACCGTACGTGACGGCTTGGCCTTGGCGCCGTTGTACTCTACCTTGCCACCTTCGATCATTTGGCGAGCTAAGCTGCGGGTTTTGTAAAAACGGGCAGCCCATAACCATTTATCAATGCGCACTGCGCCTTTACTTTCTTGTTTGCTACTCACTTGAACTCGATAACAAAAGCTAATCAGGTCTAAAATTGGCGTAATTATAGCATTTTGCAGCCCTAGCGCCTGAAAAGTTAGTGCATCGAATTTGTGCGCTGTGGGGAGTTTTTTGCATGCCTGATAATACTTGGCGTATGATTCTTGCACCAAGGTTAGTTTTATTGTATGCAAAAGGTGGGTTTATGGATTTAAGTGCTCTTAATAAGAGCCTGCCTCAGGTTAAAAACCGTCAAGTTAAGCAAGCTTCACGCATCTTTAAAATCGAAAGCATGGATTTGACTTTTTCTAATGGCACCCAAGCTACTTATGAGCGCATTATGGGGGGCAGAGGCGCAGTGATGGCTGTGCCTTTTGATGGTTCCAACTTCTATTTAAGCGTTGAATATGCAGGCGGCGTCATGGCTTATGCCTTAGGTTTGGTTAAAGGCAAAATCGATGAGGGCGAGAGTAAAGAGCAGGCTGTCATTCGTGAGCTTGAAGAGGAAATTGGCTTAGGTGCCCGCAAGCTTACTTTGCTAAAACATGAGATGACTGTAGCTCCTGGCATGCTTGATTTGCGCATGTACTCTTTTTTGTGTGAAGACCTCTATCCTTGTGTGTGCCAAGGCGATGAGCCAGAGCCTATTGATATCATCAAAGCTAGCCCTCAAGAGGTCAAGGAGCTGATATTTAACCCCGATAGCCCACTTACCGAGGGTCGCACCATTGCAGCCTTGACTCTGGCTTTGCATAAAATTGGTGCGCTCAATTAAAGTATGCTCCATATTTGTGCGCACGTCATAAAGCTCCAAAATAGTAAGATAATGACTTTTAGAGCCTTTAAGCTCATAGGAGAGCTGAGTGTGCGCACTTAATAGGTAAGTCCTCTTACCTTTTCTCATTATTCTCTCCTTACTTTTCTTTAAGTGCTCCAGATTTCTGCCTAGCAATAGGTGTTTTTTATTTCTCTAGGGCTACGCCCTAGAGGTTTTGGCGGTGCATGTAGCGACATAAGGACAAAGGAGTCATAATGCAGCATCTTTTAACTGGTTTTGAATTAGATCAAGACGGATACCATAAGCTCATCGAGCTGGCCCAAAGCATGAAAGCAGATCGCAAGGCCTATCGACGACAGTTAGATGGTATGAGTGCTGCCTTAATGTTTGAAAAACCTTCCTTACGCACCCGTACCACTTTCGAGCTGGCCATGTTTAATTTAGGTGGCCATGGCGTTTACCTAGACTTAGGTAAAGGCGAATTAGGAGTACGTGAGACCGTCCCTGATTATGCTCGTAATCTCTCACGTTGGGTCGATTGTTTAGTCGGCCGTGTTTTTAGACAAAGCACTTTAGAGGAATTGGCTGCCACTGGCTCCGTTCCTGTTATCAATGCTCTTTCTGATTTGTATCACCCCGCTCAAGTGATGGCTGATTTCATGACTGTCAAAGAGCATTTAGGCCATATTGAAGGCGTGAAGCTCGCTTATTTAGGCGATGGTAATAATGTTACTAATTCTTTATTAGTAGCTGGCGGTATCTTGGGCGCCAATGTTACTTGCTTCTGTCCTAAAAACTGCGGCCCTGATGTGCAAATCTTTAAATTAGCCCAAGAACAAGCAGCTCGTCATGGTGCTACTTTAGATGTAACAGATGATATGTCTTTATTAAAAGACTATGACGTGCTCTATACCGATACCTGGGTTTCAATGGGTGATGACACCCCATTAGAGGCCGTGAAAAAACGCTTTATGCCTTATCAAATTAATCAGCAATTGGTAGAAAGTTCCAATGCTCAATTGGTAATGCATTGTTTACCAGCTCACCGTGGCTATGAAATCACCGATGAAGTTATGGATGGTGATAAATCTGTAGTCTTTGATGAAGCTGAAAACCGTCTCCATATTCATATGGCATTATTAGCTACTTTGCTCGATTCTACTAAATAGAAGGTAAACCAGATGCAAACTCATGAGAAGAAGCAGTACAAGAAAGTATTGTTAGCCTATTCCGGTGGTCTTGATACTTCCACCATCGTTCCTTGGTTAAAAGAGAATTATGGTTGTGAAGTTGTTTGTTTTGTCGCAGATGTAGGTCAAGAGCGCGAAGATTTAGAAGGCATTGAGCAAAAGGCTGAGAACTCTGGTGCTACCAAGTGCATTGTTAAGGACTTACGTGAGGAGTTCGTCCGTGACTATGTATTCGAGACCTTTAAGACTGGTGCTTTATATGAAGAGTCTTACTTATTAGGTACTGCTATTGCTCGTCCTGTAATTGGCAAGGCTATGGTTGAGGCTGCTTTAGCTGAGGGCTGTGATGCTATTGCTCACGGTGCTACTGGTAAGGGCAATGACCAAGTGCGTTTTGAAAGTGCTGTAGCTGCTCTTGCTCCACACTTAGATGTGATTGTTCCTTGGCGTGAGTGGGATTTACGCAGCCGTGAGGACTGCTTAGCCTATTTAGAGGCTCGCAATATTCCTTGTAAGGCTACCTTAAAGAAGATCTATAGCCGTGATGCCAATGCTCTCCATATTTCCACCGAAGGTGGCGAGTTAGAGAACACTTGGAATGCCGCCTCCGAGAACGTTTGGACTTGGACTGTCGATCCGCAAAAAGCTCCTGACACCCCAGAGACTTTTGAGCTTACCATTGAGCAAGGTGTAGTAACTGAGATTGATGGTAAGAAGGTTTCTGCCTTTGAGTGCTTAGATGAGCTCAATACTCGTGGTGCCCGTAATGGTGTAGGTCGTATCGACATTACTGAGAACCGTTTAGTCGGCATGAAGTCCCGTGGCTGCTATGAGACCCCTGGTGGTACCATTATTCACCATGCCTTACGTGCCATTGAGCAGTTAGTTTTAGATAAGACCACTCGTATTTATCGTGACCACTTAGCTATTGAATTTGCTCAATTAGTTTATGATGGCCGTTGGTTCACCCGTTTACGTGAGGTTTTACAAGCAGGTGCTGATGAGCTTGCCAAGGACGTCAATGGCAAGGTAGTAGTGCGTCTTTATAAGGGCAATTGTGACATTATCCAAAAGGATAGCCCAAATAGCTTATTTAACTTCGACTTCGTAACCTTCGGTGCTGACAATGTTTACGACCAAGCCGATGGTAAGGGCTTCATCCAGCTCTACTCTTTACCTGCTCGTATCCGTGCTTTAAATGCTGAGCACAGAAAGAACGCCAAGTAAGAGTAGCTTTTTTCACTTACTAACAAGCTTGGTTTAGGTCTCCTAGACCAAGCTTTGCTCTCTTAAGAGTCCAAAGCAAGAGACTTTGATAGCAGTTTTTAGAGGCTCTTAGTTTGGACTTTCACTCCCTCACCTGGCACCCTCAACAAAACCAAATTTTTCGTTAAAAAGCAGATATATGTTAGGGGCTTGTTTATTATTGCGTTAATTACGAGGACACCATTATGGCTTTATGGGGCGGTAGATTTACCCAAGATAGCGATGCACGCTTTAAGCACTTTAACGATTCTTTAGTTTTTGACTATCGTTTATTCCATGAGGATGTCGAGGGTTCTCGTGCTTGGGCTCATGCCTTAGTTACCGTAGGCGTATTAAGCGAACAAGAGTGCAGCGATCTTATCAAGGCTTTAAATGAGTTAGAGCAAGAGATGAGCGGTCGTGAAAATGAAATTGCCATTGCAGGCGATGAGGATATTCACTCTTATGTCGAGCGCCGCTTAATTGAAAAGGTCGGTTCTTTAGGTAAAAAGCTCCATACTGGCCGTTCCCGTAATGATCAGGTGGCTTTAGACTTAAAGCTCTTCTGCCGTCGTGCCTGTGATGAGATTTTAAAGTCTATTCGCAATCTCCAAAGAGCCTTGCTCAAGGTGGCAGATGAAAATCAGGGTGTGATTTTCCCAGGTTATACCCACTTACAAAGAGCACAGCCTGTTACTTTCTCGCATTTTTGCTTAGCTTACTTACAAATGCTCGATCGTGACTTTGTACGTTTGTCTAATGCCCGTGATTTATTGAATATCTGTCCTTTAGGTAGCGCCGCTTTAGCTGGTACTGCCTACCCTGTCGATCGTGATGCTTTAGCCAAGAGCCTACATTTTAAGGGTGCTACCCACAATAGCTTAGATGCAGTGTCAGATCGTGACCATGTCATGGAATTGCTCTCTTGTGCCTCCATTAGCTTGGTGCACTTATCGCGTTTAGCTGAAGACTTGATTATCTACAACTCAGGTGAGGCTAACTTCATTGAGCTTTCCGATAAGGTCACCTCAGGTTCTTCTTTAATGCCACAAAAGAAAAATCCTGATGCCCTCGAGCTTATTCGTGGAAAGGCAGGTCGTGTCGTGGGTGCCTTAATGGGCATTTTAACTACAGTTAAGGCTTTACCTTTGGCTTATGACAAGGACTTACAAGAAGATAAGGAAGGCTTATTTGATGCTATGGACACCTGGCATGAGTGCTTAGATATGATGTCCTTAGTCTTTGAAGATATTAAGCTCAATCAAGAAAAGATCTTAGCTGCTGCCAAGGGTGGTTACTCTAATGCTACTGAGCTTGCTGACTACTTAGTCTCCAAGGGGGTACCATTTAGAGAGGCTCACGATATCGTAGGCCAAGTAGTGCTCTATGCCATTGCCAATAAGAAGGCTTTAGAGGACTTGAGCGTAGAGGAATATCAGCGCTTTAGTCAGGTCATTGGTGATGATGTCTATCCAATCTTACAGTTTGAGAGCATCTTAGCTAAACGCAATGTCTTAGGTGGCGTAGCCTTAGAGCAAACCCAAAGCGAAATTGCAGCTCTAAAGCAGCTCTTAGCCTAAGTGCTATAGCCCTTGGGGCAGCAGGCGCACGAAACAAGCCTACGTGAGATTTATTCTTGCGTAGGCTTTTTTAGTTTTAATCTTTGCCTGTAGAGCCAAATCCCTCTTCGCCTCGGGCGGTCTTATCAAATTCCTCCACTTGCTTGAAAGTGGCGCGCACAATAGGCAAGAACATCATTTGAGCAATGCGATCGCCTACTTTAATAGTGAAAGACTCATTGGAGCGATTCCATAAAGGCACCATGAGCTCTCCTTGGTAATCAGCATCGATTAGGCCTGTTAAATTGCCAAGGACAATACCACTTTTAAAGCCAAGGCCTGAGCGGGGGAGCACAGTGGCACATAAGTAAGGGTTTTTAATATAAATGGCAATACCTGTAGGTACCAAGATAGTGCCATTAGGCTTAACTATGGTGTCTTTATCAAACATAGCACGTAAGTCTACGGCAGCGGCCATCTTACTTTCATATTGAGGCAAAGGGAAAGTGCCGTCTTTAAAGCGCTCATCTAATACTTTTAATTCAATCTCGGCATCATAGTTCATAGCTGATTTACTCTTGAGAGACAAAAAAGCTTGGTAAAAACCAAGCTTTGTAAATTAAGGATTTAATAGGTGATTATCTTATTGAGCCTTTTTCTGGGCTACATGGCTCTTAAATTGAGCTATGATGAGCTCCATTAATAGGTCAGCTAATTTAACCTTGCTCATCTTACCAAAGGTAGCTACGGTGCCCTCTGGGCTGTAGACAGTAGCTGCATTATCATTGGAGCCAAAGCCAATTTCAGTGCCACTGACATCATTGCAAACGATTAAATCTAGCTTCTTGCGTACGATCTTCTCTTTGGCATTTTCCTCAAAATGATCGGTTTCAGCTGCAAAGCCTACAGTGAAAGGACGTTCTTCGTCTAAGTGACCTACATAAGAGACAATGTCTTCATTGCGCACTAACTCTAAGGTTAAGAACTCGCCATGGTCTTCTTTTTTAAGCTTGGTGCTCATAGGCTCGATTAAGCGATAATCGGCCACAGCAGCACAGCCAATAAAGATATGAGCTTGGCCTACTTGAGACTTAACTGCATCGAGCATTTGGCTGGCAGTAGAGACATCAATGCGCTTGACATTATTAGGGGTAGCTAAAGCAGTAGGACCAGAGATTAAGGTAACATCTGCGCCCATGGTAGCTGCCATTTGAGCTAAGGCATAGCCCATCTTGCCAGAGCTTCTATTGGTAATGACACGAGCAGGATCGATAATTTCCTCTGTAGGACCTGCGGTAATCACAATCTTTAAGCCTGCGCCATGAGACTTTGGTAAGAGCTTGGTTTGGGTTAAGGCTGCATGCTCTTGTGGCTTTGGTAAGCAGCCAGTGCTATTAACATCGTAAGGAATAGCAATGTGCTCATTTAATAAAGAGCAAATATAGGCAAAGATATCCTCTACATTGCGCATTCTGCCCATTCCAGTATCGCCACAAGCAAGCTCGCCATCTTCAGGGGCAATAATATAAAAGCCGCGCTCTTGTAAGGTCTTTAAATTGGCCTTGGTAGCTGGGTTTAAGAGCATGCGAGTATTCATAGCAGGAGCTAAGACTACAGGGCAGGCTGAGGCTAAGACCGAGGCGCTTAGAGCATTATCAGCTAAACCAATGGTGAACTTGGCAATAGAGTTGGCTGTAGCAGGAGCAATCACATAAAGGTCAGCATCCTTGGTAATGGCAATATGATCGATACCCTCGGCATCGTCAAAAATACCAGTCATGACCTCATGGTGGGTTAAGGCTGCAAAAGTAGCAGGGGTCACAAACTTAGTGGCTGCCTCGCTCATGACTACATAGACGTTTGCGCCATTTTTAACTAGCATGCGGCATAGCTCGCAGGACTTATAGGCTGCAATGCCGCCCGTAATGCCTAGTACTATCTTACGATTTTGAAGCAGTAATTGGCTCATGGAGTTCTCCTTAAACATGATCTGCACAATCTAGCTAAGTTTAGGGATGATAAGAGCTAAGCATAGTGATGTGGTATCCAAGATGAGGGCTCAACACTCAAGCTTAGGCTGTGAGATCTTTTCTTATTAATACATGGAGCCGCACTAGAAAAATTCAAGCTTAGAGATTAATTTTAATTTACCTACCTGACAATGCTAGTCCTTTAGTTGCCAGATCGTGATAAATGCCCAAAAAAGAGCTACTAAGGTATTTGGTAGCTCTCTTTCATTAGCTGTTGCTTGGTTTGGTCTTTGGGCCATGAGTTTGCTTTAAGAACTTGGCATTAGGGGAGGTGCCAGTAAGTACGGCAATCATGTCATTTATATAATTGAGCTGGTCTTTAATGGTAATGACAGGATCTTGAGGATCGCCCATTTCACCTTTGCGATGGGCATCTTCAATCATTTTGTCAAAGCCATAGGAGCTACAGTGGTCATCTAAGACACTTTGGTTATAGCGCTCGGTTAAAGCTAGCATGATTTTTAAGTGGCGCATGGCATTGTGCTTAAGCTCATCTCTTTGAGCTACTAAAGGACCTAAAGCTGAGTTCTTATGCAGTGGCACATTGAGTTTTTGCATTTGAGCATAAGCCATTTTTATCTTAGCAAACTCCTCTAAAATCATCTTGTACTGGAACAGATAACGGGTACGAGCGAGCATACTCATTTGGCGCTGGCGTTTTAGCACAAAGCGCAAGAAGTAATTACAGCTAATATAACCTGCCATGCATAAAATGCAGTACAAGAGCAAAATGCCTAATAAATAAGCAGTGGCAATGAAAAGATTGTCTTGGGCTTGAGCAATAGAGAACATGGCCAAAGGAGTAAATGTAGATAAGCCTCCTAAATAACCAATGTTAATAAAGCAGTGGAAGAATTTATTATCTGACCAAATGCGATAGTTATAGAGCGCATAGGAAATACCCAATAATAGGCAAGCGACAATATTACTTGGAGTAAAAGCATGGATATCGGTGCCATCGACAAAAAGACGAGTTAGGCAACCAAGGCCACCACCTACGAAGATGAGCATATAGTGTAATAACTTATTCATGAGCCTCGCCCTCTTTTAGATTATTGCTAGGGGTGGACATATTAAGATCGTGGCTGTGATCGTAAAACGACTCTTGTAAGGCCTTAGCTTGCTCTAAAAATAAAGCTGACTCGCTCTTGTCATTAATATAGCTGTCATAAATTAAGCTACCTGCTTTAGAGCCTAGGGCTGCAAATAAGACACCGCAAATGGTAGTTAGCATGATATAGCTGGCAATTAAGAGCATCATCTTGCCGCGATGGCGCTTATCAAAGTAGTGATTGATAACGTCCCCTGTAAAAGCAGATAAAGTACCCATGCCACCTACTAAGCCTACTGATAAAGCCGCGCTAATTTGATCGGGCATAGTCATGCTTAAAATAAAGCCACCTAAGAGGGCTGCGACAATATTAATAAGCAAGGTAGGCAGAGGAAAGAGGAAGACTGCTGGCATAGACAAGATGAAGATAACCGCGCCTCGTACCACAGCTCCAATACCGCCGAAGGTAAAAACAGTAACAATTAATTGCCAAGACATAAAGAAAAGTATCTCCTGGGGAAAGTCAGATGTAAGCTCCTTGCGTGCTCATTATAAGCCCTTATGCAAGTAAGTTAGGCTCATATCATAGCCTGAGGAAGCTTATTTTGCCTAAATGGATGGATAAACAACGAGAAAAATCAAGTTTTTTTTAGCTTTTGTTTTGATCTTTGTGATGCAATCGTCTATAATCTCAAGGCTATATTTTTCGGTATCTGGAACACGGCTCTTGATGCTTATAAACATCAATGAGTTTTTTTGTTTTTAAGCCTATAGTTAATTTTAATGCTATGTAAGTAGCGCTCTGGCCTGTAACTTATAACGGGCTGGTGCTTGATAGCACAGACAACCCTCCAAGAGCTGATGGTGCTGCTGTGTCATTGAGCTTAAATTAGGCCCTTTGCCTATTAAGCTATCTTAGGCTTTTTTACTTACCCAAGTAAAAACACAGTGTTTTACACTGCACAAAAACAAGGTGTCGCCAATACCAAGCTGCCTTGCATATAAGGTTGGCATCGCTTGATACCAGAGGTATAACGCAAGCTTGGGAAAGCGTGCGTAATGGCAAATTGCACTACTGCAGGCCATCTACTAAGCGTTAACTAACGCATTTTAGCGTGTGTTCCTCAGTTCTAACAGCCGCCGCATCCAAATGACAGGGAAGCTCTTTTTCAATAATTAACTAAAGGTTCACAAGGCCTCTACCAAGTTGATAAAGATCGTATTGACGCGATCTTTTAGCCTTTTCTATGGTAGAATAGCGCCCGTTTTTGTTGTACCTTTGATATGGTTACAGCTCTTGTTAGGTGCTGTGACCCGTATAAGTATATTTGGAGTGTGACTAGACATGTCCAGAGTTTGCCAAGTTACGGGCAAGCGCCCGGCAGTGGGCAACCATCGTTCCCACGCTAAGAATGCTGCCAAGCGCCGCTTTCTTCCAAACTTAAAGTATCACCGCTTCTGGGTTGAGAGTGAGAGCCGCTTCGTAAGATTGCGTGTTACCACTAAGGGTATGCGTACTATTGACAAGTTGGGTATTGATGCCGTTCTTGCTGATATGCGCGCTAACGGCGTTAAGATCTAAGGGAGTGTATCATGGCTAAGAAAGGTGGTCGCGAGAAGATCCGTTTAAATTCTTCAGCAGGTACCGGTCATTTCTATACTACTACTAAGAATCGTCGTACTACTCCAGGCAAGATGGAGATCATGAAGTACGATCCTGTAGTACGTAAGCATGTTCTTTACAAGGAAGGCAAGATCAAGTAATTGATCGGCGTTCTTAAGAACGACCAAAAAAGAGGGATAGTCTGTAAGGGCTATCCCTTTTTTATTGGGTAATTTTTTCTTATTTGGATTTTTCGGCCAACAAATTGCTTATGATGATGGCATATTAAGAAAAATGAGGAGAAAAGGGGTATGCCTGAATTACCCGAGGTTGAAGTTACTAAAAGAGGCGTAGAGCGTGTTTTAGTAAATCATCGTATTGATGATGTTTTTATTGGCAAGTTAAGCTTGCGTTTGCCTATGAGTGAAGATTTACGCAAGCTAAAAGGCGCTACCATTACTAAATTAGAGCGTCGTGGTAAGTATATTATCGTCTTTACTACTCAAGGTTCTTTGGTCATTCATTTGGGTATGACAGGTCATTTGAGCATTGTAGATAGTGGCTCTGAGCGCATCTTGCACGATCATTTTGAGCTTATGCTCGATAGTAAGACCAGCGTGCGCTACAACGATGCTAGACGTTTTGGCCTCATTGTCTATTTAGAAGCAGGCTTTGACCCTTATGAGTACAAGCCTTTAAAAGAGTTAGGACCAGAGCCTTTAAATGATGATTTTACAGCCGAGGTCTTACTTAAGAACTTAAAGCGTCGCAAGCTTTCCATTAAACAAGCTTTGATGAACTCAGCAGTGGTTGTGGGGGTTGGCAATATCTACGCCTGTGAGGTCTTATTTGCCTGTCACATCGATCCTTGCCGCCTAGCAAATTCCATTACCCTTGATGAGGCTCAAGCGCTGGTTATTACTATCAAGCGCATCTTAACTGAATCTATTGCCAGTGGAGGTACTACCATTCGCGACTTTGAAGGAGCAGATGGCAAGTTAGGCTACTTTGTGCAAAACCTTATGGTCTATGGCCATTGCGATGAGCCTTGTAAAGTATGTGGTACTACCATTAAGCGCATTGTCCAAGGTCAGAGATCTACTTTCTACTGCCCTCATTGCCAAAAGTAAGAGTCTTGCGCTTGGGGTATCCTCTACAAAACAAAAAGCCAGTCTAAATTGACTGGCTTTTTTTGAGTTTACAGCTGGCTAAAAGTTTTAGCTGTTGTAGATCTTCTCGCGAATAGCATTGTTGACATTATGTGGTACGAAGTGGGAGATATCGCCACGGTGTACGATAATGTCACGTACTAAAGAGGAGCTAATGAAAGCTAAGTTGCCATTGGTAGGTAACATGACAATCTCAAGACGCGGCAGAGCAATACGGTACATGCCAGTTAATTGCATCTCATAGTCATAGTCTGCTACGGTGCGAATACCACGAATTAAGACATTGGCCTTATGGGCAGTGATAAAGTCAGTGAGCATGCCTTCAAAGCCAATAACATCAACATTGCTTAGCTGCTTGGTGCAACCTTTCATTAAAGCAACACGCTCTTCTAAGGTAAATAAAGGCTTTTTAATTGGGCTCTCAGCTACAGCTACGATCAAGCGATCAAATAGCTTGCTTGAGCGCTGAATGATATCAAAGTGGCCTAAAGTTGCAGGGTCAAAAGTACCAGGAAATACAGCAATATTCATCGACTATGTTTCGCCACCTAAGATGGTAACGCCTCTGTTGCTCTTAGTGAAAAAATGACAATTAGGTTCCTGACCAAAAAATCAGGGCCACCTTATATCTTAACAATTATTTCGCTAAAACTCTGCATTTTCCTGTTTTTAATTCGTCAAGCTATGGCGCGCTGTGCTACTTAGAGAATATCAAAGCGTAAGCAGGCCTCATCAAAGGCTTGAATAACGCGCTCGATGGTGATGTGTTCCATAGCCTGCTCTTGCTTGATGCGATAGCGCCATGGGATAGTGTCGCTTTGGAGCTCTTGCTTGGCTAACTCATGGTAGACCGAGACATTGAGATCCATGAAGTTCCAAGGCCCTACACGCTTATCATCATGGCGAGCAAAGAGGCCAATGACAGGGGTGTTTAAGGCCGAAGCAAGGTGCATGCTGCCTGAGTCTGGAGCTAAGAGCAATTTGCTAATTGAAAGAATGGCAGCCAGTTCTCGCAAGGTGGTTTTGCCACATAAGTTAATGCAGCTAGGACACTCTTGTTCAATGTGCGCGCAGGTATCTTTTTCCAAGGTGCTAGGACCACCTAAGAGCGCTACTTGCAAGCCCTTGCTTTGGGCATGCTGAGCTAGGGCAATATATCCTTTAATTGTCCAATTCTTATTGGCTTTGGCAGAACATGGGCTAATGACAAAGGTGCGCTCATGATTGAGCAGGCATTGGGCCTTATCAATAAGATAAGGGTCGAGCTTAAAGTCCCAATAAGGGGCCTTTACAGGCAAGTTAGCAGCTTTAGCAAAGGCTAAAAATCCTGATAGCACGTGAGGGTTAGTTGGTGATGGAACGGCGTGGTTAATAAAGAGGCTATGGCCTTCGCGGGCACGTTCTTTATCATAGCCATATTTAGCTTGAGCCTTGATAGCAAGTGAGCACAGTGAGGATTTAATGGAGGTCTGGAGATTAAACAGCTGAGTAAAGCTTTGGCCTTTAAGTTCCTTTTTTAAGTCCAAGACTGACTTTAAGCCTTGGCCTTTAAAGTCCACGCGCACCATAGAAATAAGATCATGGCCTTGTTCATCGCAAAAGAGCGGCGCAAAGCGCTTATCAATGACCCAAGTGATAGGCATTGCAGGGTAGCTTTGTTTAAGCGCACCTAGCAGGCCAAAAGCATTGATGCAATCTCCTAGGGCTGAAAGACGCAATACGCAAAGTGCTGGCTGCTGTTCCATAATTTAGATGCTCCCCTGTGCTAAAGCTATGATAGGTGAGTTTAGTATAGCATGGCCAAAGGCTTTAACTTGGGAGGAGGTCTGTTAGGCAATTGAGGTGAAAGTTGCCATTTTTCCCTAGCTTGAAGGGGTGATAAAATATGGAATTTAAGATTAATTTGCTCAGGGTATGAACTAAATATCAGGCCTTGGGTCTAAAAGGCTACCTTAGGTAATCACAAGTTACTATTTTGTCAGCCAAGCTTCTTGCTTGGCTTATAGGCAATGTTTTTGGGGCGGATGGAAAGAGAGTAAGATGTTTAAAAAGAATTTTTTCTTAGTGTTTTGGCTAGGCATACTCAATTTACCTTTAGCCCTGTATTTAGCTCATGCTTATGCACCTGCCTATAGTGCTAGCACTTGGTTTGTCAGCTTAACTTTTATCTCTGCAAGCATTGGGCATTTCTTTTTATACTTCACCTTAGGCGCTCTCTTGTTAGTGCTGCCTTTGCAAGTAATTACGCACCATATTAAAAAGTGGCGTTTTGTCCTAGCAGCTCTCTTTATGGCTCTGTTGCACATTGTGTTAGCCACTGATGCCAAGGTCTTTGATCTCTATCGCTTCCACATTAACTACGCCATGCTCGATCTGTTCTTTAATGCAGGTGGTGAGGTAATTCAGCTCTCTACTGATACTTGGCTTACTATTGGGGTGCAAGTATTGGGTTGTATTCTCTATAGTGCGCTAGCCTTAGCCTTAGGTATTTTTGTAGTTAACAAGGGCCTCAAGAGTCGTTTGTATGTAGGCTTAGCTTTATTTTGCTATGCCATGGCCAACCTAACTCATGCTTATTCCTCTGCCAAGCAGATTTTGCCTATTGTCGAGCTTCAAAGCCGCATTCCTATCTATCATCCTTTGACCATGAATAGCCGTCTGGTCAAAATGGGCTTAGTCTCTCCTGAGGAGGTAGCACAAAAGAAGATTACCTTAGCTTCTCAAGGACTCTTTGATTACCCTAAGCAGGATCTTTATTATTTTGATCATGCCCGTGAGCCTTACAATGTCTTAATTATTGCCATCGACTCTTTGCGTCAAGACATGCTCGCACCAGAGACCATGCCTTTTACTTATGAGCTCTCTAAGCGCTCTATAGTCTTTAATAATTACTACTCGTCTTCTAACTCTACCCGTGGTGGTATCTTTGGCCTCTTTTATGGTCTACCTCCATCTTATTGGAATGTAGCCCAGTCCACTGGTGTCCCAGCTGCGGTAAGTAAGGCTGTGCTCGATCGCAATTTTGCCTATGGTATTTTCTCTTCAGCTAATTTATACATGCCTGAGTTTAATGCCACTGTCTTTGCTAATATCCCTAATTTACGTATTCAGTCTAAAGGCAATAGCACAGTCGAGCGTGATTTAGATGCCATTAATGACTTTAATACTTTCTTAGGTGAACTCAAAGAAGATCAAAAATTCTTCTCCTTTGTCTTCTTAGATAATGCCCATGGCTATGCTTATCCTGAGGATTTCCCAGAGCACTTTGTGCCAAGTCATATTGTCAATCATTTAGATCTCAATAAGGACACAGATAGAACTCCGATTTTCAATCGTTATCGCAATGCTGTGCGCTATTCTGATACCAATATTGAGCGTATTGTAGCTTTGCTCGATGAGCATGGTTATTTGCAAAATACCATTGTGTTAATTACTGCTGATCATGGTGAGGAGTTTAACGACAGTGGCGATAACTATTGGGGACACAATAGTAATTTCTCTGATATTCAAATAAAGGTGCCTATGGTAGTAAGTTGGCCTGGCAAGGCTCCTGAGCAAATTGACCGCTTAACTTGTGCCTATGACGTCACTGCTACTTTATTGCCACGTGTGCTAGGTGTGCGTAATCCAATTAAGGACTTCTCCATTGGTCAAGATTTCTTTGACCCAACAGAGCGCAAGTATGTCATAGCAGGCTCCTACTTAGAAAATGCCATTATTGAAACAGATCGTATTGTGGTTATCGACAAACTTGGTATGCTTAATTTTAAGGATAAGAACTTTAGACCAAGTAACAATACCACCCGCGATGGCTACTTATTAGAAGCTATTAAGGACATGTCTTATTACTTCAAAAAAGAAAGCGATGCCAAGTAAGCCTCATTGTTGTCGTTTTATTAAATTCTAACCAAACTCAAAAGGAGAACTGCGCCCCCTCCTTGGTCAAGGGCGCATAGGAATTGTAATGGATAAAGATTCATTAACTCTAAGAGATTATCTGCTCATAGTAGTAATGATGGTGCTCTTTGTGGCCATCTCCTTGGTCTATCATGCTAATCAGAACTTTAGCTACGATCAAACTCAGATGCTCTTAAAGGGCTTCCATGCCGTTTTTAATAATGAGTATTTGCCTTTTGGTAATGAGGCCAGCTCTATGGGTAATATCCCAGGCTGTATTTCCTCATGGGTCATTGGCTTTCCTTTAGAGCTCTATGTAGGTGTTGAGTCCATTATTGCCTTCCAAATGGTCTTACGTATTGCAGCTATCTTGATCTTTGCCAATGCGCTCAGTCTGCTCTTTGGGCGCTCCATTGTGATGTTAGGTACCTTCTTATTTGCCTTAGGACCTTGGTACTTATATCACACCATGATCTACAATCCAGCTTACATACACTTTGGGTCAGCCATAGTCCTAAACTGCTTGATTCGTCTGCGTGCAGGCCGTTATGCCAAGAATAAAGGTAGCGTTGGTGCCATCGGTCGCATTTTCTCCTCTTTATTCTTGGTGCTCGCTGTAGGTTTTATCTTACAGTTGCACTATTCATGGACAGTAGTAGCTGCAATTTGCGGTATTTTATGGTTACGTCGTGATATCAAAGTCAGCTATATAGGTGTCTTCTTAGGCTTAGCTCTCTTTGCTTGGTCCATGCTCCCTTATTTTCAGGAGATTATGGTCAACAAGACCTTGCTTAATAATCCTGAGGTCTATGCTCAAGATCGTTATATTGGTTATGGTCTAACCCATGTCTATCCTATCTTTAAGGGCATTTTATATTGGCTGCGCTTTGGCTCTTTATTGATTACCAATAAGGCCATTTTCCCAAGCCCTTATGTAGGTGATTTATCGACCTTATGGACAGTGCTCTCTTATTTTTGGGTCGTGATTGCTTATCTGATTGGATCAGTAAGCGTGCTCTTTTCGGCTTATAGTAATTACTTTGCCATCTACAAGTTTAGATTGGGCAATAGCTCTGAGCGTTTGCAATTTGTCCGTGCGCTCACCTTAAGCTCCCTTTTAGCTGTGATTTTAGCTTCGGCTGCAAGTCCTGTTACCTTAAATTTCTGGCAGGTATCGGTAGTCTTGCCTTTTGCCTTAATGCCTATCTTGGCTATGCTCTCTTTGCGCAGTCAAAGCATTAAGCTCTACTTTTGGGTAGCCTTGCTCTTCTTTGCTGTGGCCAACCCAATTGCTGCTTTATGCTCAGATAAGTTTTATTACAAGAACAATTTAGATGAAGGTGTTTATAGCAATTGCTTAATTGCCTTTACTAAGGATCAATGTGCTCCTTATGCCAAGTCTTTAACTCCTGAGCAAAAGCAAAAGATTGAAGAGCAACATCCAACTATCAATCAAAATGTTATCAACCGTGTTATCAAGGGCATTATTCCAAGCCCGCAGATGCAATTAGTGGAGGAGCCAAGCGTGGCTTTAGATACTAAGGAATCTGGTGATAGTAGTGCTCCTGTAGTTGTAGAGCAGGTCAATAATGATGGGGGCAGCTCAGGTAATTTAGAACTCCATCCTAGTGGCAGTGATAGCACTAGCATTGAGATGGTTGAAAATAGCCAAGCTACCTATGGCTCTTTAAATATTGATAGTTCTGTTTCTAAGGCCAATGCTCCAATTTATGGTTCTTTAGGTCCTGATGTTTCTAAGCCTTATGACCCTGAATATGCTAAAAAGGCAGCCCCAAGCCAAGCTCAACCTAGCCAAGGTGCTGAAAAGGAGAATGGTTCTAACGCTAAAGAGCGCGTGAGGGTGGATAGTGGTAATGGTCAAAGCGGTCAAATTATTTTGCAATAAGTAAGGAGACACTGATGAGTAAATACTATGTAGTGCCTCAAGAGCCAAGTACTAAGACTTTGAGCTTTGAGCGCCAGACAGGTCAGGTCAATTTCATTGTCAGTTTGCAAAGTGGCTTTAATAAAAGTAGCTCGTATGATGATCTTAATCGTTTCTTTGACCTTGAGTATATCAAAGCGAATGCCAATGATATGACTACTAAGGGTGGTCGTGGGCAAGCCCTACTCTTTAGTGTGCCTTATCAGCTCATTGGAGCCTTATATGGCCCTAAAAAGGATAGAGCTCTGCTATCTACACAAGAGCTTAAAGCTAATTATCACTTATGTCTGCGCCACTACTTTAGAGGCGGCATGATTGGTAAGCTGCTCAAAGATAGCTATTGGCGTTTTAGCTCATGGGCTATGCGAGCTCGCTTGGAGTTTGAACTGTGCAATGAACTTTATAACAAAGGTTTACCTGTACCGCGTCCGTTAATTGCTCGTGAGCAGGTAGGTACTTTCTTTGTAAAAAACGACATTATCGTCGAGCAAATTGAAAATGCTATCAATGTAGCAGAGCTTTTAGAGCGCGATGGTACTTTAAGTGCAAAGACTCTCGAGGGCATTGCTCAGGCCTTGGTGAAATTTGCTAAGGCCAAAGTGGTACACAGCGATTTGAATATTCGCAATATTTTGCTCAATGAGAAAAATGAGTGCTTTTTCATCGACTTTGATCACTGTGGCACAAAAGAACAGTTTGCCAATAGTGATATCAAAGCCATGCTATCTCGTATCGAGAGATCTTTAAATAAGGAAAAGGAGCTCAAGGGCTACGAGCAACTATGTGTTGAGACTTTAATTGCCAAAATTAAGGCATCCTTGGAAAGTCAGCTGGGTGTTTTATAGGCAAGAATAGTATCTTTGGTTTAGCTATTGCACTTTGCATGCTCTTAAAAAAAAGATACAATCAAGAGAGCAAGAAACAGGTACTTAAAGCAAGTTGTAAAGTAATTTTGTTTTGATAAGCAAAATGCAGTATCTCTAATTTTAAGTATAGATCGGATGTAGCGCTATCTTTATAGCCATAGCGCAAGACTTGTAACCGAACTAAGAAAGGAGAAAAGCGCGATTGCTTCTTTAAATTAAAGAAGGGGCGCTTAATAATTTGTAATGAAAACATTAATTATTGTGGATCATCCGTTCTACGATCAGTCCGTAGTGAATCGTCGTTGGCTTGATGAAGTTCGTAAGTATCCTGAAGAGTTCCTTGTACATAATTTACAAAGCTCTTATCCAAGAAGCTCCATCGATCCTGCATTAGAGCACTCTATCATCGATAACAATGGTACTATCGTGTTGCAGTTTCCTATGTTCTGGATGAATACCCCTCCAATGTTAAAGTCTTGGGTTGATACTGTATTAACCGCAGGCTGGGCCTTTGCAGGTGGTAAGCACTTGGCTGGTCGTAAGGTAGCTTTTGCTGTTACCTGTGGTAGCCCTGAGGAAACTTATGGCAAGGACGGTGATCTTGGCTTTTCTGTAGAGGACTTCTTAAACTCCTACATTGCAGCTTTCAAGCGCTGCTCTGCCGAGTATGCAGGTCTTTATACTTTCTATAATGCCAAACCAGTTAAGGGCGACCTTGATATGAGCTCAGTTGCAGAAAGTGCCCGTGGCTATGTAGAGTTCTTACGCTCCGTTAGCGCAACCAAGTAAGACTTAAGTCTCTAACACAGCCAAAATTAAAGCCAAATCTCATTGCGAGTATTTGGCTTTAATTTTTCTAACCTCTCAAACAGCGCTCCATATAGTTGAGCGTGTTCTTTGTTGCGCCGCGACCACTTTGCTGGATATCAAAAGCTCGCATTCCAGTCGTGACCATGAGTTCTTCATTGTCCAAAAACATACTAATCACACTAAAAAGCCTTCTGTAGTCATTAGCCACATAGGCAGCCCCATTTTCAATGAGATTATTAAAGTGATCTTCAAAGTTGTAATAATAAGGGCCCGTGATAATTGGCAATGAGAAATAAGCAGGCTCCAGCGGATTATGGCCTCCAATATCAATAAAGCTACCGCCCATGACTACTATATCGCACAGACCTAAATAGAGCTCAATTTCGCCCATGGTATTGCCAATTAAGATGTCTTGGGTAAAGTCCTCTAAATCAGGGGCTAAATTAGTCTTAAGGGCATAAGAACCATGGATAGTTTGTAAAAAGCTCTCGGCCTTAACTACTCCTGTTTGATGGCGCGGTACTAAGATTAAGCGTAAGTTAGGGTATTTGTCTTTGAGCGAATAGAAGGTCTCAATAATCAAGTTCTCCTCACCATCGTGAGTAGAGATGGCTCCTACAACCATGCACTCTTGATGCGGCATGCGCAATTGACGGGCTTTTCTAAATAAAGACTCGTTAGGGGTGAGATCGTACTTTAAAGAGCCAGTGACAAAGAGATTCTCTTTAGCAACACCAATACGTTCAAAGCGCTTGGCATCATCTTCTGATTGGCAAATAACAGTATCTAAATTGCGGGCAATCAGATCGTGGGTAATACTCAAGTGACGCTCATATTTAAGGCAGGTTTTCTCGGGCATACGCGCATTAATGACACAAATTTTGGTGCCAAAAGCATGGGTGATATTCAATAGCGAGGGCCAGAGCTCTGTTTCCATAATAAAGAGCGTGCTAGGGTTAAAGTTCTTTAAAAAAGAGCGCACGGCCAAAGGAGAATCAAGCGGAGCAAAGATATGGGTAATGCTCTCGATTTTCATAATTTCGCGGGCACCCGTAGTAGTGGTAGTAGTGACCACAACGCTTAGTTTAGGATGACGGCGAATAAAGGCCTTAATGAGCGGCCGCGCAGCAACAGCCTCGCCCATACTGACCGTATGAAACCAAATACAGTTGCGAAAACCAATAGGATAATGACCTAAAAGCTCACAGGCTCTTTTGCCATAAGGAGGATCGCGACGTTTTTTGTACATTAAAAATAACAAGCCTACAGGGGCTATCAAGGTGGTAATTAAGCCATACAACCACCAGAGTAAACGCGATGTAATAGACATGATAACAACAAAATTAAGAGGCAGATTTAGGACATTCAAGCAGGCTATTTAAGGCTGCAATAACTTTCTCTACAGTCAGCTCATGCAAGCACAAGTAAGTGTTGTACTTACAAGTACGCTTAAAGCAAGGGTGACAAGGCTGGGTTGACTCAAGGCAAATGGCCTTATTAGAAAGCGGTGGTGTGTACTTGGTAGAAGTAGAGCCAAAGAGGCATACTTGCGGTACTTGTACTGCAGCTAAGGTGTGCATTAAACCTGAGTCATTACATACACCTGCGCTACATACACCCACTAAGTCTAAAGCTTCGGTAAGTGAGGTTTGACCTGCAATGTCATAGAAATAAGTTAAAGCTTCAGGAGCTAATTTTTGAATGTGGCCTTTAATTAAATTAACTGTCTCTTGGTCTTTAGGGGAGCCTAAGGCCAAGATAGACCAATTGTTCTTAATAAAGTGTAAGGATACTTGAGCAAAAAATTCAGGCGGCCAGAGCTTGGCAGGGCCATAATTGGCACCACAGCCAAGAACTAATAAAGGACGCTCCAAGCTTACCTTAAGACGAGAGAGTAGCTCTGCACTTGGCTTATGGGTAATAAGTTTTGGGTATTCAAAATTAGGCAAGGTGTCATCGCCTGTCACCTGCTTATCGTCAATATAGGCTAGCGCTACATAGCGATTGACCATACGCTCAAAAGCTTGTTTATCCTTGCGCATTTTGTTGAGCAGGAAATAGCGCGACTCGCCTTTTAAACCAATGCGCTCTTTAATATGGGCAAACCAAGGAATTAAGGCTGATTTAAAGGAGTTCGGGAGGATATAGGCCTTATCAAAGTTTAAAGCAGCTAGCTTCTTGCCCTCGTTCATGCGCTCCGATAAATTGAGCTGACCATGGGCAAAAGGATTTACCATAATCTCATCGACCTCGCGCATGCGCTCAATAATGCAATGGGCATAACTTGGCGCATACATAGTGATATGACATGCAGGATCTTGCTGCTTTAAAGTTTTGAGCAAGCTTTGGGACATGATAATGTCGCCTAACCATGAAGGTGCTACCACTAAAATACGATCTGACATGAGCTTAATTCCTAATCTTTAAGAATTACAAAAAAGATTCGCTCTTCAGTGTACCAAAAATTCGCGCCAATACCCGCTATCTTAGTGTCAGCTGTATGATGTTTTTGGTGCTCTGTGCTCATGTAAACAAGAAAACAACTTGCATAAGCCTAATCTTATAGCGACAATGAAAGCCTAGGTTAAAAGATAAGCTCGTCATGCTATTGCTCAGAGCTTAGCTAATGCCGTATATTTGATTTTATGCCAGCAGCGCATTTAGAGCCTTGTAATTTTGGTTTGCTAAGACTAGGGTAAGAGTATCAAGCGTGCTGCATGGTAAGGCTTTGAGGAGCTTTAGTTTATGATTATTGTAACTGGCGGTGCAGGCTTTATTGGTAGCAATATCGTTAAGCTATTAAACGATCGTGGTCAGCGTAATATCTTAGTTGTTGATAACCTCAAGGACGGCCACAAGTTCGTTAATCTCATTGATTTAGACATTGCCGACTACATGGATAAAGAAGATTTTCATGCTTTAATCCAAGATGAAGTCGCTTTTGATAAGAAGTATGGTTGTGCCAATATTGAGGCGATTTTCCACGAGGGTGCTTGCTCTGCTACTACCGAGTGGGATGGCAAATATGTCATGCACAACAACTATCAATACACTGTAGACCTCTTTGAGTTTGCCACTAGCCACCGTATTCCTTTCTTATATGCCTCCTCTGCTGCCACCTATGGTGATAAGACTGTCTTTGTCGAGGACAGAGCTAATGAAGGCCCATTAAATGTCTATGGCTACTCCAAGTTCCTCTTTGATGAATATGTACGTGCTCGTCTGCCACGTCTTAATTCTCAAGTAGTTGGTTTTAGATATTTCAATGTCTATGGTCCACGCGAAGGACACAAGGGTTCCATGGCCTCTGTGGCTTTCCACTTAAACAACCAAATGCTCAGAGGCGAAAATCCAAAGCTCTTTAAGGGCTGTGATGGCTTTGCTGACGGTGGTCAGACTCGCGATTTCGTCTATGTTGAGGACGTTGCTAAGGTCAACCTATGGTTCTTAGATAATAATGGTGCCTCAGGCATCTATAACTGCGGTACTGGTCGTGCAGAGCCTTTCTTAAATATCGCTTTAGCTGTTATTAAGTACCATGGCCGTGGTGAGGTTGAATTTATTCCATTCCCAGATCATCTAAAGGGTCACTATCAAAGCTTTACTCAGGCTAACTTAACTAAGTTACGAGCCACTGGCTGTGATGTAGAGTTCAAGACCGTGGCTCAAGGCGTTGCTGAGTACATGAAATGGCTCAATTCAAAGAAATAGACGATATTAACTTCCCTTTTGAAATTGGCTCTCTCAAAGAGCGCTCTGCGGCTCTAACTTTTGCCGACTATCTCAACTCCATTGGCATCAAGGCTAAGGCCATGCCAGGCTTTGGTGCGAGCTACTCTATTTATGTAGCCAATGAGTCAGATATATCTAAGGCCAAATTAGAGCTCTTACGCTATGGCAATAATCCTTTTGCTAAGGCCTATAATAAGGCTGCTTGGCAAACAGGTAAGACAGTAAAGCGAGAAAAGACTATTAATAGTAACTTTTTGAGCTTCTCTATGGGCACTTATAGCTGGACTTTATTTTCCTTAACTTCAATTATTGAAGTTATGTGTTTGTTCATCTATGTGCTCATGTTAATTCCAGGTATCGATGAGACTTTGGTCAATGCCCTAGCTTGGTTTAACTTTAGAGATATCACTGAGGACTTTGAGATCTTTAGGGTCATTACCCCTGTGTTCTTGCACTTTGGTATTTTCCATATTGCATTTAACATGGTAATGTTTGAGGCTTTTGCCCGTCCTATAGAGCGTCACTTTGGTGCCCTAAAATTAGGCTATATTGTCCTATCGTTAGCCATTGTCTCTAATACCTTACAAATGCTCTTCTTGCCTGTAGGTTCGATTATGGGCGGCATGTCAGGTGTAGTTTATGGCTTAATTGGTTATATGGGCATTTTATCGCGCCGTGATGACCTCCCTGAGGATTTGCGTTTGCCTCAAGGTCTGCTCTTAGTGAGCATCATCTTTATTGGTCTTGGCTTCTTCTTTAGTGGTATTGCCAATTTATGCCATGTAGGCGGCATGCTCTTAGGCCTAGTGTTAGGTCTTATGGACTATCGTCGCTAGAGGGAGACTTGCCGCTTTAGCGTTGGACCATAAAAAAAAAGCGTAGACTCAGATATCTGGGGCTACGCTTTTTTTAGCTGGCTAACTTAGCTTTACTGGTAGATATAGTTAGTAAAGAGCAAGTCTTGGATAACTGGGCCATTTTTCTTTTGAGCTAAGAGCTCTGCTACACGGGCACGGCACTCAGCACGTAAGGCCTCACGACCTGCGGCAGTAGCAATGGCATTGTATTCTTTAGAGCCAATTATAGTTAAGATGGCATCGCGCACTAAAGCATCATGCTCAGTTACCAAAGGTAAGTCGCGGCTATCTTTAACCATGATATTAACGTGCACACGTAAATAGTGCAAACGGCCGACACCAGAGCTGGCTAAATTGGTAGTAAAGTCAGGGCTCATGTCGTAATAGCCAATCTCAGGAGCCATAGCATCGGCTAAGGCCTGAGCTGGATCGTTTGGACCTTGAGAAATGTCAATTGGTTCGTGAGGTTGGGCTGCATAAACAGAGCTCATAGAACCTAAGAGCAACGCAGTGGCGGCAGTGAGCAAAATCTTCTGGTACATGATGGATATTATTTCCTAAATGACAAAACTAAAAGCACACTAAGCTCTTAAGCTAGATTGCTATGACGTATTCTAGCGTCAAATATAAGACCTTACAAACTCCACTTGCAAGAATCGTTCTAACTTAGCAACTTTTTTGAAAAATCCTAGGCCTTATCCTCGCTATCTTGGGCGGCAGCGGCTTTGGCAGCAGCGGCAGCTTCAGCCTTGGCGTGAGCCTTATCCAACAGAGCGCTCTTTAAGCTGGCAATCTTGATTTGGGCAATTTCGCGCTTTAAGTGCTTAACGAGCTTGGCTGCTAACAGCGGTTTGGCGGCACGGGCTAATTTATTGACCTTGGTGTGATTTGGCTTGATAGTACCGTCTTCTAAGTAGCTGTAATAATCATGGCGAATAAAGGTATCGCACATGATATTAAACATGATAGGGTCAGCAAATTCAGGGGAGTTATTAGTAATTTCACTTGGAACTTGCTTACATAAGTCTACACAGTACTCAATAAACTCTTTTTTATTAATGGCGCCATCGTGCATCTGCTTTAAGATAGAGACAGCAATTAAATAACGCACTAAGTTTAGTCGAATGGAGCTTGATAAAATCAAGAGCTCTTCAAAGCCGTCACCCGAGAGCGTCAACATCTTGTTATCGAGCTCCATAATATAACCGCCTTGGACAAAGACATTTAGGTACTTAATGATAAGGTCATCTAATTGATTTTCCTCAACTGGTACAAAGAGCTCGTGCTTTAAGAAATAGAATAAAGATCTAGTATTGGCAATGACGTTTTCCCGTGATATATGGCCATTGCGAATCAAGATATTGGCAATTAAGGCAGGCAGTGCGATTAAGTGCAAGATATTGTTTTGGAAATAGGTAAGCTGCAAAGTCTGACCGCGACTTGGACGAACAAACTTCATATCATCACCTACATCATAGACCTTGAACTTATTGAGTTCTAAAGCCTGGTTAATCAAGGTCTCTACCGAGGATGTAGGCATTAAGTTCTTGCGATTTTCATCGCAGCTTAAAACAATTAAATAGAGCCTCAAGCAGCGCTTTAACATATTGATGCTCAAGGTATGATCAGCATCACCAATAATGGCTAAAGCGCACAAGTTAATACCATTGACTGAAGCTGAGTCATTAAGCTTGATAATAATTTCATGGCTCAATTGGTTAACTGTATCGTACAGCCAATCAGGGCGGGCATTGCCTGAGGGGTCAATGTCCTTATGCCAATCAGGTACGTGCTCAGATAAAAAGCGCGGTACGCTAATAGGTTCACCAAAGGTTACATAGCCTCGTCCGTAGTAGCGCATGCGCTTGAAAATACCTAGCAGACCCTTGATGCTTTCTTTTTGTTTCTTGGCACCCTCGAGTTCATGCATGTAAGAACCTACTTCCATGACGTGCTCATAGCCTAAATAAGTAGGAATAAAAGCAATAGGACGTTCAATACCGCGCAGCTGAGCTTGGACGGTCATGGAGACCATGCCTGTGCGAGGTGGCAAGGTGCGTCCTGTACGGGAACGGCCACCTTCGATAAAGAACTCTGTGGCATAGCCACGCTCAAAGAGCACGGAGAGATATTCTCTAAATAAGGCAGTATAGAAGGTATCGCCCTTCATCTTGCGGCGGATAAAGTAAGAGCCGCAACGACGGATAATGCCACCTACAGGGAAGAAGTTTAAGTTATCACCTGAGGCTACTTGAGGAATAGGCAGACCTTCATGGAAGATGGCAAATAAGAGCAGGATATAGTCCATATGCGAGCGGTGGCACGGGATATAAATGATCTCATAGCCGTTTTGGACTAGTTCACGTACCTTATTGGCACCGACAATGCTCTGGCCGTGGTAAATACGATTCCAGATTAAGGAAATAATAGTATTGAAAAAGCGTAGCAGCGGATAACTGGTATCAGCTACCATGACATCAAAGATCTCATAGGCTTTTTTCTCTAAGGCCTCTTTGCTCTCACCTGTTTGAGCCATTGCCTCGCTAATGGCACTTTGAGTGCCTTGGCGCTTGACAAGCTCTTGTAAGAGTTTAGGGCGATTAGGGAAAGGTCGACCTACTACCGAGCGGGCCTTGCGTAAGAAGTGGAAGGAAATTAAGCGATTTAAGGTCTTGCTGCGCTCCTCTAGCGAGTTAATTTGCATGAGGCGCTGCTTTAGTACTGAGGCTAAGCATGGGTCAGAGATAATGGTGCAATTATCGCGGCCTGCAAAAGTTAAGGTTAAGAACTTGCGCCAGCCTGGGGTAGCCAGATCAATGCCACGAATGGCACCGCCTTCAATACTTGGGTCGCGTGACCATAAAACGCTAATGGGGATAATTTGTAAATCTTCGTGGGTTTGCTCGCAGGCATTAAACCAATCGAAGATGATTTCGCTAATATCGCGAATATGAGCATTGGAGCTAAAGAAAGAAGGGCTACGTAAATAGGCTGTACGAGGCAAGAGCTTATTGCCAATTTTGATTTTTTCAAAAGGGCTAGGCCAACCTAACTGATTAGTAATACGCTCTACAGTAAGCATATTGCCAACCGATGATGACACCATGATATAGACGATCTGCTTATTAGGATCAATCTTAATATGTTTTAAAGGTTCAAAAGGAATAGCTTCACAGGTGGCGGTAATTCTAATCGGCCAGTAAAACAATGCGCGTAAAAAACGATTTACCATCATAACAACCCGCTCCTTTGATGCACTTGCCTTCTAACTGCTTAGCTCTGGTAATTACTCTCAATGGGGCCCACCAAGAGAGCAGACTAGAGCTAGCTTATTCTTTAATAAATTTACACTTAATTGGGACAAAAGCTAGGCAATAATAGTGCATTTTCATGCTTTTTGGTTGTAACTCACATTTTAGGTGCTCTCTTATAGGACTACAGGGCTTTAAATTATCTGTCTTTTGGTGTAAGAAAGGCCTAGTATTGCGCTAAGATAATAGTCCTTGCTCTTAGCTGAGCTAGTCTGCCCCCTTAAATCATAGGTAGTGGAAGTGGAAAAGTTAAATCAAGATCTTAAGGCTACTGCATCCCAAGAAGATGTAGGTAGCATTGAAAAAATCAAGGTTATTAAGAAAACGGTCTGCGGTGCAGGCTGTCATCATGACCCGCTTGCCCCTCATGGAGGAGAGTGCAGTTGCGAGCCTAGCGAGAATAAAAGCTGCTCAGGTTGTGCTGCCGATAGTGCCGATGGCTCTTGTGAGCATGGCAAGACCCACTCTTGTGTTCAAGAAAAGCACGAGCCACAAGCAATCTCTGGGCGTTATAAGAAATTAGTGCTCTTAGCTGGTACAGCCTCAGTAGTCACCGCCATTTTGCTAATTTTAATGAAGTTTATTGTGTGGCTCTTTTCAGGCTCGGCTACCATTTTAGCGTCGCTTACCGACTCGCTCATTGACTTAGGCGCTTCATTTATTAATTTATTAGCCTTGCGCTATGCCCTCCAGCCTGCTGATAAGCAACACCGCTTTGGTCACTACAAGGCTGAGGCTTTAGCATCTCTATCACAAGCTGCTTTTATTTGTGGCTCGGCCTTGTTGTTAATTTTCAATGGCTATGAGCGTTTAGTAAAGCCTGTGGCTATTGGCTATATCGATATTGCCATTTATGTTTCTATTGCCTCGATTGTGCTTACTGTCTTGCTCACCATGTTCCAAGGCTATGTATGCAAGCTCACCCAAAGTGAGGCAGTAGCTGCTGATAGATTCCACTATCTATCTGATGTGGGATTAAACTTAAGTGTTATCGTATCTTTAATCTTAACCCGTATGGGCTATGAGTGGTCAGATGGCTTAGTGACTATCTTATTGGGCTTATACATTATGAAGAGCTCGTGGCACATAGGTCAGGTAGCAGTAGGTACCTTGCTCGATAAGTCTATGGCAGTAGCCGATAACAACAAGATTATTCGCTCTATCTTAGCTGTTGATGGCATCAACTCCTTCCATGACTTACGTACCCGTAAGGCAGGACCGCAGCATTATATTCAATGCCATATTGTGCTCGATCATAATATGACCTTATCTCATGCGCACGATATTGCCTCTGAGGCCGAAAATAATATTCGTCGCTTCTTCCCTGATGCTGACATCATGTTGCATATGGAGCCAGAGGGCGAGGATACTTTCAAGGACATTACCTTTGTCGATAGTCAGTTCTGCCAAGTTCCAACTGACTTTTATGATGCTTCCAAAGATAAGGACAAAGACACAGAGCGGTGCCAAAAGTCCCAAGGCGCCACATCAGAGGCACAAGACAAGCTCAAGAGCAATTAGCTCTAAGTAAGTTTACTCCCCCTTAGACTTGCTTGTTAAATGGCCCCCTTAGTTGGTTCTGTAAGAGGACAATTAAGGGGGCTATTTTTATGCGGCCTATGTTGGGCTAGAAAATGCTAAAATTAGCTGTAAAGCTTACGAAAAAATAGCCGTTTAAAGGGGCGTTCTTTTATAGAGCTCGACTTAATTTTTTGCTCTCTAGTTTTCGCTTAAGAGCCAATCTCTGTACTGTCATGATTTTGCTAATTAGTGTTCTGTTAAGGTAGGCATATGCGTATTCGCGATTTATTAGAAAAACGTTCTGTTTGTCTCAATGCCACCCCTGTGAGTAAAGAAGATGCTATCTCTCAATTGGTAGAGGCACTGTCTCATACAGGCTGCATTAATGATGTTGAGTCTTTTAGAGATGCCGTCTTTGAGCGTGAGCGCAAGAGCTCCACAGGTTTGGGAGAGGGTATCGCTATTCCTCACGCCAAAAGTGAAGCTGTATGCCACCCTGGCCTTGCTGCTATGGTTGTCCCTAATGGTGTGGATTTTGATTCTATTGATGGCGAGTTAGTGCACTTAATCTTCATGATTGCCTCGCCACATCAAGCCTCAGATGCTCACTTAGACGTATTAGCTCGTCTTTCTACCTTGTTAATTGATGAGCACTTTAGAACCTCAATTTTAACTGCTAAGAGTGTCGATGAATTTTTGGACATTATCGATAAAGCTGAGTCTGTTGAGGACGAAAAAGAAGCACAAGAGCATGCCCAAAAAGAAGAAGAGGCCTCCCATCCTGAAACTAAAAAAGGCTATGACATTGTAGCCGTTACAGCCTGCCCAGCAGGTTTATCTCACACCTATATGGCTGCTGAGGCTTTGGAACAAAAAGCCAAAGAATTAGGCCTGACCATTAAAGTTGAGGCTGATGGTGCAGCTGGTAATCGCAATAGCTTAATGCCTGAGGATATTGCCTCAGCTAAGGCAGTTATTGTGGCTGCCGATAGAGCGGTAGATATTGACCGCTTTGCAGGCAAGCCTATGGTGCGTACAGGTGTAGTAGATGGCGTGCATCGTCCTGAGGCCTTAATTAAAAAAGCCTTAGACCCAAATTGTCCTGTTTATAAAATTGGTTCGCTCTCCCCTGAGTCTTCCAATTTACCCATGAAGCTCTACCGCCACTTAATGAGCGGTCTTACCTATATTTTGCCTCTAGCAGCTACCGCAGGTATTTTATCGGCTGTAGCTCGCTTGGATGTTGTCAAAACCTCCAGCTTAGGTCTGTTCTTAGACTCCATTGGTTATAGTATTGGCAGTTTGCTCTTCCCTGTATTAAGTGCCTTTATTGCCTTCTCAATGGCAGGTCGTATGGCCTTGGTAGCTGGCTTTACAGGTGGCGTTATGGCCGATATGGCCTCAGCAGGTGTAATTGGTGCTCTATTAAATGGCTTTGTCGGTGGTGGGGTGGCCTTTGTAGTGGCGCGTATTGCCCAGCGCTTCTTAAAAGGACATGATGCCATGTTCGCGCTCTTGGTCTATCCATTAGCAGGCGCGGTGCTGACTACGTTAATTGCGCAGTTTATTACTAATCTGCCTGCAGCTTTGCTTGATAATTTAATCAATGATTTTATTACTGATACCAATACGGTAACTCTAGTGGTTATGGGAGCCGTACTCTCAGGCATGATGTCTGCTGATATGGGCGGTCCATTTAATAAATTGGCTTATGCTACAGGGGTGCTCTTGCTTGCAGATTGCTTGCCTGAAAATGGTCCTGGCTCTTTGGTTATGGCTTCAGTTATGTTAGGTGGTATGGTGCCTCCAATGGCCGCAGGTTTGGCTGCCTTGGTCTTAGCCCCAAGTCACTTTATTAATCATGAGCGCAAGCAATCGCTCCTTGCTATCTTTAAGGGCTTGCTCTTTATTACTGAGGCTGTGTTGCCATATCTGACTTTAAAGCGCTTGCGTATTGCTTGTGTCTTAGGTTCAGCTACCGCAGGTGGTTTGAGCATGTTCTTTAACTGCGGTATTTGTGCTCCTCATGGCGGTGTCTTTATCTTTCCGCTGGCTACTAACCCTATGCACTATGCGCTCTCCTTAGTAGGCGGTACAGTAGTAGGTGCCATTCTCTTTAGTGTGTTGAGTTTGAAAATGACTCCCTACAAAGAGCATCATCATTTAGAGGAGGTAGCTCAAGATAAGGTCCAGGCATCTACAGATACTAAGGACGTCCCAGAACAAGAGCTGCCTTAGGAACTAAGAGTTTGTAAGCGCCCGCCCCTGCATAAGACCTAGCTAGGAGAAATCTTTTTAGGTCTTTAGTTAAAATCAGTTACCAGCCTTTGTAAGAAAGCGCGAATTTGCCCTCTAATCTTTAAGGCACTGAGATTGTCCTTGGTGGAGATCTCTAGGCCTTGCTTGTAGATAATGGCATGAGGCTCATAAGTAGTAATGGTATTGATAGTCTCGGCAAAGCTATCTCCTGAGTGCAGGCAGACAGGGATAATGGTCTTATCTGAGAGGTCATACTTAATTAAGAAGCTATAGAGGGCTCCTGGCATATCATCCCACCAGATGGGATAGCATAGGTAGATAGTATCGTAATCATCTAAGTGTAAAGGTACATCATCTGTAATCTCTGGATAGCTCTTAGTGGTGAGTTCATTTAAAGCAAATTGATAGAGCTGATTGCGCTGCTTAGGATAAGTGCGAGCAGGATTAATGTAATAGACAGGGGTACCACTCTCTTGGCCTAAGGTAGTGGCAATATAGGAGATTAAGGTACTAGTGCCTTGCTCATCTTTAACCAAGGTAGCGCCTGTGACTACATCAATACCATAATCCTTATCTTCTTTATCTAGCTTGCCCTTACCCTCTAAGACAGGAACTGCAAAGGTCACTACCAGAGCACGATCGCTAATGAGGGGCGGTAAGTACATCTTGCTATTTTCTGCAATGGAGGCAATAGCCGCCTCTACCATGTCATGGCGCTCTTCTAAAGAGCGTAAGTATTCCTCTTGCTCTTCTTTAGTTTGGGATTGGCGAATTGCTTTGACCTTTTGCTCAAGGCTCAAATTCTCGTCAACCTTAGCTAAAGTACCATCAGTACCTACAGTGCTCTCACTAATGCTAGGCTCTTCGACCTTGCCCGTTATAGTAGTGCTCTTGCTATCCTTGGGGCTAGTCTTATCCGTAGTAGTTGCGCCTAGCTTGTTATCCTTATCTTGCTCCTTGCTATTAGAAGCGTTTAACTTGGCTCTTGAGTCCTTGGACTCTTGCTTATAATCAGGGGCGGGCGCATTTAAGGCCTTATCCGAGTTGGATCTTGGTTTAACGCTTGGGGTGGTAGCTTGGGTATTATTCAGGTTAGAGCCAGTTGCTTTTGGTAAGGAAGAGGAGCTGTCTTCTTTTAAGCTTGTAAGATCGATAGTGCCGTGGGTAGCTTGGCTAGCCTTTGAAAGTGATGGGCGCACCATAGACTGCTCGCTGTTAAAAAGCCAAAACGGGGTACTAACAGCTACTAAGCTCAAGGATAAAGCACTAAACTTAAAAAATTTGCTCTTAAAAAAAGGTGCCATAATTCATGTAGATACCAAGAGTTCCGCTGCTAGGTGTTGTAGCAAGGAGCTTTTGGGGCGCTAAATGGTGTATAGATATACAGTTTGTTTGGAATTTAGCACCATTATACGGACTAATTGATTTAAGGCAAAATTTAATTTTGCCTTAAATAAGCCATTATTGCTCTTGGCTAGGGCTGCTCTTTTTAAGCGACACTACATTTTTAGACAGGTTATCTACCCATTTTTCCACCAATTTGGCTCCTTGGTTAGGCACATGATAGCGATTGATTATCAGTCCACTATTGATGGTTACTTGGGCATTAGGCTCGCTATTAGCAATGATAGCAAAGGTCTTATAAGGGCGATTGCCTCCATGGGTACAAAATGGAATGATGGTCTTGCCAGAGAGATCATACTCATCAAAAAAAGAGTACAAAGGCATAGGCAGGTCATACCACCAAATAGGGTAGCCTAAGAAGATAATATCAAATTGGCTAGGATCGAATTTAGGATCCATTTTTATATGGGGACGGGCCTTATTATCCAGCTCATCTGCTGCTTGGAACACTAAATCATCGTGATCAAGGGGGTAGTCTTCAATACGCTTAATGGCAAAGAGTTTTCCTTGTACTTGATCATTAATTAAGTGGGCCAAATATTCAACTGTACCTAACTTACCAAGTTTCTCGTTTTTGACAATGGAAGCACCACTTAATACATCTACGTCATTGCTCTCGACCTTTTCAGGCGCAGAGAAATACACGATAGCAATATTGGCAGTGCTAGGATCTAAGCTTGTAAGTAAAGATGGATTTTCTGGGGTGGTGCATGTAGTGCTCTTTAAGCTCAAGGAGCTAGTAGGGCGAATACGATCTTCACTGGCGCTTTGCTCTTCACTTACAGAAGTACTATCTGGGGTTGGGTGGGGAGCACTGATGCGATTGCCATAAGGATCACGATAGACCTTACCTTTTTCTTTAATCTGGCTCTCTTTTGGTACCCCATTACCTATGCTGCTACTTGGTTTAACTGTACTCTCTTCTTGAGTGCTGGAGTTTAATGGTACTGCCATATTAGCACTAGCTAGGCTTAAGCTAGAAAACACTGACATGATGGCAAGAGAGGAAAATAAGGTAATAATAGAGGACATCTTAGTATATCCTTTTACGTACAAAAGATTGGTACTTGGCAATGCAATAAGCTATTGTAGCTTAAACCTATCTTCTCTAAAGAAACTTAGCTCAAACTTATTAGCTAGCTCAAAATTCAAAGGAATCTGCATGGAAGATTATATTACGCTCAGTTTAAAGCGTCTGAGCACTAAAATGAGCACTCTTTTGCCTCATACTGGCGAGCTGGCTTTAAGTGATGAGGTGCGCATTGTGCGTGCTAAAGCTACTTGTAAGGAGCTCTCATGGAGCGCTCCTTCATGGTGTATGGTGCTATCAGGCTCTAAAGAGTGGTCTTTAGGTCAGCATACTTTGACTATGAGCGCAGGCAGCCTGACCTTCACTACCTTGCATCTGCCTGCAGTTAGTACTGATGCTGCTAAGCAAGATTATGTTGCTGTGTATCTGTCTGAGTATAGTGCTTATGGAACTAAGGTATTAGAACATATTCAGGCGCGTATGGGGCAATGTGAACCTTTAGATGAAAGCTTAGGGATAGTTATGCCATGGGGGCAAAGCGTCGTTAATGCCTCGCAGCTTAATGCTTTAGAGCGCCTTATAGATTGGTATGCGCAAGATAGGGCAGATGAGTTGTTATATGAACTGTATATTCAAGAGCTCTATTATTGGGTACTTTTAGATAAAGCGCTGCGCGCTCCTTGGGAGCACTTTATCATAAGAGGCAGTAATGCCTTGTTTAACACTGTAAACTTTATGGCCTCTCACTATCAGGATAAAGAGGCCCTATCTATCTCTGTGTTGGCGGCACGCGCAGGCCTGTCGGTGCCTGCTTTTTATATGGCCTTTAAAGAGCTGACCTCAATGACTCCCTTGCAATATCTTAAGTACTTGAGATTGTTAAAGGCGCGCAAGTTGTTGCAGACAGGTGAGTATAAGGCCTATCAGGCCGCAGCGGCGGTAGGCTATGTCAGTGCTCCGCACTTTTGTCGCGACTATCGCAAGCTCTTTTTGTATTCGCCTAAGCATGATTGTGCGCGTCTTAAAAATACATAAGGCCCTAAAAGAGGGCCATATATGCACATTAGTTTGCTTGGAGCGTTTCTAATACCTTGTCCATACGGGATCTCCAGCTTTGAATAATTTCAAAGAGACGGGCATTTTCGCGCTTACAGGATTCAAGCTCGCGCTTAAGAGCAGCGATTTCGATATCTTTACGATCTAAACTACGGAATTTTTCGTCAATATTCTCGTTTAAATTGTCAGTTTTAACTGCGATTTCATTGAGCTCTTGGAGCAGCTCTAATTCGCGTAAGCTTAATTGTTCTCGGCTCATACTAATCAAACTTTTTTAACTAAGAGACCAGGGGCATTATCTTAAGACTTTGTGGTGGCCTTATATTAGCATTTTTTGCTCTATTGTGATGCCATAAAAAAACTCTGGGCCCCAATAAAAAAGAGCTCCCAGAGTTTTTAGGTGCATTTAAAGCTTAGTTTTAGTGATTAGAGAATATAGCGAGAGAGATCCTCATCCTCGACAATATCATTTAAGTGCTTATTGACGTACTCAGCATCAATCTCAATAAAGGAGCCTGGATTATCAGGAGCTTCAAAGGAAATGCTATCTAAGAGCTTTTCCATTAAGGTGTGCAGACGACGGGCGCCGATATTTTCAGTCTTCTCATTGACCTTAAAGGCATCTTCAGCAATGCGCTTAATGGCATCATCGGTAAAGGAGATCTTAACGCCTTCAGTAGCTAATAAGTACTCATACTGCTTAGTTAAAGAAGCATGAGGCTCCTTTAAGATGCGCACAAAGTCATCAGCAGTTAAAGGCTTTAACTCAACACGAATTGGTAGACGACCTTGGAGCTCTGGAATTAAGTCAGATGGCTTGGCAATTTGGAAAGCACCTGAGGTAATAAAGAGAATATGATCGGTACGTACCATACCGTACTTGGTATTGATTTGGCAGCCTTCGATTAAAGGTAATAAGTCACGCTGTACGCCTTGACGGGAAACTTCACCGCGTGAGCCTTGATTGCCCTCACCGCCGCAAATCTTATCGATCTCGTCGATAAAGACAATGCCCTGGTTCTCGCATAACTTAATGGCCTCAGCGCGTAAGTCATCTACAGAAACCTGTTTTTCAGCTTCCTCTTGAGTTAACTCTTTGAAAGCTTCCTTAACGGTTAATTTGCGCACTACAGAGCGTGACTGGGAGAGGCTGTCGAATAAAGACTGGAGCTGATTGCCCATATCTTCCATCTGGGAGCTACCGCCAATTATATTAAAGCCTTGGGCCTTATCTTGGACGCGAATTTCAATGACACGCTCATCCAGCTCGCCTTCGCGTAATTTCTTACGGAAAATCTGGCGGGTGTGATTATTGAGCTTTTCTTCTTCGCTTGCAGATGGATTGGGTAATAAGGCATCTAAAATGCGCTCTTCAGCTGCTTCTTCGGCTTTAATGTGATTGCGCTTGTAGGCTTCTTCTTTAACCAGCTTCATGGAAACCTCCATGAGCTCACGGATAATAGAGTCTACTTCCTTACCTACATAGCCTACCTCTGTATATTTGGTAGCTTCAACCTTAATAAAAGGAGCCTTAGCTAAGGTAGCTAAGCGGCGGGCAATTTCAGTTTTGCCTACGCCAGTAGGGCCAATCATTAAAATATTCTTAGGAAAGATCTCTTGTCTGATCTTAGGATCGAGCTGCATACGGCGCCAGCGGTTACGCATAGCAATAGCAACGGCTCTTTTGGCTTCGCTCTGACCAATAATAAAGCGATCTAACTCGCTAACAATCTCACGTGGGGTTAACTCTGACATAGTGATCCTTTAAAAATTAATTGGCGCTCCAAGCGGTGCCCTTATCTTCTTTAGCTGCACTCTCACTTTGATCCTTGCTCTCTGTAAGAGCAGTGTCGTTAGAGCTAATAGTTTCAATGATATGGCTTTGGTTAGTAAAGACACAGATTTCGCCTGCAATTTGGAGCGATTGCTTAACAATCTCTTCGGCGCTTAAATCAGTATTGCGAGCTAAGGCGCGAGCAGCTGAGAGGGCATAATTGCCACCTGAGCCTGTAGCTAAGATGTCATCATCCATATGTACGACATCTCCAGAGCCAGAGATTAAAAATGAGCTGTCCTTATCAGCTACGATTAAAATGGCCTCGAGTTTGCGCAACATCTTGTCTGTACGCCAATCTTTGACCAAGGCTACGCAAGCGCGCTCTAAAATGCCTTGATGAGCCTCGAGCTTCTTTTCAAAGAGATCTAATAAGGTAAAAGCATCGGCAGTAGAGCCAGCAAAACCAGCAATTACGCGACCCTTAAAGAGGCGACGTACTTTACGTGCATTGTCCTTTAAGACAGTGCTTTGTCCCATAGTGACCTGACCGTCACCACCTACGGCGACGACACCATTACGACGGACAGAAACAATAGTTGTCATAAGAAAAAATCCATTCAAGAGTTAGCCAAGCTGCCAATAGATTAACAACTTATATGTAAGCGCTAAGCTTTAGGCTAATAGGTTGCTAATGTATTGTAGCTTGTAGAGCTTATCTGAAACTTAGTGATTACCATCTTATACATGGGGGCTGAGATCTCAAAAATCAAGACTGGGCTTATTTTTGAGGTAAAAATAACAAAGCCAGATTAGGCGTTCTAATCTGGCTTCGTTAAGTAAATCTGATCTTTACAGGTGCTACTTAATTAGTAATTAAGGCACAGCGCTGGAGCAGGCCTTTTTCAGATAAATTGCTAAAAGCTGAGCGTGCTTCATCGGCGCTGGTATAAGGACCAAGCTTTAAGCCAAAGCTACCATCTTTATTGGTAATGACACTAGCACCTACGCCTTGGAAGGCCAGTACAGCCTTTTGGCTTTCAGCTGCGGCCTTGGTGGTGTAAGTATCACAATATAAAGCAGTACTTTTTGTAGCAGGGGCTGCTTGTGGCAGTTTAACTGCGGCATTAAGCTCCTCATAATGAGATGGCTCATCGTGAGGGGCTGGCTCTGGAGTTGGCACTAGAGCATCGCTTTCATCTTGTGGCGCTGGAGTAGTGCCAGTGCCAGGCATATTGGCAAAAGGATCATTATCCACGCCCAGCTGTGCTGGAGCATCATTTAATAAATTCTCTAAGCCACCGCCTACGCTCTGACCATTGCTCTCAAAGTCATAGCGCTGGGAGCTAGGCAGCTGCAAACTGCCTTCAATATCATTTTGAATAATGGTATTGCCCATGCTCATATCCTCATCTGTGCTGCTTGGGGCACTATCTTCAGATAAAGAGAGCAAGAAGCTAACAAAGAGCAAAATAATAAAAGCAACGCCGCCTATAGCTAAGACACGCTTTTTTTGCGCTGGCATTTCTTGATTGCCATTAAGCAGTGAACCAATACTAAATTTCACAGTATTTATCCTCAAAATAATGTCTTAGCTAATGAAGACATCCATGACAGGAAAAAGAGGGCTTACATCTTTTCCATAACGTTAATACCCAGCAAGCTCAAGCCTTGCTTGAGTACACGGGAGGTCAGGGCACATAAGGCTAAACGAGAGCGGCAGGTTTGCTCCTCAACGCCGTCTTTGAGAACAGGGCAGGCCTCATAGAAGCGCATGAAGGTGCCTGCTAACTCAAATAAGTAGGTGCACAATAAGTGCGGCATAGCCTTATCAGAGACGCTTTGTACTACCTCAGGGAAAGATAAGAGCTTAGTAGCTAAAGCTTCTTCTTGCTCGTGAGCAATAATCATCTCACCTGGGGTCTTATCAGTCTTGCGGAAAATGGACTGAATACGGCTGTAAGCATACTGTAAGTATGGAGCGGTATTGCCTTCAAAGGCGAGCATTTGATCCCAGTCGAAGATATAGTCAGTTAAGCGATTTTTAGATAAATCAGCATACTTGACAGCGCCAATGGCAATATCGTGCACGATTTGCTTGCGCTCGTGCTCCTCGTAATTAGTGCCACGTTCAGAGAGCATAGCGTCTACGCGCTTTTCTGCCTCGTCTAATAAGTCCTTGAGCTTGACGGTGCCGCCAGTACGGGTCTTAAATGGCTTGCCATCCTTGCCGAGCATCATGCCAAAAGCATCGTGCTCAATGGAGACATTGTCTGGTAAGTAGCCAGCAATACGGGCAATTTGCCAAGCAGCCTCTAAGTGCTGGTGCTGACGAGAATCGATAAAGTACATGAGGCGGTTGGCCTTGAAGTTCTCGACACGATACTTGACGCAGGCAATATCAGTGGTGGTGTATAAATAACCGCCATCGCTCTTGCGAATAATGATACCGAGCTTGTCGCCTTCTTTGTTCTTAAACTCGTCTAAGTACACTACCATGGCACCTTGGTCTTCTACGGCAATGCCACGGGAGCTTAAATCTTCTACTACCTTAGGTAACATGTCATTGTATAAGCTCTCTCCCATGACATCCTTTTGTGATAAGGTAACATTGAGGCGATCGTAAATAGCTTGGTTTTGATCCATAGTCATCTTAACGAGCTTTTGCCACATCTCGTAGCAATAGCTATCGCCACTTTGTAAGCGTACGACGTAAGAACGGGCCTTGGTAGCAAAGGACTCGTCTTCATCAAAGCAGCGCTTGGCCTCACGATAGAAAGCTTCAAAATCGCTTAAATCCATGCCTTGGCCGCTTTCGTTTTCACACTTCTCTAAATAGGCAATGAGCATACCAAATTGAGTGCCCCAATCGCCTACGTGGTTGGCACGGGTAACATTGTGGCCTAAGAACTCTAAGACGCGAACTACAGCATCACCAATTACGGTAGAGCGAATGTGGTGTACGGCCATTTCCTTAGCTACGTTAGGAGCTGAGTAGTCAACTACTACATTTTGAGCAGGGGAGGCTAAAGCTACGCCTAAACGCTCATCTTGGAGCATGGCTTGTAGTGCGCTAGCAGTATGGTTGGCATTGACAAAGAAATTGATAAAGCCAGGGCCTGCAATTTCAGTCTTGGAGAGACGCTCATCTTGAGGCAAAGCAGCAACGATAAGCTCAGCTACTTCACGTGGCTTCTTACCAAGAGGCTTGGCCAATAACATAGCTACGTTGGTAGCAAAGTCACCATGACTCTTATCCTTGGTACGATCGATACGGATCTTGCTTGCAATATCACTTGGAATATCAAAATCGGCTTGTAACTTGTTAAGACTTTCAAGTACTAAAGATGCAACGATATTTTTCATGCAGTATCAAACCAAGGCTCAATGAGGGCAATTGTGATGCGCCATGAGCCAAAGAGGTCTCCTCAGGTGGGCACAAACTTAAAGAAAAAGAACGAGCTTACAGGCTTTTCTATTAGATAAACTGGGACTGACCTAAAGGTATTTGATCTTAATAATCATTACCATAATAAGGTTAGAACCAAATAAGTTAGTATAACATAGCGCTTTAAGACTTGGCTGGATCTTTCAGCAAGTTTATCAGCCTTGTACCGCCTACAGTAGCTAGCTAGGAGTTAATTATGAGTGCCTTTAAAAACATCATTATTTCGCGAACGGACAAGATTGGTGACTTCGTCGTCTCTATTCCATCCTACGCAACTGCTAAGGCTATGTATCCTCAAGCTAGAATTATTGCTTTGGTGAGCAAAAGCAATTGGATGATTGCCAAGAATATCAAGTGCATTGATGAGTGTATTTGCGTAGACCATTTCAAGGCTCAACAAGATGTAGGAGAGTATTTATCCCAATATAATCCAGACGTCTTTATTGCCCTCGTCTCCGATAATCGCATTTCTAAAATTGCCAAAGCTTCCAAGGCTCCTATTAGAATTGGCCCTTACTCTAAATTCTGGTCTTTTTTCCACTATAACAAGGGTGTAAGACAGCATCGCTCTTTGTGCTTAAAGAGTGAGGCTGAGTATAATTTAGACTTGGTGCGCTCTTTAGACCCTAAGCGTTTTGATGAGGTGGGAGTTCATTTTGATCGCATTGTCTGTACCGAGCGTGAGCGTGCGATTGTGTGGAATTTCCTCTTGCAAAGACAAATTAGCGAAGCTCCTTTAATTTTGGTCAATCCTTTTACTGGTGGCTCTGGCTCTAATTTATCCATTGATGGCTATGCCAAAGTCTTAGATGCTATCTTAGATGAAAGCTCGCTTGAGCAGATTGCATCTGAGCTGGGCCTAGTCCTTGAGGGCATCAAGCTTCCGCATATTGTCTTAATGGGAATGGAGCAGCATCGTGAGGGCTGTGAGCGTATTGTCTCTAAAGTAGATGAAGATCGTCGCATTAGGATTCATACCTTTATTAATAATGACTCGCTTTTAGTAGCTGCCGCTATGGTCGAGCGCGCTGAGGTCTTTATTGGGCCTAGCACGGGTATTACCCAAATTGCAGGTAACTTTCATAAGCACGCTATCTGCTTTTACTCGACCCGTAAGTCCAACTCGCATCGCCGCTGGGCCCTCTTTGGCGATCCTAACGAGCACCCTGTTACTTTAAAATATGAGGAACTTGACCCAGATACTAAGGAATTACAGGTGTTAAGTGAGAGCCAAAAGCAGCAAGTGGTTGCCCTAACTTTACGTAGCTACTTAAAGGTCACCCAGCACCTAAACTAAGTAGCATGCTAGGAGGTAGCAGCCCCTTGGGGCAGGGGCCTGAGTTTTAAGGTATATGGGATTTGTTGACAAGAGCTGGATTAAAGTTGAGTGGAAATATGATAGAAGCACAGCAAGTACCTAAGAAGCTAAGTTTAACTGTAGCCATTATTGCGCATAATGAGCAGGATCGACTGCCTGCTACTTTAGCCAAGATTGTAGATATTGCCTCTGAGATTGTGGTTATCAATTCAGTATCTACCGATAAGACTATTGAGGTGGCTAAAGCCTTTGGAGCTAAGGTATACACCGAGGAATTTAAGGGCTATGTAGAGCAGAAAAACTCTTTGATTCCTAAGTGCACTCAAGACTGGATCTTGTTTTTAGATGCCGATGAAGTGCTCAATGATGAGCTTAAAGCCGATATTGTGGGGGTTATTGAGTCCAATAGCCCTTATAGCTATGAGATGAATCGTTTGACCTTCTATTTAGGCAAACTCTTAAAGCACGCTTGGCAGCCTAATTATCGTCTGCGTCTAGTGCGCCGTGATGCTAATCCGCGCTGGGAGGGCGAGATTGTCCATGAGGCCTTGGTAAGTGATGCTCCTGTCAAGCGCTTAAAAGGCTATATCATTCATTACTCTTATCGTAATGTAAATGATCACTTTACTCGTACCATTAGATATGCCCACATGTCAGCGCAAAGCTATATAGTCAAAGGCAAGCAGCCCTCACTCTTTAAGATCGTCTTTAGTCCTATCTTTAGCTTTTTAAAGCTATATGTGCTAAAGCTTGGCTTTTTAGATGGCAAGGCTGGCTATATCGCCGCCCAAAGTGCCTTTATCTATACTTTTTTAAAGTATATTTATTTGTGGGAGGCGAGCTTAAAGCTACCTGAAAATCCGCAAAATGAGCATTTAGTAAAAGCTCACTTGCCAGATGCAATCCTTGAGCAGCTTAAGCAGAGTAAATAGGGTCGACATCAATAGCAAAGCGCACGTCTTTATAGACTTTCATATGCTCATACACGTCTAAAATGGCCTCTAAGACCTTATCTAGCGACTGCCGAGTAGAGGCTGTGATGGCACAGTGGAAGTGATAGCGACTAAAGCGCTTTTCGGTGCGGTCAGACAAGATAATGGTAGGCTTGGCCTCACCTAATAACGAGGCAGCCTGCTGGTGTACTGTATCCATAAGGTGAGAGAGCGTATAGAAAGCTAAATTACGATCAGCTGAGTTCACCAGAATATAGGCTTGGTGGCTATAAGGGGGCTGGAGCTTTTCTTTTCGAATGGCTAGTAATTGCTCTGCTAAGTCTAAATAGTGGAAATTAGGAGCCACTAAAGCTTGCAAGAGCAAATGCTCTGGATGGCGCGTTTGGATATAGACATCACCTTTCTTATCGGCACGTCCTGCTCTACCAGCTACTTGGGTAATGAGCTGGGCCGTGTATTCAAAGCCGCGAAAATCATCGCAATACAAGCCACCATCGGCATCTAAAATCCCCACCATAGTCACATCAGGAAAATCATGGCCCTTAGAGAGCATTTGGGTACCAATGAGAATTTCACTATCATGATTTAAGATGCGCTTTAAACTTGCATCTAAGAGCTCAGAAGAGGTAATCACATCTCTATCAATACGCTCAATTCCAACATCCATAAAGCGCTCTTTAAGATAACTTGCCACCTGTTCCGTGCCCACTCCCATGTCAATTAAAGGCAATTTCTTTCCTAAAGCCTTATAGCACTCAGGGCAATAATTAATCACAGGGTAGACTGACGAGCAGGTATGACAGCGCATTTGCTGGCTTTCTTTATGTAAAGTCAAAGGCACATCGCAATGCGGGCACATCAGCACCATGCCACAATGAGGGCAAATTAAAGAGTGAGAAAAGCCTCTGCGATTTAAAAATAGCAAAGCCTGTTGATGCTGGGCGGTTACTACGCCCACGGCTTTTTCTACCACTTCACCTACACCTGCAAGCACATTTTCTTTGAGTTCATCTTTGCGTAAATCAATTAAATGCATGCGCGGCAAGGTAGCGCTCTTGGCACGCTGGCGCATATCTAGACGCGTAAAGATCCCTTGCTCACAGGCATAAACTGATTCTAGTGAGGGAGTAGCCGACCCTAAAATCAAGGTACAGTGATTAATTTGGGCTCGATAATAAGCCAAGGTGCGCGCATGATAGCGCAGACCATCAGATTGCTTAAAAGAGCTATCGTGCTCTTCATCAATAACAATTAATCCTAGGTTTTCAATCGGGCTGAACAAGGCTGAACGGGTGCCAATTAAGATGGCGGCCTTGGAGATGTACATGTCCATAAAGGCATCTAAGCGTTCGCGTTGTGAGAGGCTCGAGTGCATAGTGGCAATAGGAACCTTAAATCTTTGGTAAAAGCGCTTAAATGTCTGCGGGGTAAGTGAAATTTCTGGCACTAATACCAAAGCGCGCTTGCCTTGCTTTAGGGTGTGCTCAATGGCTTGCAAGTAAACCTCGGTCTTGCCCGAACCCGTCACACCATTGAGTAAGAAAGCTGCAAAGCCTTGGGCTGCATTAATCTTGGTCAGCACGTCTTGTTGTTCAGTATTGAGCTTTAATGGCTCAGATGCAAGAAGCTCATCATTGGATGCAGCTTGAGCCAAATCAAAGGCCTCAATTTGTGCGGCATAGTCAATGGACTTGGCCAAGCCTTTTTTAATTAAAGCCTTGGCGACTATAGGATTAAAACCTTGCTCTTTGAGCTCAGTATTTTTGCGGGGGCCACTTTGCAAAATGGTCAATAATTCTTTGTGCGCTAAAGAGCGCAGTTTTTTTAAGTGCACCGTGAGCATGCTTGGCTCAATATTGCTCATAATGCCTGGCACTTTCTTATAGGAAGCCTCGCTCCCTTCGCGCAAGAGCTGAGGAATAGCCAGCTGGACAGCTTGGCCTAAAGGGTAGTGATAGTAGGCAGCTGCATAGCGCATGGTGGCCATAACATCTGGGACAATCACTGGTTTGTCATCGAGTAAAACAGCTTCTTTGAGTTTGGCTAGGGGGAGGTTAGATTGCGCGCCAATGCCGACAATCAAGGCCACATCATTGGCCTTGCGAGTAAGGCCAAAGCTCACCTTGACGCGAGCACCAATAATGCTCTTATCAAAGCTGCCTTGGAGCTTGTAGTCAAAGCTTGAGTACAAAGCACGATTTATACCCACTTGAATAATGGTATAGCCCTGCTCGCGTGCAATAGCATCTAAATCCTCCAAGCTCTCTACCTCGGTTAGGGTGCTCTGAGCACCAACTTGCTGGACACTAAGTAGCTTAGCGCTAGCGCTCTTCTCTGCCTGCACGGCGGGAGAGGATGCCTGCTCAGTAGGTAAGGTAGGGGCAATGATAGAATCTGGTGCTGGAGTCATAATGAGGTGAGGTCTAGATTTAAAGGGCTAAAAAGATAAGGCCTTGAGAGGACTTCTTATTATTGTCCCCTAAAAGGGAGATAAAAGGGCTCTTTTGCTAATAATTTCTTAAGAGCGGTAAAATACGAAAGATTTTTTGTAAAAATGTTGTTTTTGTCGCAAATATCAATTATCATAAGGCGCTTTTTTCATAACCGCATGTGGTGTTCGGCGCAATGTTTATTGTTAGTGTGGCTGAATGGCGACATGCACTGAGGTCCAAATGCAAAAGAATATTCACCCAAAGTACGAGTTAGTTAACGTACGTTGCTCTTGCGGTAACAAGTTCCAAGTTCGTTCTACCGCTGGTCACGATATCGACATCGAAGTTTGCTCTTTATGCCACCCATTCTTTACTGGCAAGCAAAAGATTGTTGATACTGGCGGTCGTGTTGAAGCCTTCAAGAAGCGCTTCGGTATGCTCGGCGCTCAGAAGCAGCAGTAAGATGCTAAATAGAGTTGCAGCGCAACTCTGTTTAATTAAAAACGCCCTGTTCCTTTGTAAAAAAGGCAGGGCGTTTTTTATTGCTCAAATTTTGTTGAGCTAATCCCACCTGTTGACTAAGTACCAGTAAGCCCCTCATAGCTGCCCTAATAATTGATAAATAATCATCAATAAGTATGGATGGTTAGCCATTTATTTGCTCTGATAAGGGGTGTATACTTAAATAATTAGCCATGGCTAATCAAAAAGCTAAGTGAGAGTTAGATCAATTTTTAGCAAAATTAACTGCATAATTTTTCCAAAACTACGACTGGATTCTCAAATTTTTTAGTAATGAAATCTTGGTAATGTCTTACACTGTTGTCTGTTGTTTTTAGACCTCAAACCATAAATTAAGTTTGTGCATTAAGACCATTACTAATGATGTTTCGCCGCTGCTTGTAAACATGAGCAGTTGTTATTAGTTACATGGCAGGATTTTATTTAAGAACAGGCTTTTGTCATATTTAAGGGGGATACCTTGGATCATAAGTCTTTACACGATGCCGCTTTGGAGTATCACGAGAAGCCAGTTCCTGGCAAGTTCAAGATTGCTATTACTAAGCCAGCTGAGACTGCAAGTGATTTAACTTTAGCTTATAGCCCAGGTGTTGCTGAGCCAGTTCTTGAGATTGCCAAGAACCCAGCTGATGCTTATCGCTATACTGGCAAGGGCAATTCTGTTGCTATTATCTCCAACGGTACTGCTATTTTAGGCTTAGGTAATTTAGGTCCATTAGCCTCCAAGCCAGTAATGGAAGGTAAGGCTCTCTTATTCAACCGCTTTGCTAACATCAACGCCATTGATATTGAAGTTAACAACAAGAGCATTGAAGACTTCATTACCACTGTCGAGTGCATCGCTGAGACCTTCGGTGGCATTAACTTAGAAGATATTAAGGCTCCAGAGTGCTTTACTATCGAGCGTGAGTTAATCAAGCGTTGTAAGGTTCCTGTATTCCACGACGACCAACATGGTACTGCTATTGTAAGCTGCGCTGGTATTTTAAATGCCGTGCAACTCCAAGGTAAGAAGATCGAGGAGTGTAAGATAGTTTGCGTAGGCGCAGGTGCTGCTGGTGTTGCTTGCTCCGATTTATTATTAGCCGCAGGCGCCAAGAAGGAAAACTTCTTCATGGTTGACCGTCACGGCGTAATTCGCTCTGACCGTGCTCAGTACAACAACGGTGAGAAGCCACGCTTTGTTAACGATGCTGGTCCTAAGACTTTATCTGAGGCCTGTGCAGGCGCCGATATCTTATTAGGCGTATCTGGCCCTGGCTTAGTTACCGAAGCTGACTTAATGAGCTTAGCTCCAAAGGCTGTAGTTTTTGCTTGCTCCAACCCAGATCCAGAGGTTGAGCCAGAGTTAGTAGCTCGCGTCCGTCCAGATATCATTATGGGTACTGGCCGTTCTGACTATCCAAACCAGATTAACAACGTATTGTGCTTCCCATTCTTATTCCGTGGCACTTTAGACGTTCGTGCAACCTGCATCAACCAAGAGATGAAGTTAGCTGCTATGAATGCTATTCGTCTCTTAGCTCAAGATGAGGTTCCAGCTGAGGTTGTTAAGGCCGCTCAGGTTGACTCCCTCGAGTTTGGTCCTAAGTATGTAATTCCAAAGCCAATGGATCCACGTTTATTACCACGTGTTTCCCGCGCTGTAGCTCAAGCTGCCATTGACTCTGGTGTAGCCCAGATCCCAATGCCAGAAAACTACATGATGTAGGCTTAAAACCAATACATTTGGGTTAACACTAAAAAGGCAAGTGCTTGTCATGAGTTCACTTGCCTTTTTTTATGCCTAAGCCTAAGCGCTTGTTTAGCGACGCACGAGGAGGACGCCGCTCTCTAAGTGGCGGGTATAAGGGAACTGGTCAAAGAAGGCCAAACGTTCGATCTTATGAGTCTTGCTCAAGTACTTAAGATCGGAGGCTAAAGATTCAGGGCCACAGGAAATATAAATGACCTTGTCATAGCTGGCGGTGAACTTTAAGGCTGCCTCATCTTGCAAACCTGCACGTGGAGGGTCGATAAGCAAGGTGCCAAAATTGTAATCGTCTAAATTAATTTCCTTTTCTTGCAGGCGCTTGAAAGGACGGACGTGATTGAGGGCTTCAGTTACTTCCAAAGCGCTTAAACGGGCCAATTTGATGTTTTCAATGCCATTGAGTTGCATATTGAAGTAAGCAGTGTTGGTAGGCACGCGGGCTACCTCAGTGGCAAAGACCTTTTCAAATAAAGGCGCTAAGGCTACGGTAAAGGTGCCAGAACCGCAGTAAAGCTCAATTAAATCACGTTGGTGCTCTAAGCCTTGGGCCTTGGCAGCATCTAAACCTGCCTGAGCACAAGAGAGGGCAAAGTTGAGCATGGCTGAGCAGGCAGTAGCATTAGGCTGAGAGAAAGTTCCTTCTACTTGCTTGAGCTTAATGTCACCGCGTACGGTAGGAATAGTCTCAATTACATAATCATTGCCCACTACCAAGACTTGCTTTTTAGCGTGAGCCACTAAGGAGCAAGATAGACCTGAGGCTGTAAGATCCTGGCGTAATTGCTCGGCCTCACCTACCCACTCCTCATCGAGCTTTTTGTGGTAATTCAAAGAGATAACCACATCACCTACCGTATTGGCTAAAAAGTCGGCGCCAAAGAGCTTGCGCTTGATGTTTTGATACTTAGGCAAGTGGGTGCGTAAGGCGGCCATGGCCTCATTGATGGCTACGGTACAGCCTGGAAAGTCTTTTAATAAAATAGCTTTGCGGGGCTTGGAGCCTGGCTCATACATAGCATAGTCAAAAGATTCATGATTGTGATGGAAGATGGCAAACTCAGCACGCATGCGATAGTGCTTTGGCAAAGAGGCATGTACCTCTGGAGTTAAAGCGCATAAGTCTTGATAGCCCAAAGGACAATCACTGTCCTTTAAGGTCTCTTTTAACAAGCCAAACACAGTCTCAATCTTTTCATCAAGATAGGCTGGGTAATTGTCTTTATCAGTAGTAGTAAGCAAAACAGGTAACAAGCTAACAGTCCTATATTTAAGCGAACAAAAGTTTAGGGCATATTAGCAAAACTGCTCTGTAAGTGCATGTCTTTTGCCTCAGGGCTTGGCGGTATAATTGAGCAATCTTTGATTTTTATAGCACGCCACTGGCGCTGCAATTGCGAGGCTTAAGTTCATGGAACCAGCAGTACGTATTTTGTTTTTTGACTCAGGAGTAGGCGGTCTGTCGGTACTCCAAGATGTCTATAAGCTCATTCCAAGGGCAAGCTATTACTACTTGTTTGACCATGAGTGCTTTCCTTATGGCAATAAGAGCGAAGTGTTTTTACAAAAGCGCGTCTGTACTTTGCTCTTAGCTTTAAGTGAAAAAATCCATCCTGATTTAATTGTCATTGCCTGCAATACGGCCAGTACCATTGTGCTCCCTACTTTGCGTGAGCATTTTAAGGTACCTATTGTGGGCGTGGTGCCTGCCATTAAGCCTGCGGCCAAGCTCTCGGTAAAACAACATATTGCGCTGCTAGCAACTGAGGGTACGGTCAAGCGTGCCTATACTGACTTTTTAATCAATGAATTTGCCTCCTTGTGCAAAGTCATGAAAATTGGCTCTCAAGAGTTAGTGCGCTTATGTGAAAGTCATTTAATGCAAGACCATGACCTAAGTTCTGAGGAACATCAGCGCTTGCAAGAGCAAACACTCATAAGCCTGCGCAATATATTAAGTCCGATTTTAGCGCTGCCCCCAAAGAGCCAGCCTGATGTGGTCGTCCTAGGCTGTACCCACTTTCCGCTCTTAAAAGCTGAGATTGCTGCAATCTTAGGCCCTCATATTCAGCTCGTCGACTCAGGTGAGGCCGTAGCCCGCCGCGTTCAATACTTACTCGAACGCCAAGGCCTAAGTGTCCAAGAGGACACTAGGGCCTGTGGCTCTGCTAAGGTAGGTGAGGCTAAGCTATCTTATGGTCCCCAGGAGGCCTTTTTTACGGGCGCTACTAAGTGTGATGCTTTAGAAAAAGAGCAGCTAGAGGAGGTATTTAGACATTTTGGTTTTGCTACTTTGTCCCCTTTGTGATCACTTTTCACCCCTTTAGGGCATGAATTTTGTGAAAAGCGCAAATGAGTATGTTAAAAATCTACCTGTACGGACGTGACAAAACATCAGCTCAGCCTAATAGATTAGAGGGATG
>Lana_p2__coassemble_155_pt1 | contig 59710 bp, 43 predicted proteins | sample Lana_p2__metabat2_low_PE_029 | metagenome-assembled genome bin Lana_p2
GAGAACCAGTATTGAGTAGTAAAGCATATCAGAATCAGCTTGGTGCCCTATGAGTCAAAGGACTCATAGGTATCTTACGATTAAAGGAGGGACTAACTTATGGTACGTGCGGTTAAATTGATGGGCGCGGCGCTCTTATCTGTAGCCCTGAGCGCTCCTTTGACGGTGGTGCAAGCACAAAGCCTACTCAATCCTTGTGCTTTGTATGCAAACTTAAAGACCTCACCTCATCCAGGGGCGGTCAAAGTTCAAGTACTGGGCAATCAAAATGGCATAGTGGGAGTCATGATTTTAGGCATGCCCAAGCGCTTAAATGTCACCTTCAATGGCATGGATGTCTCAAAGTTTAATAGCCATAGTCAACAGATCATATGTGGACGAGAAGTAGGAGGCGAGATGAGAGAGTACGATTTACGCTCTTTTAAGATCTCAGGCGGCTATTTTCAAGTACAAGCCGATCGTCTAATCGATGGTATGAGTGTGACCCTCCAGCCTTAAAAGCAAGGTGGATAGTAGGTCTTTAGCTTAGGTATCGAGGTCAAAAATTCAGTAGTTGCCACGCTAGACAACACCTCAGGCTTGGCAACACTTATGATAATCTATTGAGGATATTAGCACTTAAAAATAGCCTAAACAATACAGCTTGCTTTAATGGTGTGCTTTTTTGCAATAGGCACGAAAAATTACAAGCCAATGTTTAATCTATATTAAATAGTGTGTAAAGAGCTAAATTGATACTGTGCAAATTTTTTTAAAATGTAAGTTGTGCGTGCCTTTGATGGGGGCACACATAAAAAATAAGGCCCTGAAGCTTGCGCTCCAGGGCCTTATTTTTAAGTATTTCTAGCTTATTAATGAGATCTCATTAGCCTAACATGGAGAGGGCTAATTGAGGGCGGCTATTAGCTTGCATGAGCATGGAGGTAGCAGCCTGCTGGATAATGCTCTGTTGGCTTAAATTTGCAGATTCCTCAGCAAAGTCGGCATCGCGGATACGGGAACGAGCATCAGCCTGGTTGGCAGCTACGTTAGCTTGATTACGGATAGATGACTCAAGGCGATTCTGGATGGCGCCCAAGGAAGCACGCTGGCCATCTACGTCAGCAAGCATGTTATCCATTAAGGTAATAACTTCTTTGGCGCTAGATGCAACGGATAAAAGGATGCCCTTGGCAGGATCCTTGTCCCAGCCCTTAGTGTTCTTATCGGCACGAGAAACAATGGCGCTAAACTTAAAGTTAGCTACATCAAAGGAAATCTCATCACCATTATTGGCACCTACCTGGATGGTCATCTTAGCGACAGAGCCAGCCTTTAAAGTAGCATTACCATTCTTGGTAGCATAAATACCATCGGTTTGAACACCTTGTAAGATCTTCTTGCCGCCAAACTTGGTTTGTTCTGCAATACGGGATACTTCAGCCATTAAAGCATTGGCTTCTTTCTTTAAAGCCACACGGTCATCGGTGGTGTTGGTGCCGTTAGCAGCCTGGACAGCTAAGGTACGAATCTTTTGGAGCATATTGGTGGTTTCATCTAAGCCACCTTCAATGGTCTGAGCTAAAGCAATACCATCGTTAGTATTACGATTGCCTTGGTTTAAACCATTAATTTGAGTGGTGAGACGATCGGCAATTTGCAGACCAGCAGCATCGTCTTTAGCAGAATTGATTCTTAAGCCAGAAGATAGTCTTTGATAGGTAGTAGACAGGCTATTTTGAACATTATTTAAACTTCTGCGGCCATGTAAGGAGCTAACATTTGTATTTACATAAACTGCCATAATCTTATCCTTAAATAATTAGTACAAGGACGGCTCAGATATCAGGCTTTGTTTTTAGCATATAGCCAGCTCTAAGTGCCGTATTGTGTTGGTATTACTGTTTACATGAATATTAACGACAGTACTAGGAAAAAAATTTAATGTCTTGATTAAATCCTTTATTTATGCCCTCGATGGATACATAAGAGTGCATCTATTTAATCATTTGCATATGGATTCTTCCTTATCCTAAATAGTTACAACTGCCCTCTAAGCTCAATGTGTTCGCCTTATCAAGGCCCATCTGACCAATAGCGTAGCGGCGGTGCCCACACTAAAGTAGGTATTTATGGGGGAGTGATGTATTAACAAGATAAATAAGGCTGAGGCAGGTTAGTGGTGAGCCTGTATATGAGGAAAGATACAAGTAAAAAGTGCATCGGGCCTGGTGGCGCGATGCACTTTGATAAGGCCAAGCTAAGCGCTTGGGTTTTCTGGCTCTAAAAAGAGTATGTGTTTTTTAGAGCTTGTTGAGTTCTTCGATCTGGGCCTTGATCTTGGCTAATTGCTCCTTGTTGAGGGCAACTTGGGCCTTGGCACCTTCGATGATCTTAGCAGGGGCCTTGGAGACGAAGGCTTCGTTTTGTAACTTAGCCTCACCGCCCTTGATTAAGCCCTCTAACTTGGTAGCCATTTCATTAAGGCGCTTGAGCTCGTCTTCCTTATTGATGAGATCCTTCATAGGAATTAAGACTTCAGCGGTAGCTAAAGGCTTAGAGACGCAAGGAGGTAAGCTCTCGGAGCCAACAAAGCTTGGCTTCTCGATATTGCTCAATAAGGTTAAGTAGTTAGAGTAGTTCTCCACGCAATTGTGCTCGAACTCACCTGCACCACGTAACATGACGCTTAAGGTTAAGGCAGGGGAGGCCTTCATCTCGGCACGTAAGTTACGTACACAAGTAATGAAGTCCTTGATCCAAGCGATGGCCTTTTCAGCCTCTTCGTCTTGAGCATACTCACAAGCTTGTGGGTATGGAGCAGTCATAATGGTCTTGTCTGCGTTCATACGATCAAGCATTGGAGCGCATTGCTGCCAGATGGTCTCAGTAATGAATGGAATTACTGGGTGAGCCATACGTAAGACAGTCTCTAAGACGTTAACTAAGGTGTAAGCAGTAGCATCCTTTTGAGCCTGGGTGGCATTGTCATCCTTTAAGATGGCCTTGGTGAACTCTAAGTACCAATCGCAGTACTCGTTCCAGATGAACTCATAGATAGAAGAGGCCACTTGGTCAAAGCGGAAGGCATTCATATGGCCTTCGATAGTCTCGATGCACTTGGAGAGCTTAGAGAGAATGAAACGATCAGCTAAGCTTAAGTCGCTATCATTTGGCTTAACAAGCTTATCGGCAGTTACATTCATAAGCACGAAACGGGAGGCGTTCCAGAGCTTATTACAGAAGTTACGATAGCCCTCTAAGCGCTTCATGTCCCAGTTAATATCACGGCCGTTAGAGGCAAGGGCGCATAAAGTAAAGCGCAGAGCATCAGTACCGTGTGGTGCAATACCATCCTTAAATTGCTTGCGAGTACGCTTGGCGATCTTCTCGGCAATTTGAGGCTGCATCATATTGGCAGTACGCTTGGCGACTAAATCATCAACGCTAATACCATCGATCATGTCAATTGGGTCTAAGACATTGCCCTTAGACTTAGACATCTTCTGGCCTTCTTCATCACGGATTAAGCCAGTTACATAGACGGTGTGGAATGGAACCTGTGGAGTGCCATCTTCATTCTTGATGAAGTGCATGGTCATCATGATCATACGGGCAATCCAGAAGAAGATAATATCAAAGCCAGTAACTAACACTGAGGTTGGGTGATACATCTTCAAGAGCTCATCGCTATTTGGCCAGCCTAAAGTAGAGAAGGTCCATAAAGCAGAGGAGAACCAAGTATCTAAGACATCAGGATCCTGAGTTAAGGTAACGTCAGCGCCTAAATTGTACTTGCTACGTGCTTCTTCTTCGTTGCGAGCTACATAAACCTTGCCCTGCTCGTCATACCAAGCTGGGATACGGTGTCCCCACCATAATTGACGGGAAATACACCAGTCTTGTAAGTCACGCATCCAAGAGTAGTACATATTGGTGTACTGAGCTGGTACGAACTTAATGCGGCCGTCCTCTACAGCTTCTAAAGCTTCCTTACCTAAAACCTTGGCACGAACATACCACTGGTCGGTGAGCATAGGCTCGATAGGTACGCCACCACGATCGCCAAATGGCTGAGATAAGGTGTGATCTTCAATGTGATCTAATAAGCCTTGCTGCTCTAAGTCAGCTAAGACGGCATCACGAGCCTTAAAGCGCTCTAAGCCGCGATAGGCCTCAGGAATAAAATCGGTAGTCTCAGTAGAAGCTTCGCCATTGGTATCACAAACCTCAGAGGCCTCACGTACGCAGGCATCTTCAGTAAAGATATTTACCATTGGTAAGGAGTGACGCTTACCTACAGCATAGTCATTAAAGTCGTGAGCTGGGGTGATCTTTACGCAGCCAGTACCAGTTTCCATATTAGCGTGCTCGTCAGCCACAATAGGGATACGACGGCCTACTAAAGGTAAAACTAAGTGCTTGCCTACTAAGTCATTGAAGCGCTCATCGTTAGGGTTTACGGCAACAGCAGTATCACCTAATAAGGTCTCTGGACGGGTGGTAGCTACTAATAAGTAGTCCTTGCCATCCTTAGTCTTAAGGCCATCGGCTAATGGATAGCGGATGTACCACATGGAGCCCTTAACTTCCTTGTTTTCAACTTCAAGGTCAGAAATAGCAGTGCGCAGCTTAGGGTCCCAGTTAACTAAGCGCTTGCCACGATAGATTAAGTCCTCGTCATATAAACGTACAAAGACTTCTAATACAGCCTCGCTCAAGCCCTCATCCATAGTGAAGCGCTCGCGAGTCCAGTCTACAGAGTCACCTAAGCGACGCATTTGACGAGTAATGGTGCCACCAGATTGCTCCTTCCACTGCCAAATACGCTTAATGAACTCTTCACGGCCTAAATCATGACGGGTAAGACCTTCTTCGGCGGCTAACTTGCGCTCAACCACCATCTGGGTTGCAATACCAGCGTGGTCGGTACCGCATTGCCATAAGGTGTTATCACCCTTCATGCGGTGGTAACGAATCATGGCGTCCATAATGGTCTGCTGAAAAGCGTGACCCATGTGTAAGGAGCCAGTTACATTTGGTGGTGGTAAGGCAATTGAGAAAGAATTTTTAGAGCTGTCGCCATTTGGCTTGAAGAAACCTTGCTCTTCCCAGTTTTGATAAATTTTGCTTTCAAAATTTTCTGGTTGGTAGGTCTTATCCATAATATTAATCTCAAAGATTCCTAGAGTTAATGAAACTAAAGCAAGCTCTAGCTAAGAGCACCAGCACTCCTTAAAGTTAAGGCTCAGCTACGTCAGGCCATGCCAAATTGCACCTAGTGAGGCTACATTTTGGCATGGCTTGCTTGTAATTGACTTTAAGGCATGAGCTATCTACTTAAGATAGCAGCTTAACTCACCTAATAGGTTGGGCTTATAAGTCCGTATCTGCTCCCTCCTAGCTTGATGATAAGGGGCAACGGATTAACTGGTGCTATGGCCGAAAAACTTATCTTTTTCTTTTGTAAGAGCTGATTGTACTCTAAATTTGAGTTTCTTTAGAGTTTTTCTTAAAGATAGGGCCCATACTGTCCGTTTTTGATCTAATGGGCATTGCCTATATAATGGAGCTTTGAGATCTTCTTTGTTGTTGTGAGGTTTTGGGTATGCAAGAAAATGAAGAGCGCGCCGCTTTGTTAAAGGCGCGCGCAGAGGCCAAGCGCGAGTATCAAAGACTCAAGGAGCAAGAGCGCATGCAACATCCTCATATTCCTAAAGCTAAAAAGCAAGGAAGCAGCATTTGGACTTATTTAATTACCTTAGTGCTATTAGTGCTCTTAGGTTGTGGTGGTGCGGCCTTTTGGGGCTATCGTCAATTAGAGTCCATTAATACTATGGTAGTCAATGCCTATGATGAGCCTTATGAGCTCAAAGAGGGAGCTACTTTAAATACTGTAGTGCGTGATTTAGCCCAAGATCGCTATCATCCTTATTTACTCTCCTTATGGGTCAAGCTCCATCGCCATGAATACTCTGTGATTCAAAAGGGTCCTTATTTAATTGACGGTATCAAGACCTTGCCGCAAATCTTAGAGGATATGGAGCAGGGCAATATTGTCAAAATTAAGCTGCCTACCATTCCTTTAATTGAGGGTATGACCATTACTATGGTCGAACGTCGCTTAAGTGCCCGTAATGATGTAATTCAAGACCCTAAGCTCAAAGCCATTCTCTTAGCACCTCAGGACTTTATTTATAAGACTTTAGTCAAAAAGGCAGATGATAAGTCTTTATTGCAGGCTATTGGGGGCACTCATAGTTCTTTAGAGGGCTTATTAATGCCTGCTACTTATGAGTATGAGCCTGGTAAAAGCAATACAGTTGAGCTCTTATCCCATGCCTTAATCAAGATGGCTAATTTTATGCGCGAGAGTTATATCGATCGCGACCAGAGCATTGATGATGTCTTATCTGATCCTTACCAAGTTTTAATTATGGCCTCTTTAGTCGAGCGTGAGAGTTCGCTTGAGAGTGAGCGCTCTATTATTGCAGGCGTCTTTATTAATCGTCTGCGCAAGGGCATGAAGCTGCAAACTGATCCTGCGGTGATGTATGGTGTTAGCCCTGACTTTAAGGGGCCATTGCGTTTGTCACAATTGCGCCGTGATACTCCTTATAACACTTATACCCGCGCAGGATTACCTCCAACCCCAATTGCTATGCCATCTAAAGAGTGTATTGAGGCTGTCTTAAATCCAGCTCCAACCAAGGCCATTTACTTTGTCGCTAAGGGCCCAGATCCACAAGAGGGGCATATCTTCTCTAATACACTCCAGGAGCACAATCAGGCTGTCAAGCAATATCGCAAAGCAGTAAGTGATTACAAAAAGGCCCTCCAAGAGCAGCAAGCTGCTAGCGCCCAATAGTACAAGCCAACCTAGGCTTACCGTACTTTTATTCATGATTGCAATCTTATCTCAAGGGGCTTTTCTGCCCCTTGAGCCTTTTTAGGGCATAGCAAATGAGGGGGCTGCGAGAGCTTGAAATTAAGGCTTTGAGGGGCTATTGGTTTGATGGGGACGGACATAATGGCGTAAGGATAATTTTGGTGAGGGCTTGGGTAATGTATAATGAGGGGCTTGTAGGTGTTGGCCTCTTGGTGAAGGGGCGGGCGCTTGAAGCTTAGGTAATTTTGGTTGACAGGGGATTAACATGGTGAACAAGCAAGGACTTTTTATTACCTTAGAAGGTGGTGAAGGTTGTGGCAAGAGCACTATGATGCCAGTTATTGAGGAGTTTTTTACCTCAAGGGGCTATGAGGTAGTGTGTACCCGTGAGCCAGGAGGCACCAAGATTGCCGAGCAAATTCGTACTATCTTGCTCACCAAAGATGCAAGCGAGAACTTATGTGCCACTAGTGAGCTCTTATTAATGTATGCCGCTCGTGCTCAATTAGTAAGCAGCAAGATTAAGCCGCTCTTAGAGCAAGGCGTAGTCGTCATCTCTGATCGCTTTGATTTATCTTCTGTAGCCTATCAAGGCTATGGCCGTGGCATTGACTTATCTACTATTGCTCAAATTCGTAAGATTGCCATTGGCGACTTTAAGCCTGATTTGACCTTGCTTTTTGATTTAGATGTCAAGGTGGGGCTAGAGCGTGCCAGCAAGCGTTCGGCAGCCGATCGCTTTGAACAAGAATCTTTAGACTTTTTCAATCGTGTCCGTCAGGGCTTTTTAGAGCAAGCTAGCGCTCATGCTCATCAGGTTAGCATTATTGATAGTGCTCAGAGTATTGAGCAAGTCAAAGTACAAGTAGAACGTGCGCTCAGTAGCTTAGTCTTAGCCTAAGTGCTTAATTGGCGTTGCAGTGAAGTTTTTTCTAGAGGATTAGTGCATGTTGTACTCTTGGCTCCAGCCTTATTTTGAGCAATTTTTAGTGACCTTAAAATCAGGTCGTATGAGCTCTTCTGTAATTATCGCAGGTGATTATGGCTTGGGCGGCCGTTATTTAGCTTTGGAGATGGCTAAGGCTTATTTATGTCAAAACAAAGGAGAGCACGGTGCTTGTAATCAATGCCGCTCGTGCTTAAGCTTTGAGCGCTTGATGAATAAGGACTTAAAGGTAGCTTATAGTTCGACTACTGAAGAAGCTAAGAAGGATTACGACTTTACCTACGATTGCTCGGGTTTAATTGTGCGTCCTAGCACCACTCAAGCCCGCTCGCTGCGCATTGATACTATGCGTAAGATCCCTAGCTTTATCTTTGAGTCTGCCGCAGGCGGTGTGGGTAAGGTAGTTATTATTGATAATGCCGAAAAAATGTCGGCAGGTGCGGCCAATGCTATCTTAAAGACCTTTGAAGAGCCGCAAGTGGGCACTATGATTATTATGCTCACACAAAGTTTAGAGCAATTATTGCCAACTATTTTGTCGCGTGCGATTAAAATAGTGCTTAAGGACATTGAGCCTGGTGAGGCCTTGGAGTTTTTATTAAATAAGGCCAACCAAAAGCCTCCTATGATTAGGCGTGTAGATGTCGATACTGCCGTACAGCTTGAGCAAGAGCAAAAGGAAATTGAAAGCTGCCCAGGTTTGCAAACTCCTATTGATAGTGTGCGTGCCCAAGTAGCTTTAGCTTTAAGCTCCTCTGCGCCTTTAAGTGCCATGCAAATGCTTTTAGCAGGCGATGATATCAAAGCCTTGCAGGTGATGCGCGCCTTAGTGAGCTCAATTGAAAATCGCGATCCTTTTGATGTGGAAGTCATGACTGCCTTCAAGGCTTTAGATAATGCCTTGCAAGTGAAGCTCTTGCGCCAATTGGTGCTTGAGATCTTAAAGTACAAGGCCTATGTACCTGTCGAGCAATTACCTTTAATTTTTCATAGTCATGCCCAGTTTTTAGAGCGCTTAAGTGCCGAGCATTTATTTGAAGCTTATGATACTTTAAGTCATTTAGAAGAGCGTCCTGGCTTAATTGGTGCTCGTGCGCCAGGAGCTATCATGCGCTGCTGGCTCCAAGCCTTTAAAGCCGATTTAGTTAAACCATAATTAGCATTAGGGGCTGATTATATACAAGCCCTTACGATGATACGGAACGTAGTCCAGTGCTATTAGATAAGTACATCTTTAAAGAGCTGCTCAAATCGCAGCTGGTAGTGTTATTAGTTTTGATTGCTATTTTTGCAGGTCAAAGCGTAGTGCGTTTGATGTCTGAGGCTGTGGTCTCAGGTTTGCCTCCCCGCTTGATTTTGCTCTTTTTAGCTTATTCACTACCTGACTTCTTAGTCTATTTGATGCCTCTGACCTTGTACATTGCCATCATTATTACCTTAGGCCGTATTTGTTCGGACTCTGAGATGGTAGTGATGCGCTCGGTGGGCTACTCTCCTGCGCGTATTACCATAGTGACTTTAGTCTTGGGTATTTTCTCATCCTTGGCTGTAGGCTATGTTTCTACTGTGCTTACCTATAAAGCAGCCAATGCGCGCAATACTTTAGAGCAGCAGGCGGCTAATGACCCTGAGTTTTTGCCGATTGAAAGTGGCCGTTTTGTTAATTTTGGTCCTTTTAATATTTATGTCGAAAACGTCAAGAACAAGAGTGCTGAGGAAAAGGACGTTTCTAATATCTACGTGATTGAGTCAGGCGAGAACCAGTCAATTACCGTAGCTAAAGAAGGCCATATCATTATTGATGAAGATGGTTTGCGCTGGCTTGAGCTCTCTGATGGTCGTCGCTATGAAAACCCTCCTGATGGTACCTTTAGACAAGGTGAGTTCTCAAGCTTTAAAGCCCCAGTATCGGGCAATATTACTGATGAAACCCGTGAGCGTCGTACCATTGCTCGTACAAGTACCACCGATTTATTAGCCAATGCCAAGAGCATAGGTGAGTTAGTTGAGATTCAGTGGCGCTTTGCTCCTGTGCTAGCTACCTTGGTCTTATGTATTGTGGCTGTGCCTCTTTCTATGGTCAACCCGCGTCAAGGTCGTTTTGCGCGTTTAATGCCTGCCATTTTAATTTATTTGGCTTATTACTTATTTTTGCTGTCGGTACGTAATTTAGTCCAGACTGAGACTATTGGAGTTTATCCAGGATTGTATATTATTCCTGTAGCCTTCTTATTTTTAGTTGCCATTCCTCTGAACTTACCTAAGTCCCATATTAAGCACATTAGGCATAAGAAGAAGATGCAAAAGGCACAATCCTCTGTAAGCTCAAGTGATAAGAGGGAGTAAGAGATGGGCTTTAATATTATTGACCGCTATATTGGCAAAACAGTGCTGCTCTTTATTGTGATCTCCACTGTAGTGCTCTCTATGATTGCTGCCATTATTACCTTTATTGACCAGACTCGTCATTTAGGCCAAGGCGATATTGATATTTGGTTCTTAATCACCTATGTAGCACTACGTACGCCAACTCTAACCGTTTTGCTCTTCCCTGTAGCTGTCTTAATTGGCGGTGTCGTGGGCTTGGGCTTGCTCTCTAAGAACTCTGAGTTAGTTGTTATTCAAAGCATGGGCATGTCTAAGACCAAGATTATTTTAAGTGCCTGTAAGGTAGTGATTCCTCTTGCAGTATTAGTGGCGCTAGCTGGTCAAACGATTGTGCCTGAGATTAAGCAATATGCAGAAAATCGTTATAACTATGCTAGCTCTGAGGGCCGTTTGTCGCGTATTGGCGGGGGCTTATGGATTCGTGAGGGCGATAGCTTTGTCTTTATTCGTCGCACCATGTCCGATAACTCTATCCATGAAATCTCGCGCTATGATTTTGAGGACACTAAGCTCAAGCGCGTGAGCAAAGCCGCCTCAGGTGCTTATGATAACTCAATTAACAAGTGGAAAATCTTTAACGTCAACAGCTACAACTATGCTGACGATAAAATCGATATTGTCCACTCTAAGGTCGAAGAATGGGAGCTGTATTTAAATCCTGAGCGTCTTGAGGTCTTTAATCTCAATAATGACGAGCTTACAGTGATTGAACTGTACGATTACATTAATTATCTGGAGGCCAATAATATCGACTCGGCGCGCTATAGAACTATCTTGTATAAGAAGTTTATCTCGCCTGTGTCCATGATTGTCATGCTCTTATTAGGCGCCTCGACTGTCTTTGGTAGTATGCGCTCTATTCCTATGTCAGCACGTGTGCTCTTAGGCTTAGCCATTGGCTTTGCTTTTTATATTACCAATGAGATCTTGCCTGACTTTACCTACATCATTGGCCTGCCACCAATTGTAGGCGTGTGCCTACCATCTTTAATCTTTGTGACCATCTCGCTCATGATATTAAATCGCAAGGTCTAAGCTCCCCCATCCTTGTTATCTGCAAAAAAGGCCACCTATGCTTTGTAGTAGAGGTGGCCTTTTGGTTTTTGAGGGGATTTGAAGGTTTTAAGATGGGGATTTAATCGTCGTCGTCGTCATCATCGTCGTCATCATCGTCGTCATCATCGTCGTCATCATCGTCGTCATCATCGTCATCGTCATCCCAATCACCTCTGTGATTGCCAATACTGATGTGATCGTTGCTAATTTGCCATCGAATATCGTTGGAGTTGACGTCAATGGAGATGCCAGCTTGGGCTGGGGTGAAGTAGAGAGCTGCGCAAAATGCGATGATCGCTGCCAACATATATTTGAGCATAGTGTAGTTCCTGTGTGCATGTGAGACTTAGGTTAAAGCTAAACAACTACAAAATTAAACTTTCTATATATATCGGCACTATAGCGAAAAATACATAGCTGGCGCTTAGGAAAGTAAGCTTAGATACACTTTTTTGAGATAGCTCTCATTGTTAATAGATACAACAGATAGATAAAATAAAAGCTCATTCAAGAGCTTAATATTTTTATAAGATAGCTATCTTATGGTGCCAAAGATGGGACTCGAACCCATACACTATCGCTAGCGGCGGATTTTGAATCCGCTGCGTCTACCAATTCCGCCACTTTGGCTTACGGGTGCACATTTTACAAAGCTTAAGAGCGCTTGTCTAGCTTTTTTTAAATTTTTTCCTAAATTTGTATTAAGGCTTTAAGTAATCAGATCAGGGAGCTCTCCCTGATCTTATTTTCACCTTAGATTTTAGGAGCAAAGAATCGAGCTTAAAGCTACATCGAGCTCATAATGCTATAAAAAGCACCTGTAATTACTACGCATGCGAGCGCTACAACTAGCAGCTGCATGACCATACGCTGATAGGCAATACCCAAGAAGAAGAAAGAGAACATCAACAGGGTGCTAAAGATGATCATGGGGGTAGATGGGTAAAGAGCTATGAGCGCAGTTAACATGACAAACAAGCCGATTACAAAAGTAATCATAGAGCGTCGTTGTTTGGCCTTGGCGGCAGCTAAGCGCTTAGCATCACGTTCTGCCTTGATTTTGCGCTGTTCGAGCACTTTGTTCTTGGCGCTTTCAAGCTTTTCACGTCTTTCGCGATACTTTTGTTCCTGCATCTCTCTTAAAGACGGAAGACGACCAGTTTGGCCGTTAGCTGCTGATTCGCTGCCAGAGGCTGTTGTTTGATCTGGTTTTTTAGCATTGGCTTTAGTAATTGCCATGATTCAAAATAGCTCCTAAAGAGGCGAAAAGAGTAATGATAAAAGAATACTACTACAAGCTTAAGCGGTACAAAAAAACATAACGGCATTAAGTAGTAAATTCTTTATGTTCCCAGCTCACTCTTGTGAGCGCAAGGGATGGCACAGCTTTGCATACAAATGCTTTAGGCAATTATATCTAGCTTTGATGGTTTTAGGGCCTTAAGCATCTGGAAACTTGACCTGCTCTACTTTTTCTTAAGCAGTCAGCTAAAATAGCGCATTATACTTTAGCTTCAAGGGGCAAATAGTTCTTAATGATAGAGTTTATCACAAAGAGAACACAAAAAAGCCCACAACAATGTGGGCCTTTATTTAAAAAATCATGCTCAGGAGAGATAGCTTAAGCGAGCATTTCCTCTTCAGCTTGGCGTAAGAGATCGTTTAAACCGATCTTAGAGCGAGTCTTCTCATCTACACGCTTAACAATGACAGCTGCGTATAAGGAGTACTTGCCATCTTTAGATGGTAAGTTACCAGATACGACTACGGAGTATGGAGGAACCTTGCCATACATAATTTCTCCAGTAGTACGATCGTAAATGCGGGTAGATTGGCCAATGAAAACGCCCATGGAAATTACAGAGCCTTCACCAACTACAACGCCTTCTACCACCTCAGATCTGGCGCCGATAAAGCAGTTATCTTCAATAATGGTAGGGCCTGCTTGTACTGGCTCTAAAACGCCGCCAATGCCTACGCCACCAGATAAATGCACGTTTTTACCGATTTGAGCACAAGAGCCTACAGTAGCCCAAGTATCAACCATGGTGCCAGAACCAACACGAGCGCCAATATTTACAAAAGAAGGCATGAGCACTACATTTGGCTCTAAGTAAGCACCTTGACGTACTACTGCACCTGGAACGGCACGTAAACCCTCTTTAGCAAAGCGCTCGGCATTATAGCCATCAAACTTTAAAGGTACCTTATCAAAATAAGCACCACCAGGAATGGTAGTTAAGCTGTTGTCCTTTAACTTAAAGGAAAGTAACACTGCCTTTTTAATCCACTGATGGGTAACCCAATTGCCATCGATTTTTTCTGCTACACGTAAAGAGCCATCATCTAAGCCTGCAATGACATCATTGATGGCTGCACGAACATTGGCATCGCAATTGTTCATGGTAATAGAGGCACGATTTTCAAAAGCATTATCGATAATGGCTTGAAGTTGTTGGGACATAATGGGCATCCTTAAAGTTAAGTGAGCAAAGCACGAAAAAACTGTGTATAAATATTAGCCCATCGAACTTTGCAGTCAAGCATTAAGCACCATAATGGGGTGATATTTGCGCTTCAGGTGATTTTTTATCTCTAATTGCACTCTTTTTATGCATCAAACCTTCCAGAGCACCAAAATTACTCACTCTTTCCACCATCACTCACGCTCATCCCTAAAATGGTGCACAAAGCGCGCCCTACGTGCTGCGCTCCGCAGCGCCGCGCGTGCCGCGTCGCGCATTGGCCTGCCATGCAGGCCAAGCGGGCCTCAGGCCTCAAGGGCGCCCAGCGCGCTGAGGCGCTGGGGAGCTTAGTTGGATTGGTCTTTGATAGGGGTAAGTGCCTTGATGAGGGCTTGCTCTAGTTTGTCCTTGGTGCGCTCGCTAAGAGGGCGGGCTTGTTTGTCGGTGACAGAGAAGAAGTCATTGGCGCGCTCACCTGTGGTGGTAATACGGGCGCTGCGCACTAATAAAGAGAACTTATCGAAAATATAGCCTACCTTGGCAAGCAGACCTGGCTGATCGAGAGTGGAGATCTCTAAATTAGTAGCTTCATTGGTGTGATCTTCTAAATAGTTAACCACAGTAGGGATATTGAAGATCTGCTTTTTGCTATTGCGAGCACTCTTATTGAGACTATCAATACAAGGCTCTTCATTAATACCCTTGATAATGGCCATACGAATTGAGTGGAGACGGTCATTATCAAGGCATGTGCCCATTTGCGACTGGAATTTAACCGTACAAATAGATTGGTTGAGCTTATTGCGAATAAACTGGGCAGATTGAATATTCAGACGCTTTTGGGCCATGATATAAGCCAAATAGGCAAAGCCAAATTGAGGAGTGTACTCTTTAATAAAGATCAGCATTTCAGTGGCGGTATTTTTATGCTGAGCAAAGAGAATTAAAGGGTGGTTTTCTACTCTAAAGGTCAGAATATTACGGGTATGCCAAGCAATTTCTTGCGGAGTATAGTAAATGAAATACTCAGGTTTAAAGTATGACCAGTAGCTGCGAATATCTTGCTCATTTAAGTCACGCATGTATTTGATAGCCAGCTCTTGGTTTTCATTGGCATGGAGCTTAATGTCATGTGGCATCTCCAGACCATGGCGTAGGGCTTGGCGCGTTGAGAAATACAGCTGTTTAAAGACAATGTCCTTCCAGGAGTTCCATTCTCTATCATTAGTGGCACAAATATCAGCCACTGAGAGGCAGTAGAGCAAGTTTAAATGCTCTTCATCTTGGACTTTCTTGGAAAACTCATTGACAACCTGAGGATCGTTAATATCACGTCTTTGGGCTGTAGAGGACATGAGCAAGTGGTTATACACCAGCCATGATACTAGACGAGTTTGATAGAGAGTATAGCGGTGTAATTGGCAAAAATATAAAGCCTCTCCAGCGCCCAATTGGGCGTGGTGTCCGCCTTGACCTTTGGCAATATCATGGAGCAGACCTGCCACAATTAAGATTTCAGGATTGCTTAGCTGCGAGTAGACATGCTTAAAGAGGGTAAAGCTTGGCTCTTTGGAGTGGCCTAAGTTTTCAAAGTTTTTGACCACGCGAATACTGTGCTCATCTACAGTGTAGATATGGAACATATCAAATTGGCTCAAGCCCTCAATCTTTTCCCACGAAGGCATATAAGCTGACAAAATGCGATGCTCATGCATTAAAGGAAAAGCTGTGCTGGCAGCCTTGGGATCATCTAAAATGCTCTTAAAGATGGCACGACACTCAGGAATTTCAACTAAGTAATTGGTCAAAGAGCGACGAGTACGACGCAAGAGGCGCAAGGTATTAACATGCAAACCTACGACCTCTGGGTGTTTGGCCATGATATAGAAGATCTCGAGCATCTTGCTCTTGTCATTATCAAAGACATCAGGCGAGGTGACATCAATTAAAGGGCCACGACGAATAAAGTCATTGGTAATAAATTGAGTCTCATCGCTACCCAAATGTCCTGTAATGCGCAAGACCTCTAATTGCAAGGCCATGGAGTTGAGCTCACGAATACGTCGCAAGGTGCGATATAAATCGCGCATCATGGTTTCAACTTGCTCATTAGAGTTGCCACAATAGCCTAAGAGCTCTGCTACAGCTGGTTGGCAGTCTAAATTGAGGCGATTGTCTTCACGACGGGTACAGACATGCAAGGCATAGCGCACTTGATAGAGTACATTACGCGACTCAAGGAGCTCCTCATACTCCTCTTGGCTTAAAAAGCCTAAGGTAAGCATATCCTCAGGAGTTTTGGCTTGGAAGTGGAAATTAGCAATCCACTGCATGACATGAATATCGCGAATGCCACCTGGGTTTTGCTTTAAGTCTGGTTCAAGCGAGTAGGATGTGTCTTTATATGCATGGTGGCGCTCGAGCTCTTCGGCCACTTTGGCATGGAAGAAGCGCTTGGCATTCCAAGTACTATCTTTGCTAATGGTTTGTAATAAGAGCTCATATACTTGATAATCACCATATAAGAAGCGATTTTCTAGCAAATTGGTGCAAATGGTAAGATCGGAGTTAACCTGCTCTAAGCTCTCTTGAATGGTTCTAACTGAAGAGCCAATATCTAGCTTTAAATCCCATAAATAGGAAATAAAAGCCGAGATTTTATCTTGGGCCTCTTCATCAAGCTTATCTTGCGATACTATCAGTAAATCAATATCAGACTTTAAAAAGAGCTCAGCACGTCCATAGCCACCTACAGCCAGCAGGGCTAGATTATCAATAGTATGGAGCTTAAAGTGCACATACAAGCGCTCCATGAGTTTATCTACATAGTAAGTACGATATTTGAGCAAGGAGTCAATGCTATAGCCTCTCTTAAAGAAATCTACTAAGTTCTCTTCTAAAAAGGCTAAATACTCACGCCCCGTTTTGATATTGGTAACATCAAGTGCACAAGTGCAAGGGTGCAAGGCCACGAGGTCAGCACTTTTTTGTTCATTGGGCAGACAGATATGGGTATACATGAGGCATCTCCTTGAGCAAGGCAAGCTAAGCGTCGTACCCTTTGATTGTAAAGAAAAAATTCCCTGAAAAGCCACCTCCCATCAAAATTAACTGGCAGCGTGCACCCTGCCCCCAAAGGAGCAGCGGGCAGCACCAGCGGCAGCCGCCGCAACCGCTACGGCGCGCTTGGGCGCCACGCGCAGCAGCGCAGCGCCATGCGCGGCGCGCAGCAAAAAGCCCCCTGAGTGCGTCAGGAGGCGCTCAGAGGGCTTTGAGAGGAGTATGATGGCACTTATCTAAGTACCAGGGGCTCTTAGTTGCCTTGATTATTTGGTGGCGTTGTGGAGGATGCGAGGCATAACCTCTTCTTCCTCTGGACGCAAGGTTAAGATCTCGCAGCCATCTTGAGTTACCACAATAGTGTGCTCGAATTGGGCTGAGGCCATCTTATCTGCAGTAGTTACTGTCCAGCCATTCTTCTTATTAACCTTGCACTTGTAGGTGCCAATATTAATCATTGGCTCAATGGTGAAGGTCATGCCTGCTGCCAAGATAACAGAATTGCGATTGCGATAGTGTAAGACAGTAGGCTCATCGTGGAAGACGTTAGAAATACCGTGGCCACAGTAGTCGCGCACAATAGAGAAGCCCTCACGATCAGCAATGCGCTGAATAGTGTCACCAATATCCATTAAGTTAGCGCCTGCACGTACGACCTTTAAGGCTGCATATAAAGCCTCTTGAGTGGTCTTAACTAAGCGATGGTTAATGGGGGTAGTAGTGCCACCTACAACAAACATCTTGGAGGTATCGCCATAGTACTTGTCTTTAATCACAGTAACATCGACATTTACGATATCGCCATTGTGCAAGATGCGATGGCCTGGAATGCCATGGCAGACTTCTTCATTGACGGAAATGCACACGCATTTTGGATAGCCATGGTAGCCAAGGCAAGCAGAGATAGCCTTTTGATGGTTTTCAATATAGTCTTGGCAAATATCATCAAGCTCACCAGTGGTTACGCCAGCCTTAATGTGGGGCTCGAGCATAACAAGAACGTCAGCGGCCAGCTTACCTGCAACGCGCATAAGTTCTATTTCTTTAGGGCTTCTGATGGTGATCATGATCGTTATTCCTCAACTAATGATTTAGTTTACAAGCCAGTTGCTTTTAGCTAACTATTATTTTTGCAGTCTCATTTTAAGCCATATTGAGTCTAATGGTAAGGATCTTTAGTAGCAAATAGCGTATCAAAGATACGGGAGATATTAGTACGCTCTTGAGTGGTCAAGGTCTGGCCTAAGCTGAGCATAGGATAGAGCTCAATTTTAGGGTCGATATGAGCGTGATCGTTGAGGCGCTTAATAATAAAATCGATAGCCATCTTACCCATTTCGCGACGGGCAGTAATCACTGAGGTCAGCTTAGGAATAGTGGTAGTTCCAATATTAAGGCCGTTATAGCCTAGTACTGCTATTTGCTCTGGAATCTTAATCCCTAGCTCAGTGCAGGCGATCATAGCACCAATGGCCACATCATCGTTAGTGCAGAAAATGGCATCTAATTTAGGCACTTCAGATAAAGCCTTGCGCATCATATCAGCACCGCGCGAGAAATTAGAGCGCTCAGAGGAGGCAAAGGTGTACAAGGGTAAATTATGCTCGCGACAGGCTAGTTCATAGCCTTGCTGGCGATCCATATTGCGCTTATCCATACGGGCGCTTAAATAGGCAATATTGCGGCGGCCACTTTCAATTAAGCCCTTCACCGCAGCATATGAGACCTTGATATGGTCATAGCCTATGTTCATATCAATAGGCTTATCGAGCAAGCTCATGAGCTCTACTACAGGTAATTTGGCCATCTTAAGACGCTTTATAGTTAGAGGACTGTGGTGGGCCTCGGTTAAAATCATAGCGTCTACTTGATAAGACAAGAGCTGCATAATCTTGCGCTCTTCATTTTCTTCTTTATATGAGGTGTGAGTAATTAAAACCTCATAGCCATATTCACTGGCGCGTTCTTCTACACCTTCAATTAAATCCGAGAAGATTAAGTTAGAAAAAGAAGATACGGCTAAGCCTATAGTCTTAGTCGAAGCCTGAGAGAGCATGACTGGGGCACGATTGGGTACATAACCTACCTCATCGATTGCAGCTTTAATCTTAAGACCAGTTTCTTTGGCTACAGTGCTCGGATTTTTAATATAGCGAGAGACCGTCATTTTGGTCACTCCTACTCTCTGAGCAATGTCTTCTAGGGTAATGCGTTGTCCTTTCATAAAAAAACTTTTTGCGCGCTATCCTTGCACCAGACTCAAGGGAGGCTGCGCCCTCCTTTAGAAAAATAACTGCGCTCTGCATATGAGAGCTTAAGGTATAGTGACTTTGTATCGTTTGATAGATAAAGTCCTTACTCCATTATAAGCAAATTTAACCTCATAAGGCATTTTTTGTGATTGAGGCCATATATTTGCATGCCAAAACTAAAAAAGCCCTCAATATATTGAGGGCTTTAAATGGCTATTGCTTGAGTAGCATAGGGGTGTGATGTGCTTAGATGCTACTGAGTTTAAGCTAGGACAAAGACGAGGGCAGCAAAGGCAAAGCCTACGACACCAATTAAGGTCTCTAAGACAGTCCAAGTTTTTAAAGTTGTCTTTTCGTCCACGCCATAGAGTCCTTTAAAGAGCCAGAAGCCAGAGTCGTTGAAGTGAGAGAGTACGACTGAGCCAGCGGCTACGGACACTACAATGGTGCAAATCTCAATTTGGCTAAACTCAGTGCCAGCTAAAATTGGGGCAATTAAGGCGGCAGTAGTAGTAAGGGCTACAGTGGCAGAGCCTTGGGCAACACGTAAGCATGCTGAGATTAAGAAAGCAGCGCAAATTACAGGGATGCCTAAGTCAGATAAGGTAGTAGCTAAAGCATTGCCAATACCAGAGGCACGTAAGATACCGCCAAACATGCCGCCTGCGCCTGTGACTAATACTACAGAGCAAATTGGGCCTAAGGCCTTATCACAAAAGCTCTCTAATTGCTTCATGCCAAACTCTTTGCCAAAGACAACTAGGCATAAGAGCAAGGTTAATAGCAGTGCAACTGGGGTTTGACCAAAGATAGTAATGAAAGCGAGGACGTCATTTTTAGGTAAGACACCAATGGATTGTAAGGTGGTGATGCCTGTGTTGACGAAAATTAAGAGCATTGGGGTAAGTAAGATAGCAAGCACAGTACCAAACTTAGGTGGAGTGATCTTAACTTGGCTATCGCCCTCGCTCTTAAAGAGATCTGGAACTTTTACTTCCCATTTTTTGCCACACCATAGACCAAAGAGATAGGAAGATAAGTACCAAGTTGGTAGGGCAATACATAAGCCTACAAAGACTAAGAGGCCCACATTAGCTCCTAGTACAGTAGCGGCAGCTACTGGGCCTGGATGTGGTGGCAAGAAAACGTGCATGACAGAAAAGGCGCCCGTGGCAGGAAGAGCGTACATTAAAAGGGAGCCACCTAAACGCTTGCCTACAGATAAGATCACTGGCAGCATGACCACTAATCCTGCGTCAAAGAAGATAGGGAAGGCAAACAAGAGGGAGGCAATACCTAAAGCCAAAGGAGCTTTGCGCTCGCCTAAGACCTTAATTAAGGTGTCGGCTAGTACTTGAGCGCCGCCTGATTGCTCTAAGATTTTGCCAATCATGGCTCCCAAGCCTACTAATAAGGCCACAGAGGCGAGCGTGCCACCAAAGCCTGCCATCATTTCGGGAATGATGCGACTATAGGAGATGCCTGTGGCTAAGGCAGTGAGTGCTGAGACTACAACTAGTGAAGCAAAAGCATGCACGCGCAATTTCATAATTAGCACGAGCAAGAGCATGACAGCTAGGACTGCTACAAAGAGCAGATAGCCCGTAGAGTGAGCTAAAGTTGATTCCATTGTTTTCTTCCTCGCCTTTCTTGCAAAAGGCTAAACATACATACAAGCAGAGTTATCCTAAAAGGAATATTTATTGTTACGGATAACATATTGCTTAGTATGATACTGGTAACATAAAGAAAAGCAAGCGCAAAAAAGTAACAAAAATCTCATTTAGTGATCGGCCTATCAAAATTAGCAAAAAGTAAAAACCTAGATTTATAGACATTTATGTACCTAAAATCCTTAATGGTTGGGAATTTAGGGAGGCTGAAAGGTCTCTGTGCTTAAGAAAAAATGTTACCGATAACTATTACAAAACAATCAAGAGTTTTATATAATAGTTATCGGTAACATTAAACAACCATGCTAGGCTCTAATGTTGCTATAGCGTCCTAGGCATTGTCATTAACTTAAGGCACACACTTAAGTTTAGGCTTAGGCGCTCTAAGTAAAGAAAGATTAATACTTGTAATGTAGAGGCCATGATGATTAAGGTAGTAGTTATGGGAGTATGCGGCTCTGGCAAGACCTCAGTTGCACAGGCCCTAGCTCAAAAATTTAATGCTACGTTTATTGATGGAGATGATCTCCATCCGCGCGCCAATATTATGAAGATGGCCTCAGGTCAGCCTTTAAATGACAATGATCGTGCTCCTTGGCTCGAGCGCATTGGCGATGTCTTCTTTTCCCTGCAACGCCGTAATTTATCAGGTGTGGTCGTCTGTTCTGCTTTAAAGAAGTGCTATCGCGATGCGATTCGTAAGGACAATGAGGGCTTGCTCTTCATTCACTTACACGGCTCGATGGACACCATTTGGCAACGTATGGCTGCTCGTCAAGGCCATTATATGAAAAAAGAGATGGTACAAAGCCAATTTGATACTTTAGAGTTAGCCCAAGCTGATGAACAGGACATTATTGAAGTGTCTATTGAGCAGCCTTTAGAGCAGGTCATAGCTAAGGTCTGCGCCCAAGTAGAAGCTGTGCAAGCAAGTAAGTAAGCGTGAGCTGTGATATTTATTTTGTGTTGAGAGGATCCCATGTTAAATAGTGTTGTCGCTCAGGTAACTAACAATTTAGAAGAGCGCTCTGTGGCAGGCCGCAAGGCTTATTTACAAATGATTGCCGATCAAGAAAAGTTAGGTCGTGCTCGTAATTTGTTAACTTGCTCGAATTTAGCTCACGCCGCTGCTGGTACTAGTGGCCCTGATAAAAAGGATGTAGTTACTGGCTCTAAGGCTAATATTGCTATTATTTCAGCTTATAACGATATGCTATCAGCTCACTGTCCATATCGTCTCTATCCTGAGCTTATTAAAGAATCCGTGCGTAAGGTTAATGCCACAGCTCAAGTAGCGGGTGCTGTGCCTGCTATGTGTGATGGCGTGACCCAAGGTCAGCCAGGCATGGATATGTCTTTATTCTCCCGTGATGTGATTGCCCAATCCGTGGCTATTTCTTTGAGCCACAATTGCTTTGATGGCGCTTTATTATTAGGCATTTGCGATAAGGTCGCCCCAGGCCTAGTTATGGGTGCTGCTGCCTTTGGTCATTTGCCAGTAGCTTTTGTGCCAGCAGGCCCTATGGGCACAGGTATTGCCAATGACAAAAAGACTGAAATTCGCCAAAAATATGCCGCTGGTGAATTAGATAAGAGTGCTTTACAGGAGATGGAGTGCTGTTCTTATCACTCTGAGGGTACTTGCACTTTCTATGGCACTGCCAATACTAATCAATTAGTCTTTGAAGCTATGGGTTTAATGCTCCCAGGCTCTGCCTTTGTTCCTCCATATACTCCTTTGCGTGAGGCTTTAAATGATTATATGGCTCAGGCTATTGTCGATAAGACTGTAGTGGGAACTAAGCCTTTGCCTTTATACAAGGTTGTTACTGCCAAAAATATTATTAACTCCTTGGTAGCTTTATTAGCCTCAGGTGGTTCTACCAACCATACCTTGCACTTAGTAGCTGTTGCCAAGGCTTTTGGCTATACCTTAACTTGGCAAGATATTTCAGATCTCTCTGAGGTCGTGCCTTTATTAGTGAGTGTCTATCCAAACTCCAAGGCCGATATTAACGCCTTGCAGCAAGCAGGTGGCGTACCTGTACTCATGAAGTCCTTGTCTGAGCGTCACTTAGTCCATGAGGATGTAAATACAGTAGTTGCTGACTTTGCCTCCCAAATGACTACCCCTGTGCTCGAAAATGGCGAGCTTAAGTTTGTAGATTGTGGCTTCTCTCGTGATGAGAGCGTCTTAATCTCCAAGGTAAATGAGTGTTTCCAGGCAAGTGGAGGTCTGAAGGTCTTAAATGGTAATTTAGGTCGTTCGGTCATTAAGATTTCTGCTGTAGCTCCAGAGCATCGCCATGTATTGGCTCCTGCTGCTGTCTTTAATGATCAATATGAAGTTAAAAAGGCCTATGAAGAGGGCAAGCTCAATCACGATGCTGTTATTGTAGTGCGCTATGCAGGTCCTGCAGCCTCAGGTATGCCAGAGCTTCATATGTTAATGCCAGTTTTAGGTAATTTACAAAAAGCAGGCTATAAGGTCGCCTTGCTTACCGACGGACGACTCTCAGGAGCCTCTGGTAAGATCCCATCTGCCTTGCATGTTAGCCCAGAGGCTTTGCGTAATGGCAATTTAGCCTTATTACGCGATGGTGATATGATTGATTTTGATGCTGAAAAAGGCACTGTCAATTGCTTAGAAGATTTATCTGGTCGTACCTTAGAGCACCCAGATACCGAGCGTAATGAGCTTAGCTTTGGCCGCTACCTCTTTAAGGTTTGCCGCAACCAAGTAGGCTCAGCTGAAGAAGGTGCCTCCTTCTTATTCTAGACAAGGCCCCTCTACGCTTGCTAGGAATTATTCCTCCTTCAAGAACAAAAACTTATCTTGAAACACCATGAGACATTGCACTAGCTGCCCTCCACTGACGGCTAGCGCAAGCTATCTTATGGTGTTTTTTTTGCCTACATCCAATGGTGAACAAGTTTACTGTTTTGGGGGTATAAGAGTGAAGCTTATGAAAGTTTTGTAAGAGTAGGGGCTGGGCGTTCCGTGCCTTAGTGCACATATGCAAATTTTGTGGATCAGTGTGGTAACTAGATAAGGGCTAAGATAAACAAAAGATAAAGGAAATTAATTTAGGTGTAAACAAGATGTAAATGGCGTTTGTAATGGCTTTGATAAGAGGGTTTAATTTTATGAATGCGATCACTAAATTGCAATTTATTTTCTTTAATATGCACGTAAATTTTTGTGATTGCGCTATGCTTGCTAATAAGCAGTATGGAATTTTTTTTCATGCTGAAGACTCTGAGCTTGTCAGCTATACAAATAGTTAGCCTAGTGTGCGCATCAATATAATTGACATCAAACTTAAGTAAGAGTGTACTGAGTAGCTCTATTGGCAATTAAATAGAGTTTTTGACATAGATGCGGAGGCCAAGTTGTTCTACTAGAAAATTTTTAGGGAGTTTATTTTCTCATGGTGTTTTCTTTCTTGCTGCAGGTACTGCTAGGAGCCTTTAGCTGGAGCTATGCTCACATCAAATACATAGTACTCGCTTTGGTCTTGTCTTTTATAGCGCAGCCATCACATGCAGTGATTCTTTTAGATGGTAATAATCAAGATCAGTATGAGTATATCCATGCTTTAGAAGGCATTACCCTCAAGATTGTGGTTGAAACCAATAATGCCCCTTTTGCTTTTTTAGAGGGCAGTGCCTCCCGTCCTTTGGGCTTTGATATTGATGTGATCTATGCTTTGCAAAGATTATTGGGCTTTGAGCTGGAGGAAAATCGCTTCTATCCTTTGAGCACTGATGTGGGCTTTGATTTGTTAGATAAAAAAGAAGCCGATTTGCTTATTGGCGGCATTGTGCTCAATGATAAACGCAATGAGAGGTTTGACCCTACTAACATAGTCTTTAGCTCAGGCCTTAGTTATATTTACTCTAAAACTCACAAGGAAATTAAATCCCCTGGTGCGCTTAAGGGCGCTAATGTGGGGGTGAAGCCTAACTCTCCTGCTGAGTACTATGTCAAAAGCGTATTAGGCGGCAATACTGTCTTATGTTCCAATAGTGTCATGGCCTTTTATAACTTAGTGTGTGGCCGTTTAGATGCTATCGTAGCCGATCGACCATCGCTGGTGTACTTTGCTCGTACTATGCCTGTGTTTGATTTGTCTGTTTCAGATGCAGTTTTTGATATCTACAGTGGGCAATTTGTCTTTTATATGCAAAAAAACTCTCCTTATACAAAGGCTTTTAACCTCGCTCTAAAGGCTTTGGAGTCTAATGGCACCATGTATAAGCTGCGTAAAAAATGGATGACTGAGTCCTAACCTAAATTGTTATCTAAGCTGGGCTTATCAAGTTTAGGATTTGCCTGTAAGAGATTTAAAATCACATGCCCTTAAAGACCACAGTTTTTAAGGGCTTTTTTGTGTGTAAAAATTTCAATATCTATTTGTGCTTGCTTTGATGGTAGGATGGCCATAAAAACAAGGCTGTGGCAATTATTTTTTTTGAAATTTGCCCTGCATTATTGATACAAATATGCTTTCTTAAAAGGCTCATATATATGAGCTTTTAAATGCATTGCTAGATAAAACATAACACACTTGCTCTTATCTTTTTGCGTTTAGATTGATAAATATTAGTTTAAGATAATAGGACTTTTGGTCGATATTCCTTAAGTGAAAGAATCATTTGAGTGGACATAGCGTATTTGATAGCTTTGTCAAAGACATATGCTTACATCTGAAAATGCACAGAGGTCATTGACGGGGGGCAAAAGTGCGCCTATGCCACCTAACTTAGCTTTTTGTTGTTGCCCTATGATTCTATAGAGTTAGCCTATCTCTAGTAGAAGGCATGTTTAACTGTTAGTTATTGGATTTATGGGGAAACTTGAACCTAAGCTTGAGTTTTACCTCATAGTGTTCGGTTGTTGAGTGCATCGTTTTGTTTTAGGTGATGCTCAGTTGTTACTGAAAAACTGTGCTTACTCTAGATCCAATTAAAGTATGACAGGCCTTGGTAAGTGCAGTGTTTCTGGAGGCTGTTATGAGGTTTAAAAACCAAATTCTGGCTAGTATTTTTTCTGCAGTATTGTCTTTCGGCATGTTAAGCCCCGCTCATGGAGCAGGTGAACTCGAGCATGTGACTTTGGCCGTTTATGTCAATCCAGCTGGCGCTCCTCAAGGCTTTTTAGAGGACAATTTACTCCATCCGCGCGGAGTGGAGATTGATATTGTCTACGAACTTCAACGCCGATTGATGTTCAATTTAAAAGAAAATCGTATTTATCCGCTCCAGCGTTTAGATTGTTTCGAGCGTTTACGCAATGGTACTGCTGATTTAGTCGTAGGTGGTATTTCATATACTCCAGAACGTGCTAAGACTTATGACTTCACTCCTATATTTTGGGAGTCAAGTTTAGGTGTTATGTATAGCACCAGGCGCAATGTGCTACGCAGTGAACAAGATTTAAAGGGCAAACGTATTGGTGTTGAAAGAGGCTCTACTGCCGAGGAGTATGCCTCCAAGTTAGGCGCAACCCCAGTACAGTTTAGTAACCTGACCTTAGCCTGCTTCTTAGTGGCTATTGGTGAGCTCGATGGTTTAATTTATGACCGTCCACCAATTGAAGATTTTGCCCGTACCGTTAAATCAGCTAATTTAGCGGTAACAGAGACTCCTTTTGGACAAGAGGCTTGCATGTTTGCTTTTGCCTTGTCTAAGGACTCTCCATATACTGAGGTTATATCTAATACCATCAATCAGATGAAAGAAGATGGCACCATTGCCTCAATCTTGAAAAAATGGAATACCAAATAGCTGCTATTGTCTTTAAGATAGCAAGAGAAGCTTTAAGGTGAAGAGCTTACGCAGCTGTTTTGCAGTTTTTTTAAGAGTTTAATTGTGAGTATTGAGTTCTCCGCCTTAGAAAGTGAGAGGAACTAAACTATGCATTGTTAGTTAGAGCGTGTTTTTGTTAGTAAGAGGCTAGGTGAAATATGAGATTGGCAAAAAAGATTGGTTCTTTGATTGTCGCGTTGACCATGGGCTTTGGTTTTACTACCAATGCCTTTGCTCTTGGTGAACTCAAAGGTGAAACCATTACTGCGATTGTGAATCCTGTAGGTCCTCCATTTGCTTTTGTGGTCGATAATGTATCTATGCCACAGGGTATTGATGTGGATCTGATCTTAGAGCTCCAGCGTCGTTTAGGTTTTAAGCTCAAAGAAGATCGTATTTATTTAGACGCCCTTGGCGATGGTATGCAGCGTGTTTATGATGGACGTGCTGATATTATGGGGGGTGGTATTTCTTATACCGTAGCTCGTACTAGTGAGTATGACTTTTCTCCAATCTATTATGAGTCATCTTTAGCTTTGCTCTATAGCACCAGACATAATCCTGATATCACTTCTGTTAAAGATATTAAGGGCAAAACCATTGGTATGCAGCAAGGAGCTACCTCTGCTCACTACGCAGATCGTTATGGTGCTAAAACCGTTTTATTTAATAATGTTATCTTGGCTTATTTCCAAGTAGCTATGGGCAGAATGGATGGCATTATCTTTGACCGTCCAGAGGTAGCTGATTTTGCTCGTGTAATGCCTTCTTTAGAGCTTAGTGTGACTGATGATGTCTTTGGCTCAGATGAGTGTCAATTTGCATTGCTTTTGACTAAGGACTCTAAGTATCGTAAGGCTATTGCTCTTACCATGGAAGAAATGTTCATGGATGGCACCATTGATGCAATTAAAGCAAAATGGCACGCCCAATAAGAATTTCCTTGTAAGTGGGACACAAAGCACGCTTTTAGGTGAGCTTTGTCAGAATGTCATCACTTATTTGGCATCAAGTACTGTGGCAAGTACTATTATATTAATATATCAAGCTAGCCATGCTGCAATTAAGATGGCTTATGACCTTTGGGTCAAAGGTGCAAAGTTTTGCTTTGAGCTTGATTGTTAGCTCCAGATCAAGGCTGGGTTTAGGGAGTAGATATCATGTCCGTTCTTAACAATGCCAAGATGAGAACTAAGCTCTTATTGGGTTTTGGCATCATCTTGTTTTTAACCATCTGTATTGCTCTTATCTCGGTGCGAGCACTGTTTGCTAGTACCTCTGTAGCCGATGAGGTTAGAGAGTTAGTCGATACTCGCTTTGAGCGTGTGCTCATTGCCAATAATAGTATCGTTCGCGCAAATAACAATTTATCTGACTATTTAACTCCAGGTAATGTGAATGCCGATCGTCGTACCAAGTTTGAAAACTCCATGGTTAAGGCCATCGATCACTTACATAATATGCAAGCCGACAAGCAGTACTTCGGTGCTAGTTATGATCGCTTAATGGAGCTTGCTAATCGTTGTAACGAGCTCTACAAGATGGTGGTAGTACCTTTAGTAGATGCTGGCAAGCCATATGATGCTCTTTCTTTCTACTTATCTGAGATTCAGCCTTTAGTATCTGAAATGTCAGGTATTACTGGTTCTATGAGCCGTGCTGTAGTAAGAAACGTAAAAGACTCGGTAGGTAACTTACAAGACACCACTATGGCTTTTGTCGTAGTAGGAATTGCCTCGGGCGTGGTTGTTTTAGGTCTGTTAATTGCTATTTACGTATCTGCAACTATTACTGCTAACTTACGTGCTGGTGTAAAGGCTGCCAATGAAATTGCTAAGAATAACCTCAATGTACCAATTAAGGTTTATAGCAAGGACGAGTTTGGCGAGTTAGCCTCTGCTTTGCGTATGATGCGTGACGATTTAAGTGATTCTGTAGATTTAATTAGAAATCTGGCTAATGACTTAAATAAGGAAATGGATTCTACCAAGAACTCTGCCAATAGCATCATGGACTCCTCTCGTGAGGCAGAACAGCAGGTTATCTCCGTGGCTGCTGCTTCTAACCAGATGGTTTCTACCACTCAGGAAATTGCTGCTAACTGTGAGCGTGCAGCCGAGCTTGCAGATCAGTCTAGCAATGTAACTCAAGAGAGCGTCTCTTTAATTCGTACTACTATTGAGGACATTCGCTCTCAGTCTCGTTACACCACTGAAGATGCTCGCAAGGTTCAAGCCTTGGCTGATCAGACCCAAAAGATTGGCTCTATTGTAGGCACTATTGATGAGATTGCAGCTCAGACCAACCTCTTAGCCTTAAACGCAGCTATTGAGGCTGCCCGTGCAGGTGAGGCAGGTCGTGGCTTTGCTGTGGTAGCTGATGAAGTTCGTGCTCTTGCCAGCCGTACCTCAGCTTCTACCCAAGAAATTTCTTCCATGGTAAGCCAAGTACAAAAGGATGCTGCCGAAGCTACTGCCTCTATGAATAATTCCGTAGAGAAGATTAATACCGTAGCTGATCGTGCTGCTGATATTGAGAATACTCTCAATAGCATTATCGACTTTGTAGGCCAGGTAAACGACCAGATTCGTATGATTGCTACTGCCGCAGAAGAGCAGACCACGGCAACCTCTGAGATCTCTGCCAATATGCAGAAGATCACCTCTGATACCGAGGAAATCGTGCGCTCTGCTGAGGAAGCTGTATCTCGCTGTGATACTTCCGTTTCCTCGCTTAACGATTTGGTCCACAACTTAGCTCGCTTCCGTCTTCGCGAAGGCAAGATCGATTAAGCAATAATATCCTTTGCTTAGGCTACATGCGCTGTCATTAGACAGCCTCACCCCAGCTAGGCTAAGCCCCAAGGCCCTAGCCTGCTTTAAAAGGAAGGCTAGGGACTTGGGACCTACAAAAAAAGCATCCTTTACTATTCCGAGGATGCTTTTTTTGTATCCGCACTTGAGGCAAGATAGCATTGCCAATTGCAGATAATAATCTTCTTTTCATTTCACCTTCTTTATCAAAAATTATCGAGCAAGCCCCATGTCTGCGCAGAAACAAAGTAGGAGATGCTAGAGTGCTTAGATAGAAAGTTTTAGATATGATTATGGGTATGGGGCGTGCTGGTGCACTTATGCCCTAAAATGAGGCTAAATGCCTATTAGGGCAGGAAAATTATTACCTACTAAGCTAAAGCTATAGTTTTGCGTTTAAGATAAGTACAGATTTGGATGGCGTGTAGCTTTAAGGGGCAGTAATCTCTTAAGGCTCAACCGTTTTGTATGGGTTATCTTAGAGCAGTTAGGTTAAAAAGAGGCAAGTAAGGATGGAGCTTAGAAAATTCAAAAGGCGTTTACATTATGGCGTAAATCCTGTTGTGGCTATGGCTTTAAGTGCCATGGTATTTTTTTCTTTAAGTAGATTCTGCTTGGCTCTGTGGCAATTAGATAATTTAGATGACATGTCTTTTTCTTGGCTTTTTAGCCAAGGTTTGCGTGTTGATTTTGCCTCAGTGTGTGCCCTCTTTGCACTCCCTTTGTTGGCACTGTTAATTGCTTCTTTAAATCCTTATGTTCGAGTCCCGCGTTTTATCTTATTTGTCTTAAGAGTCTATGGAACTTTAGGCCTTACTTTCATTGTCTTTAATGAGCTGATGACCCCATGGTTTATCAGTGATTTTAAAACCCGCCCTAATCATATCTTTGTTCACTATATGCAAGATATCCCTGCTTTGCTTGCTACTTTATGGGATGGCCATAAACTTGATTTACTAGTAGTGCTAGCAGGTACGCTCTTAGCTTTATATGGCTCTTATAGACTCTGTACTTTTTTCTTTAAGAGCTATCACCAAGGTACTTTTAAGTACAATGCCCTTGTTTTGGTAATTACTATTTGCATCGTGCCTTTAGGTGTGCGTTCTTCTTTTGATCATAGCCCTTTTAATCCTGACATGGTGGCTATTAGTGATAACTCTGTGGCTAATGCGCTGCCGCTTAATTCAAGCTATTCGGTTATCTACAATCTCTTCCACTTAGATGAGCTGCCAATTTTTGATCCTGACAAAGGCTTAAAATAGGGAGTAATGGCGAGATGAAAAAATCACAAATTGTTTAAAAATTTTCTAATCTCGTATGCTAAAATAGTTTGCCTTTTGCTGCAAAGGTCACACTTTGTACGAGCAATCGGGACATTAGCCTTCATGACGATGCAAATGATTGAAGGTGAGGTTTGCAAGAGGCGGAAGATTTTTTAACCTCCTTTATGTTAATACACACACTGTTTGCAAACGCTCTATCAGGGTGCTAGGTGTGAGAAAAGCAGGTTAGCTAGTATGAGGGCTAGCCCTTGTGCGTTGGCGTGAAACTCTTGCCAAGTAAAACTGTAATTATGCTTGCTCTTAAAGGTTTTTTGAGCTTGGATAAATGGCGTGAAGTTCTTTTTAGCAGTAAATAAGCAAGGACGGCTACCGTCACTTAGTTTGTTTAAATAGCATGTCTTAATGAGACTGCTTGGTTACTGTAAAGCGGCTTTTAAAAGAGACCTGACTTGTATTATTAAAAGTAAGCTATCGAGTGTAAGACCTGAAAAAGAGGCTGAGGGATAGCAAGCTAGAGGCACTTACTTAAGGTTCTAAGATAAAAATCATTAATCTTGGCTATGGACACCATAGGCAAAGAGAGCATTAAGCTTCTTGATTTTGTTAAGAAAAGTAAGAGCAAAGCTAATACTTTTAAGCGCTTAGTTTGATGAGTAAAACAGTGGAGGCATAACCCAACTTTATTTTTTTTATAGGATTATTTCATGTCTACTATTTCGATGCGCGATATGTTACAGGCTGGTGTTCACTTCGGTCACCAAACCCGCTACTGGAACCCAAAGATGAAGCAGTACATCTTCGGCGCTCGTAACGGCGTACATATCATCAACCTCGAGAAGACTGTAAAGTGCTATGACGAAGCTTTAAACTTCTTAAGCTCCACCGTAGCTCACAAGGGCAAGATCTTATTCGTAGGCACCAAGCGTGCTGCTGCCGACAAGGTAGGTCCAGCTGCTAAGGCTTGTGATCAGTACTACGTTGATCACCGTTGGTTAGGTGGTATGCTCACCAACTGGAAGACCGTTCGTCAGTCCATCAAGCGCTTAAAGGAGCTTGAGATCCAGTCCACCGACGGCACCTTTGAGAAGCTCACCAAGAAGGAAGCTTTATTACGTTCCCGCGAGCTCGAGAAGTTAAACCGTTCTTTAGGCGGTATTAAGGATATGGGCGGCTTACCAGATGCCTTATTCGTTATCGACGCAGAGGTTGAGCACATTGCTATTAAGGAAGCTAACAACTTAGGTATCGAAGTTGTAGCCGTAGTTGACACCAACTCCAATCCAGATGGCGTTCAGTACGTAATTCCTGGCAACGATGACGCTATTCGCGCTATCGACTTATACTTAAAGGGCGCAGTTGAGACCATCAACGCCGCTCGTGCTGAGATGAACCGCGCTGAAGCTGAGCAACCAGTTGAGGCTGAGGTCAAGGCTGAAGAAGCTGCTAAGGCTGAGTAATTTCAGTACAGCACGTAATTTACGTGCTCTCCCTAAAAAAGTATAGGGAACAATCTTTTTACCTTAAAGCAAGTGATCGCATGGCAGCGCAGATAAGACCACAAGGTCACTTGCTTCTGTCTTTTGACAAGGCATGCTCATAAGAGCGCTTTGCTAGTCTCTTTATAATCAAGGTCGGGCTTATATAAAGCTTTGCGCTTGGTTTCTCGCCATATTAGCCTTCTTCTCTATTAAACTTTCTCTACTTTTCTCAAGAGAAAAAAGCGTAATAGACGCCATGTATCAAGAAAGATTCTGAATTACAGCAAAATAAGGCTAAAATAGGTAACTAGCAGATTCTCTTATAGGCTGCTTAAAGGTTAAACTTTACAAATGAGGCAGGCTGGTCCTGCCTTTTACAAATCAATCGAGGAAATAATAATGGCTAACGTAACAGCTGCCCTTGTTAAAGAGTTACGCGACATTACTGGCGCAGGCATGATGGATTGTAAGAAGGCTTTAGTTGCCACCGATGGCAATATCGAGGCTGCAATCGAAGAGATGCGTAAGTCTGGCGCTTTAAAGGCTGCCAAGAAGGCTACCCGTGTTGCTGCTGAGGGTATGATCGCTTCTGCTCACGAGGGTAATGAGGTTGTTTTAGTTGAGGTTAACTCCGAGACTGACTTCGCTGCTAAGAATGCCGAGTTCGTTGAGTTTGCAGACAAGGTTGCCCAAATCGCCTTAGCTGCCAAGTGTGACGACGTAGAGGCTTTAAAGGCCGTTAAGTTTGACGATGCCCAGACCGTAGGCGAGGCTTTAACCGCTTTAATCGCTAAGATCGGTGAGAACTTAGGCATCCGTCGTGTATTCCGCGTATCTGGTGAGAACTTAGGTATCTATGTTCACTCCAACAAGCGTATCGGTGTAGTTGCTGTCTTAGAGGGCGGCGACGAGGAAACCGCTAAGCACGTTGCTATGCACATCTGCGCTTCCAAGCCAGACTTCGTAAACCCAGAGGACGTATCTGCTGAGGTTGTCGAGAAGGAGCGTAACATCCAGATCGAAATCGCTATCAACTCTGGCAAGCCAAAAGAGATCGCCGAGAAGATGGTTGAGGGCCGCATGAAGAAGTTCACTGGTGAGGTTTCTTTAACTGGTCAGCCATTCGTTATGGATCCAAGCGTCACTGTTGGCGAGATGTTAAAGCAGCACGGTGCTACTGCCAAGTCCTTCATCCGTGTTGAGGTTGGTGAGGGTATCGAGAAGAAGGCCGACGACTTCGCTGCTGAAGTTCAGGCAATCGCTGCTGGTTCCAACTAATAATAGGCATTGGTAATGACTTCGTCACTAAAATCTTCACGTCGTATTTTAATTAAGCTCTCTGGAGAGGCTTTAGGCGGTGCTACTCAATTTGGTATTGAGCCAGAAATTTTAGCTAGCATGGCTCGTAGCATCATTGATATTAAGAATCAGGGTGTACAAGTTGCCTTGGTTATTGGCGGTGGCAATATCTTCCGTGGCGCAGCTTTGCAAAAAGCTGGTATGGATCGCACCGTAGGTGATCACATGGGCATGTTAGCTACCGTGATTAACGGTTTGGCTATGCGTGATGAGTTAATTCGTCAAGGTACCCATTGCGTATTGATGTCCGCCTCTGGTATTGCGTCTATTACTGATCAGTATCAGGCTCAAAAGGGTCGTGAGATTTTAGAGCAAGGATCAGTTTTAATTGTTGCTGGTGGCACTGGCTCACCATTCTTCACCACTGACACTGCAGCCGTATTACGTGCTGTAGAATTGCACTGTGACGAAGTTTTAAAGGGCACTAAAGTAGACGGTGTATATAGCGCCGATCCTATGAAAGATCCTAATGCACAGCTATACAAGGCTTTAAGCTATAAGGAAGTTTTAACTAAAGAACTTCAAGTTATGGACTTAACTGCTTTTGCTTTGGCTCGTGATCATCAGATGAAGATTCGCGTCTTTTCTATGACCAAGGATGGTGCCCTTTTAAATGCAGCTACCGGAGGAGATGAGGGTACTCTCATCTCTTAGTAAGGAGATATTTTATGGTTAATGACGTTAAAAATGATGCTCAAGAGCGCATGAAGAAGGCCGTGGACAATTTAAGCAGCCGCTTAAATAAGATCCGTACTGGTCGTGCTCAGCCTGGCATTTTAGATGGCATCATGGTTGATTACTATGGTACCCCAACCCCATTACGTCAGGTCGCTCAAGTCAACGTTGAAGATGCCCGTACCTTAAAGCTCACCGTTTTTGATCGTAATGCTATCAAGGACGTTGAGAAAGCCATTCAAAAGTCCGAATTAGGCTTAAACCCAGTTGTTGCTGGCGTGGACATTCGCGTTCCACTCCCACCATTAACTGAGGAGCGTCGTAAGGATTTAGTTAAGATTGTACGTGGTGAAGTTGAGCAGTCTCGTGTTGAGATTCGTAACGTTCGTCGTGATGCCAATCAATCCTTAAAGAATTTGCAAAAGGACAAGTCCATCTCTGAAGATGAGATGAAGTCTGGTGAAGAGCAAATTCAGAAGCTAACCGATGCTGCTATCAAGCAGTGTGAGGCAGTTTTAGCCGACAAAGAAAAAGAGTTAATGGAAATCTAATTAACTCTGATAGCGATGCAAAAAATACTACATCCTGGCGAGGGTCAAGTTCCTCGCCATCTTGCTATCATTATGGACGGCAACGGACGTTGGGCTAAAAAGCGTGGCATGATGCGCCTTATGGGACATCGCCAAGGCGCTAAAGCTGTAACCCGTACTGTCGAGTTTGCTGCGTCCCATGGTATCTCAATTCTTACCTTATTTGCCTTTTCCTCAGAAAACTGGAAGCGTCCTGTAGAGGAGGTTTCTGGTCTGATGGATCTTTTCGCCTCAGTTTTAAAAAGTGAGCGCGACCGTCTTCATCAAAATAATATCAAAGTCAAGTTTGTAGGCGATCTGAGCCGCTTTTCAGATAAGCTTAAGAGCGCTATCGACTCTTTAGAGGATTTGACTATCAACAACTCAGGCATGCGCTTAAATATTGCCATTAATTATGGTGGCCGTTGGGATTTAGTGCAGGCAACGCAAGTGCTAGCTCAAGAACTAGCCTCAGGAAAGATTAGTGCTAAGGATATTACCGAGCAAAGCTTGCAAGAGCGTTTAGTCGTAAGTGAGGATGTTGATTTGCTTATCCGCACTGGCGGTGAGCACAGGATTAGTAATTTCTTGCTCTACCAATGCGCCTATAGTGAGTTCTTTGTAACTGAGGACTTATGGCCTGACTTTGGGCAAGAGCAATTACTAGAGGCTTTTGCTTATTTTGCCTCGCGTGAGCGTCGCTTTGGTATGACCTCCGAGCAATTAAGCAAAAAATCCTAAGGTATTACCTAAAAGCCCCTGATGGCCTTGTCTTGAAGGTCACGTTTATTCTTGAATTTTGCAAAAGATAAGCTGCAAGGCTAGACCTTGGTCAGCTTATTTTTGTTTTTAGGGTGCTAAAATGCACACTGCTTTTAGACCTGACTATTGGAAGACAGTACCGCTGTGTTTAGCTTGGGTTGGTTCTAGTGCTCAGCTCTAAAGGTTGTTGAAAATGCTTGATACTTTGGTATTTAGGCATTTAAAAGAAATGTGCGCTCTTGGGCGTGTTGTACAGGAAAATCATAGGAGCTTTCGAGCTATGGGCGTGAGAATTGCCACAGGTTTAGTTTTAATTGCATTAGTGGTGTTATGGCTGTTTTTTGCTGACTTCGCTATTTTCACCATGGGTGCACTCTTTATCTATATGGTGGCCGCCTATGAAATGGGCCCTTTATTAAAGTTTAAAAGCCGTATTCCTTTTATCGTAGTTGCTGCTGCTGCGGCTACTGCCATGTTTGCTATCGCCCCTCCAGGTAATTATATTGAGCAGGGTGTTCCTGTTTATATGAAATATTTGGTGGTCGCTGCCCTGCCTTTTTGGTTCTTATCTGTCTTTTTAGTTAAAAGCTATCCTGCCAATACCAAGTGGCATGAAAATAAGGTTATCAATTGTATAGTTGCCTTGCTCATGCTCTTGCCTTTCTTACAAGGTCTGCTCATTATGCGCGCTACTAACTTTAGCGCTAATTATAATGAAGGTGCCTATTTAGTCCTCTCCGTTATGGCTTTAGTTTGGGCCGCTGACTCAGGTGCTTATTTTACTGGTCGCTCTATGGGTAAGACCAAGCTCATGCCTGAGGTTAGCCCTAAAAAGACCTATGAGGGCTTATATGGCGGTATCGTGCTAGCTATTGTCGTTATGTATTTGGCCAAGCACTATAGCTTGTATTCGATTTATGGTGCTGATGAGTTAGGCTTTTTAGCCGCTGCTTTTGGTGCCATTGTTTTCTCAGTCTTTGGTGATTTGATGGAGAGCATGTTAAAGCGCTTAGTTGGCATTAAAGACTCAGGTAAAATTTTCCCAGGACATGGTGGTATGCTCGATAGAGTTGACTCCCAATTAGCCGCTATTCCTGTCTTCTTAAGCCTCTATTGGCTCGTAAGTGGAGAATTATTCCATGTTGCCAGCTAGTAAACAAAAAGTCACCTTATTAGGCGCCACAGGTTCTATTGGTGATGCTACCTGTGACATTTTAAGCAAACAGCACGAACGCTATCAGGTCCATGGATTGGCAGCAGGCTCTAATGCCCCTAAGATGCTCGATCTCATCTTAAAGCTCCACCCTAAGCGTGTGGCCTTAAAAGATGAAAGCGCCGCTGCCGCTTTAAAGGACATGCTCGCTCAGGCCCAGCCACAACTTCTAGGCTCAGTAGACATCCTCTCAGGCGAGAGCGGAGTCATTGAACTGGCAGGCGATGGTGAGGCTGATTTGGTAGTAGGTGCCATTGTTGGTGCTGCAGGCTTAAAGCCTCTTTTGGCAGCCATTAAGACTGGTTGTCGTATTTGCCTAGCTAATAAAGAGGCTTTGGTCATGAGTGGCCAGCTCTTTTTTGATCAGGTGCAAAAGTACCATGCTCAGGTTTTACCTGTTGATAGTGAGCACAGTGCCATTTTCCAATGTCTGCCAAGCTCTGAGCAGGTACGAATGGGATCTTGTGACTTATATGGTGTGGGCGTACGTGAGATTTTGCTTACAGGCTCAGGTGGTCCTTTTAGAGATAGTCCATTATCTGACTTGCAACAAGTAACCCCAGCTATGGCTATCAATCACCCTGTCTGGTCTATGGGCCCTAAGATTTCGGTAGACTCTGCCACAATGATGAATAAGGCCTTGGAATATATCGAGGCGCGTTATTTATTTAATGCCAGTGCCTCCCAGGTTAAGGTCATTATTCATCCGCAGTCAGTTATCCATTCCATGGTATCTTATGTCGATGGCGCTATCATGGCTCAAATTGGTCAGCCTGATATGCGCACCCCAATTGCTCATGCTATGGCTTATCCAGAGCGTATGGAGGCAGGGGTAGAAGCCTTGGACTTTACCAAGGTTAGCGCGTTGACCTTTAGAGAGCCAGATAAGGAGCGCTATCCTTGCTTATTTATGGGAATGCAAGCAAGTTTAGCAGGTCAGGCCATGACCACAGCCTTAAATGCTGCCAATGAGGTGGCTGTGGACTCCTTCTTACACGAGCGTATCTCCTTTGTAGGAATCTCTGAGGTCGTAGAGCATGTCTTAAATACCATTAGCGGCTCTACCGCTTATGAGCTTGAAGAAATCATCTCTATCGATGCTAAGGCCCGTACCCTCGCCCATAGCTTCATCGCCTCTCGCACCTAGCGCCTCGCCCCAATGGCGCTCTTGCGACGCCTTGGGGCATAAGGCTTGGAAATAGGGGACAAAGCGGTGCTTTGGTTGTAACTATTTGGTTTGTTAGAATCTGTGTAAATTGGATGGATATAGGCTTTTATAATATTTAAGGGGTGGATATTAAAGTTTTAGGAAGGTAAGCACGATATATGTGGTGTAAGCATTGTTGATTCACGGCATGCAAGTTTGAGCTCCTAGACGAGCCCATGCCGTAAAAATCCACAAATTTTGAGAAAAATAAGGATTTTATTATGGCAATTTATGTAAATACTAACGTCAGCTCTTTACACGGCCGCAGAAGCTTAAACAACGTACAAAATAGCCTTTCTACCACCTACCAGCGCCTTTCATCTGGCCTTCGTATCAACTCCGCCAAGGACGACGCTGCAGGCTTGCAAATCGCAGATCGTTTAACCACTCAGATTAATGGTTTAAATCAGGGTAACCGCAATACTAACGATGGTATTGCCTTAGCTCAGACCGTAGAGAGCGCTTTAGACGAGACCTCTGGTATGCTCCAGAAGATCCGTACCTTAGCTGTTCAATCTGCTAACGGTACCAATACTGCTGAAGATCGCGATGCTTTAAAGAAAGAAGCCAATGCTTTAATGGATGAAGTTACCCGTATTGCCAAGCAGACCAAGTTCGGCGGCAAGACCATCTTAAAGGGAGCTACTGCAGGTTCCATCTTCAATACCGCCGCTAATAAGGCCTCTAATAAGGAAGGAAAGTTAACCTTACAGGTAGGCGCCAATAACGGCGATGAGATCTCCTTTGATGTTTCCAACTTCATGTTCAGCTTCATCGTTTCTCGTGCTGATGGCACCACCAAGGCTACTGCTTGGAGTGCTCAAAAGGGCGTGCTCTTATCTACAGCTGAGAAGTCCAAGGAAGTTATTTCCTTAATGGATAAGATGATTGCTGATGTGGACAAGCAGCGCTCTGGCTTGGGCGCCATTCAAAATCGTCTTGAGTCCTCTATTCGCAACCAGTCTAATGTTGCTGCTAACCAGGCAGATGCACGTTCCCGCATTCGCGATGCTGATTTTGCCGAAGAGTCCGCTAACTTAAGCCAGCAGAGCATTATCCAGCAGGCTGCTACTTCCATGCTCATGCAGGCTAACTCCCGTCCTCAATTAGCTCTCTCCATGTTAGGCTAATTTGACCGATTGTTTTTAGCTTATAGTTAGCTAAAAAAGGCCCTTGGCGCTTAGTGCCAAGGGCTTTTTTTTGGTTGCTTGGCTTAGAGGAAGGACTTTGTATATTATTTTTAGTTAGAAAAATATTGGGATTGTGATCTGGGCTGGCCCTTGGTTAATAAATTCTTGCACTGTGCTGGTAATTTGCTAATAATGAGCATCGTTTTATTAAGGCTTAATTTACTTTCCTCTTTATTCCTGCCTTGTTTTGGGGATAGCCATAAATTAAAAAGTACCATATAGTGGTGGTTTTTCATTTGTTGCTATTCTTTGTTTGTTTTTACCGTTTTCTAAAGGAACTTATACTATGCGATTTCGCTATGGCAAGACCTTGCTTGCAGCTGCTTTAGCTGTGACCTTTTCTTTAGGTTGTGTTAGCTCCGCTAATGCTGCTTTATCCCGTAAGGCAGAAGATAATTTATTCTTCGCATCTTCTAGTGAGCCTTTAGGCTTAGATCCTGCCTTAGTGGATGACATGGATTCTGGCAACTTAATCGTTGGCATGTATGAGTCTTTATTACGCTTTAAGCCTGGTTCTACTGAAGTTGAGCCAAGCTTAGCTGAGAGCTGGACCATTAGCGATGACGGCTTAGTTTATACCTTTAAGCTTCGTCAGGGCGTTAAGTTCCACGACGGCACCCCATTTAATGCCGAGGCCGTTAAGTTCAATTTCGACCGTCAGAGCCCAGAGAATTTAGTACCAAAGATGTCATATGCTCCTTTCGTCTTTGGTGACGTAGCCAAGACTGAAGTATTGGACGAGTATACTGTACAAATTACTTTAAAGCAGCGCCAGACCCCATTTTTACGCAATATGGCTATGACCTATGCTGCTCCTATTGCCTCGCCTACTGCTTTAAAGAAGTACAATAACAACCTCATGGAGCACCCATGCGGTACTGGTCCTTACAAGTTTGTCGTTTGGGATAAGGGTCAGCAAATTATCTTGACCACCAACGAAGATTACTGGGGCAAGAAGCCTGCTGTGCAAAACGTTATCTATCGCATCATGAAGGATACTTCCGCTCGTGTTGTAGCCTTAAATAATGGTGAGGTCGATATTATCAATGGTGTAGATGCCAACGTAGTCGAAGAGATCCAAAAGGGCGGCTCACAGCTTTATATGCGTGAGGGTACCTCCACTAACTACATGTTCTACAATACCCGTGAAGGCTATGTAACTGCCGATCCTGAGGTTCGTAAGGCAATCTCCCAGGCTATCAATGTTCCTGAGTTAGTTAAGACCTTATACAAGGGCTATTCTGATTATGCTGCCACCTATATGCCAGATGTCATGGCAGGCAATAATCCTGATATCGTAGTTTCCGAGTACAATCCAGAGGAAGCAAAGAAAGTCTTAGAGCAAAAGGGTATTAAGTCCTTAAAGATCATTACCTACACCAATGCTCGTCCATCTAATAGCGCAGGTGGCTTAGTTTTAGCAGAGGCTGTGCAAGCTTACTTAGCTAAGGTAGGCGTCAAGGCTGAAATCAATGCTTTAGATTGGAATACCTATCGTGCCAAGACCTTAACTGATGCTTGGGATATGGGCTTTACTGCTTGGGGTAGTGATAATGGTGATGCCGATAACTTCATCAATATCTTAGCTACTAACGATCCTATCGTTAACCAAGGCTTATGGTTAGATCCTGAGTTCATGGAGTGTATCAATGCAGGCTTAAGAACTCCAGATGGTCCAGAGCGTGTAGCTTTATACCAAAAGGCCGAGCAATTAATTGCTGATAAGGCCCCAATCTTACCTATCTCTCACGCCAAGGAATTAATGGCTCACAGCTCCAAGATTAAGGGTGAGTTAATTCATATGAGCGTAGTCCGCTTTGTTAATGTCACCAAAGAGAAGTAATTAGCTTCTTACTAATTATTTTTCTTATAAGAACGCCCTAATGGTTTTAATGTACTGTTAGGGCGTTTTTGTTAATAAAATTATTGGTATTGCGTCAATAAAATTATTAAAATGCCAAACTATGGTGCAATAAATAAGATTATGAACTTTTTGCACTTTCTTTAGTCTAAAATAGCACTTCACAAGTCAAATCCCATTGGTAAGCTGTTTTATTGAAATGAGGAGCAAAAATGTTAGAGGCCCTGTGGAATTTATTATTTTTTGTTATCGCTTTAGGATTGCTGGTAGTAATTCACGAGGGGGGTCATTATTTTGCTGCCTTATGGTGCAAGGTCAAAGTCTATCGTTTCTCCATTGGTTTTGGCCCTGTTTTATACAAGTGCACCATGAAAAACGGCACTGAGTTTGCCATTTCTGCCATTCCTTTAGGCGGTTATGTGCGTATGAAAGGCGAGAGCGATGATGATGGATATGAGGACAAGGAGACCTCTAAGGGCGCGCGGGTCATTGAGTCTGATTTTGCGCATTTGGTAAGTGGCGCAGCACCTGTAAGCGACTCTTTTGCCGATAAGAGCGTAGGTCAAAGGGCTCTGATTATTGCCGCAGGCCCATTGTGCAATATTATTTTGGCCGTGGTTTTATTTGCCTTTGCCAATATGTCGGGCGTGCTCACCGTAAAGTCTGTAGTAGGTCAGGTCTTTGATAATAGTATTGCCGCTCAAGCCCAGCTTAAAGAATATGATTTTGTGTACAAGGTAGGGGAGCGCGAGGTAGATAATTGGTCAGATGTCTTTTTAACTCTCATTTCTCATGTGGGGCAAAAGGATGTGCCAATTGAGGTAAAAGGTGATTTTGGTAAGGGCCCTGTACGTCATTTAAACCTCGATTTAAGTTCCATTGAAATTGATCCTGAGCGCGAATTGCACACCGATTTGGGCATTACTTTGTGCTATGGCTATATCCCTGATCATATTAATTATATTGTCGAGGGCTCAGCTGCACAAAAGGCAGGTTTGCAAGAGGGCGATAAAATTTTAGCGCTTAACGGAACTCCAACCCCTAAATGGAGCTCTATTTCTCAGTACATGAAATCTTATAAAGGTTCTAACCAAGAGGCCATTGTGATTGAGTTTGAGCGCCAAGGTCAGGTGCACTCAGTTGAGGTTATACCTAACAAAATGGTCTATGAGGATGGTACGAGCGACTTTACTTTAGGTGTGGGCATTAAAATCGAGCCTATGGACGAGCTTTATACCACCACTTACTATGGTCCTATTGATGCTACCTGCAAGGCCTTTGCAGATACTGCACGTATGAGCCGCCTGATTTTTGACTCCATCAAAGCCATGATTTCAGGTTTGGTTAGTCCTAAAAATATTTCAGGCCCGATTGCCATTGCCAGTGGCGCAGGCCAGTCTGCTTCCTTTGGTTTAAGTGCCTTTTTATGCTTTATGGCCGCTCTATCAGTCAACTTGGGTATTTTAAATCTCTTCCCTATTCCTGTATTAGATGGTGGTCAGCTCATGTTCTTGGCTTACGAAAAGCTTTCAGGCCGAGCCCCTAATGAAAAAGTGCAGCGTGTACTCATTATTTTGGGCCTAGCTATGCTCTTGTCTTTAACAATGTTAGCTATTTTTAACGATTTAGCCGCGCTTTAGGTTAAAATGTAAGGTTCATGAATTGATTGTTTTGTTTCTTTAAGGCATGAGCCTTAAGAATAATAAGCACGATAAGTCACTTTGAGGAAGTACCCTTTGAGGAAGACTTGTCACCTTAGATAACTTTGCATTCGGCCATACTTGCTATGGCCTTAAAGCGCGAGCATACAACTTGCAGATTGATTAGGTTTAAGATGTCGACAGATAAAAAGCACACTAAAGGCGCACTGTTAAGTGGACTTGCTCTGGGCGTGATGGCTATTTTAGCCCCTCAAGTTCAAGCAGCTTCGCACAACACCCTTGCCAGCTCCTCTTTAGCCAGTAGCTCTCAATTCAATGGTGTAGTGATCAAGGATATTAGAGTTCGTGGTTTAAATCGTGTCAGCTTGGGCGCAGTGCTTTTAGCTCTGCCTATTCGCCAAGGTGATGTATTAACCAAGGATAAAGTATCTTTGGCTATGAAGCGCTTATATGCCACAGGCAACTTTTCTAATGTTTCCTTAGGCTTAGAAGGCGATCGCTTAGTAGTGAATGTGACTGAGTTGCCTACTATTGGCTCCATTACTTTTGCTGGTAATGAGCAAATTCAAGAGGAAGCTTTGCGCAATGTAATTGAGCAGCAAGGCTTACGTCCAGGTGAGCCAATTAATGTGCAAACCCTCCGTCAATTAGAGCAAAGCTTATTAGACTTCTATCACTCCGCAGGTATGTACCAAGCTGAGGTTAAGCCTGTCTTAACTTATTTGCCTCGTAATCGTGTTGAAATTAAGATTCAGTTTAACGAAGGCAAGGCTGCTGCCATTGATCAGATCAATATCGTAGGTAATAAGGCCTTTAGCGAGGACGAGTTAGTCTCCCAATTTGAGTTACGTGATGACGTGCCTTGGTGGAACGTAATCTCCAGCTCCCGCTATGATGCCCAAAAGTTTAGTGGTGACTTAGAGACCTTACGCTCTTTCTACTTAGATCGTGGTTATGTACGCTTTAAGATCGATTCTACTCAAGTATCCATCACTCCAGATAAGAAGAGCTTGTATTTAACTGTCGCCATTACCGAAGGCGATAAGTACACTATTGGCGATTGTACCTTACAAGGCGACACCTTGAAGTATGGCAAGCACATGCGCCAACTTATCGATTTAGAAAAGGGTAGCACTTACTCTGCTCGTGAAGTTACTCTTACCGAAAAGACTTTAGTTAATTTCTTAGGTAAGTATGGCTATGCCTATTCCAAGGTAGTAGCGGTACCTGAGTTTGATGATGTAAATAAGGTCGTAAATTTAAACTTCATGGTAGAGCCAGGCCAGCGCGTCTATGTCACCGATATTAATATATCAGGCAATACTCAGACCAATGACACTGTAATTCGTCGTGAAATCAATCAGATGGATCAGACTTGGCTATCTAACGAAGCTGTCGAAGCCTCCAAGACTCGTTTAAATCGTACTGGCTTCTTCGAGACTGCTGATATTACTACCAAGCGTGTCGGCACTAGCGGTGATACCGTAGCTTTAGAGGCCAAGGTTAAGGAGCAGCCTACTGGCAGTATTCAAGGTGGTATCGGTTATGGTACTTCCTCAGGCTTTATGCTCCAAGCTGGTATTTCTCAAAATAACGTGTTTGGTTGGGGTACCAAGGCTAACGTCAGCGCCTACCAAAACGACTACCGTGAGCACGCAGAGTTCTCTTATACCGATCCTTATTGGTCTGTAGACCAGATCTCTTTAGGCGGTCGTGTGTTCTATGATAACTTCCATGGCGATGACGCCGACGTGGTCGCTTATGATAATGAGACTATTGGTCTTGATATCAGTACTGGTTATCCAATTACTGACAATATCTACGTCACCTATACTTTAGGTGTAGAAAAGATGCACTTAAAGTCCAATAAGATCTTCTTACAGGCTTTAGATTTCTGGCGTACCTATGGTGAGGGTAGCTTATCTAACGATTTTATTAACTACACTTTCCGTGTTAATTTAAGTCGTAATAACTTAGACCGTTCTGTATTCCCAACCTCTGGTTCTCGTCAGAACTTATCTGTATTTACCACCTTGCCAAAGGGTTCTGACTTACAGTACTACAAGGCTGATTTCCAGACCTTCCATTACTTCCCATTAAATGAAAATCACGATTTTGTCTTTGCAATTCGTGGTCGTGGTGCTTATGGTGATGGCTATGGCTCTGTAGATGGCTTAGATCAGAAGTTACCTTTCTTCAATAACTTCTACTTAGGTGGCGATCAGTGGTTACGTGGCTTCAAGCGCAATAGCGTTGGCCCTCGTGCTTTATACCCAGGCCAAAACGGCACTGTCACCGTTGATGAGGATGATAATTTAGGCGGTAACGCACTGTGGGCTCTTTCAGGTGAGATCATTGTGCCAACTCCATTTATCTCTGAGGCTTATAAGAGCCAGGTTCGTACCAGTATCTTCTTAGATGCAGGCTGTCTGTGGGATACTAATTCCACTGAGTACACCAAGGGCTATAAAGGTGCCCCAGATTACTCCAAGCCAAATAACTTCAGTGCCTCTGCTGGCGTTTCTTTAACTTGGATGTCACCTGTAGGTCCATTATCATTTAGTGTTGCTCGCCCAGTTAAAGAGCAAGATGGTGATGAAAGCGAGTTCTTTAGCTTCGACATTGGTGGTCGTTTCTAATAGGCTCTATGCTTAGCTATATTTCAAGTCGCGCCTTTGAGGCTTGGCTTTATTAAATAGGGCAAGGGCTCTTGCTTGGTTAAAAGAGCCTTTGTTTGTGAAAACGGAAAAAAATTATAATGTTAAAGAAAGTTTTATTAGCTTCTGCTTTAAGTGTTGCTTTATTAGGTACTGTTTCCAACTCTGTCTTAGCCGCTCCTGCTGCTAAGAGCCCAACTATTGCTGTTATCAATATTCCTTTAATTATGAGCGAAATCCCTCAGGCTAAGGAAGTTGAGGCTGTATTAACCAAGGAGTTCTCCTCCCGTGAAAAAGAGCTCCATAAGATGCAGCAAGAAGGCACCAAGTTAGGTCAGGACATTAATTCTGGCAAGTACAAGGGTCAAGAGTTAGTAGATAAGCAGCGCGAATTAGCTCAGTTACAATCTAACTTCCAATTAAAGGCTCGTGCTTTCCAAGAAGATCAGCAAAAGCGCATGCAAGAGGAAAATCGTAACTTAGCTGTTGCCGTACAAAAGGCTATTGACGCTATCGCTCAAGAGCGTGGTATTGACTTAGTCTTACGTGGTGAGGGCGTAGCTTACACTATTACTGATTTAGATATTTCTAGCGATATTATTAAGCGCGTTTCTGACAACAATAAGAAGAGCAAGAAGTAATAGCTCTGATTAATTTAGTGCTCTTTAACAAAAGTGCTCGAGCTCATGGTTTAATAAGGCCATGAGCTTATTTTTTAACCAAGCTCACTGCAAGTGCTTTTTATTCAATGCAGTACTTATTGTAATAAATATATACTGACTGTACATCGTGGCTGCGTGTGCCAGCCGATATGGTTAATTCTTTGACCGTATAAGATTTAGCTAGGTTATTAAGGGTACTGAATAAGTATGGTAACTTAAGAGTAAGGAGAGCTCTTAAGCATTGAGGGTCCTTAGTAACCAAACCCAAGAAGCTCTCTTCATAATCGTAAGATTTGGAGGGGATAGTTCACGTTTTTTATGGCTCCTTAGAAAAAAGCAGCACCTATCACCCCCTTATAAGGGGCTCCTGCTTGCTAAGGAGGGTACTTAGTATCTTGTTTGAAAGGAGAATCTCCTGATGTTGGTAAAAGACATAGCCGCTCAACTTAATGCCGAATTTATAGGCGATGGTCAGGTCGATATTGTAAAGGTAGCCAACTTAAAGACTGCTTTGCCTGGTCAAATCAGTTTCTTATCTGATATTAAGTACCGTGATGTATTAGACGAAACTCAAGCTAGCTGTGTCATGGTAAAGCCTGAGTTTGTCGAGCATGTCAAAGGCACAGCCATTGTGCTAGATGATCCTTATTTTGGCTTTGCTAAAGTTGCCCAACTGCTCGACACCACTCCAGCTATTGCCAAGGGTATCCATCCTACTGCCTATGTAGCTGAGGGGGTGAGCTTAGGTGAAAATGTAGCTTTAGGCCCTCATGTAATTATCGAGTCAGGCGCTGTCATTGGCAATAATGTACAAATCGGCGCTCATTGTGTGATTGGCCCTAATGCTCAAATTGGAGCAAATACTAAGTTATATCCATTAGTTAGCGTCTATCATGACTGTGTTATTGGAGCTAATTGCTTAATTCAGTCTGGTACTGTAATTGGTTCAGATGGCTTTGGTTATGCCAATAATAAGGGGCAGTGGGTCAAGATTCCGCAAACTGGCCGTGCCGTCATTGGTGATTTTGTAGAGATCGGTGCCAATACTTGTATCGACCGTGGTGCTTTAGATGACACCATTATTGAGTCCAATGTCATTATTGATAACCTTTGCCAAGTAGCTCATAACGTCAAGATTGGCTATGGCACTGCCGTAGCAGGTGGTACCACCTTTGCAGGTTCTGTGACTATTGGTAAGTACTGTATTATTGGCGGTACTTCTGTATTCAATGGTCATATTTCCGTGGCCGATCAAGTTACCGTCTCAGGCATGTGCATGGTAATGCGCTCCATTACTGAAAAGGGCACCGTCTACTCCTCTGGTATCCCAGCCCAAACCAATAAAGAATGGCGCCGCACTGCCTCGCGCGTCCTGCATATCAATGATATGTATCGCAAGTTAATGGATCTTGAGGGCCAAGTAAAAGCTCTAAAGGCTGCCGCTCAAGACAAGTCTGAGGATTAATAATCGCCGCGCCTAGAGTTTGGGCACCTTAACTGCCTGATTTATTACTGTACGGCTGTGCTACAAGCCAAGCGTGCGATTTTTCTGCCCGCCTTTGTGTGTACGGGCGCTAATGAGGGCTGAGCTTATTTTTATTAAGGCTCAGCCCTTTTCATTGGTCTAAGGTTTTTACAGCTTGAGAGCTAAGCTATGAGCTCTCTTTTTTTATTTTGCCTCCTTACTCAAAAGGCTATAGTGATTGCTTTTTATGTTAAGGGTACTCATTTTTAGGTGGCTTTAGGTAGGGAGTGGCTGTAGTTTTGATTTGGTAGTGTGCCAAAAGTAAGGAAAGTTTTTTGTAAGTAGGTAGTTCAGGAGAAAGGGCTTTGGCCTTTATTGAAGGGTAAAGCGCAAAATTAAATGCAAAAAATGTTATCATAAGGGGCGCTAAATTTGCCTTTAAATCAAGTTCTTTGTAGCTTTTAGGTTAAATGCCTGGACATTTCTCTCGATAAGTTAGGTGATCTGCGCTGACAAGAACTATATTTAGCGTAGCTAATGGGCTCCTAGTAAGATGCCCGTGCACAGCAAGTACTTTCCATTTCTTAGCATGGTTTTTTAGCCTCCTACTACATTACTCAGGGGCATGTCTTAAAAAGCCTGACTTTAAAGAGTAAGAGAGAACTTTTTAAGGCCCATCTTTGGAAATTTTACAGAATTTTGTTTTACCTGCCTGTAGGACAATTTAGTGTGTCTTATGGGGATGCTCTTATGCTTAAGATTGAGCTTAAAGAGCTGAGATCTATGTTTTTTAAAGAAAAGCATAGTTGTAACCGAATTTAAAAGAGAGCGGCTTGTCTCTTTACTATTTTAGAGTATGAGCTATTTTGCCGTTTTGATGACTAAATAAGGTGGAATCAAGTGACATCTAGTAACGAGAACACTCAAAAGAAGACCTTAAACGTGGAAGAGATTATGGAGCTCTTACCACATCGTTATCCATTCTTAATGATCGATAGGGTCGTTGACTACTCCATTACTGAGGAGCACAAGACCCTTAAGGCCATCAAGAATGTAACTTTCAATGAGCCTTACTTCCAAGGTCACTTCCCTAATAAGCCAATTTTCCCTGGCGTATTAATTTTAGAAGCTATGGCTCAGGCTACTGGTGTCTTGGCTTTCACCATGGTAGGCAAGCCAGAACCAGGTGAGCTCTATTATTTTGCTAGCGTTGATAATGCCCGATTCAAGCGTCCTGTAGTACCAGGCGATCAGATCGTGCTAGATGTAGAGTTCTTCAAGGAAAAGCGTGGTATTGCTAGCTTCAAGGGCGTAGCTACTGTGGACGGTAAGGTAGTTTGCTCTGCTGACTTAATGTGTGCCAAAGTACGCAGCTAATTACTCTTAGGGAAGCTATTGCAAACACAATAGCATGGCATGGGAGAGCAGTAGGCTAAGCTTACTGCTTGATACCATACAGAGGATGTCTTATGGCAAACAGTCAAGCTTCTAATGCAGTGCATACAGAAGAATTAACAGGTACCAAGGCCTTCCCCCTTACTTTCACTTATGAAGGTACCCCAGAGATTGCTCCAAGTGCCAAGATTGCAGATAGTGCCATCTTGCGCGGCAAGGTAGTAATTGGCGATGACGTGGTCATTAAAGATCATGTCATTATTGAAGGAGAGGTTACTATTGGTTCTGGCTGTGTAATTGAGCCTTTTTGCGTAATTCGCGGTCCAAGTGAGATTGGCTCAAATAACCACTTCTACCAGTTTTGCTCTATTGGTGAGGCCAATCAAGACCTCAAGTTTAAGGGTGAAGCTACCAGGTTAATTATTGGTAATGACAATACCTTCCGCGAGCATTGCACTGTACATCGTGGTACTGTGCAGGGTTTGAGCGAGACTAAAGTAGGTAGTCGTAACCTCTTTATGGTCAATGCTCACGTCGCTCACGATTGTATTATTGGCGATAATTGTATTTTCGCTAATAATGCCACCTTGGCAGGTCACGTAGTCATTGGTGATTATGTAATCTTTGGCGGCTTATCTGCAATTCACCAATTTGGTCGCGTCGGTTCTCATGCCTTCGTAGCAGGTATGGCAGCTTTAAATATGGACGTGCCTCCTTATGTAATGGCCGCAGGTCATTATGCCAAGCCTTTTGGTATTAATAAGGTAGGTCTAGCTCGTCGTGGCTTTAGCCAAGAGGCTATTGCTGCTATCCGCAAGGCTTATATGATCATCTACCACAAGCATTTAACTATAGAAGATGCTATTCCTTTATTAGAGGATTTAGCTAAAGAAGAAAGTGCTGTGCAGCCTTTAGTAGACTTTGTCAAAGTCAACGGTCGCGGCATTGTGCGTTAATTAATACCAAGACCATACAACTTAAGTAAGCTCACTTGAGCGCAATATCTTACGTTGTTTGGTTATCCTAATGTCCAATGCTTGCTTACAGGCGGAGGCTTGCCCTCACTTTTGGAGAGCATCCTAGTTGGCGTACTTGCCTTAATGACTTTGTTGCAGCAGCTCCTTGCTAAATACCCTTAGTTTAGGTCTTGTTTAGCAAGGAGCTTTTTATTTGCATCTAATATCTAAGCTTTTTCTAAGCGAGTTAGGCTATGATAGGTTCCTTAGTTTAGCTAGCTTAAGTTTAAGCCCCCTCTGTTCGTTTTTTTCCTTTAGGATCCCTTTGAATGTCTGAAGTTAAATGCAATCCCCATCTCTATGCCATTATTGCAGGAGAGCTCTCAGGTGATACTCTTGGCGCGGGTTTGATGAAAGCAATTTTGCGTCATGACCCTGAAGCTAAGTTTATTGGCATTGGTGGCCCTAAGATGGGGCAATGTGGCATGGTTTCGGCATTCAATATGGAAGAGCTCTCGGTCATGGGCTTTTTTGAGGTGGCCGCCCACGCTATTCCCATCCTCAAGATTCGTTCTGCTGTGACTAAATTGCTCTTAAAAGAGCGTCCTTGCGTCATGGTGGGTATCGACGCTCCTGATTTTAATTTAGCCGTCGAGCATGCGCTCAAGAAGGCTGGCATTAAGACTGTCCATTATGTTAGCCCTTCAGTATGGGCTTGGCGTGAAAAGCGTATTGTCAAAATCAAGGCCGCTTGCGATGAGGTCTTGGCCTTATTGCCTTTTGAAAAAGAGTTCTATGATCGCCATGAGATGCCTTGCACCTATGTAGGCCATACTCTAGCTAACTCTATTGCCCTTAATATTGATCAGAACTTAGCCCGTGAGCGCTGTGGCTTATACAAAAACTGCGTTAATGGCGTGCCAGGCAAGGTATTGGCTATTTTGCCAGGTTCCCGTAAGGGTATTATTAGCCGTATGCTGCCGATTTATGCTCGTACTGCGGCCATCTTAAATGAAAAGATTAAAGATCTGACCTTTGTTACTGTTGCCCCTAATCGCAATATTGCCATGCTTATCAAAGATATTTGGTTAGAGATTAATCCTAACTTGTCTTTGACTGTTTTTGTGGGAAATAGCCAAGATGTCATTGCCTCTGCTGATGCTTGCTTACTTACCTGCGGTACCGTAGCCTTTGAGACTATGCTCTTAAAGTGCCCTATGGTGGTAGCCTATAAGGTTTCCCGTTTAAGCGCTATGCTGGCTCGTCGCTTACTTAAGGTCTCTATGTACTCTTTGCCTAACTTGCTAGCTAAGCGCGAGATTGTAAAAGAGCTCATTCAAGAAGATTGCACGCCAATTAAATTAGCCCATGAGTGTATTCGTCTGTTGACCTCAGATAATTTACTCATGAAAAAAGAGTTCTTAACCATTCACGAGTCCATTCGTACTAATACTGATGAGTTAGCCGCGCGTGCCGTGTTACGTGTAGCTGCTCAAGGTCAAGAGCAGGTAGCTGTGGCTCTTACCCAAAGCCAGAGCAAGCTCCCTGATCATGAAGTAGAACTCGACCAATTGGCGCTGAGCAATTTGGCCAAAAAGCCAACCTTGCCATCCCTCTCTGAGGAAATTGAGAGTAAGAAACGCAAAGAAGACTCTACTGACGCTAGCGCCACTGGTGCATATAAAGATGATCAGAGTCTAAAGAGCGATAATGTAAGCGAGAGTACCAAGAGTGACACTCCAGCTACTAAGGGTAAGAAATCCAAGCGCTCACGTCGTCGCAAGAATAAGGATAATGCTACCCAAGCAGCTATAGCTAATCAGGAGATACAAGCAAGCCCAGATGCACAAGTTCAAGGCTCCCAAGTAAAGGAACAGCCGCTTGCAGAGAACTCCTTAGAGAGCCTTGAGTTTACTATTAGTGCCGATGCAGCCCAAAATGCTGCAGGTTATCGTGATTTCTTGGATAAAACCAAGGGAATTAATTTAGAGACCAAGGCTGCTGATGAGCTGCCGCTTAAACATGGCTTAGATGATAAGACCATCTATAAGCTCGAGCAGGAAGTTAAAGAGCAAGAGCCTAGATTGTCACTCAATGAAGTGCTCTCCATGCCCAACAAGGGTGCTAAGCGTAAAAATCGAGACATTATCAAGCGCGTCACTGAGCGCATCTAAGACAAAGCACCATGCACGCCTCACTAAGGGGCGCGCACTCATGCCACCAGATGGCAGGCTTACTTACAATGTGAGTGTAAGGCGTTGCTAAGCACTACAAAGCCCAGAGCTAACAGTTAAGAGCGCCCGCCCCTGCTACCTAAAGCCTACAGTTTTAGTCTCACTACAGCCATGTCCTCTAAGAAAAAGTCTTCTAAAGCCAAGTCTAAGTGCAAGTTAACCAGTTCTCAGACTCCCAAGCACTCTAAGCTCTCAATGGCCATCCAAGATCCTGCCGAGTCCATCGAGTCTAGCACCGCTTTAGACCTAAGTACCATAGCCCATTCACAACAAGAGCTCTCCTCTGCAAGCCAGGCTTTCAAGATTACCTCTACTCCTGAGGCTAATGACTCTAAGGAACAGCTTGAAGCTCAAAAAGAGCCAGAGAGCAAGGCCCAAAATACAGGTGGTCTTAAGGCTAAAGATGAGTCTTTAGACTTACAGAGCTCTAAGGAGGATATTGCCTCTCACTTATCTCAAGATAAGCCAGTTACTCATGATGAGCTTGTAGATGTAGGTAGTGAAGACTCTTCTTTGTCTTCAATTCAGGACAGTGAACTTGAAGTAGGCTCTATGACCAGTCTTTTTGCAGGTAGCGGACTGCTCATGGACTTTGGCAGTGAGTCAGTAGAAAGTAAGGCTGCCACCTCTTTAACTAAGAGTGCTTGCTCCAAGGGCTCTAAGTGCCCAGCTGATGCTAGCCAAGATTTGGAGCATGAAGCTGAGCAAGGTAGCTTATTGGTAGATGGCTATATTGTGGGCCAAGGTGGTTTATTTGATGCTCTTGAAGAAGAGAATGAGCCTAAGCTTCCAAGTCATCCATCTAATTTTGATGAGTTTAGTGATGTCTTGGCTCCTTCGGAGAATTTACCAGAGGTGCTTTTAAGTGAAGCAGAGGAAAGTCCTTACTCCATCTTAGAGCCAGCCTTGGATTTTTTTGGAGGCTCTAGCTCTGAGAGTTCATATAGTGAAGAGAGCGACCCTTATGCTTCTTTAGATGGCAATTCTTTATACAATCCAAAGCTTGTGAGTCCTGCAAGCGCAGGTGCGGGCGCTCCTATGTATATAGATACTCCAAATATGCAAGATAAGGAGCCATCACTAAAAGTTCCTAAGGTTTTAAAGTGTGAGCACTTAGAGTATGGGCAATCAGAGCTAGACCTTGCTAAGGATAATCTAACAGAATCCGCACAAATTGATTCTGCGCTGGCTAAACCTGAGATAGGGCATATTGAAGCTGCTGTGGGCCAGAAGAGCAAGCAGATTAATGATGAAGGCTGTATTGAGGATGTAGAGACTATGGCAGACGAAAGCAAGCCTAAGCGTAAGCGTGCAAGTACTAAGAAGGTAGTATTTGATCCTTTTATCTATCCTATTGACCCTAAGGTCAATGTGGTATGCGGTATTGATGAGGCAGGTCGTGGTCCTTTAATGGGCGATGTGGTAGCAGCTTGTGTCATCTTAGACCATGAGCATATGATCCCTGGCTTAAATGACAGTAAAAAGCTTACCGAAAAGGCCCGTGATGCTTTAGTGCCTGTCATTAAAGAGCAAGCTATTGCTTGGGGTATTGGTCGTGCTTCGCCTCAAGAAATTGACGAACTTAATATTCTCAATGCTACTTTCTTGGCGATGCGCCGTGCTTATGATGCCATGCATAAGAGCTGTAATTTAGGCTTAGTCGATGGCAATAAGATTCCTAAGACCTTTAGTGATTTGCCTGTAGTACTAGAGGCTGTAGTCAAAGGCGATGCGCGCGTGCCCGAGATTAGTGCTGCTTCGATTTTAGCCAAGACCGCCCGCGATGCTGATTTGTACGAGTTAGATAAGCTCTATCCTGAGTATGGCTTTGCCCATCATAAGGGCTATCCTACCAAGGACCATTTAGCTGTCTTGCAGCATTTGCCTATCTTGCCTTGCTATCGTCTATCTTATGGGCCTATCAAAAAGCTCTTGTCAAATAATCCAGATTACCATGAGGCCATCTCTGAGAATGTAGCTCATCGTATGCAAGAGATAAATCAGCGTCAGCAAGCTAAGCTCCAAGCCCAAGAGCATGAGATTAGCCTCGTCTCCATTGATGATTTTGAGCACTAAGTTTAATGCTATGTATTAACCAGAGCCATAGAGGAGTGAAGCCAAAAGTGCGCAAAAGTCTATTACAACTATGAGGTGCAGGCACATAGAGGCAAGCGCGTAGTGGCGTGCTTTTAGATTAAGTCAATTTAGCTGCCAAGGGGGGCAGTTTTTGCGGTACAATATGTCCCTTTTTGGGGTCTTTTATAGATTTATTGGGCATTTTTTAGTAAAGTAGGGTTGATTTTGCTCAAGAATAAGAGCGGTTGGCTTTATATCTAGGAAGTGTTGCTTATTTAACTGCAATACTTATCTAAAAGCGCTTGCCGCCCCCATAAGACACAAGGTGGACTAGAGTTAGTGCTCTAATACATGTGGCCCCCTTGTAATCGCCTCTGACCTTATATAAGTCCCATAGGCTCTTAACTTAACATGGAGCCATAAGGGGAACTATAGCTACTAGTAGAGTTTAGCTAATATACTGACTGAGTAGTACCTTAAGAGGCAGTACTAAAATATATTAGGTTTGATAGCGCACAAACTCCTGTTATGTAACATGGAGCTTTGGGCTCTTATGAAGGATTAAGAGCTATTGACAGTATGTAGGCTGTTGCCCGCCCAAGCTGCTGCGCAAATCAATTAACTGAAAACTAGAAAGGAGAAGGTGCCTTTGAGCTTATAGAGCAAGCTTGGCTAGTTAAATTAAAGTTAGCTAATCGGGCTCTAGGGATGAGATTAAAGCGCCTTAGGTTTTGATGAACATTAACTATCTAGATTTTGAACAACCAATTGCGGACTTATTAGCTCATATTGAAGAGCTCAAGAGATTAAGCACCACTGTTGGTAATGACGTTGATTTGTCTAAAGAGTTAAAGCAGCTGGAAAAGAAGAATGTAGAGCTGACCAAGAAGCTTTATTCTTCTTTAAGTGCTTGGCAAATTTCCCAATTATCTCGCCACCCAATGCGTCCTTACACCTTAGATTATGTATCACGCATTTTCACTGACTTCCAAGAGTTAGCAGGCGATCGCTCCTTTGCTGATGACAAGGCTATTATTGGTGGTATGGCTCGTTTAGATGGCATGCCAGTAATGGTCATTGGCCACCAAAAGGGCCGTGATACCAAGGAGCGTACCTTACGTAACTTCGGTATGCCTCGTCCAGAGGGTTATCGCAAGGCCATGCGTCTCATGCGTTTAGCTGAGCGCTTTAATATCCCTGTCATTACCTTTATTGATACCCCAGGTGCATATCCAGGCGTAGGTGCTGAGGAGCGTTCTCAGGCAGGTGCCATTGCTGAGAGCTTAAAGCTCATGAGCGATTTAAAGGTACCTATTATTTGTACCGTAATTGGTGAGGGCGGCTCTGGCGGCGCTTTAGCCATTGGTGTAGGTGATAGAGTTAATATGCTCCAGTACTCAACTTACTCCGTTATCTCTCCAGAGGGCTGTGCCTCCATTTTATGGAAGAGTGCTGAAAAGGCTCCTTTAGCTGCTGAGGCTATGAATATCACTGCCGATAAGGTTAAGTCCTTAGGCTTAATCGACGAGATTGTGCCTGAGCCTTTAGGTGGTGCTCACCGTGACTATGATGTTATGGCTGAGAACTTAAAGAGCTGCATTTTACGTGAGCTTGAGTCTATTCGTGCTGTCTCTATTGAAGACTGCCTCAAGGCTCGCTTCGATCGTTTAATGAGCTTTGGCTATTGCTAATTTAAACTAGCTCTAAGCAAGCTAAACCATGCGCCCACCCACAAAAAACAATTTGTGGTGTGGGCGCTGTGCTTTTAGCCTAAGGGCAAAGGCATAAGCATTGATTGTTGAGGAAGACTTTCAAGTGGCTTATGCATAGGAGTTCTAGAGTGCACCGCTTGTGTCTTTGCCTAATTGTTGGTTTGAGTCTATCTTAGATAGAACCTAAGGGCAGTTTTTTAGTCATTGAGTACTAAGCTTAGTTGTATTTAAGGTCATGTTATGAGTTTGCAAGTTTCATTGTCTGCTACCCCTGCTTCTGTATGCACGCTTAAGGAGCTCAAGCATGCTTATATCCAAGCTGAGCAGCTCTTTAACGAGAGTGTGCAAAACTTTAGGGGCTTAATGGGCTCATGTCAAAGCCAAGTATCTGGTAGCAAGAGTACTTCAGACTCGCTGGTTAATTACAAGATCTTAGGTACATCTGGCGCTACTCAAGAACAAGGACTCGCCGCCCTCAAGATTGTGCATCATAATGCCAAGCTGGCTAAATTAAGTGCGCAAGTGCTCGAGCGCTTATGTGATTTAGTCCATGCTCGCCTAAGCTTGTTTAATGCCTTGCATGAAAGTCACTATCAGGGCTTGGTAGTAGGTATGTCAGGAGGGGCTGATTCGACCTTAGCCTTGGTGCTTGCGTGTTCCATGCGTAATAAGTATGGCTATCAGGCGCTAGCTATTCATTGTATTCACCGCTTAGATCCAGATGATGATATTTGGCTAGTAAATAATGAGCAATTATGTGCGCGTCTTCAAGTAGAGCTGCGCACTCCTGTACTCAATATTGTCTATGGCAATGGCGTATCTCCAGAGGATAGTTCCCGTAATGAGCGCTATAAGGCACTCATTGCCAATACTCAAGCAGGTCAGGATTGTTTAGTGCTAGGCCATCAAGCAGATGACCAAGTAGAGAGCTTTTTATTGTCCTTAAAGCGCGGCTCAGGCCCGCATGGTTTGCGTGGGATGCGCTTTTTAGTCCAAGATGAGCGCGGCTTGCTCTTAAGGCCTCTTTTAGAGCTGCATAAGATTGAAATTGAGCAAATCTTAACTGATTTGGGCTTTGAGTATGTCTTTGACCTGTCTAACCATTATCTTAAGTTTGAGCGCAACTTTATGCGCCTTAAAGTCTTGCCCAAGCTCCGTGAGCGCTTTGTAGGTATCGATCGTTCTATCTTACGCACCCAAGCTTTATGCGCCGCTGAACACGATCTTGCCGAGCGCTATATACAAGAACAATTACCACGCTATTTAAAAGCCATGCCTTTAGGCCCCCAAGATAGTATTAAGCGCAAGGAGCAAGCTGTAGATACTCTTATAGAGCCATTACAAAGCCGTGATTGCTCTAAAGAGCTCATTGGCTATTGCTTTGATTTCAAGGATTTAGACCTTAGTGATCGCAATTTAGTACTCATGCTTTTAAGAGCCTTTTATAGCAAGCTCTTAAAGACCAATGTGGACTATAACGTGATTGAACGCTCCTATGAGCTTATGGTCAAAGAGCATGATAAAAACGGACTGATTGAGCTTAACTTACCTGTCAGTGCTCTTAAAGGCTATACAGACCAACTAACTACCAGCTCTAGCACCTTAGTAGCCTCAACTTTCTTGCACTATCTACAAGTCTATATTAAAGAGCTAGAGACAAGTTCAAGCCCAGAGGCATCAAGCTATGAGCTTACCTTGGGGCAAAGCCTTGAGCGCGGTGCTTACCGTTATCAGCTTGTAGCCTTAGAGGATGTACATCAGGTTCTGCCTATTAGGTCCTGCTTTGCCTTGCGTGCAGGGGAGCACAAAGTAATGCTCGACTTTAACAAGACTGGCTCGCTCAAGCTCAAGCCACACAGCCGTAATCACTCCCGCGAGCTTAAAAAGCTCTTTTTAGAGTATCAAATTGCCCCTTGGCAAAGAGCTACACAGCCTTTAGTCAAAGACAGCCAAGGACAGATCTTATCTTTAGGTAATATCTTTGCCTGTAGCATAGAGCAAATAGCAGAACCATTATGCTACTACTATCTAAAGATAGAACGCATTTGCTTCTAGTTCCCAGCACTCTATGCTGTCCATTGAGCTATCCTTGCCCTGCCCGAGTGCTACGCATTGGGTAAGATTCTAGGTATTTTAATTATGGAAGTATGAGTATCAAGTCTAAGGGGGAGGTGTCAGAAGTAGAGCAGTGCAATTTTAAGAGCAAGCAGGTATGACATAAGGAGTAAGTGAGGCATGCTTGTGGCCAGAACTTTCAGTGCTGCCATTTGAGGGGTGGTATTTTAAGTGAGTACAAATAAAGACGGCCTAACAGGGATGAGGTTAGGCCGTCAAATGGGATAGTATTAAAAACTTGTTTAGGGATACCTGTTGTTTGCAACAGGATTTTTCGCTTTCTGTATTATTAGAGTAGGAAGCTTAATAATAGTTCCCAAAATTTTTAAAAATTTTATAAAAAATTGCAAAATTTTAAGTAACACGTCAGCAATGGCTTATCTAGGCCAATATTTGTTTTGCTATTGGGTGAGTGATACCTTAGTTTAATTTAATGAGAGCTGGGTGATTGTGTGATCTTAGCGGAGGCCTTGGGATCTGGTTTTAATATTTGAGGGCGGGGCGTGTTAAGATTGATGCAGTTTTTTCTATCTTCCTGCTTATTTTAGTTTTTAGTAGAGTAGGGACGTTTGCGCTTAGGTTCTGAACTTTTCTGCCGACAAGGATCTTTATTATGGCTGTGTCTTATAAGCTTACCTCCATAGCTTCACTGATTAGTGTTTTATTATTATCAGCTTGTAATAGCACTACTAGCGAGCCTACCAGTACTATGCAGCCAAGCTTAACGACTAATCAAAACCTTGAAAGTCGCTTAATTAGCGATTATGAGCTTATCAAGGCCGTCTCCTCGCAAATTGACCATAGCAATATTTACGATGAGTCTATGCAGCCTATTAATAAAAAAGAAAAGTGCTTGTTGCCTTTTATGGTAAGCGATGGCTCTGATACTAAGCTCTATTGGGATGGTGAGTGCTCTAATGGCTATGCTGTAGGTCTAGGTCGTGCCGTGCGTACCATGAATGACAAAAAGGTCACTGAGCTCCTTTTAGAGATTGACCCTCAAGATAAAGATCGCTTAGTCAATTACTTACGCTATGACGTAGCCAGTCAAGATAGTGAAATTGGCTATAGTGTCATTGCGCTGAATAATGAAAAGCTGGTAGGTCACAGTGCTACTTTAGGCTATAACGATGCTCAATGGGATCAAGGCTCTTTTGAGTTTACTTATCGCTATGAGGATACGACTAACTTTGTAAGCTATACCAAGATTATTGACTTGCTCTCAGGTGAGTTCTCGTCCATTATTGCCTACCCGAACTACAGCCATGACTTGCTCAATGCTCGTGATAATGTGCTCTCCAATATTGATCGCACTTATCGCCTCTTAGAGGGGCGCACCATGATTGGCCTGTCTTATATTTGGCTCAAAGATGGTCGCTTATTAGTCAAAGACAATGCCACGGGCCAAGATAGCTTAGCTACTAATCACCCTGAGGAGTTAGAGACCTTTGTCCAAGACATTCAAGATAAGGTAAGTGCTCAAGTAGAAAAGGTCAATACTGAGGTCGAGCAGGGCTTTGATAAGTTAGAGCAATACTCACTTAAAAAGTGTAAGCGTCCAGAGGCCTTCTTTAAGGGCGATGAGGTCAATCATGTCTGTGATTACATCTTTAATGTCAATGCCGCCTATGAGCAATTATTAGAAGCTAAAGAAGTGCGCAGCCATCAAATCGATGCATTTAGACAAAACCAAGAGCAGCGCCTGAACGAAATTGACAAGCACATCAAGGCATTTAATCAAATTAAGCTCAAGTAGGCTTTTGATAAAGCAGGGGCGGGCGCTTAGCGCTCTAAACTGTAACTTTTTTTATTAAATTCCTACCTATATAAAAAACAGTGATATATTGG
>Lana_p2__coassemble_178_pt1 | contig 50616 bp, 39 predicted proteins | sample Lana_p2__metabat2_low_PE_029 | metagenome-assembled genome bin Lana_p2
AATCAACCAAATTAGCTATTTTACCACGATTAAGCACGCCTCTTGGGTCTAATTTTGCCCTTTTCTCGCCCCTATTGAGCTTTACAATAATAAATGAAGTTATTAAAATCTTTTAATTAAATAAAACAAGCCTGTAAGCCCCATTAATTAGCCATTTATCCCCTCATCATAGGGAAATTGCATGCACCTTTGCCCGTGCACGCATATTAAGGATCAAAATAGTAATTCTTGAGTCCAAAAGCACATAAATACAGCCTTTGCAGGCATATATAAACATATAGCTGCATAGATATAAGCCCTTATCAATAAAAGCACTGAGCTGTCATTTTGTGTGCTTGCTCTAAAAGTACAGTTAAAAATGTTGATACTTAAATAACTAAGTTGCATCATGTTTAAATGTTCAATCTTGCCAGATGAAAAAATACTCAGTGTTGCCGAGTCATTGACGGTGGCGAGAAATAAGTAATCTTTATTTAACAGGAAAAAGCCATGCTGATAGGTATTCCAAAAGAGAGCTTGAAAGGCGAAACAAGAGTGGCAGCCACTCCTGATACCGTAACCAAGCTCATCAAGTTGGGCTTTGAGGTTGCAATTCAAGCAAACGCAGGTGCAGACGCCAGTTTTGATGACGCTGCCTATAGCGCAGCTGGTGCAAAGGTTTTACGTGGTCGTGAAGTTTGGCAAAGCGACATTATTTACAAGGTTAATGCCCCTACTGATGACGAGATCAAGTTATTAAAGGAAGGCCAGACCTTAGTAAGCTTTATTCGTCCAGCTCAAAATCCAGAACTCGTAGAGAAGCTCAACGCTAAGAAGGTCAATGTTCTTGCTATGGACATGGTACCTCGTATCTCTCGCGCTCAGGCATTAGATGCTCTTTCATCCACTGCCAATATCTCTGGTTATCGTGCTGTAATTGAAGCTGCCCACAACTTCGGTCGTTTCTTTACTGGTCAGGTAACTGCCGCAGGCAAGGTTCCACCTGCAAAGGTATTAGTAATTGGTGCTGGTGTAGCAGGTCTTGCTGCTATCGGTGCTGCTCACTCCTTAGGTGCTATTGTTCGTGCTTTCGATACTCGTTTAGAGGTAGCCGATCAAATTAAGTCCATGGGTGGTGAGTTCTTAAAGCTTAACTTTGCTAACGAAGACGGTGGTTCTTCTGACGGTTATGCCAAGGTTATGTCTGATGAGTTCATCAAGGCTGAGATGGAATTATTCGCCGCTCAAGCCAAGGAAGTGGACATCATCATTACTACCGCTGCTATTCCAGGCAAGGCCGCTCCTCGCTTAATCTCCAAGGAGATGGTAGAGAGCATGAAGGCTGGCTCTGTTATCGTTGACTTAGCTGCTGCCACTGGCGGTAACTGTGAGTTAACTGTCGAAGGTAAGGTAACTACCACTGAAAACGGCGTCAAGATCATTGGTTACTCTGACTTAGCTTGCCGTCTCCCAGCTCAGTCCTCCCAGTTATACTCCACCAACTTAGTTAACTTAACTAAGATCTTATGCAAGAACAAGGATGGCAACATCGACATCGATTTTGAAGATGTTATCTTGCGTAATATGTCCGTCACTAAGGGCGGTGAGATTACCTTCCCACCTCCAAAGATCAGTGTTTCTGCCGCTCCAGCAGCCCCAGCTGCTGCAGAACCTGCAAAGAAGGTTGAGCAACGCCAAGTTTCTCCACGCTTCAAGGCTTCCTTAGTTGGCCTCTTAATCGTAGCATTTGCTTTAATTGGTCTTTACGCTCCAGAGAAGTTCTTACCTCACTTCACTGTATTCGTATTGTCCTGTGTAGTAGGTTACTACGTAGTTTGGAATGTAACCCATTCCTTGCATACACCTTTAATGGCTGTAACTAACGCCATTTCTGGCATTATCGTTGTAGGTGCCTTGCTCCAGATCAGCTCAGGCAACTTCATCATTGGTGCGCTTGCATTTATCGGCGTACTCATCGCTTCCATCAACATCTTTGGTGGCTTCGCGGTAACTCGTCGTATGCTCTCAATGTTCAAGAAACAGCAGTAAGGATCAGGAGATATTAAGAAATGGTAGCAGGTCCTATACACATGGCCTATATTTTGGCCGCACTGCTCTTTATCATGGCTTTAGCAGGCCTTTCTAAGCAAGAAACTGCTAAGTACGGCTGTTTATCTGGTATGGTTGGTATGGCTATCGCTTTAGTCGCCACTTTTGCCCAGGTTGACACCGCCACTGGTTTCTTACTTATCGTTTTAGCTATGGCTTTAGGCGCAGGCATTGGTATTTTCGTAGCACGTCGCGTTGCTATGACTCAGATGCCAGAAATGATCGCCTTCATGCACTCCTTCGTAGGTTTAGCTGCTGTTTTAGTTGGCTTCAACTCCTACTTAGAGATTGGCGCTGTAGCTCCAGACACCGTAACTATTCCTATTGATGCATCTCAAGCTACTATCGTTGCTTTAATGGACGCTGCCGCTCAGGCTGCTGCCTCCATGGGTGGCGAAGGCGCCATGACTGCAGGTGAGTTAAACACTCACTTAGTTGAGATCTTCTTAGGTATCTTCATCGGTGCTGTAACTTTCACTGGTTCTATCGTTGCTTACGGCAAGCTCAATGGTACTTACAAGTTAGCAATCTTCAAGTCTGCTCCTTTAATGTTACCAGGCGGCCACTTCTTAAATTTAGGCGCTATCATTCTTTCTGTAGTGCTCTTAATTTGGTTCATGGCAGCTGATGTTCCTCCAGTACTTCCTTTAATTTTAATGACCTTAATCGCATGCGCCTTTGGTATCCACTTAGTGGCTGCTATCGGTGGTGCCGATATGCCTGTTGTTATCTCCATGCTCAACTCCTATTCTGGTTGGGCTGCCGCTGCCTCAGGCTTCATGCTCTCTAACGACCTCTTAATCGTTACTGGTGCATTAGTAGGTTCTTCTGGTGCTATTCTTTCTTACATCATGTGTAAGGCAATGAACCGCTCCTTCATCTCCGTTATTGCTGGTGGCTTCGGTAACGAAGGCGCAGCAGCTTCTGGCGACGAGGAAGTTGGTGAGTACCACGAGTTAAAGGCCAACGAAGTTGCAGATCTCTTAAAGAACTCTTCTTCCGTAATTATCGCTCCAGGCTATGGTATGGCCGTATCTCAGGCTCAAAATGCTGTTGCTCAATTAACTGAGAAGTTACAAGCTCGCGGCATTAGCGTACGCTTTGCTATTCACCCAGTAGCAGGTCGTTTACCAGGCCACATGAACGTATTATTAGCTGAAGCTAAGGTTCCTTACGATATCGTATTTGAAATGGACGAGATCAATGAGGACTTCGAGAACACCGATACCGTATTAGTTATCGGCGCTAACGATACCGTAAACCCAGCTGCTTTAGAGAATCCAAACAGCCCAATCGCTGGCATGCCAGTATTAGAGGTTTGGAAGTCTCGCAATGTAGTCGTATTCAAGCGTTCTATGAATGCAGGTTACGCAGGCGTTCAAAACCCATTATTCTTCAAGGACAATTCTTTCATGTGCTTCGGCGATGCTAAGAAGACTGTTGAGGATATCGTATCTAACATCTAAGAGACTTACTCTTAGCTTTTAGCTACAAAAAGGGGCTAGCTTATTTAAGCTAGCCCCTTTTTCATACCCCATCCATAGCTCTTAGGCTCTTATTTCTTTAAGCTAATCCACAGTACTGGAGTAATGCCTGCTAAGCAATTGCCTGTAGCATTAGTGACGCACTCTAAGTTAATTGAGCTCTTGATGACAATCATGGAAGTTATAGTTGACTTTAAGCGCTTGGAAAGCAGTCTTGGGTCAGTAATAATAATAGGATCACCCTTTTTGACCGCATCGCCTAAATTGACTTTGGCAGTAAAGCCCTCGCCTTTGAGCTCCATCGACTCCACACCAAAAGTGACATAGACCTCAAGACCACTTTCCATGCGGACGGCAAAAGCATTTTTAGTAGGCAAAAGACGCGAGATCACGCCATCACAAGGAGCCACAATAGTCTCACTATTGGGCACTACAGCTACACCCTCGCCCATGACTTTTTCTGAAATTACGATATCAGGAACCTCCTCTAAGGGCAGCAAAGTACCTGTTACTGGAGCGAACAAAGAGACATCGGCTTTAATATTATCTACAGGGGTTTCACTTACCGATACGCTAGCGCGCTTAAATAACTGAGAAAGAAATCCCATCAGTGCATTCCTCACCTATCTGTCATGTCTGCCCTTGAGGGCACTCAGGCCCGCTTATGCATTTTGGGCCCCTTATAGGGGAATATTGTACGCTCGATCATGCCTAAAACAAAAAGCCCCGCTATATACGGGGCTTGCACCTAGCTAAAAGGAGAGCTTGTCGCCAAAGAGCTTTTGGAGATCACGCGCTGAGGCTATGTCCATAATCTCATGGTAGAGCTCACTATCAAAGTGAGGGCTTAAGCCGCGATCGTAGAGGCGCTGGAGCTCATTTCTAACCTTGGTCATGGAGGCAGCATCAGTAGTTATATAGCTAACTCCTAAGGATAAGAAGAAAGGTAAGAGTTCTACACGCATAGCAAAGCGCCCTGCCAACCCCACAGTTACCCCCTCATCATGGGCCCCTTTACAGGCAATGGCTATCATCTTAGATAAAGCTGGGGTGAAATAGTCCTCAGGTGGACGAGGAGCGGCGGCATATTCGGCTAAAGAGCTACTACCAATTAAGAACATATCGCCATAACAGGCAAAAGCGCGCGCCGAGAGCACAGCAGCAGGGGTCTCAATCATTAATGCGACCTTGGCATTTCCAAATGGCAGATCGTCTGCCCTTAACTCTGCTTTAGCTTGATCTAATAATTGATTTAAGGCCTTGGCCTCACTAATACGGGTAATAAGCGGGAATACAATACAAATGTCACGTCCTGCTGAGGATAGTAATAAAGCTCTTAATTCATTTTTGAGCAAGCGTGAGCCTACTTGCGCGCCATATTTGCGCAAAGGGCCTACCTCATCCATATCTAAAGTAAATAAAGGATGCTTATCGCCTGCAAAGTCAAAAGTACGGGCAGTTAAAGGGGCGTTCTTAGGAATCTTGTCAAAGATAGCCTTAAAGGAAGATACCATATCATCAACACTAGGCTCATGATGGAAGTTTAAGAACAAAAATTCAGAGCGCAATAAACCTAAGCCATGATTTAAATAACGAGCTAAACGATCAACCTCACCAATAGCCCCCATGGAGCCTGCCACTACCATGCCCGTATTGTCTAAATTGGCATTATCGTCCTCATCGCTAAAGAGGTCTTGCTGGGCAATTAAGGCACGGGCCGTATCTACAGGAGGCTCGACTAAAATCGAACCACGATTGGCATCTACAAGCACATGCTCGCCATTTTTAATAGTCAGCGCACCTTTGACGCCATAAATAGCAGGAATACATAAATCACGCAATACAGTGCTTAAGTGACTGGAGGATTGACCGCCCTCTAAAATCACGGCTCGCACCAGCTCTGTATGCAAGGAGAGGAAACTAGCAGGGCTTAAATCACTAGCAATAATGACGCTCGGCTCGGTAAGCTTGGGCATATTGGCGCTCAGCTCACTATTAGTACCAATGGTACTAATAAAGTCACGCATTAAAGACTGGATTTCTTTGGAGACTAATTGCATCTCCCAGTCATCTTCATAATCATCACGCTCCCGCTGGGACAGTTCCTCACTGCAAGCGTCCTTTGGGCTAAGGCGCTTACTGCCAAATCCTTCTGGCTCACTAGGGCTTTGGGTAAAGCGCATGATTTTAGGAATGAGGATTTTATTGGCAGCTTCTAAAGCAGTAGCTCCTTGATAGATGAGTTCATCAATATCTTTGATATTGTTAGGGTTAGTAATATATGAAGCTACGGCACCAAAGAGGTCACGTACTTTATCAGGCACAGTGCCTGAGGCAGCATTATTAAGTTTATTGGCAAACTCACGGCTAGCTTGGCGATATTTAATACTCTCTTCACTGGCACTAAAGGAGGCAACCACATCTACCACATCCTCATCTTTACCAGGAAAAATCACAAAGGCACGACCTTCGCTAATGCCTTCTGCGACAGTAACGCCTGACATGGTATACATAATTAAGCCCCCTTGGGAGTACCTGAGTACATCATAATGACAGCCTTAGGCCGCCTAAGACCCAAGGCTTTTAATAAACACTAAGCAGCAAGAACCTGACTATTTGGCAAAAGCACTATCTAAAGTAAAGTGCTTTTGAATCTCCACATAATACTTAGTACCAGCACATACAGCTGCTGGAGGAATCAGAAGATTTAAAAAAGGAATAGTCATGGCTAATGAAATTATAGCGCCCATTGAAAAAGTAGCTAAGCGTTGTTGTGCCAGATCGTGACGCATTTGGGCAAAAGAGATCTTATGGTTGTCATAAGCATAGTCCACATACTGAATGGACATCATCCAAGCGGCTAACAAGAACCAGCAAATAGGAGCAATTAAGTTCACACCAGGAATTACAGTAATAATGAGGCACACCAAAAGACGTGGCAAATAAAAGCCCATCTTTTGTAATTCGCGCTTTAAGATGCGAGGTACATCTTTAATAATAGCGCTCATTCCCTCATCTGGGGTGACGCTCTCAACCCCACGAATGACCTGCTCAGCTTTTTCAGCGAGCAAGCCGTAAAAAGGCGAGGCAATGATAGTGGCAATGGTCGAGAAGATATAGCAAAAAGCAAAGCCTACCGAAGCCATTAATAAGAACCAAACAATATAGCTCAAGAAGCTTAGCCACTCAGGGAGCATATCTAAATAAGATTGGAGCATGCCATAGATAGCCTGAAATACAAAATAGCCACCTAAGAGCAAGACTATACTATTGATAATGATAGGAATAATGACAAATAAGCGACAATGAGGCGATATTGCCAACCTAAGGCCATCGACAAGATAACTAAGCGACTGCAAAGCATTGATTTCTTGATTAGTGCTATCTTTAATCATGGGTACAACCTACTAACTACTAAAGTACTAAAGAGCGACAGTTATCTCATCTTACATGATTTTCTATAGATCCAACTTAGCTCACTCTTTTTGCTCAAAAAGCTCACTCCTAAGTTTCTTTCAAGATAAGTTTAGTACCATAGACTTGCGTATGACTTGCTATTAAGTCATTGTATAATTAGCACCATTGCTGAACTTACTACAAAGCGCTTCAGTGTGCGTTTGAAACATTAAACTTTTGAGGTGGTTGATGTCTGCTTTTACCGAGCCTAGTTCTATTGTTTTAATTATCGGTGCAATCTGCATCTTCATCTTCATTATTCATGGCTTATGGTTCTCTGGTAAGCCACAAAATCGCAAGCTCCAAAAAGACAATGCCCGCGACCAAGAGATCAGATGCTCTAACCAAGTAGGTAAGGTGCGTATTGTCACCTCTGAACTTCCAGCTGAGGACGAGAGCGAGCTCGACTTAGATATCAATATTGGCAAAATTAGCAAGGCCTCGCCTGCTACTCCTGCAAATAATCGCCATATGTCGCTACCTGAGGGCTTTGATGATGGTTATGATGCTCTGCAAAATTCAGCTTCAGTAAGCGTCAATCAGCAACCACGCCTGGCCCAAGATCCAAATGTCGTCGTCGAAGAAATTAACTACGAGGGCAAGGAGGAACCACAGCTTCAACAGGGCAATTATCCACAAGAGCAAGCTGCCTTAAATGAGCCTCGCTCGGTCTACGAGCTTATTGTCTCTGCTGTCCCAGGGCGTCCTTACTTAGGTGAGGATATTGAAGATATCTGCAATCAAAAGGGCTTTATTCAGGGTTTTATTAAAGACAAGCTCAAGATTTACTTTGTCTATGAGAACTCTAATACTAAGGAAAATGAAGTCTTCCGTATTTGCTCAATGGAGGCCCCTTATTACTTCCCAGATGACATGAAAGGCTTTCAGACCTCAGCTATTGCGCTTTATATGACCTTGCCTGAGCGTGGTAAGGCCTTTGCTTATTTCAAAGCCTTGCGCATGGCAACTGAGATCTTTATCGACCAGTTAGGCGGCCAAATTCAAGACCAGCACCGCAATCCATTAAGCCCTGAGCAATTAGATATGATTGCCGCTGAACTCCAGCACTATGACGGTGGTCTCAATAGCATCTAAGCCCCATAAGATAGGGATAGCCACCACCTCCTGTTTTCACCAAAAGCACTGTTCTTGAAGCTACAGTGCTTTTTTAGTCCCTAAAAACATTAAGGATGACTAGCATATGAGCGATCTTTTTGCCTCTCTTACCCAACAGCCAGAAGATACGAGCTACGAGCACTATCGCTCTTTAATTGATACTCTCAATCGTTACTCGCGTGCCTATTATGTACTGGATAATCCTATCGTCCCAGATAGCGAGTATGACCGCTTATATCGCGAATTAGAGGCCATTGAGCTTTACACTCAATATCATGATGCCGATGCTCCTACTCGTCGTGTGGGCGATGCCATTTTAAATAGCTTTGCTCCAGTGCATCATAATGTGCCTTTAATGAGCCTCGGCGATATTTTCAATGACCAAGAGCTCTGCGATTTTAATGAGCGTATGCAAAATGAGGGAGCTGCAAATTATAGCGCCGATCCCTCCCTAGGCGTCGAGTATTGCTGCGAGCCCAAGCTCGATGGCTTGGCCATTTCCTTAATCTATGAAAAAGGTATCTTAGTGCGCGCAGCTACCCGTGGTGATGGCACCACAGGTGAGGATATTACCGAAAACGCCAAGACCATTAAGGCCATTCCGCTTAAATTACATCTACTAAGTGATGACGAGCATGCTCAAGGCAAGCAAGATGAGTGTTTTGCCGCGCATGACATTCCTGATTACTTGGACGTCCGTGGCGAGGTCTTTATGCCGCGCGATGGCTTTAAGCGCTGGAATGAAGAGGCCCTAAAGACCAAGGGCCAAAAGGTCTTTGCCAATCCACGTAATGCCGCTGCTGGCTCTTTGCGCCAGCAAGACCCACGGATTACGGCCATGCGCCCTCTAACCTTTAATGCCTACTATATTGGAAAATGCACTTTTGCCGATGGCAAGGAATTACCTAAGAGCCAATTTGGCCGCTTACAGATGCTAAAAAGCTTAGGCCTGCCGATTAATGAGCACATTGAAGTGCAATATGGCTTGCAAGGCTTGCGTAACTTTTTTGAAAAGCTAGGCATCTTAAGACCTAAGCTTAATTATGATATTGATGGCATTGTGCTGAAAGTCAACGATATTGCCACCCAAGAGAGCTTAGGCTCTACGGCCAAAGCTCCCCGCTGGGCTATTGCCTATAAATTCCCCCCAGAGGAGGCACTTACCAAGCTCTTAGCTGTGGACTTCCAAGTAGGACGCACTGGTGCTATTACCCCTGTGGCCCGTTTGCAACCTGTCTATGTAGGTGGCACGACCATTTCTAATTGCACCTTGCACAATGAAGATGAAATCAAGCGCCTTAATCTCAAGGTGGGCGATACCATTGTCATTCACCGTGCTGGCGATGTGATTCCGCAAATTACTAACATAGTGCCAGAAAGACGCGATGGTAGCGAGCAAGAAATTGTCTTTCCTAAAGTCTGCCCTGAGTGTGGTTCGGCCCTAGAGCGCATGGAGGGAGAGGCTGTTTGGCGTTGTAGTGGCGGTTTAGTCTGCCCTAAGCAACAAAGTCAAGCTATTGAGCACTATGTTGAGCGTAGCGCTATGGATATTGATGGCTTAGGTGAGCGCATTGTAGAGGCCTTATGCACTACGCAAATGATCTCCAATATTGCTGATCTTTATACCCTAGATGAAGAGCGTCTCTCCCAATTGCTAATTGATGCAGGCGATCCTGACAATACAAAGTCTAAGCCGCGCTTTTTAGGTAAGACCATAGCCAAAAAAATCTTAAAGAACTTAGAGGCGGCCAAGACCCGTCCTTTAAATCGCTTTATTTATGCCTTAGGTATTCGCGAGGTTGGTACTACTACAGCTAAGATCTTAGCGTCCAACTTCAAGACTATCGAAGATCTCATGCATGCTACTATCGAGCAATTAACCAAAATTCCTAATATTGGTCTGGTGGCTGCTACTTACATTAACGACTTCTTTGCCGAAGAGCACAATCGCACCATTATCTACAGACTCTTAAACGAAGCTAAGCTCAATATCACAGAATGCGAGCAAGTCAGTGAGATGAATGAGCAAACTAAGCCTTATTTAGGCAAAACCTTTGTGCTCACTGGTACCTTGTCTCAACTCAAGCGTGAGCAAGCCAAAGAAATCTTAGAGAGCTTAGGCGCCAAAGTATCAGGCTCAGTGTCTAAAAAGACCTTTGCGGTAGTGGCAGGTTCCGAGGCTGGATCTAAGCTTACCAAGGCCCAAGAACTAGGCATTAGCGTCTATAACGAGGAGCAATTTATTGAGCTCTTACATGAGCACAATATCACTATCAACTAACCTACAGCTTAGCTTGTTTGCAACTCTTTGCTATCTAGGGAGCCTTGTAGGCTCCCTTTTGTCCTTTTAGTGCACAAAAACGCATTTGTATACTTACCAAAGCTACGTAGCTGTGTTAAGTTAGCTATCAATATTAAGTTTCTTGCCTTTAAAAACACATACTTGGCTCAGGTAGCGCATGTAGGTCTGTACAGACCATCCATTGAGCCACGTGTGCACAACACATTAAAATATGCAGCTTCATCAATTACGCTACTTTATTACTTTAGTAGAAAAACATAGCTTTACTGAGGCCGCCAGTGAATGCTATATCACCCAATCGGCCCTCTCCCAACAAATTAAAGCCTTAGAAAAAGAGTTAGGCGTGCTCTTGCTAAAGCGCAAGGGGCGTACTTTTTCCATTAGCCCTGCGGGCATGCTTTTATATAAGCGCTCTATCAAGCTCATTGGCGAGATTGATAAATTAGCCCTCCAAGTTCAAAGAGTGCACCATAACTTAGGTTCAACTTTGCGTTTGGGCCTGTTAAGCTCCATGGATAAGAACAATTTCCCAGAGAACTTAAAAGAACAAGTATTAAACCGCACAGGCTATGAGCTTTCTTTATCTTATGGTTCTCACGATGAGCTTTATGAGAGCTTTGGTAATGGCTGCTTAAATGCCTTTATCTCTTATGAAAATCGCTTAAGTGCCACTGAGTCCTTTAGCAAGACTAAGCTCTTTGCAACTAAGGTCTATGCTGAAATTCCTAAGAGCGTGGAAATTCCTGCCTACAGTAGCAGTAAGCTTAAGATTGATGTGAGCGAGCTGAGTAATTTCAAATTAGTCATAGTTTGTGAAGATGAGTATTTGCTCGAAGAGCAACAATACTTAAGCACGCTCTTTAATAATGCCAATCTCACTTGCCAAGCAACCGCCTCGATTGCCGAGGGTCGCAAAATTATCTTGCAGCAGCCTAATAGTGCCTTAATTGTCGATCGCAGCTTAATGCGTGGTGACTTAAGCACTCACAGCAAGCTCTTTAGATATGAAGTGATTTTAGATAGCAAACCAGTCAAACGCCCCTTGTGCTGCTTTGCCCGCAAGAACTTTGGCGCCGAAGAGCTCCAAGAGCTCTGTGCCATTATCATGGAATTAGGCCAAAAGAAGAGCTCCTTAGAGACGTTAAAGGACGACTTTGCCACCTACCCAGAAAGCCTCAATAATGAGCCTAGCGACTTGAGCAATGTCAACATCTACCAAAAGCACAATATCCCTATCTAACTTATAAAGCGCGGGGCAAAAAAAATGGCTTAATAGAACATTACTATTAAGCCATTTTTTTGTCAGCTAAAACCAGCTTTTAAAGAGAAACCTGGTAGCGGTGCATCAAATTAGTAGAGAGGGCATAGCCTTTGGATGATGCAGTCTCTAAACCTAAAGCACGCTCAAAGCGTAAGGCATTTTCCATTGGAACTAAAAGGCCATGTTGCTTGGAGCTTGATAATGAGTCAGTTAAATAACCTGCATTTAAGTGCTTTAATACCTTGATATCGACACCTGCTAACTTGGCAGCTTCCTTCATGGAATTAACACGCCCTGAGGTTGGAACACGCTTGAAAGCGACGCGATTGTCGACCTTTGGGTGCTCCACACCAAATTGCTCTGGGTGTTGCAAGATGGAAGCATAAGCCTTAAAGCGCTTTAAATAAGTACGAGCGGTACGAGATAAGGCTACGTTTTGAGCAGTGATATTCTTCACGCCTGCAGCCTTGGCGCGACGAATTAACTTCTTAACGCCAAACTCACCTTGGTTATAGCCGACTAATGCTAATTCCCAATCTTTTCCCAGCTCATTATATAAGTGCTCTAAGTAAGTTAAAGAAGCATCGGTAGAAGCTACGAAATCGTAGAACTCATCATACTTATCAGTTACAGATAAGCCAAAGCTCTTTCCTGTTTGACGGGTAAACTGCCAAGGTCCATGGGCATTAGCGTGCGAGCGGGCACGTGGCTTAAAGCCGCTTTCTACCAAAGGAATAGCAGCTAACTCAGCTGGTAAATTGCGCTCTTTTAATTCAGTCAATAAATAGTGCATAAAGACCTTGCCGCGCTCCATGTGAGCTTCAAAAGAGCGAGCTAAGATCTTGGCTTCCTTTTGCTCTGCCTTATCTAACTTGATATTGAGCTTAAAGCGATCTTCGTTAAATAACTCACTATTCCATAAAGAACCATATTCTTTATTTGGATTATAGTAAAGATCCTCAAGAGCCACCTTAACCTTAGTAGTATCGTGGGTCTTGCTATCGAGCACAGCACTAGAGCTCATAGCCTTGGCGCTCAAAGCCTTAGAGTCATTGACAGACTCGCTTGAGCAGCCCACCAAAGAGGCTAATACTACCAATGAGCTAAGTAAAACAGTAAAGGTCTTCTTAATCATTACACTTTCGCTTGGCATTCATGCCACTGGTTAAACACGTGTTAGCTTCACTAGACAAGAACTGTAGCTAAATCTAGCTAGATTGCGCAGTAATGGAGCAGCAGAAAAAATTTTTTCTACTTGATGAAACTTTTCGCTCTGACCCTTATCTAACTAAAAAATCACAGATAAAGGTGCGCTGGGCTAACATTAATCCCACCTAGCTAACTTCCCATTTAAGCTAGAGTGGGGTGAAGATAGCGTTCCTCACAATCAGCGCGCTTTCTTGCTTAAAAGCAGCTCTGAGTGTCCAGACAAAAACTACAACTTAGCACCCAAGGTTTGATTGAACTGGTGCTCTTTAAGACAAGACCCTAAGTTTCATCACTACTTAGCTGATGTCTTCCCTTCTCTTAATCATCAGGCAATAACGAAGCTTTATTTCCTGATGCAGCAGTACGGGCTAACTCATCACAACGCTCATTTTCTGCATGACCGCTATGGCCTTTAACCCAATGCCACTTTATGGTGTGCCCTGCTTTTGCAGCATCTAAAGCCTTCCATAAATCAGCATTTTTAACAGGTTGTTTGGTCGAGGTTAACCATCCATTGCGCTTCCAGCCAAGAATCCAAGATTCAATGCCATTTTTGACATATTGGCTATCAGTAGTGAGATTCACTATACAAGGCTCACGTAAAACCTTGAGGGCGGCAATGACTGCACGAAGCTCCATACGGTTGTTAGTCGTATGAGCATAGCCTTGCGCTAGCTCCTTGGTATGCTGCTTGTATTTCAAGACCACACCATAGCCACCAGGGCCTGGGTTGCCTAAACAAGAACCATCTGTATACACAAAAACTTCTTTCACAAGCGCTCCCCACTTTTTTAAATAATCAATCCAGTAAAAAATTCCTGTGCCCGCAGCACAGCATCATTAGTGGGGTATGTTCTTTCTATCGGCCCTCTTAGAGAACTACTTGAATATCTATAGGCTTAAGAGAACTTTAGAACACCCTCGAAACGGTGCGCGCGCCAATTATAGCAAAAAAACCAAGTCTAATTTCAAAAAAGCACTCATTAATATAGAGCTATAAGCCCTATTAAAAAGCCTTATATAAGCCATTTGCAGATATAAAATACTACCATTTCAGTTATATCTATTAAGAGTGCTCAAGCCCTTTTTTATGCACTTTATGGCCCTGTATTCTACCCAAAATAATGAGATCTATCTCGCATTTTTCTACACCCTCATCAAGGGAGGAGGCAAAGAGCCTATCACCAATCTTACTTTTGGCTTATTTATGGGATTTTTTAGGGGCAAGATATATTGATGGCAAGCCATTTTTAGCCTTTCTTGTATACAAGAACTAGGTCAGCTTAAAGCCCGTTCTTATAGCCTTTACCATTAATTTAATGGTTTATTAAAAGCAGTTTACAATATAGCTTCACTCAACTTTGCCATGCAAAATTGCAACCTTACACTCCTATTTACCTAATACAAACCCAATATTTATCTACCTTTTACCTCACTTTAGCTCACTCAACTGCAACAAAATTGCAACAATTGATTAAATTTATGTAAAAACTTACGCACGAAATTAGTTGCAACTAACTACAGTTAGATGCATTTTTGTAGCGCAAAATACGCTAAGATTGATAAGAAAGATTAACAAAGAGGTGTACTTCATGCTCAGGCAGGTTGCATTAGATACCGAAACTACAGGTAAATCCGAAGACGGTACCCCTGGCGATCACCGCATTATTGAAATTGGCTGTGTGGAAATTATTGACCGCAAGCTCACAGGACGTGTGTACCAAGTGTACTTAAATCCAGAGCGCGACATTGACGAAGAGGCTACTAAAGTCCACGGCATGACTTGGGAACAATTAAAAGATCAGCCCAAGTTCAAAGACATTTGCGTCGAGTTTATTGACTTCATTCGCGGCTCTGAGCTTCTCATCCATAATGCCAAGTTCGATACTTCCTTTATGGACAAAGAGTTTTCCTTGTTAGGTCTCAATGAGAAAACTCAAGATATAGCTACCGTCACTGACACCATTGCCCTTGCCCGCCAATTGCACCCTAATCACCAAGTCAGCTTGGATAATTTGTGCAATCTCTTTGGCGTTAGTAATAAGCATCGTGTTCAACACGGCGCGCTCTTGGATGCTCAATTACTAGCTGAAGTCTATTTAGCCATGACTGGTGGTCAAACTGACTTTGAATTGACCATTGATCAAAATAAGGGCAGTTTTAATAAATGGAAGCGTCCTAATGGCTGCAAGCTCAAGGTAATGAGCGTAGAGCAGGCCCGTCATGCTATGCATATGGATACCATGTTTGATTTAGCCCAAAAGAGTAAAATGGGCACTCAAGACGAGGTGGTCATGGCAGGCTCGCATTGGGGACCGCAATTTACTATGCCTTATTTAGAAAAGGGCAAAGAAGAGGGCAAAAAGGACTATCAAAAGCGCTTAAGCGCCCAAAAGCAAGAATTGATTGCTACCTTGCTCTCAAGTGCCGAGCTCCAAGCTCTAAATAAGCTCAAGGAAGAAGACCAAAAGGCTTATGAGCACTGGGAAGATCGTGTGCAAGGCAAGATTCCAACCTAATACAGAATATGAAAGGATTTTTTCTATGAAGCAGCTGTCATTTAATGTCTTAGATGATTTACAAGAGGCCCAGCAGGTCTTAGCTAATTACCTGGCTCAGGAAAATACCAAAGAGCAAATTGAACAAGCCATCGAGCTTATGGCCGCCTCAATTGCCAAGGGTGGCAAGGTCATTAGTGCTGGCAATGGCGGTAGCATGTGTGATGCTATGCACTTTGCCGAAGAGCTCTCAGGTCGCTATCGTAGCAACCGTCAGGCCTTAGCGGCTATTTCTATTTGCGACCCTTGCCATATTACCTGTGTGGGTAATGACTATGGTTTTGACTATGTCTTCTCGCGTTTTTTAGAGGGCGTAGCTTTAAGTCAGGATGTCTTTTTAGGAATTTCTACCTCAGGTAATTCGCAAAATATTATTGAAGCTTGCAAGGTATGTAAGCAAAAGGGCATCAAGAGCATTTGCCTCTTGGGCAAAGATGGCGGACAGCTCAAAGACTTGTGCGATATCCCTCTGATTGTCCCTCACTCAGGCTTTGCCGATCGCATCCAAGAGGTTCACACCATGATTATCCATATCTTTATCCGTGGCATCGAAAACCTCTTAACTGAGCAACAATAGCCCGCAGCAGCTCGCCTGTGCGCTTACGCGCTAGCGCCCCTGCCCTGCCCTTAGGCAGGGCTGGTTTATTCTGGCCTGACTTGCAATCCTTTGTAGCTAGAAATGGTTCCTTATAGCGCAAACGCTTACAAAAAAGTGCGAACTCAGTCCCAATCTGCAAGCTAAAAGCACTCTGATCACGAACACGTAGCTTTAGGTGGCTTATAATGGAAAACTGTTAGTTTATTCGTCTCTACATGATTGGTTGAGGTTAGGTTCTATGAAATTAAAGTCCACTCTTGCTGCTTTAGTCGGCTCTAGCTTATTGTTTGGCGCCACTGCCGCTATGGCTGACACCCAAATTAAGGTTTGGTGTTGGGATGACAACTTTAACGTACCTGCTGCTCGTATGGCCGCAGAGCGCTATGAGGCCAAACACCCAGGCGTCAAAGTCAAGGTTGAGTCCATTGGTCAGCCTGATATTATCCAAAAGCTCAATGCTTCTTTAGGTGCCAATAATACCCGTACCCTTCCAGATGTAGTATTAATCGAAGACTACCGCGTTCAAAATTTCCTCATTGGCTATGATGGCTTCTTAAAGAGCTTAGATGGCGCTATCGACGTCTCTAACTTTGCCGACTATAAGACCGCTGCCTCTAGCAATTCTGGCAAGCACTACGGTATTCCTTTTGACTCTGGTGTGACTGCCACCTTTATTCGTATCGACCTCTTTGAAAAGGCTGGCTATACCTTAGATGACTTCAAGGATGTTACTTGGGATAAGTTCATCGAGATGGGTAAGAAGGTTAAAGAGACCACTGGCGCTTACCTCTTTGGTTATGACCCAAGCGACTTAGGTATCTTGCGCGTCATGATGCAATCTGCCAGCTCTTGGTATACTAATCCTGATGGCACCAAGGTTTTAGTCACCAACAATGCTGCCTTAAAGGAAGGCTTGAGCGTCTTAAAGAAGATGCAAGATGCTGACTTGGTTACCTACTACAATGGCTGGAACCAATTATTAGCCACCTTCCAACAAGGCACCGTAGCTAGCGTTATTCAAGGCTGCTGGATCACCCCATCTATCGAGGCTAATAAGGAGCAAGCTGGCAAGTGGCGTATTGCCCCATTACCAAAGCTCTCTAATGTCGAAGGTGCGACCCACTACTCTAACTTAGGTGGTTCTCAGTGGTATGTTAACGGCTATTCTAAGAATGCCGATATCGCTACTGACTTCTTAAAGGAAACCTTTGCTAGTGATGAGGCCTTACTTAACGATTTAGTACCTCGTATTTCCTTAGTCAACTCCTTAAAGGACACCTCCAAGATCTCTAACTACGACAAGGCCAATGAGTTCTTTGGCGGTCAGAAGATCTATGCTGAGTTTGCTAACTGGAACAACCAAATTCCTGCTGTTAACTATGGCCCACACACCTATGCCATTGAGAGCATCACCACCGAAGCCTTACAGCGCATCTTAGCTGGCGAGGATATCGATGAGGTCTTACAAGAGGCTCAAGTTAACGCTGAAATGCAAGTAGGCTTGTAAGCAAAGGCGCGCGCCCCTTTGAGGATCCTTTGCCTCATACTTTAAAGGCCCTGCAAGCATGAGCTCTTGCAGGGCCTTTTTGCACATTACTCTCTGCTAATTATTGTCCCTTATCCTTAGCGCTCCTGTTTAGGACTGTGCTTTTTTTTAATGACCAGCTCCATGCCGCCGCCGCCCAATTTGACCTCTTCATAGCCCTTAAATACAGCAATTACAAGAGCTAAACCAATGGCCGAAATGGCAGCAATGGCTGTAGCCGTGAGGGCCGCCCCTAAAGTGCCCATAGCCGTGCCTGCAGCTCCTAAGGTCACACCGCCAGTAAAAGGCGATAATAAGGCAGCGCCACTTAGGCACAAAGCCAAGGTATTAAGAGAGCCTGCTCCTATGGCTTTAAGTCCCTTGAGCGCCGTATGCAGCTTGGCAGCTAACTCGCCTTTAACTACAATTTTCTCAGCGCCTTGTTTTTGGGCCTGATCTAACTCCTCAGCCGTATAGACCACCACAGGATAGACCTTAGGCTCATGCTTTGCGCCTTCCTTAGCTAAAGCCTCAGGTTCTAGAGCTACAGGCTGAACCTCAGAGGAGCTCATTAAGGGGCGCAAGCGCGCAGTGATATTGTCTTGGCTGCTAGGCAGGCGATAGTTCTTAGAGGCTACATCAGGAGAGGACTTAGCCAAGTTAGGGGTAAGCAGCGCCTTTAGGCGCTCATTGACCGCTTGAGCGGAGCTAGCTTTAGATGATGAGGAGGTTTTTTTCATGCAAAAGGCCCTAAGCAAAGATATCTATTTCTAGGGCCCTATTGTCGCTAATGATTCTTAGCGCCAGCTTATGCTTTAGATGCGAGAGTATGGGTTATTAGCTTTGCCTTGGGCTTTGGATGAAGCGGCTACAGGGCGGCGCATATTCATCTCATGCGGCACTCCATCGTACTCACAGTGACGGTGCAAAATTAAAGTTTGCATGCCACTATCAAAAGATACGACCTCATAGCGTCTTCTAATGCGATTGAGCATACGCAAAGAGATATGAGCAAAGCCTAAGAAAATTAAAGGCAAGCAAAATAAAGCAATCAAGCCGCCACAAATAATGGCGCTAGGTAGCATTAAGGCAGGATAAGATAAAGAAGAGGACAAACAGAAAAAGAACAGCACCAAACAAATAGTCAGACGCTTAAAACTCTTACAGCCATAAAAGAGCCCCAAAGCCAAAGGGCCTGTGACTAGCATGTCAGCTTTATCTTCATACAAAGCCATGGCAAGCTCAGTTCCATTCGTCACTTGTTGATATTTAGTGTTCATAGCAAAACTCCCAACCTTAAGCTTAGGTATAGTCCTAGCTTACACAAAAAAGGCACTCCTAACTCATTGAGAAGTGCCTCTTTTTTAGAAAATATTGAAGGGCGTGATACTAATTAGTCTTGCATATTCAAGATAGTAACTTGCTTAGCATCAGCGCTAGCCTTGGTCTCGATCTTACCTGCAATCCAAGCATTCTCGCCTTGGGCCTTTAAGATCTCAACAGTCTTGTCAGCCTCAGAGGCATCAACTACGACGAACATACCTACACCGCAGTTGAAGGTACGGTACATTTCGTAAGTAGACACACCACCCTTAGCCTTTAAGAAATCAAAGATCTCTGGCCACTGCCAAGTAGCAGCGTCGATAGTAGCCACAGCATCCTCTGGTAATACACGAGGAATATTTTCCCAGAAGCCGCCGCCAGTGATGTGAGCCATGGCATGAACATCAACTTGCTTTACAAGCTCTAATAATGGCTTTACATAAATGCGGGTTGGCTCCATAACAGCATCAGCTACTAACTTGCCAGATGGTAACTTGTCCTCGTTTGGCTTAACCTCTGCTACCTGTAAAATCTTACGGATTAAAGAATAGCCATTGGAGTGTGGACCGCTAGAGGCAATAGCTACAATAGTATCACCAGCCTTGACCTTAGAACCATCAATAATCTTAGAAGCCTCAACGACACCTACGCTAAAACCAGCTAAGTCGTAGTCACCAACTTCGTACATGCCAGGCATTTCGGCAGTTTCACCGCCAACTAAAGCACAGCCTGCGAGCTCACAGCCATGAGCAATACCAGTTACTACAGAGGCAGCAACATCAACATTGAGTTTGCCAGTTGCGTAGTAATCTAAGAATAAGAGTGGCTCAGCGCCCTGTACGATCAAGTCATTGACGCACATTGCAACTAAGTCTTGACCAACAGTATTGTGACGCTCTAAATCAATAGCTAAACGTAACTTGGTACCTACACCATCGGTGCCAGATACTAATACAGGCTCGGTATAGCCCTTTGGAATGCGAGTTAAAGCACCAAAGCCACCTAAGCCGCCAATAACCTCTGGACGGGTTGTGCGCTTAACAGGGCCCTTGATACGCTCTACTAACTCCTCACCAGCATCGATATCTACACCAGCATCTTTGTAGGTTAAATTGGTTGCCATTTTATTGCCTCAACTACATCAAGAAAAAATTGATGGCTAATTATACAAGATTATCCCTTGAACTTGATATTAGTTCGCAAAGATATAGGCTTTTTTAGTAAAAAATCCTCTTTAATCCCTAAATTTAGCCACTTATATCGACATTTGTGCATTTAAAGCCCACGCCTTTGAGCCTACATTTTGCATGACTCTTGAATTTAAGCCGCTTGTGCTATTATGAATGATGGAATATCTCAAGCTTTTTGCCCCTAGGGCTTAGTAATTGACCCTCTTAGCAAAAACCATCAGGTTTTATAAGGCGGAACAGGACATGCTATCAATGCTTAACTATAAGAAGTTAACTTTACTTGCCAGCTCACTTACTTTAGTGCTGGGTTCTGGCTCTCTTGCAAGTGCTCAAAGTAGCAATTACGCCCCAGGCATTGCTTTTAATAACGAGCCATCCAATTTCACCATCGAGATGGCCTCTCCAGCGCCAGCCGCCTCTTTAGGCTCTGTGAGCTTAGCTAAAGGCCCAGAGGCAACTGATCCTTATAAGGAGCCCCCTCAAGGGAAAATCACTATGGAGACCCTTGCTACTCCAAGTGCTAAAGAGCTGCAAAATCGTGCCACGGTTGAAGATCAGCGCTATCCGGCCACTAACGATAGCAATGGTCGTGGGGCTTTTACCCCTGCTAGCTCTCAAGATAAGCCTAGTTTCACCTTTGAAAACCAAAATGCCTCAGAGCTAGAAAATCACAACTTAGGCCCTGCCGATGCAGGCACAACTGTGGGTGTGTTAAATGGCAGCTATGGCAATGAGCGCATTCAAGAAGTTAGTGTCCCCATCTTAACGAGCTTCGATAACGCCATTTTAGATGGCTTTAAGAGCTTGGAAAGTGGCATTACTTTAGGCTTAGGTCAGAGCAAGAATTTAAGCATTGATGAGGTAGCTCCTGCTGTACGCTCTTTTACTACCGATGCCGATGGCAATTTAGTCTTGCGCTTTAGCTTGCCTATGGCTGAGAGCATTTTAAAGAAGCAAGGTTCTACCTCGTGGAAGGGCTTATCTAATCCAGTCTTAGTCTGGATGGTGGGTCTAGATGGTCAAAGTATGAACTTGGTAAGTGGCCAAAACCTCTCTAGCTTTGCTCAAGCTATTATGGCTGCCACCCCAGATTACAAGTATCGTCTGATGTTTCCTATCTTAGACTTAGAGGAAATGCAAAAGGTCAAGGTCAATACTATCTTAGATCACCAAGATGAAGTACTTGCCCAAGCCTCTGAGCGCTATGGTGCCGACTATTTCATTGCTGCTGCTATCAGCTCCGTACCTAATGAAAGTAGTATCACCTTTAAGTGGAATTTATTTAATCGTGGAGGTGAAGTCATTGCTCAATCTGCCGTCTCTGGCTTGATAGATGAGGTCGCCTCCTTAGGTGCAGGTGATATTGCCCGCGCCTTAATGACCTATCAGGCTAATTTAACCGAGCAAGAAACTCCATCGGCCATTCGCCAAAACAATGTCGATATTGATATGTTAGGACCTGGCGAGGGCTTTGTCCGTATGCGTATTGCTAACGTCAAGAGCTTACAGGACTTGCAACATATCCGTCAGGCCTTAGTCACCTATGGCTTTGATGGCGATGTGCGTATCATTGGTTTTGACGATAATATGCTAGTTATCGAAATTGCTACCAACTCCAATGCCGATAATTTAGCAGGCACCATGCGTCATGCAGGTGAGTTCCAATACCTCTCTCCTTGGGTATTTAGCTTCACTAACAATGAGTATATTCGCCCGCAGCGTATGACCAACTTAGGACCTGCCAATAAGAGTCGTCCAAATTCCCAAATCCATCCTGAGGATGTCACCCCTGCTCATCGCGTTAATCTCAAGGATGCCCGCGATGTCGGTCAAGGCAATGGCTTGCCAAATCGCAATTCACCAGCCATCCAAGGCCGCGCCCTCTAAAACCTAAAAGGGCCCATGGCCTCTTAGACTAGGGACAAAAAACTCCAAAGCAATTTGGAGTTTTTTTATGGGCGCGCGCAGCGCAAGCCCCTCTTGAGGGGTAGGTTTTAATTATTGAGCAAGGACTCATCAAAGGAGCGCTGCACTGCAATTTGCGAGACGCGGGCTTTAATGCGCTCTCGGGTTAACATCTCAGGACACTCGCGCAAGGCCTGCGAGTACATGCCAATGGCCTGCTGGTAGGCGGCATTGAGCGCATAGATCTCAGCTCGAGTTTGTAAGGCCTCACACTTATTTTTAAGCTTCTTTTGGGCTTCTTCTAAAATGCTTAAGGCCAAGACGTCATTAGGCTTTTGCAAGAGATAATTTTCCAGCAAATCAGCAGCTTTGGTGTACTGCCCATGGTCGTTATAAGCATGCGCCAAGTTCACTACCACCACCTGATTTAAAGGCAGGCGCTTATAGAAAGATTGTAATCTTTCTATAGCCTGAGCATGATGGCCGCGCTTGAGATCAATATCGCTCTTTAAATCCAGCACAAATAAATTGTTTGGCAGCTTAGAGAGGGACTCAAGGGCTGCTTCATATTGCTCTAATTCAAAGTAGGACAAGGCCAAAGCATAATTGACATAGGCATTAGAGTGCCCCTCTGGATTGTGCTTTAAAACTTGCACTAAGTTTTGATAATCTTCTTTAGTAGTATTGGTGCTATAACGCACGTCAATACGCGCCTGCGCCATGGCATATTCTGGGTTTTTCGAGTCTTGGCGCTTAGGATATTGCCAAGCACGGCTTTGGGCCTCAGCTACACGAATATCAGAAAGTGGGTGGTCGATTAATAAAGTAAAAGCAGGATTGATATTGCCTTGTTCAGCTAACAGACGCTTGAACATATTGACTGCACCTGCTGGATTTAATCCAGCTTTATATAAAAGGGCAATCCCTATACGATCAGCTTCATACTCATTGTCACGAGTAAAGTTAATGCGGCTTTGCATCTGGGCACCCATGGTTGTAGACATGGCTGCCATACCTAAAGCAGGATTAACAATAGCCATCACTATCGAACCAATCAGACCAGCCATAGATAATTGATTGGCCACCACCATGCTCTCAACAAAGCGAGCGATATGACGCTGGGTCACGTGAGAGATTTCGTGGGCAATGACAGAGGCAAACTCATCTTCGGTATAAGCATATTTAAATAAGCCTGTATTAATGGCAACTTTGCCACCTAAGAAAGCCGAAGCATTGAGATTGTTATCTTGCACCACAAAGAAAGTAAAAGGGAAATTGACGTTGTCGGCATGAGAGAGCAGCTTATTGCCAAGGGAAGTGACATACTCATTTAAGACAGGGTCATCGAGCACATTCATATTGGAACGAGCGGTACGCATAAAGAAATCGCCAATGGCAATTTCCTTTTGTATGGTAATTCCACGTACACCTGCAGTACCAATTTGCGGAATCATAATTTCATCGGCGCTCACTGATGCAGGTAAAGACAGAGCACCTAAAGATAAGACCCCAGCAATACTAAGAGCTAGCGCCTTTAGCGCCAAGCGCGATGTGTTTTTCCCTTTCATCCCTTTCATCTCTCCTGCGTCTAGATTACGACCTAAGGTCGCATAATGAGTAGCCTCTAGCAATTATACAAAGCTTTTGCTTAGTACTTAGTTAGTGAGCTAGGAATATTAAGCGTACTAAGATAGACTATCAAACGCATATGAAAGCTTATTCATTACCCTTTTGTGAGCTAGGAAGGCTCGTATAATATGTTAACGCTCTTACAACGCTGGTATCAGCGCCACTTCTCGCAGCCAGGCACGATTGAATTTGCCTTGGTGCTCATTGTGGCCTTTATCACGGTTTACTATTTCATGTGGCTGGTGGGCCCTATCATCGTAGCCTTATGCTTTGCTTTTTGCTTAGACTGGCCTGTAGTAGCTATGCAAAGACGCTTTGCCCTCTCGCGCAAAATAGGCTCGATCATTGTGATGGTCATTTTCTCCTCAGTCATGATCTTTACTACTATCTTGATTGTGCCTAGTGTCATTAAGCAAGGTGCCGAATTTTATAACTCCATTGTGGCTTTTAGTACCGATAATGCTGCTCATAAGCAAAAAGCAGGTGAGGGAGATAAGGAACATGGAGACCAAAAAACAGGCGCTACCTTACATTCTCAAAATAATGGGATAACTGCACCTACTACCAATAAAGAAATGGTTTTTGACCATGCCCTCAAGATAGCCTCCAATATGGTTCACGCCTCAGGCTCCCTCACTAACAGCACTATTGCCAAGGGCTCTAAGGATGCTATGCAAGACATGTTAGCAACTCCCCAAACCCAGGATAAAGAAAAGAATCAGTGTTTAAGCCAGGAGGACAGTAAGGACAAAGCCTCAGATAACAAGACTACTATTGTCTATATTGCCAATGGCAACGATGATAGTGAGCCAGGAATAAGCTCTTCTGAGAGGATGGCTAAGGCTGTGGCTAATGCTGCTCTGGTGGCAGCAGAGCTGAACAATAAAGAGCAGCAACACAAGGACAAGGCAGAGCTTGCAGATAAAGTAGAAAAATCTGAGGCTAATAATCCTAATGGCTATCACATCACCTTGATTGATAGCACTGGCGACCACTTAAACCTCTCCTCTGGTGATGGCCAATTTACGCTCACGGCCAAGGACTTTGATATGCGTCTTGCCGAAGAGATTCATGATGTGGTGCAAAGCACACCTGATCCGCTGCCAAGTATGCTGACCTTGCGCTTAATTGAAGATAGCGTGCGTTCAGCCCGTATTGCAGCTACCAATAAAATGGCAGATGTCATGCGCACTCAGCTTATGCCATCGGTGGTCAATGCCTTTACTTGGCTGGTATACGCTATTATTGTACCTATCTTCACCTTCTTAATGCTCTATAACAAAGAGCAGTTGAAGACTCGTGCCAAGATCTTTATCCTGCCGAATAACCAGCAATTGATTCGCCAATTCTGGCCAAGCATGCATAGCCAAATTGCAGGCTATATTCGCGGTAAGCTCTTGCACATTATCATTATCTCCATCGCCAATACTTTGGCCTTTATGCTCCTAGGTATGAACTACGCCTTATTACTAGGTGTTGGTGTGGGTTTATCAGTGGTCATTCCTTATGTAGGTGCTGTGATTATTGCGGTACCTGTAGTGATGATTGCAATTTTCCAATTTGGCTTTAGTGGCACTTTAGTCTGGGTATTAGCTGTCTATACCTTAATTCAGCTGTTAGATAGTAATGTCTTAACTCCTATGCTGTTCTCTAAGGCTATGAACTTAGATGCCTTCTCCATTTTGGCTGCGATCTTAATCTTTGGCAATTTATGGGGCTTTTGGGGCGTATTCTTTGCCATTCCGCTGGCTACCTTTGTTAAAACCCTGATCGTAGGCTGGCCCAATGCCGAACCCCACGATCCTAACGATATTAGAATCTAAATACCCCTATCCCAATTTATAGATCAAAAAAAGCCTTGCATATATAAAATATGTAAGGCTTTTTTTAAGCTTAAAGGGTATACCCTTAGTACATGATAGTATAGAGCTTGCGACGGTAGGCACTTTGATTTGGATCACCATCCATGGTGCTTAAGATGTCTAAGAAGGTCTTCTTTACATCCTCTTTAGCTAAGCTTTCCTTGAGCTTGGCAAAAAGTAAGTCTAAAGCATCTTCTTTTTTGCCCGCATCAGCCAAGGCTACAGCATAAGCTACAGCATTTTCATCGCTTGGGTCTTGCTCAAACTTGGCTTGTAACTCTAAGAGCTCAGGGCTGTTTTGAGCTTGTTCAGCTAAGTCTAAAGCTGACATTAACTGCAAGTAATCTGGGCTTTGCTTCTCTTCACGGCCTAAATTATCTAATAACTCGTGAGCGGCCTTGGTGTTCTTAACCGCAATGAGCATACGAGCATAGATAAAACGATAGCTTAAATTGTCCTTATCATCGGCAAAAGCCTCAGAGGCCTTAGCAAGAGCAGTTGGCATGTCGCCAGAGGCCTCAGATTCTAAGGCCTCACGCATTAATAAAGCAGACGCACTTGGCATAAACTTATTTAAAGTCTCTTGCAAGGAGCTGACAATGTCCTGACCCTCTAAGATAGCAGCAGGCTGACCTTGGTCAATTACTACTAAAGTAGGCACAGCGCGCAGACCAATTTGAGCTGCGAACATCTGCATGGTTGGGTCTTGAATATCACATAAAGCTAAAGTTACAAACTCATTGTTATCAGAGATAGCAGAAGTTAAAGCGGTTTTAGCTGGATCGCAAGATGGGTCTTGATCAAAAAATAAGCAGAATAAAGGCTTATCTAAGGATGACTTCAAGACCTGCTCGAAATTTTCCCGATTTAAATACATTTTTACTTAATCCTGAAAGAAATACACCTTATTTTAGCGTAAGAAACGATTGAGATCGCGCGTGGCTTCAATAAGGTTTTCCAAGTTAGGGCGTACCTGCATGCGCTCGCTATTGCGCTCGACATACGAGTCTCCCTCTTGAGAGTAGATAACAGTATCGTCCTTGCTCACTAACATCATGCGCTCAAAGCCGTCTACCACTAAATAAGGTCTATCCCCTAAGTTCTTCAGATTTTGACCTAAGGTGTAGTTACCTGATGGGGTAGTAATATTTACTACATCGCTGGCAACCAAAGCAAAGATATCAGCAGGTGAGCTTAAGAACTCACTATTGCGCGCCTTGCGCTGCTCATCAGGCCAGAACACCATTAAAGGCACATGCTGCACTAAGCGCTCAAAGCGCTGATGGCCCGACACTAAGAAATTATTACCCTCAGTGGAGGTAATAATGACTATGGTGTTATTGAGCAGCTTGCTATCCTCCAAGACCTCCATAAAGGTACCAATCATGGCATCAACATAGCGCACATTATGCTCATAATTAAGTAAGGCGCGCACCTGAGCATCCCCTGCAATTAAATAATTGTCCTCAGAGAAATTACTAATCTGGCACTGAGCCTGGTCAAACCATGCACCATAGCGCTGCACTATAGACTGCTCCTCATCTGTTAACTGTGCAGGTTCTACAGCCTCTATAGAGCCTGTAGGCGCGAGAGTGGCATCAGGGGCGAGCACTTGCTCGTGCACTGGGGCGCAATCATGGTTAATGGCCTTAGGGGCGCGCAAGTCGTTGAGCACTAAGGTTAAGGCATAAGGGCGCTCTTCATGAGTGTTATACGACTTAATTTGTTCAAGGGCGCTTAAGAATAAATCCTTGGCATAAGGCTCAATATTGAGCTGAGGAGCGCGCAAGCTAGAGTTTTGCAAGAGGCGACGATAGTAATTAGAGCTCTTGAGCTTAGCTTTGGTAGCGCCATCTACAAGCTTATAGTCACTGACGCTCATGCGACGAATATAATCTTGGCGCAGCATTTCATCGACAGTAACAGGCAGACTATTGCTATGGAGCATAGCGCGACTATATTGCAAAGGCAGACCGTAATTTAAGGAAAAGACATTATCTAACTCATCGTTATAGAGCAAATAATGCTCCTCAAAACTCTGTCCTGCATTTTTTAAAGCCAATAACTTAGGGGTATTGTCCTGCTTTAAATCGCTAACAGAGAAACGATTTAAGGCAATGATAATGAGATTTTTGCCCTGAGATTGCTCATCAATGCTAATAGGGGTAAGCGGATAGCGTAAATACTCTTGGCGCGAGCCTTGTGAGCTTTCTAATAACTCTTCATTAATCCAACCATGTGCAGACAAGAAGGACTTGGCTGTCATTGGATAATGGAAAGGGAAAGTCGAACGCAAGAGCGTAATGCGCTCATACTTATAAGCATCTGCCCAAATGTGCATGCAATGCGAAGAGATAAAGCATGCTCCAATTAAACAGAGAATGGAGCGCACTAAATAAGGATGATGAGCGCGGTATAAAGAATGGGTAGTGATCTTGGCAAAGGCATATTCAAGCCCTAGCACTAAAGGTATGGCAATAAAGAGGAAGTTATAATTTAAGCCTGTATCAAAATCGAGCTCACGTACAATCAAATTAATGGCCGTCATGCTCAAATGTACTTTGACCATTAAATAAATCTTGATATCAAAGAGCAAGATCGTATGCCAAATGACAGCAATGAGCACAGAGAGCACGCGGTAATAACGAAAATTACCAATAAAGGCCAAGGGAAAGAAAATTACCAAAAAGACCACAATGGTTAAAAAGCTCATTTGGCCAATACAGGTAATAATCAAATATAAAAAGCTTAAGAAGTTGCTAGCAGGAGGCGCAGCATATACATAGCCAAAGCCTAAAAAGCAGCTTAGTAGTATATTGATAAAGATAAAGTAATGGCCCCAAGAAAGCGAACGTGACACTTGCTCAGTGTACGAAAAACGCTTAAATGGGTTGATTGAAACACCCATGGCACGCTCAAACACTTCAATTTAGTACTTGTGCAGCCCTGTATAGTACTGCAACTTTTTCTGTGCTGAATTTTAGCACACTTAATTATAGGCCTTGGCGCTCTAAGCCAATGCGCAAGGACTTTTCTCATCAAATTAAGCAAAATCTAAAAATGTGATCTCATTTGCAAACGCCCGCCCCACCATAGCTAAGCATGATAAATAGGCCCTTATCACCCTTAGAACGTCAGATTAGTTTTTAGCACTATATGCAAATGCTCGCAAGAGTGCTATGCAATGACCTTTATAGTACCCCCAACGTCCAATCGTTCTTACACTGATTTTTTTTGGAGTTGGTTATGGGCTATACGCTGTTTCCTAAAACTATTGCTGAGGTCGCAGGCACCTATGCGCGTAAATTAGGCGTGCAAGTTGAATTTGACTGGAGACAAGCACGCGCCTATAGCACTCCTAACAAAATTGTCTTACCTGCACTCAATCTTGAAAACTTAGCTGCTGAGCGTATCTTATATGGCTTGATGGCCCATGAGGCAGGGCATATTCATTATAGTGACTTTAGTAGCTTTGCTAGTGTAGATAATCCTTTAGTGCAAGACTTAGTCAATGCCTTAGAGGACTGCCGCATTGAGCACTTAATGAGCCAAGGACACTTAGGGGTGTTTGAAAATCTGGAATACACTAATCAATGTGTCTATCACTACCAATTTAAACACTTCCACCTGCAACAGCCAATGTGCAAGTTAAAGCTCATTATCAGCTTTCTCTTAGTTAAGACCCATAGCGTACTCTTGCACTATAACTATGCCGATACTATAGCTAAACTAGTAAGCCAAGAGCTCTCTGGACTTATCCCTGACAAGAGCTTAAAAACCTTAGATGAATTTACTCATCAAGTAGGCTTATGCCAAAGCACCCATGACATCATTGAACTTGCCCATCTCATCTTACAGGCCTTTTATACCAAGGGCTTCTTCGTCCCTAACTTTGAGCGCTTTGTGCTATCCAATAATTCCATTAGTGCATTTGACTTTAACCATGCTAAAGAACTAGCTACGCTCTATGGCCAAAGCTTTAATCCCCCTGTATTGTGCCCCCATAAGCAACAAGCGCAAATTGTCTCGTGCCAAAGCATTATTGATGCTCACCTACTAAAGCTTAGCGAATCAGATCTCAATGATAACTTCCTCCCTAGCTTTATTGCTCCCCACCTCTATCCTATCGAGCAAGTGAGCGACAATATTAATGTCCAAGACTTAGTGAATAAGACTAGCTTAAGTGAGGTGCAACGCTCCTTAGAGCGTTCGCATCAAGCTGTAGGCAATTTAGAGGAGGCCTTATACTTATGTAAAAGTACCCATGAAAAAAGCAAAATCCATTACAATTACCAGCCCCCAGAGGACTTTAGTGCCCGCCTCCTAAAGCTCTATCAGTCCCCACCTAATAACTCTCCTTCCACTTCATCTCAAACCCCACCATCTCCTAGCTTTAATCATTTCTCCTGTGCAGCTTTAGCTGCTCTTTTGAGCAACCAAGCCTATCATAAGGAGGTGTCATCTACTCAACTTAATACTTCTCCCCTGTCACGCTTGCGCTCACCTTGGAGTCCTACAAGCGACTCGATCTTATCTTACGTGACCTCCACTGCCACAAAGCAAGAGGTTAATTTGCAACATCTCTATTCTGCCGCTTTATTGTCCCCCATGCAGTCTCTTGTGCACGACTCCCCTTACTCTTATGGTGCGGACGATAGTGGAGCTCACCATAAGATCACCTATAAAAGCCCTGTGCTCTTACATAGTGCCCTTGAAGAGAGCTTACATGAGCTTACTAACTTTAAGACTAAATATTTGCTCACTAAAGATATGCTCAATCGCTATATCGACAAAGAGATGCTAGAGAGCCAAATTAGTGAGTTAGCCCAAATGCTCTGGGAGCAACATAAAGCTGCCATTAATATCTCTCACCATGACTTAGATTTAGATAAGGAGCAATTTGCTCCTGTAGATAATATCTTCAATCCCCTGTATAGCCCTTATGCGAGCAAAGCTGAGTTCTTAGAGCACGTAAGTGATTATCAAAACTTTTTACAAGAGCATTTAGATAAACGTTCCCCTTACTATATACGCGCTACTTGCTTTAATGCAGGTGCCTTTATTAGCCAAGACTTTAAGGTACTAAACCATGAATTGTCCGTTACTGGTAAAGACTTAAAACTGTATGACTACTTTATCAAGCCTGATATTTCCTTAGAGCTAGCTACACGACTGTTTGTTGAGAGCTTATCTAACCCGATGCGCTTTGTCCCTTTATGGCGCTGGGTCAATATCTTCCCTTTTATTTATGTTTTCCAAGACTTCGTCTCCCTAAATACAATGCAAGAGCAGCGCCTTGCCTATATCCAAAGCAAACTAAAGCGTAAGCTTTATATTCCACACTCGCTAAAGGAAAATCGCCAATTAAATAAGCGCCTGAACACCACCATTAAGCTCCATAACCGCATTTTTAACACCACTTATTTCAACGCCCGCACCTTTAAAGAGGCTGAGAAATTCCAACAAGAAGGCGTACGCTTCCCAGCCTTCCAATATGAAGAAGCACCCGAAGAACTCCAGCTCATGTGCTTAGATAAAGGATATCGCTTTAATCCTCTGCGTAAAGTACAAGCACATGATTGTTTAGTGCAGGAGCTTATGGAAGATAGAGTCAGTGCCAAATTACAACGCCAAGAGGCGATTTTAAAGGAGATGGGACTTGCAGATGAGTTCTCCTTAGACCCTGACAGAAGCTTAGACCCTAATATGTACTGTCGTGATAAAGCAGGACATGTCTACTTAAAGTACTACTATGAGCGTTCAGTGATTGCCAAAAAGGCCTTGCTCTTAAGTGGACTTAATGACAGTAAGCAAGCCATTGCCCCTGTATTAGATAAAAACCACTTTAGTGGCATCTTGCATTACTCACGTATGCCCCATAAGCGCCCTGAGCAAAGTAAGGCTGCCCATGACAGCATGCTAGAGACGTACCATAAGGTTAAGCCGCGCCAAGATTACTTACATGAAATCTTTTATAAAGTCCCTTGTATGAGTCCTTGGACCGTAGGCAGCACTCAAGAACCGCAATGGCGCTTCCCTAACTTATACTTAGACGGCAAAAATCTCTATAAAGAAGATCCTGTAATTACAGGTCATAAAGATGGCTCACTAAAGCGTGCTTGTGAGTGCCCTTTTAATCTCAAAAAGCAGCCTGTAGAGGTACAGCGCCAAAATAGCTTGTACTTACGCTATTGCCGCTTTTTAAATAACTTAGTCTTGCCCAATGCAATGGACATTAGCTCCTTTCATAAGGCCATGCTAAGCAACTATAGTCAATATTGCGATAACAGACGCGACCCACGCGCGGAAAACACTTTTGCCGATGCCTTGCGCGAGTACTACGTAGAGCGCTTTATCCCAACTAACAGCCCCAACTACAACGAGCCCTCTTGTGAGGAGAGCAACCATATTGAGCGCTACCAACAAGAACTCAAGGCCAATAAGGCACCAGAGCCTACCGAGCAAGTCAAACGCCCTCCTGGCGATACTAATCTTTTAAATCGCAATATGTTCTACGATTTAAGAAAGTTTAGTGTCCAAGACTTAAAAGAAATGGCTGTCAATGCCGAAATCTTAAAGCTCCAACGTCACCCTGACTTTAAGCTCATTGAGCAAGAACTAAAACGCCGTATTCCTAAGGAGGACTTACATACTCTCTATAGCAAGACCATTCCTAAAATTCAAAGCGAATTTATTCATGAAGCCTTAACGGAGCAAGCTGCGATTCGTCAAGCTCTGGAAAATAAGCTCATGGCCTATTATCAGCACCACTATCAGCTCCATATGCAAAAAGGACGCAAGCTCAATATCTCCAAGGCACAGCGTATCTTTTTAGGAGAGACCAAGATCTTTGATGCTGATAATCCAAACATGGCTTGCGATACTGTAGTGCACTTGCTTATTGACATCTCTAGCTCCATGGCCAATGAGCGTCACTTTATAAGAAAAGAGTTTATCGACAAAGATTGTGCAGGCTATGTAGCTTGTAAGAGTGCTTTAAGTATTGCTCTAGCCTTAAGCAAGCTTGAACAGGTACACACTGAAGCTACCTTCTTTCCAGGGCCTTGCCAAGATAAGCCTTATATCAATATTCTTGGAGCCCATGAAAATGTCACCGAACGCGCTAAATACTTCTTGCAATTACCACGTCTGTTTACCCCTACAGCTGAAGCTCTGACCTTTGTGGTCGCCAGCCTTAATCGCCATACCAATAAGCGCAAAATCATTATCTTGCTTACCGATGGCATGCCCGATCAGGTCAGCACTACCAAAAGAGCGCTACGCTTAGCCGAGAAATGTGACATTGAAATCTACTCTTTAGGCATTGGCATAGCCAAAGGCTTGCAGCCTATAGTCAACACCATCTTCCCAAATATGATGAATATCCAAGACTACCAACAGCTCCCTCAGGCCCTATCCAGACTCATCGGTAATCGATTCACTCTGCCTTAAGATAAACACTTACCTGCTTGACGGCGCGCCTTTTTACACATCCATATCAGCCCTAGCTACTAGACTCTGACGCAAGGACATCACTAAATGAAAGATCAAGATTATTTTCACTGCCAGCCTTATAACCCGCTCAAGCATAATCTTACTGAAGATGAGCGTGCTGCCATTGCCGCTAAAGACCCTAATGATCCCCTTCTTTTTAACCGCGAGTGCCCTAATCGTGAGGGCGTGACTTTGGAATATCGCCCGCTCTCTCAGTGTCAAGCTCAACCTAGCGAACCAGAACAAAAGCTCCGCACGCTCGGCTATAAGTGGAGCGAAAAAACCTTTTTTAGGCTCATAGTGCTCTTGCTAAGCCTGCTTATGCTCATGCAAGGCTTTACTGCCTATTTAGAGCTTAAATATCTCTTTTAGTCCCCGAAAAACACTGGTCTAAAGCCCTAGGTGCAAACATGGGGCTTTTTACGTCAGTACAAGGGGCTCTTTTTCTTTGAATAAAAAGCCCTCAGGAGCCTCCCAAGCAGTTAAATCACAGGCCATGGTATAGGCATCTTCAGCAGGATGCTTAGAGGTAGCAACATAGTAGTTTTTACGCGTGCCAGTAATCTTAAAGCCATAAAGGTCATATAAGTACAATGCCACTTCATTAGAAACACGCACCTCTAAATAACATGTAGCTGCACCCAAGCTTTGACACACTTGCAAACTCTTAACTAAGAGCTTATGGCCAAAGCCTAGACCTTGGTACTTCTTTAAAATACCAATGGTGTAGATCTCAGCTTCATCAAAGATGATGCTAATAATGCAAAAGCCAATGAGCTCTTGTTTTAAATACACTCCTATGCAGCGACAATTATCAGTAAAACAAGACATTAAGGCATCATAAGTCCAAGGATCGGCGTGCGCGCTGATCTCCACTTGCATCAGCTGCTCAATTTCTTCTGTGCTTGGCTTTTCAATAATTCTCCAAGCAAGCTGTTCTTTTAAAGCATTGCGACGTGATCCCATCTTGCTCACCTTAAGTGTTAATTTCTATTATTTGGAGCTTTTTAAAGTCCAATGGCGCTGAGCTAACTCATTTTTAAGCCAAGTCCATAAGCTGCGCTTATCATCACCATAGGCAAAAGAATGCCCACTTGGAGCACCTGCTATAGGATAGGTAATTGGTAATAAAATAATGTCCTCATGCAAGTAACTATATATATGAGGCTCAAACTCTTGCACCACTAAATTAGACTCTTGGAAGAGATTAATTAAATTGCTCAAATACTTACATGACATATCAAATCTAATGTAAATATGAGCATTCGGACGCAATGGCAACATACCAAAAGCATTAGATCCATACATGCCAGGCATAGCTCCCATCGGCCATTGAGCTTGGTTCCAACCATAATAAGCATTAGGCTGCATCATAGGCCCACCTTGGTACATGCCCATATTTGGCATAGGTGCTTGCATTGGCATGCCCTGCATATTAGGCAGAGCAGCAAAAGGCTGTGGCATCATCGCACCACCAGGTCCCCCCATAATAGAGTTACTCATTGGACCTTGAGCCATAGGCTGTGGCCCTCCTGGCGTTCCATAAGATATAGGCCCCCCAGTCCTAGGGGATGGGGCTGTACTCATGCTCTGGGAAGCATTTAAAGCTTGGACTTTAGGAGTGCTACTTGAGCTTGAGGTGGCGCCTTGGTAATTAGGCTGCATAGAGCTTGGAGCTTGGCTTTGGCTGCGCTCCAAGGCCTGGCTTTGCGCTCTGCTCTGTCCTAAAGCTGCGCTTTGGCGCTGGGGAGCCTGAGTGTGCACATTATGCATGTAAGCTGGCCCTTGAGTTCTAGGGGCTAACATAGCGCTTGGCTTGTCATTCCCAAGGTTAGCTGTAACTTTGGTGCCCTTGGCAGCAGCTTGAGAGAGGGCCTTGGCTTGAGCGACCGCTTGTGCAGCGGCAGCTTGGGCCGAGCTGGCAGCAGCTGCGCTGGCAGCAGCTGCGCTGGCAGCACGAGCACGTTGTTCGTGCTCAAAGGCTGCTTGCTGACGAGCTTTGAGTTCTTGTTGCCGTTGCTCGAGCTCATAAATATCACGCTGCAAAGTATTTACATTGCTATTGCACTCAGCAATTTCGTGATTGAGCTTGCTTTGCTGGCGCTCATACTCGCTCTTTTGGGTGCTTAAAGTGCTCTTGAGGGCGTAGAAATTATCCTCAGATAGCTTAGCTTTAGATGCTAGGGCACTTGGAGAGACTGCGCTTTTAGGATCAGTATTAGCCAAACTTTGAGGGTTACTCTCTTGCGCTTGGGAGCCATCTTGGAGCTCCATCACGCTAGCATCAGGAGTCACAGCAAAAGCAATGGAGGGCTTTACTTTCCAAGTAATACGATGTTTTAGCATAATGATAACTACTCAATACGGCCTAAACTGACTAAAAGCCATCTACAAGACGCTTAAGCCCATACTTAAAAGCCCCATAGATGGCGGTTGTTAAAGACTTTGTTGATAATAATAGACGCTCATTGCGTTATCAAACTTATTTCTTCTCTGGCAAGATCTCAATCCAGTAATCATCAGGATCATGGATGAAGTACAAGCCCATCTTCTCATTTTCATAGCAAATGCAGCCCATCTGACGATGGAACTCACGTACCTGATCATAGTTTTCGGCAACACGTAAGCAGATGTGGCTCTCGTTATCACCTAACTCATAAGGCTCGGTGCGATCCTTTAAATAAGTTAGCTCTAAAGAGAAAGTAGATTGCTTATCACCTAAATAAACCAAAGTAAAAGAGCCATCAGAAGCCTCCTTACGGCGTACTTCCTCTAAGCCTAAGGCTTCCTTATAAAAAGCCAAAGAACGCTCTAAATTGGTAACATTAATGTTGAAATGATCAAAACGTGCAGTAATTTGCATAGCTCACGCCTCAAAAAAATAAAATCACGCCCTTTAATTTTAAAGGATCTAAGGCTCAATATTGAGCGCTAATTAAAAATATTGCAGCTATCACCACTATTTTCAGGCAGCCATACTTGTAATTGAGAGCTAAGCTTTAACTCATTGATACGCTTAGCAGGCTCATAATGAACTATTGCGCTCTGTAACAGCTCATTATCATAAAGCGCGCTTAACACTAAATCAGGGCGCTCTATAACATGCATAGGCACTAATAAACGACAATTAATGCGTTGGCAAAATTGCGCAGCACCTGCACAAATGTCACTTACCATACGCATATCGCAAGGGAACATAATCACATCAAAGCTCGGATGGGATTTAACTATAGGCTCAAGCTCAGACAAGAAAAATTCATGGGACTTAGTAATTTCCTCTTGAGTGCTCTCTTCTTGCCAATGCCAGTAATTAAAGTCACCTGCATGGAAGACATTAAGCTCTTCATCTTTCAAAGAGATGGCAAAAGAACTCCCTACATCAGTAGAACCATGGGCTTGGACCTTAATGAAATCATCCTCATAGCACTGCCCTTTTTGTAAAAAGCAAATCTCATCTTTATAAGGAGCACATCTTTTAGAGCGATATTTCTTGATATCAGAGGAAAAGATTAAGTTAACTTGCGGAAAGGAGCTATCTTGAGAGCGACGCTTGGCTGCATATTTAAAGAGTTCCAAGACAAAAGGCAGGAAATGGTCTTTGTGATAGTGGCTACATAAAATATAGCAAGGCTTATTAAGTTTAGGCCATAAAGAGCCAATCACACCAGGGTAGCAAGCTTTAGGGGCAGTAATCTCTAGGGCCTCTAAGGTCTCTAGCTCATCTTGAACTATGAGCTCACTAGAGCCTAAAGGACCAATAGCGCGCACTAAGCCCCCTTTATCAACATGTACCGACTCAGGCGCATAGCCATCAAGGAAATAATCTAATAAGAGATAGTAGTGCTCGGTCTCAAGCAGAAAGCCGCTGTGGTAAAGGTAGGTAAGTTTCATTAAGAGCCCCATAAGTTCGCTACAAAAGAGAGGATTTCATGATAGCACGGGAACTTAGGGTGCTGGTGCTTTAATGTAGGGCTATACCAAAGGCAGGTTTAAAGAGGAGAAAAATAGAGAATTGATATGGCCCAAAAACAAAAAAACCCCTAAAAAGGGGCCATTTGCTTATTGGCAGGAGCGGAAGGACTCGAACCCTCAACCGTCGGTTTTGGAGACCGCTGCTCTACCATTAGAACTACGCTCCTGCAATGGCGCGTATTATGCCTAACTTTACCTACCGTGTAAAGTGTTTTTTAAAAAATTCTTAAAAAATCTTGCACTCAAGGCACCAAAGACATCATTTGAGACGCAAAAGAGCCCAGTAAAGGCACTGCAAGGCTTGGGCAAGCCAATATTGATGGCTACCTAATTTTATTTGCGTTGTATCTAACTCTTTTTACTATTCTTTCTGTATAATGAGCTTTTCAGGAACAGCGCATAATGTTCTTGAGAACCCTCCTTGCCTGCTTCCGCACTGTTAAAATCTCAACAGTAGGGAACAAATTCAATGACCAATCCCCTTTTCCAAAAAGATATCATCTCCATCTCCGAGTTTACTCGCGAGCATATTGACCGCGTTGTACAAACTGCACTTTCTTTAAAGGCTAATCCACGCAATGACTTGCTCAAGGGCAAACTAATCGGTGTTACCTTCTTTGAAGGCTCCACTAGAACTCGTTTATCTTTTGAAACCGCCATTCACCGTTTAGGCGGTCAAGTGATTGGCTTTGCCGATGCCTCCAACACTTCTTTAGGAAAGAAGGGTGAGACCTTAGCTGACTCCATTCGCATTATTACTTCCTATACCGATGCTTTAGTAATGCGCCACCACAGAGAAGGTGCTGCTCGTTTAGCAGCTGACCTCTCTCCAGTACCAGTAATTAACGCAGGCGACGGTGCCAACCAGCACCCATCTCAGACCATGTTAGACCTGCTTACCATTACTGAGACCCAAGGTAAGATTGATGACCTTAAGATCGCATTTGTAGGCGACTTAAAGTATGGTCGTACCGTTCACTCCTTAGCTGAAGCCTTGAGCATGTACAACAATGTACATATCTACTTAGTCTCCCCAGAGTCTTTAGCTATGCCTGAGTACATCTTAAAGCACTTAAAAAAGCATAACGTTCAGTTCTCTATTCACGAGACCATTGAAGAGGTTATCCCAGAGGTGGATATCCTTTACATGACCCGTGTCCAAAAAGAACGTTTTGACGAGACCGAGTACCAAAATCTTCGCTCCAAGTTCATCTTAAGCAAGGACATGCTCTCCGAGGCTAAGAGCAATATGAAGATCTTGCACCCACTCCCACGTATCGACGAGATCACTTTAGATGTCGACGACACCCCACACGCCTACTACTTCCAGCAAGCCAAGAACGGTGTCTTCGCCCGTCAGGCCATTTTAGCCTTAGTATTAAACAAGGAGATCTAAGAAGATGAGCGAAACTACCAACGACAAGTTATTGGTTGAGGCCATTGCCAACGGTACCGTGATTGACCACATTGCTCCAGGTCAAGCCATGAACATTTTGCGCTTATTTAACTTCTTAGGTAAGCACAATCACATCACTGTAGGCTTTAACCTCCGCTCTAGCGATATGGGCTACAAGGACATCATCAAGATTTCTGATGTTACCTTCTCCCCATCTGAAACTGAGCAATTAGCCATCTTGGCTCCAGATGCTACTGTTAACTCCATCAAGGATTTCAAGGTAGTAGATAAGTACAAGTTACGCTTACCATCTGAGATCAAGGGTGCTTTTAAGTGCCCTAACTCCAACTGCATTACCCATGTAGAAGAGGGCGCCACCCCACGCTTCCGTATTTTCAAGGAAGACGGCAAGGTTATGATGCGCTGCCACTACTGTGAGCGCGTCTTTGCCCGCAAGGTAGTCTTAAGCCACAACGATCTTGCTAACATCAAGTAATTAGCAAGTATCCTTTGGCATACAAAAAAGAGCTGGCTTACGCAACCAAACGTAAGACCAGCTCTTTTTTTTCTATCTCTCCTACAAAAAAAGAGTAGCTCTAAGCTCTAAGACAAGGGCTTATGGTAGGTGCTTGTAGAGTTTTTCTGGGGGTTGGCGCAAGTAATGGTTATCGCTAGGCCCCATTAAGGCGTGGCCTACGGCCAAAGCCAGATGAGGAATATGATTTTCTGGCAAGTGCAAGAGCGCGCCTATTTCATCGGGGTTAAACGAGGCAATAAAGCAAGAGCCTAAATTAAGCTCGGTGGCTTTAAGTGCCATTTGGCTCATAGCCAAGCCTAAATCGATACTAGCAAATAAAGCCCCATCACTAGGGCGTTGCCAACCATAATTGACTGTATCTAAACAGCCTAAGATCACGCTAGGAGCTTGATACCAAGAGCGCACTTGATTAAGCAGCTGCATAGACTCAGGGCCTAGGGCATAGAAAAAATAAGGCTGAGCATTGCAAGCTGAAGGAGCTAAACGAGCTGCTTGTAAAAGTTCGTCGATAGTTGCACTCGAAAGAGGAGTATCAGCAAACTTGCGACAAGAACAACGGGTCGTAAAAAGATCATTGATATTCATTACACGAAATCATGTGCCGCTCACACGCAAACACATCCTCACAATTAACATCTATATTCAAAACTTTAGCACAACCCCAGTATATTACCTAGCCATAAGACGCGAGCACTCTCACAAATTAGCCTTTAGTTAAGCACACCAAAGTCTCAATATGCTTGCTATGCGGGAACATATCAAATCCATGCACACTCTTTAACTTAAAGCCTGCCTTTAAAATCACAGGCAAATCACGCTCCAGTGCGGTTAAGGAGCAGAAAATTAAACTTAAGGCACAAGGGCCTGTCAGCTTACCAATTAAAGCAGCACAGCTATTTCCTAAACCTGCACGAGCAGGATCAGCAATCACACCTGCTACTTTAGCTCTCTGCGGGCCTTTAATTAGGCTTGGCAATACTTGATTCATATCCCCTGCAATAAAGGAGACATTCTCAATCCCATTGGCCTTGGCATTATCTTTAGCAGCTTCAATAGCCGCAGCTACAATCTCCACCCCTGTAACCTGAGTTAGATGCTTACTTAAAGATAAAGTCATGGTACCCACACCACAGCACAAATCAAGGCCCCATGAGCTCTCATAGGCCCAATTAAAGCTAGAGGCATGCTCAATGGCTGCTTGATAGAGCTTCTCTGTCATAGGGTAATTGACTTGCATAAAGCTTTGTGGGCCTAGCTTAAAGCTCAAATTCCCCATATGCTTTTCAATCAAGCTACTGCCAGCTAAGAGCTCTACTTGCTCACAAAATAAGCTATTGCCAGCACTGTGGTTATAACCGACATAAAAAGAGCTCAAATGCTGCTCTTGCGCCCATAAGCTAAGCTTGCTCTTATCCTCATCATTCATCCTACCACTGACAATAAGCAAGACTTGAATACTGTGCTTAGTATCGCCTTGTCGCAATTGCACAGCCTTAACGCCCCACGGCGCTGCCTCTGATGTACTAGAGGAGAGTTGTGCGCCCATGGCATTTAAGGTAGCGCACAAGGAGGTCGCAATAACCCCAAAGGTGCGTGGCTCTTGACAGCAGTGCTCAATGGCTACCACTTCATGCGAGCGCGATGCATAAAAGCCTTGGATAAGATGCTGATTATTATCATAGCCAAAGTAGCGAATGGACTTAAAGCGTACGGCTTCTTGATAGCTGTCATTAGCTACCATCTCAATCTTGAGCTTATCGAGCTCTAAATCTTGGCCTTTAGGGCTTTGCTTTAACTTGCTTTGAACAACTTCAAAAGCAGCTTTAATATCAGAGCGCTTAATCTCAAGCTGGGCAGACTCACTTACATGCATTAACTGACAGCCACCACAGCTACCATAATAAGGACAAGGGATTAAGCTCGCTCTATCTTTTGAAGGCTGAATAATCTCAAGGACTTTGCCAGGGCAGCGCGATGAGCCTGGGGCAAAAGGCTCGCCTAGCTCAACTGTAAGTTTTTCGCCTACTAATACCTGAGGGATAAAGAGCTCACGCTCTTGATACAGGGCAATACCTTCACCTTTTTTGGAAAGCTTACTGACAGTTACATCCACGACCTGAGCCATGTTATTCCCTCATTTAGTTTTAAGAAAAAAGCAGCTAGTGCTTAGCTAATTCTAAGTTTTAGATGATATGCTAAAGACATCACGCCTTGCAGCTACAAAATAAGACGTGGTAATTACTTCTTAGGAGAAATTATGCGTAACCTCTTTACAAACAAAGGTCTATTTTCAAGCACCTCTTTAGCCGTAGCGCTTGCCGCTAGCTTAGTAGCTACAGGTTGTACCAACCCAACTAGTACTGCAGGTAAAGTCTCTTATTTTACCGAAGGTGTTATTACAGATGTTGAACACATTACCATTGATCTTGATCATTACGATAGCAAAAATAGCGCCGTAGTAGGCGGTATTGCTGGTGCAGCTGCAGGTCAGATCATTGGCGGTAATACTAAAGGTACTTTAATTGGTGCAGGTATTGGTGCCCTCCTAACAGGAGCTGCCACCAAGCTCATGGATAGAACCGATGACGGTGCCCGCTTAACTATTAATACTAGCCAAGGCTTTATTACTGTAGATCAGCCATTCTCTTGTAATTACAGAAAAGGTGCCAAGGTACGCCTCATCAATCAAGGACATAATACTGTACAAGTACAGGTCTTAACTAACGGTAGCTACCGCACAGTGCAAAAGAATGATCCAAAGGATTGTAAGCTGTAATTTAGCCTCTGTGTAGCGCTCAAACAAAAAAACAGGCTGTACTCTACTTGCAGAGGGCCTGTTTTTTTTGTGCCAAATCTGGGGCACAAAAAGCTTATAGATGCAGGAAAAATAAGATATGCCAGTAGCGGCATTGGTGATGAGATGGTGGCCCATTCCCGGATCGAACGGGAGACCCAGCGATTATGAGTCGCTTGCTCTAACCAACTGAGCTAATGGGCCGCAGGGCGCATTATACAATGAAAGCGCCCTGAGGTAAACTATGGCACCCTATCTTATTGCACACCTTTTTTGCCATCTAAATTGCGCTCTACTACTCGATTTAATGCCATCAGCTCAGCAAAATCCTCCTTTTGCATAGAGCTTTGCTTCAGTTCAGTAATACGAGCTATAAACGGCTCTTTTAACATTTTAAAGATGAAATTGCCAAAATAAATAGTCTTGGTATTTAAGTCAAATTCATCATTATCTGAGGTGTTAGGTAAAATCGCACCATTAGATAAATAATCAAATAAGCCCTCAAACTCAGTATCTCTAAACTCCTCTAATAAAGCGGCACAGGTAGTGGTAGGTTGAGCCTTGATTAAAGCTAAGAGACGCTCTAAACAAGGATACTCAACCGTACGCAAGGCCTTGGCATACTCAAGCATGTAATCAAGCTTAAAGCTCTCATACACATTGGCCACGATATTAGGATTTTGCAGTACAAAAGCTAATACAGGATAGGCAGCACTATTGAGCTCATTGAAATTAAAATTACGCCCCACTACAGTTCTATATAACAAACGCTCATTAGGGTCTAGAGCAAAATTAGAATGAACAGTGCTGCTACGTGCGGCCACTTGCTCTAAGCTCAAAGCCGCACCTGACTCCATATACAAGTTTTGGGCAGCCTCTTGAGCTCTATTCATTAAATTGCCTGTAGGTCCTCGCCCTCCAGCAAAGTACTCGCCGCTAATATCCTCACTTGCTCGCATGCTCTCGCCTGCGCTAACTGGAGTGCCATTAGGGCCTAAATCCATATAGGCAGCTGCTGGGGTAAATTGCTGTTGCGCCAATTGCTCACGCTCAAAGCTCTGCTGAAACTCCTGAGCACTCACACTGCGCTGCGCGTCCGTAGCGCTACCGCCCCACGGCGCCCCTCCTGAGACTATGGCCATGGTCTTATCTGAAGGCAGCATCTGCCCATTAGACATGAAAGGGCTTGGGCTGACATTCATACCAGGTCGGAGCATCATTTGCGGGGCCTGACCTTGTAATTGGCTTGGGTAGTTACCAGGAGTAGGCCCTGGGTAGCGATTGAATGTATGATTGACCTTAATACCTTTGATATTAGAGCCTGTATTGTAGCTCTTAGCCCAGCTTGGCAAATTATCCTTGCTCTTATATCTGGTAGTTACGGTCTGGTAATTATCGCTAATGCGATGCTTGCGCTCAAAGCCCTCGACATCTATAAACTCTGGATTAGCTACCACATGAGAACTCTCTAACATGTTTTGTAAAGAGCTCAAATCAATATCGATATAGCTTGAGAGCACCTGCAAAGTCACCAATTGCAAGGTAGGGCTCTTCATAGCCTTGATAATAGACAGGACGCTATCAATTAAGCGGGCACGGGAATTAGGGTCACTAATGTCATATACCTTAGACTCGTGCAAGATAATACACTCAGAGTAGCTCACTGCCATCTTAAGTTCATAGCCAAAGGCCTCAGGGCCTTGCTCACGCACTAGCGTATCAGGGTCATGGCCAGGTGTAATATTGACAAAGTACACTTCCTTTTTAGGATTATCGAGCACTGGAGTAACGGCTTTAAGGGCTCGCCAGGTGGCCTTTTTACCAGCTTCATCGCCGTCAAAACAGCAAATGACTTTATCAGTAAAACGAAAGAGCTGATTTAAATGGTCTTTGGTAATAGCCGTACCCAAGGTGGCTACCACATAGTTATAGCCAGCTTGACGCAAGGCAATAGCATCCATATAGCCTTCGACAACTACTATCTGTTCGGGACGATTGCGATTGGCCTGCAAAGCCTCATACAAGCCAAAGAGCTCATTGCGCTTTTTGAAAATTGGAGTTTCAGGGGTGTTTAAGTACTTAGGGCCAAAGTCATTGGCAAAAACACGACCACCAAATGCAATAATGCGGCCTTTGATATCAAAGATAGGGAAGATAACACGACCTCTAAAAAAGGCATGGCGCTTATGGGTGCCATTATCTTCTTGGCGATCTACTTGCAGTCCCAAAGTCACCAGATGCTGATATTCATCAGGTGATTTGATTAATTGTTGCTCAGCATAACTCCAATCATCAGGAGCATAGCCCAAACGGGCCTTTTTAATAAGCTCAGGATTAAGGCCACGCTGGGAGATAAAGTAATCCATGGCCTGGGGATTTTTATTAAGCTGATCAGTAAAGAAATAGGCAGCTCTATCCATGATCTCATAGAGCACCTTGGTTCTATCCTCGCGCTTATAACCCTGTCCTGCGCTTTGCTCATACTCAACTTCTAAACCTGCAAAGCGAGAGAGCTCCTCTACAGCTTCAGGGAAGTCGAGATTCTTATACTGCATAATAAAATCAAGCGCATTGCCATGGATATTACAGCCAAAGCAAGTAAAGGTACCACGCTGCGGCGAGACGTTAAAAGAAGGGGTCTTTTCACTGTGAAAAGGACAACAGCACTTCCAATCTCGACCTGATTTCTTGAGCGGTACATACTGTTGAATCAGCCGCACTATATCTACAGCAGGAATTAAAGTATTTTTAATAAAGTCTTTTTTAATGTACGGCATATATGCTTACCCCGCGCTGCTCATGATGATGGCATTGAGCATAGCAAAATATTGGCACCCTCTGGCTTAAAATCACCAAGAACAGAGCAAAAATGACTAAGGAATCCAAAAATTAAAATCAATAGCTCCCTCTTTTGTGCAAAAATAGATTTTGGCACTCAAAGTTTGATCTTGGTGACAATACCTAAAAAACATAGTTTAAGGAGCACGAATGGCTACTTACTGCATAGGCGATATCCATGGCTGTTATAATGAGTTCATGAGATTGCTCGAACTAATTCAATTTGATGACAACCAAGACGATCTCATTTTGACAGGAGATCTCATTGGTCGCGGCCCTTTGCCTGTACAGACCATGCAAGAGATCTTAAAACTGGGTAAAAATGTCCAATCAGTATTGGGCAATCATGACATCAACTTCTTAGCGGTGCACTATGGCATCTCTAAAGCTCGTCCTAAAGATAATTTGGATGTTATCTTAAAGTCCCCACTGCGCGAGGAAATTGTAGAGTTCTTCTTAAAAAACAATCTGCTCCACTTCCACGAGAGCAAGCCTATAGTAGTAGCCCATGCAGGTATTTTCCCCCTGTGGGATATTAAGCGCGCCCGTAAAGAGTCTAAAGAAATTGCCAGAGTCTTTAAAGACCCTATCAAGCGCTTAATCTTATTGCGCAATATGTATAGCGAAGAGCCCCGCAATTTCAATTTATCCAATGCAGGCCTTACGCGCTGGCGCTTTGCCTTAAATGCCTTTACCCGCATGCGTCTGTGCTTTCCTGATTGCTCTTTAGACTACAAAAACAGCGCAGTTAATCCTGACTTGGTAGCCTGTCAAGGACTTACTCCGTGGTTTAAATTAAGCCAACCTATGGACTATAAGAACAAGCGCTATACCTTGGTCTTTGGGCACTGGGCCGCGCTCAATGCCAAGTGCAATGAGCCTAATATTCGAGCCCTAGACACAGGCTGCATCTGGGGAGATCGCCTCACAGCCTGGCGCTTTGAAGACGATCGCTTCTTTAGCGTCAAATCTGTAGGCTATGCCCAAATCTAAAAGCTAAAAAAGCCGTAGAGCCACAATGCGCGCCCTACGGCTTTTTTAATCCCTACGCCCACGGCCTTGCAGGCCTAGTTGATGCGCTCGTAGGTCAGGTAGCTATAGGCAAGGCCTTGGTGAAGATTATCGACCTTTTTGATATTGTCGCTTTCATCAACCAAGATCTCCTCTTCATCAAAGTCAGGTATCTCTTGGGCAAAGCCGCTTGGCTGCTCGGCTGCGCAATGGTAGAAAGCCTTGTACTCATTGAGCTGAGGCTTGTGCTCTTGCAAGATGAAATAGCCAAATTGCTTGAAGTCAGGGAAGTGGGTATCAGCACAAGGGAAAGAGGCTCGAATTTGCGTAATGATGAGCTCATCGACGCACTTTAAGCCTTCTTCAAAAACACCTGCACCGCCAATAATAAAGATCTTATCGTACTCACAGCTCACCACATTCTCAGCACCTAAAGGAGCCTGATTGTGCTCTTGAGAGAGATTTTTGTCCTTGGCTTTAGCTATAGCCTCCTCAAAAGAGGATGCGACCTCAATATCTTGGCGCTCTTTTAAAGTGGCGCTGGAGGTAATAACAATATTACGTCTCTTAGGTAGAGGACGGCCAATGGACTCAAAGGTACGACGGCCCATAATCACACAGCTAAACTCAGTTAAGGCCTTGAAGTGTTTTAAATCATCAGGCAAATACCAAGGCATGGTGCCACGCTCGCCAATAGCTCTATCAAGCCCCATGGCGACAATAATCGCTAATTTGCAATTATCTTGCGGCATGAAATGGTACACGGTAGTGGTAGTGTTATTGCTAGTCACACGCTCTCCTAAGCTTAGATGGCCATCTCTACCTACCTGCTCTCCTATCTACTAGCAACTCTTATTGAAGCGCTCTTAACGCTTTAAAGAGGCCTAGCATAGAGGTCAGGCCTTGAGCGCCAAGGTAGCCTCTGTTTTGAAGCTACCTTGGCGCTTAGGTTCCAAAGGTAGGGCGCACATAAGCTGGATAAACAAAAGACAAGTGCCAAGCACAAAGTGCTTGGCACTGGGAAAGAAAAAACTTAGTAGCTCGGAGCGCTAATTATTTTTGATAGACGATCTCGACGCCTAAATCTTCATCATCGAAGAAATCATCATCAAAATCATCTTCCTCACCATCTAAGGCAGCGCCATTGACTGGATCCTTTAAGTTCTTAGCACCCTCAGTCCAGATGAAGTCATCAGCGGCATTCTTATCCTTATTCTCCAGAGCATCCTTTTCAGCTTGCTTCACGCTATCGACTAACTCTTGAAGAGCATAGGTAAGCTCATTGGTGTATTGCTTTTGTAAAGCAGAAATTATAAAGGTACGCTCTGGCTTGGTCTCTAAGCTATTAGAGATGCGCTCGATTAGCTCTTGAGCCTCTTGCTCGCCACCTTCTAATAAATCGACCTTGTTAACCACTAACCAACGAGGCTTTTCATAAAGGTCATGAGCATACTCTTGGAGCTCTTTTTCAATGACCTTGGCGTTTTCTACAGGATCAGAGCCATCTACAGGTTGAGCATCTACTAAGTGCAAGAGCACACGGCAGCGCTCTAAGTGACGTAAGAAACGATGACCTAAGCCTGCACCTTGAGCAGCGCCTTCAATTAAACCTGGTACGTCAGCAATGACAAAGCTCTCGCCATCGCCAGTTTTAACTACGCCTAAATTTGGTACTAAGGTAGTAAATGGATAATCGGCCACCTTAGGACGAGCAGCAGATACAGAGCGAATAAAAGTAGACTTACCTGCATTTGGCAGACCTAATAAGCCTACATCTGCTACTAATAATAACTCGAGCTCTAAAATACGACGCTCGCCTGGGGTACCATTGGTCTTTTGACGTGGGGCACGGTTGGTAGAGCTCTTAAAGTGAGTATTACCAAAGCCACGACGACCACCCTTGGCCACACGTAAGATCTCACCTTCGGTGCGTAAATCACCTAAGACCTCACCTGTTTCTTTATCACTAATACGGGTTCCTACAGGAACTTTCAGGATAATGTCGCTACCCTTGGCGCCAGTACAATCGGATGACATACCATTTTGACCGCGCTCAGCCTTATAGAACTTGGTGAATTTGTAATCAACTAAGGTGTTTAAATTAGTATCGGCAAGCATAAAGACATTGCCACCATCACCACCATCACCGCCATCGGGGCCGCCCTTAGGGATATATTTTTCACGACGGAAGCTTACTACACCATTGCCGCCGTCACCAGCTTCTACGCGGATGGTTGCCTCATCAACAAACTTCATAAAACCTACCTCGAATATCGCTTTATGACCTTATTTCCAAGGCATCTTCACAAGCTTTGACCTTGGCTGTGGGGACAATGTGAGAACAAGGGACTAGATAAATGCAAAAGGCCTGCGCCACCAAAGATTTTGGTGAGGCAGGCCTTTTATCAGTTTCTACTCAAAATTGCTTTTGAGCTCATCATTGACTAAAGACTAAGCAGCGTCTTCAGCAATGATTTGAACGTACTTGCGACCCTTAGGACCACGAGTTACGAAAGAAACCTTACCAGTCTTCTTAGCAAATAAGGTGTCGTCCTTGCCGATACCTACGTTTGCACCTGGGTGGAAGTGAGTGCCGCGCTGACGAACAATGATGCTGCCTGCATTAACTAACTCACCAGCATAACGCTTTACACCAAGACGTTGGGCCTGGGAATCGCGACCGTTACGAACGGAACCACCGGCTTTCTTGTGTGCCATGGATTCTTACTCCTAACCGGTAATACCGGTAATCTGTAATTCGGTAAACCACTGACGATGGCCAGTAACCTTCTGATGATGCTTACGACGACGGAACTTAACGATCTTAATCTTCTCGCCAGCAACCTCACCTAATACAGTAGCGGTAACCTTTGCACCGTCAATGTATGGAGTACCAACCTTTACGTTGGTGCCGTCGGAAATTAAGAGAACCTTGTCTAATTCAACAGTGCTATTAACTTCGGCGTTTAAAAGATCAACGCGAAGCTTTTCGCCTTCAGATACCTTGTGCTGCTTGCCACCGCAAAAAATAACTGCGTACATGCTCAAACTCCGTTTGAACGCAGGAGTTTGTGCTCCCGCTCAAATCAATTCATCAATCACTAACAAAGGTACATCCTAACGTAAAGCTAATGGATGGCAAATCAAAACGAAACACTCTTTTTATATAAAAGCATTAATTCGCTTCTATGAGGCTTAACGTAGATCTTTCGATGAGCCTTAGTTGAACCTCATTTTTGCTACTAGAGGTTAACTTGTGCTTTGCTGTTAGGCCATCTAGCCTTTCGACCAAGAGCTTGACTCGCTAAGAATCAGGGCCAATGTTAGGTCAAATAATAATGAGCGCATATTCTACACACTCAGAGGATTAAAAGTCAAGATTATGACTTTTAAAACCGCAAAATTATAGCACACCTAAAAGCTAAGCACTAGCCATACTGTTCTAACTTTTTATATTTTTTTTTACTTTAAAATCGCTCTTTTTTACTATATGAGCTTTACCCCCTTCATAGCGAGCCAGTTACAGGCACTCTTAACTTAAGATCTTGACGATAACTTTTGGCAAAATTACTGATTTTCTGTCATTTGCTTGCTAAGCTAAGTGAAGCAATAAGGCTAAAGATAGCCATCCGTGCTAAAATAGCTAGACTTTTGTGCGTCGTACTAGGAAAGCTCATGGCTCTCTTTGCCAATGAGTAGCTAGTGGTTTGTATAATTTTTTTTAGATGGCTGCGCTCATTTACGCGCCGTAAACTCTCAAGGATTGTTGTATGGCAGTTCCTGGCTCTATCGAACAATGCCCAAGCCTTAGCAAGGTCGAGGAATTATTAAACGCAACCTATACTGATCACCACTTAGAGACACATGTCAATGCCATGTGCCAATATGTGATTAGTGCAGGAGGTAAAAGACTGCGTCCTCGTATTACTTTGCTCTCTGCCCAGGCCCTGCCTCATTTTAATAGCGAGCAGCACTTAGAAAAGGTCTGTCATATCGCCGCCTCTATCGAAATGCTCCACTCGGCAACCCTAATTCACGATGATGTTATCGATAAGGCTCCGCTCCGCCGTGGTCAGCCTACACTCAATGATACTGAGGGCAATCACGCTGCGGTATTAGCAGGTGATTATATGTTCACCCGCTGCTTTAATCTCTTGGAAAAAGCCCGTGATTTTGACATTATCATTGCGCTTAACCAAACCTTAAGCCAATTAGTAGTAGGTGAGCTCTATCAGCTTGAGCATGAGGGCGATCCTAATTTATCTTTAGATATTTACTACAAGACCATTTATGCCAAAACAGGTGTGCTCTTTGAGTTAGCCGCCTCTGCCCCAGCAATCTTGATTAAAGAGGACAATGACTTAGTCCCTACTTTGCGTGATTACGGTCGCCTCTTGGGCATTGCCTTTCAAATCAAAGATGACATGCTAGATTACAGTGCTGATGCCAAGGCTTTAGGTAAAGACCCTGGCACTGATTTAGCTGACGGTAGAATTACCCTGCCTGTGCTCATTGCTTTAAAGCATTGCGCCTCAAAGAGCGAGCGCGAGGCGCTCTTAAAAGATATTCAAGAGGCCAATTTAGAAGGCGTCAAGGCCGCCATTGAGCGCACCCATTCTCTAGAGCTGTGCGAACAAGAGGCCATCAAGGCCGCCGACCAGGCCATTGCTTGCCTCGATAAGCTTGATAACAGCCCATACAAGCAGCAGCTCATTGCTATCTGCCACAAGGCCGTCAACCGCGCTCACTAAGTCCCCTGATGGTCCTCAGGCCCATCTTAAGCGCGCCTTGGGCGCTCTTTTGATGGGTGCCTGTCGCATTGAAACTAAGCTTAGCGTATCTACTATCCCCCATCAGCGCCAGCAAACTCTATTTGGGCCTTGGCAACTAAACAAACATTTGCTGCAACAGACCCTTCTTAATCTCCTTAAGCGCTTCCAACTGTCGCTTAACCGCCTCAATCTTCTCATCAAAAGCCCCCAAGAACTCCGCAATCTTGCGCTGCTCTTCTAGGCTGCTAGGATAATTGACAAGAATCTTAGATAAACTAGATGCACTAGTATGAAC
>Lana_p2__coassemble_208_pt1 | contig 44267 bp, 34 predicted proteins | sample Lana_p2__metabat2_low_PE_029 | metagenome-assembled genome bin Lana_p2
GGGCTTTTGAAATTTATCAAAAAAAATGTCACTATAAGTGCAATATTTGGGTTCTTAACTTAAGCAGGCTTTTTTTTGCTCTGCTATCCTCGCTTAAGCTTAGGCTGAGGATAAATTACTAAATGTTTATAGAGACACTATGCCCCAAAACTGCTCTTTTGACGCTGGTAGCAAGGCATTGAGCTGCCAGAGATAAAAAGCGATATAAGTACCTAAATGCAAAGGTTCGATGCGCTGCACATAGCGCTCCATCAGCTCAAGGAGCTGCTTTTTCGTAAGCTCTTGCCGCCTCTTACCAGACAGGTGCAAGACTGCATTTTGCAAGCCCAAGTCATGGATGCTAAACACATCTTCATTGTGAAAAACTAGCATTTCCATCATATTCACCGACCACGGTCCAATGCCTTTAAGCTCAAGCAATAGCTGGGCGCGCTCTAAGCTTGCCATGGCCGCAAGATGGGATTCACTCATGCTTATGCTCTTGGCAGGCCCAAACAACGCAGCTATAGCTTTGAGAGTATTGAGCTTACTGCCTGATAAGGGCAAGAGACGCACCTTGTTGCACCTGAGCTCTTGCTCGTGCCTCTCAATGAGAGATAACAGCAGCTCTGGACTTGCAAATAAAGCATCAGGGAGCTTAAGTAAAAGCGAGTTATAAGCCTTATCTGAGAGCTGCTGAGCAATAATAGTAGCTACCATGCCAGGAAAAACCTGAGCAAAAGCGCAATGCTCTACAGGCCCCAAGGTGGTACATAGGGAGGACAAGCCATTATCTTGGCTCTTACTTAAAAGCTTAAAATTAGCGTCTGTGATTTTCCATGCATAAGTTTCAATCTTAGCCATAGGGAACTCTAATTAGATGGGGTATTAAGGCGGGCACTGGTAGTTGACAATGTAGCTTAGCTAAAAATTAAATTTGCTTTAATTCTGTGAGATCGGCCACGCTTAATGAAAGCTTGATCTTGGCATAAATCAGCGCTTAGTCCTATAATCTCAAAAGAATATCTGTTTGTGGCTGCAGGTAATGTTTTAGGTGAATTAACGCTTAAAGAATATCTATGGATGCTATATCTATATTTACAATTATCATTGGACACAAACTGTGCTAGAATATCGCGGCTTTATGAGATATCAACACCTCAAAAATTGTTAATTTCCCTATGATTTTGGCATCTATATCACTTGCTTTTGCAACTATATATCCTTGTGTAGTTGTTCTTTAGCCAAATCATAACTTAACTACATATAGAACGTCTCATATTTCGTGACATCAAAAAGGCATTTTTAGCTAAGGTTAGCTTTGCCAACAAAAGAGCTGTCTGAATGCATATGCTCTTTACATAAGGTATTTTTAAAATTAGGGAGATCGTCCTTATACCTTCTAGACCTTGTAGTTTCTCATTTGCACTTGAGCCACTTAGGCCTCTAGTTGTATGTAGCAGGACGTAATATTACGTATGATCAAATTTTTGCGCAACAAAAGCACCAAATTTAAAATCCTTGCTGGATTTTTATGTGTCATTATGATCAATGCCGTAGTAGTAGGCATTTCAATTTATAACCTTACCCTCTCACAGCAAGCGGCGGTCACTATTGACGATACCTTATCCGTAGCCTTTAATCGTATTAAAAAAGTAGAAGAGGCCTTTAGCATCACAGATCAAAAGGTAATGCGTGGCTTAAACCTTGTTGATAAGGACTATCAAAAAGAACAGCTCCTGCGCGATATTCCTGGTTTAATCTCTAACCTCAAAAACGCAGTTAATGAGTTGCATGATGACTTTATTCATGACCCTGCCTACGCCTCAGCTAACCAAGAATTACGTACTGCCACCAATGGCTATATCCGCCAGATTGAAGATCAGCTCTTACCAATGCTCGACTCTGAAATGGCTGATTTTGCCTTAAACTTATATACCCGTGATGCCATGCCATTGCGCTTTTTAGCCTTAAAGTGCACCAAGCGCATTAATGACTTACAAACCAAGCAGTGCTTAGAGGTATCTTCAGCTGCTGCTAATGTCTCTAACTTGTACTATATTTATGGTCTGGCTGTCTTAGGCGTTTCTGTAGCTATTGTAATGGCTATGTTTATTGCCTCTTATATTAATCATCAGCTTATCGACTTCATTAAACAATTAGAGCAAATGAGCACTGGAGACTTTACTAATGAAATTAAAGTCTCTAGCAAGGACGAATTTGGTCGAGCCAGTAATTCTTTAAATCAATTACGTAACTCAGTAAGCGAAATAGTCTCATGTACACAATATGAGTGCCATAAGCTCTATGAGCGCTTAGAGTCTGTTAATCACTCTTCTTCTATTATTGCTAGTGCAACTGACAATGTCCAAAGCCAAGCAATGACAGTAGCTACAGCATCCGATCAAATGGTTTCTACTACTGCGGATATTGCTCGTAACTGTGAAACTGCTGCCCATGGCTCTGATTTATGCCGTGAAATTACCTCCAACGGTGTGGCTGTAGTTAAACGCGCCTTTGATAACGTGCAGCTCCAAGTTGCTAATACCAAGGACAACTCTAATAAGATTGAGCAATTAGCCCAAAAGAGTCACGACATTACCTCTATCGTAAGCACTATTGATGAAATTGCCAGCCAGACTAACCTTTTAGCCTTAAATGCTGCTATTGAGGCTGCCCGTTCTGGCGATGCAGGTCGTGGCTTTGCTGTGGTAGCTGACGAGGTTCGCTCTTTGGCTATTCGTACAGCTCAGTCTACCCAAGAAATTTCTCGTATGGTCGACACTATACAAAGCTATGCCAATGATGCTTCCCACTCCATTAATATCTCGGTTGAGCATATGGATCTGGTAGCTAATGATGCCAAGGAATTAGAGGCCCTGCTCCACGATATTACTAGTCGCGTCAATGATGTGAATACGCAAATCACTCAAATTGCTACCTCTGCTGAGGAGCAAACTGCCGCTACTGGTGAAATCTCAGCTAATGCCCAGAATGTAACCAATGCCACTACAGAAATGACTGAGCAATCTAACTTACAAGCATCAGCCATTACTGAAACTATTGAGGATGTAAAGGAACTCCACGATGCCTTAAAGTTCTTTAAGATTAGCCCTCAATATCAAAAGCAATAAGTAGCGCTGAAAAAATCAAGGCAGGCACGAGTGCGCAAATCGTACCTGCCCTCAAGCCCTTACTAAGGGCTTGCTTTTCTACCTTACTTATCTCAAATCCTACCTAGCAGCTCACTACCAAAGCAACTTACTTGCTGCAAATTTTCCCATCCCCTAAGCAGGAGATAGATGCCTGCGCATGTCCTTAGGGTCGCGTGCAAGTTTTGCAAAAAATTATTTTGTGTAGGACTAAATTAGCAGTTTTGGGGGCGTATTTATCTCATTTGTCTAGCAAATTTTGAGCATTATCTTGTTTTTAATCTATGCTTGCTTGTATCAATAAGTGGCAACATGGTACCATCATGATTAAGGTATCTATATACCGCTACCGTTAATACTCTGCCGTTGTGTTTATTAATTGCTGGTTCTTAAACATAGGAAGCTCTTGTACAATGAGAGCTAGCTTGCTTAATTGGGCTTAAAGGCCACCCCCTCTTCTTAAGCATTGATGTTCATCGGCACCGTTAGCTCTGCTTATATAATATTAGGCTGGTATTTTCTTACCTAGGTTTAGCTCTTCTCAAGCTCTTAGCGCAATTTTAGTTGCCTAAGTTGTTTTGACTTTTTCATCAGTAAGGGAATTATTACGTCAAAGTTTAGCCTTAGCTTTAGCGTCTTAAATACAAGATCCGCAGCCTGTGCCTGCCCTCTTTATGTTTAAGAGGCTAGAGGGCGTCAAGATATTAACTTATCTGTGTTAAAGCATATCCTTGTTACCTCTTCTAGGCACAAATATAGCCATCTTGTATATCTAATGCTAGCTTTTACGCCGCACCTCACTTCATGAAAAAAGCCATCTTCAAGTAAGAGTTTAAACTTATTTTTGGCAAATTTTTGTGAGTCAATTAACCATGAGCTTCTTCCTTAATCTAAGTACAAAAGCTAAGCTATTGATTAGCTTTATGGTCGTAATCCTGATTAATTTAGTGATCTCGGTGACCACTATTTCTTCATTACATACCATCCACCAAAATTCCGTCGTTATTGACGATGTGCTAAATAATGCATTTACTCGTATTCATAAAGCTCAAGAAGCAGTAGAAAATATCAAAAGCAAGTTCTCTATGGGCTTGAACGTCAAGGAGCCAACCTATAGCGTTCAGCAATTAAAGAACGATGCAAACGAGCTATTAGGTACTGCCCAGCGCACTGTAAATGCCATTAAGCCTGATTTCTTAGGCACTGAGGAATATCGCAACAGCTGTATTGCTCTCCAGCAAAATACCCGTAATGCCATTGCTATTATCCAAAAAGACGTCTTGCCTTTAATGCAAGCAGGCAAAACTGAAGATGCTTTTAATAACTTCATGAACCATGCTGCAGGTCCTTTAGGTGTAGCTGCCAAAACGGCCTCGTCTATTTTCAAACAGCAAAATAACTACTGTATTGGCCTTACTGAGGACTCAGCTGATAGCAATATTACTTTGATTGCCATTATCTGCACCATTATTGGTGCTATAGTTGCTATCTTCTTAGCTCTTTCCATGTCAAATTACATTTCCCGTTCCTTAATTGACCAAAACAATATCTTAGAGGCCATCAAGAACGGTGACTTTAGCTTACATATTCATGAGGGCTACCAAGACGAATTTGGCAAGAGCCACGATATGATTCGTGACTTGCGCAATACCTTAAGCGACATTATTTATATGACCCAAGAAGAGTCCCGTCGCTTAAAGGGAGAGATGACCACCTTACAGGGCATTGCTCAGAATATGTCTCAGGTCTCCTCCAATATTCAAAACCAAGCCATTACCGTAGCTGCTGCCTCTGATGAGATGGTATCTACTACTACTGATATTGCTCGTAATTGTGAAACTGCCGCTGCTGGTTCTGATTTATGTAAGAGCATTTCCAATGCAGGTTTATCCAAGGTTGAGCAAGCAGTACAAAATATTCGTCAACAAAGCGAGCACACCAAGGACAATGCTCACAAGATCGAAAACTTGGCCCGTCAATCTCGCGATATTGGCTCGATTGTAAGCACCATTGATGATATTGCCGCTCAGACTAACTTACTGGCCTTAAACGCAGCAATTGAAGCTGCCCGTGCTGGTGAGGCAGGTCGTGGCTTTGCTGTGGTAGCCGATGAAGTACGTGCTTTAGCTAGCCGCACCTCTCAATCTACCCAAGAAATTTCCAAGATGGTTAAGAGCATTCAGGCCGATGCTGCCATTGCCACCGACTCTATTAATGCCTCGGTGGAGAATATGGACACTGTGGCTACTGATGCTCAAAACATCGTGCATATCCTCAATGATATTACAGAGCACGTCAACAACGTAAATACTCAGATTACCCAAATTGCTACCGCTGCTGAAGAGCAAACTGCCGCTACTAGTGAAATCTCTGCTCATATGCAAAGCGTAACTACTGTGGCTGCCGATATGAGTAACGATGCGGATAGTCAATTCAAGGCTATGGCTGAGGCTACTGATGATCTCGACAAGCTCTTAAAGGCCCTATCTTACTTCAAGATTCGTGACCCTAAGACCAATCAACAAACTCATTAAAGCTAAAGCGCCTAAAGCGTAGTTCTTACGCTTTAGGCGTTGTCAATTTAAATTCCCCTAGCTGAAAATTTGCTAAAGCGCTTGGTGCTGTAAGGCTTTACTATATACTATAGGTAGTGAGCAAATAGCAGCTAGACACAAACAGATGCACTATTGTAAAGACTAAAAAAGCTCCTTGGTTTTGGGAACCAAGAAGCTTCTTTGAGCAATGGTTTGCTGTGGTGCGCTAGGCAAGCTAGGCGTGGGTGCCACCGACTTTGAGCCAGTTTTCGTAGCAGTTATTATTGTGCCATAGCACATACTTTGGCTCTGGCCAAGAGCTACGATCCTCAGGAAGGAGTAACTCCTTACCATCTAAGACCATGTAGTCCTCACCATAGGCCTCACGTACAGTCTGAGAAACCTTGACGACTAACTTAGAGCCATTATCCTTATAAACAAAGGTAATATAACCACCCTTAAAGAGCTGATAGAGGTCAGAGCGTAAGACTACTCCATTGCTTGAATTTTGGAACTTGTTGTCGTAGAAAGGCTGAATATGAGCAATTGAAAGTACTGGACGGGCCTTCACGCCAGAAATTGCGCAGCGGAAATTATAGGCATTTAAAACACGAGCCTGGAACTCTGCTACATAGGTCTTGGAGTTACGGTGGGAGGCCGTGTAGTACATACCATGCCAATCTGCGCCTTCTTCGCTAATGTAATTATCGCGACGAGCTAACACTTGCTTATGTAAGTAACGACCAGCAGGCTCATCTAAAGGCAAGGTAAAGACCTGACGGTTAACCACACTCTCATTGAGCTCCTCTGGGATAAAGACTTGGTCATTCTTATCGAAGATAAAGGTATGAGATAACAAAGCCATAGAAAGCTCGCTATGCTCATTGCCACCACGCGAGGCTACCTCAGAGACAAAATCCTCATAGGTATAAGCACCATTGTGCACGCCATATAATTGCCAAGCTTTTTGTAAGCTGCTAAAACGCCAGCCTAAGAAGTAAGCGCCACCGACAATATAATAATGATTTGGCTCAGTCTCTTTAAATAAGAGAATTAAAGTGCCAGGAGTTAAAGCAGAACACTCACGATCAAACTGTTCGTCTCCTAAAGCCCATAAGCTGGCATTATTAGAGCCACCTAACATGTACTCGGTAGATAGAATATCGCAAGTTTTTTCTGATGCTCTCCACATCATAAGCGACATAGGTTTTACCATCACTTCACTCCTCAAGCAAAATGCTAACTGTTTCCAAGGTACGCCTTATTATAGCAAGACAAGTATATGCTACTCTTGTTTGCTTCCACAAAATTTGAGCTATGGCCTAAAAACACAAAACCCCTGCCAAGATAAACTTGCTACAGGGGTTTGCACTACCGCCAACACGAGCTTGAGCCATAGCGTCAGCTCAAGCCTGTGAGAAGGTGATTAGTAATTGATTACAGCGCGGCGGTTTTTCTTCCAATTAGCTTCAGCGTGACCTGGATCTAAAGGCTTTTCCTCGCCATAAGATACGATAGATAACTGGTTAACATCTACACCTAAATTTTGCATGTGACGAGCCACAGCACGAGCACGACGCTCACCTAAAGCGATATTGTACTCAGGGGTACCACGCTCATCGGTATGACCCTCAATAATAATACGAGAGTCTGGATTGTTGCGTAAATACTGAGCATGAGCCTGCATTACAGAAATGTACTCATCTTGAATCTTGTCAGAGTCGTACTTGAAGTAAACAGTATTGTTCTCACGTAATGCCTGTGGACCGCTAAAGCTATTATCATACAAGGCATCAGGGCTAGCATTAGGATCGCCAATAATTAAAGCACCATCTTGACCGATTTGGGTAACAGCATCGCCCCCTACACCGCCATAGCCTAAGGTGTCTTCAACTAAAACGTCGCCTTCTAAGCCCGAGTCATAGCTAGGGCCTAAAGAGCCGTCGATGAACTCACCATCTTCAGTTGCAGTATTAGAGGAGGAGCATGCGCTCAGGCCAAACATCATCACGCCTGCTACAAGTGCCAGAAAAGTTTTTGTTCTCATAAAAATCTTCCTTAATTGCCTGATCTGCTGTGAATTAAACGCAGAGAGTTTGCAATGCCTATTTCTCAGGCAATGGGCCCCAAGCTGGAGCGCTAATTTCGCCACGGTTACTAGATGGTAAGTTTGCTTTGAAACGGCCATCAGTAGAAACTAAAGCTAAGCCTTTACGGCCTTGGTAGACTGTACTATATATTACCATACTGCCATTAGGGGCCACAGAAGGAGACTCATCTAAAGATGAGGTAGTTAACATATAAATTGAACCATCTGCGTCCATACGAGCTACGCGATAACCATTTTGACGGGTAATCACAATCAAAGCATCGCTATTTGGAATAGGACGGGAAGACAAGTTCATGGCACCCTGGAGAGTAATACGTTCTGTGGCCTTGGTATCAATATTAACGGCAAAGATCTGAGCACGGCCAGCACGCTCAGAGGTAAAGTAAATATTACGGCTATCGGCAGACCAAGAAGGCTCGGTATCAATAGAGCGATTATTGGTGACACGATTGTATTTGTTGGTAACTAAATCATAATAATAGATTTCAGGCTGACCATCTTTAGATAAAGTAAATGCAATCTTATTGCCATCTGGAGACCAAGCAGGTGAAGAGTTTAAGCCAGGGAAAGAGGCTAGCTTAGTACGCTTCTTGGTGAAGATATCTTGAATATAAATAGCTGGAGCGCGTAACTCGAAAGATACATACACCAAACGACGGCCATCTGGAGACCAGTTAGGAGTCATAATTGGCTCAGTGGAGCGTAAGATTGGTACTTCATTGTAGCCATCATAATCAGCAGTCATCAACTGATATGGTAATTTATCCCCATGACGGTACACAATATAAGCAATACGGGTTCTAAATGCACCCTTTTGACCAGTTAAAAGCTCATAAGTGCGATCAGAGATCAAGTGAGCTACATGGCGTAATTGAGTAGCAGTAGCACTCACACCACGGCGTTCAGTCAAAGGCTTGGCCATATTGACGCCTTGGACACCAAAGAGCTGGTAGATAACTTGGAACTTCTTACCATTTTCTACAGGAGCAATTGAGCCTTGGACTACGGCCTCGGCACCTTGAGCTGCAAGGACTTCAAAGTTGACACGACCATCAACAATAGCACCTGCTGGCAATTGGTTTACAGTTATAGGAGTAAACTTGCCAGAGCGCATCAAATCAGCACTCACAATGGCAGACACATCAGTAGGTACATCACCCGTGGTATGGAAAGGCAATACTACCACTCGACGACCTTCATTAATGCCGCCTGTAATCTCAATTTGGAGAGCTGCTTGTGCAGTAGCTCCGAGCAAGCTCAGAGATAGCAAAACAGCGCCAAGTACACGAATAAAGCGCATGGTTCCCCCGTACTAACTATCAAACTAACTATAGTTTAGCAAAGCTCTAAGAGCATAGGATGAAAATTATTGCCAAACCATAGAGATCCAAAATTCTGCATTATCACTAGATCTTTGGGATCATAGTAATAACAATAGTATTGCAATCCTTACAGCCTTGCGGCGGACGTGGCAACATACCAATTAAATTTAAAGTCGCAATGGCACTGGCACACACAGCATTATCGCCTTGGCACTTTTCATTGTAGATCATGCCTTCATTATCCACAGACACAGTCACGACAACGCGCTTGCCATTCATGGACGGATCAATACGCCAGTTTTGCTCAATTAATTGCTGCACCTTATTGCCATAAGTAAGACTATCTGACGAACCTGTACCTGAGCCTAAGCCCTCACCGCCGTCTACGCCATGAGCTTGACCTAATAAATCACTTTCAAGGTCATCGGCTTGCTCTTTTAGTTGCTCAAGCTTTTGCGCTTCCATGCGAGCGGCCTGTTCAGCGGCCATTTGTTTGGCAATAGCTTCTAATTCAGCTTTCTTCTTAGCTTCCTCTTCGGCCTTCTTCTTAGCCTCTTCAGCAGCTTTCTTCTTAGCTTCCTCTTCAGCCTTCTTCTTAGCCTCAGCCTCAGCTTTCTTCTTAGCTTCCTCTTCGGCTTTCTTCTTAGCTTCCTCTTCGGCCTTCTTCTTTTCCTCTTGAGCTTTCTTTAAAGCCAAAGCCTTTTGGCGCTCTGCCTCAGCTTTCTTTTGGGCGGCTAATTGCTTTTCTAACTCGGCCTTTTTCTTAGCCTCTGCAGCGGCCTTAGCCTTGGCAGCAGCTTCGGCAGCTTGTTTAGCTGTGTCTTGGACTTGGACCTTTTTAGGAGGCTGTCCCTCAGGCGAGCCCTTAGCAGGCGGCACATTGACTATAGTGGCGTGCATGATCTGGCCTAACTTTTCTTCAGGCTTCTTAGGCTTTTCAAGCGAGACATTGACTACCAGGGTAGCTAATAAAGCACCATGGAAAAGCAAAGCTAAAACAAAAGCACTACCTAATCCAATTTTCACAACACAACTCGCACTAAATTCTTAGTTAGTTATCGCAATAGGATCGGTTACTAAACCTACACTATCGACACCTGCTCTTTTCAAGGCATTCATGAGCTGAATCACGCTATCATAAGCCACTTGCGCATCACCTTGCACCACTACAGGACGGCTAGGATCTTTGCGCAGCTCTTGAGCTACCACCTGGCCTACAGTATTTAAATCAGGAATTTTGACGCTTTGGCTATCAATACTTACAAAGTATTGTCCTGCCTTATCGACAGTAGCAATAATGGGGGTACGCTGATCTTCATTCATGGCCTCGGCCTCAGCTTGCGGCAAATCTACAGTCACACCTTGCATCACTACAGGAGCAGTAGCAATAAAGATCACAAGCAGCACCAACATAACATCAATATAAGGCACCACATTAATTTCAGCTACGGTGCGCGACTTGCGTCTCCTACCTCTTTTAGCCATACAATTACTCCTTGCTTAATTTTCTGGGCCACGACGCTTGGCATGGGCGCCAGGAGTAATATACTGAGGCTCTTGATGCTGGGTCTTCATTGGTGCTGGGGCCTTGTTTTCAAATTCATAATTGGAACGATAATTACCTGCATTAGCCTGACGAGGGACACTACTTGGAGCTCCCTTGGCCATCACACCTGAACCACCAGGTAAGTGGGCATTATTTAAAGCTTGGTTATTGGTACGTGGTGGCACAATACCGCGATAGTTGGCGGCCATACTTGGGTCATTAAAAGCAGCGCTATTAATGTTTTGCCCTGAGACGGCATTAACACCCCCTAAGGCTTGACGCGAGGCCGAGGTCTTAGGTGCACTAGTATTGCCAAAGTCACGGCTCATACGATTGACATTCATGCTCATAGGAGCTGCATTGAGCGCAGCTGGGGTAGCGCCATTGACTATAGTGGCATTGACATGGGCTTTATGGGCACTTGGAGCATGCATGCTCTTGGCAAAATCTTTAGCCTGAGTGCTAGCACTGTCACTATTAGGACGTGCTGAGACTGCAGGAGTTACCATCTCGCTTTCTACAGGAGTATCGCTTTGGCTAGGAGCACTTGAAGCTGGAGAGCTATAGGACTCATAAGCATTAGTGTCCATATCAGAAGCGCTCTGGCTATTAGAAGATGCAGCAGGATTGAGGGCATTTAAATTATTCATGGCAGATAAATCATTGCCATTAGGCGAAGAGCCCATATTGGCGGCTACAGACTCCTGGCTTACATAAGGAGCATTTGGCTGGGCACTTGGGCGATTGAGCTGGGAGCGAATAGTTACTAAACGACGGTTTAAGATGGTGGAGAACTCATCCATAAAGTTGTAGTAACGATTCTCTAAGGCCTCAACCTTGGTAACAAATCGGTTGTAGAACATAACCGCAGGAATAGCGGCAAATAAACCCATGGCAGTAGCAATCAAAGCCTCAGCAATTGGCGGAGCCACCATAGCTAAGGTGGCATTTTTAACAGCTGCTAAAGCCACGAAGGCATGCATAATACCCCATACGGTACCAAACAAACCGATATAAGGGCTAATCGATCCAATGGTAGCTAAGGTTGGCAAATGGGTCTCTAAGAGCTCGACTTCACGGGAACAGGCTACCTTCATTTGACGATAGGTACCATCCATGACCACATCTTGATCAGCAGGACCTGAGTTTACTAAGCGCACAAACTCTTTAAAGCCTGCTGAATAAATAACTTCCAGGCCTACTAACTCATCAGGGCGCTTCATACAATCTTGATAGAGATTGTTTAAATCAATACCTGACCAAAAACGATCTTCAAAGGCATCAGCCTTGGCACGACCAATGCGATATTGATTATTACGTGAGATAATAATAGTCCATGAGGCTATGGATAAGGCCAACAAAAATAGCATTACACATTGCACTAAAAAGCTGGCATTGAGCACCAACTCAGTAAAGGACAGCGCTCCTTGAGGTTGCATAAATAATTGTTTCTCCACTCAACTTAACTAAAGCTCCTAGAGCTGACAACACTACTTAAGTAATAAGCTGCCCTATTTTAGCAAGCTTAGCTCTAAGATCATGCAGTTCTAGAAAAAAGCTTAGATTTTCTTAATTCAAAGAGCTACTAAACCTAGTGTTTCGCACTATGTTAGCGCATCGCTCTTAGCAACAACTTAGGATAGTTCCTATGAAAGCACCTCTTCTCTTGATTTTTGCAGGCACTAATGGCGCAGGCAAATCGAGCCTTTATGAACGCCTCATCTCACTTTATGCCCCAGAGCAACAAGAGAGCATAGTCAATCCCGATCGATTTGCACTACAGCTAGCTAAAGCGCAAGGCTATAACTCAGTCAATGAACTCCCTAAGACGCTCAAAGAGCAAATTGATATTCAAGCAGGGCGCTTGGCCCTTGCCAAGCGCCACGAGCTCATAGCCAAAAGAACAGATCTTATAGTCGAGACTACAGCCTCTTCTACATCCCTCTTGCGCCTGATGAACAAAGCTCACAGCTGTGGCTATACTGTTAGCCTCATCTTAGTGACTTTAGGCCTGTGTGACTTACACTTAAAGCGCATTAGCACTCGTGTAGCTGCTCAGGGCCATCATATCCCTACAGATACAGTACAACGCCGCTATGAGCGCGCCTGGGAACTATTTCCTAAGCTCATTACTCAGGCTGACCAAGCCATTTTGTTTGATAATAGCGCTACCTTAAGTCGCATCTTAGTCAAAGACGAACACGGCCTTACCGTCAATCACGCCGCCCTCTCTAAGCTCAACCACCACTCGCAAGCTCGCCTCAACAAGCTCCTTGCCCAAGCCTCGCAAGGCAGGCAGGAGGACAGGAGGGGATAAACAATCAGCCTCACTCCAAGGCTAAGGCTAACAGCCCCAAACACCTTGGGCACCTAGGCACAAAGGCCAAGGAGAGTCCGTACGGCGCTACTCAGGCGCTAGCCTTTAGGGCGCAGTGCGCTCCTCAATTTGCTCTTGCTGCAAGCTATATACGGTACGGCCGTGCGCTAAGTGCTCTTGAACTTGAGCGGCTACTTGGGAGGTCATTAAGTCAGGATGCTCGCTTAGCAGGCGGGCTATCCATACAGGAGCAGACTCCCCAGGGCGCTGCTTTTGCTCGTGGGATAAATTTTCAAAAGAAGGAAGCTTATCCATAAGATACCTGCTATTGAAGAAAACAACAAAGCCCTTGTCTTAGGTGACAAAGGCTCCATGATGTGGGCTGTAGGCGGGGGCTACTTCCCTAACAAGGCACCATTAGCACAGGGTTTTAAAGTCCTCACTGGCTAGGGTGCGCTGTAAGGACTTAACAAAGTCCTCAGGGATGGCCTCTGGGCGATCGGTGGCGAAATTGACATAGGCAATGGTCGAGCGCATGGCAAATAATACCTTGCCTGTCTTTTTATCGCTAATTTCTTGGTACATTTCAAGACAAGCACGGCGCAGCATCACTGGCACACAAGTTACAGTTAGCTCATCTTCTAATTTAGCACCAGCCAAGAAACGCGCATTGAGTTTAGAGACTACAAAGCCCTTTTTATCTGCTTCTAAATGCTCAGATTGGCAATAGCCTAAGACCTCACGCACAAAGTCGGTACGGGTACGCTCACAAAACTTCAAATAATTAGCATGATAGACGCGACCGCCAACATCAGTATCTTCATAATAGACACGAAATTGGCTAGTAAAGATAGGAGCAGCACTAGTTTCCATCACAAACCCTTCCTTATTTTCTAGTGAGGCATAGGCTCATCAAATTTTTGATAAGCTTTATAAGTTGCAACACGACCACGGCTCGAGCGCTGAACAAAGCCCTGTTGAATTAAATACGGTTCTACTACGTTCTCCAAGGTCTCTCTCTCATAGCCCAAAGAGGCAGCCATGCTTTCAATACCTACAGGACCACCATTAAAATCATAGATCATGCAGCGCAAATAGGCACGGTCAAAGTCATCAAAGCCATCGACATCAATCTTTAAAATATCTAAAGCCTTATGGGCAATCTCTTGGGTAATGGTGCCATCTCCCTTAACCTCAGCATAATCTCGCACACGCTTTAAGAGACGATTGGCAATACGTGGAGTACCACGGCTACGACGGGCTAGCTCTAAAGCACCTTGCTCATCAATGCTAATCTTTAGCTTCTTAGCCGACGCTTTAATAATGATGCTAAGCTCATCTGGGGAGTAATATTGCAATTGCAAGATAATACCAAAGCGGGCACGCAATGGAGAGGTTAGGGTACCTGCTCTGGTAGTAGCTCCAATTAAGGTAAAAGGCTGCAAGCCAATTTGAATCGAGCGTGCTGATGGCCCCTCGCCTGTGAGGATATCAACCTTGTAATCCTCCATGGCAGGGTACATAAACTCTTCAATGACTGGGCTTAAACGATGTATCTCATCAATAAAGAGCACATCTCGACGGGCAAGATTAGTTAACAGCGCGGCCGCATCACCTTTCTTTTCTAAAGCAGGACCTGAGGTCGTAGATAAATGCACCCCCAGCTCATTGGCAATAATATTCGATAAGGTAGTCTTACCTAAGCCTGGAGGGCCAAAGATCAGCACGTGATCTAAGGCATCTCCGCGCTTTTTGGCAGCGGCAAGGGCAATTTCTAACTGGCTTTTGGCATCTTCTTGACCAATATAGTCCTTAAGCGACTTAGGACGCAAAGCACGATCTTCGCTAGAGTCAGTAAGCTCGGCTGCAATTTCCTGAATCGTCTTTTGCGGATTGAGCTCATCCGTTCTAATATCTACTTGTAGCGCATCAGCTACAATGCCTTTTGCTCCTGCCACTGTTATCCCCTCAATACTTACATTCTCAATTATGATCTTACTTTACGCCCCTATAGGGCGTAAAGGATGCTTGCTTTAGTTCTTAATTTTTGGAGAGCTTAGCTAAAGCAGCCACAATAATTTGCTCAGTATTCATGCCCTTTTCAAAGACCATCTTCACTGTGCTAATAGCCATAGCTTCCTTATAACCCAAAGATACCAAGGCCAAGACAGCATCATCAAAGGCAAAAGCATTATCATCTACTGTCTCTACAGGGACATCCAGACCTAATTCACCATTTACCATGCCATTATTTTGCACAATAATGCGTTCGCCCATACGTAGCTTATTAAGGCGATCTTTCATCTCTACAATAATACGCTCAGCTGTCTTTTTACCTACGCCAGGAGCAGCGACCAAAGCATTAATACGCTGGGAGTTAATAACTTCAATAAAGGTCGGTAAATTCATGGTCGAAAGCAAGGCAATGGCTACACGAGGACCGACACCATTGATTTTAATCAGCTCACGGAATAATAAACGTGACTCTTGGGAGTCAAAGCCATATAAGAGCTCGGCATCTTCACGCACTACATGGTGAATATATAAAAAGCACTCTTCATTGAGCTTTAATGAGCTCAAGAGATTACCAGGCACCTCAACTTCATAGCCGACACCGCTGGCAACCTCAATTAAAGCATTTAAGCCCTCGATGCCAATTAACTTACCGCGCAAGGATCCAATCATAACAACCTCAAACTAAACGGAAAATAAAACTGTCTGCTAAGCACTTGGCGGAGTATAAGAGCGCCAGGACTTACGAGAGTGAGAAGATACTTTAGCACCACGCGAACTAGTTGCAATGGTGTGATTTGGCCCTAAGAGGCGAGTTACCTTAGAGGTAAAGCCATGACAAATGGCACAAGCAAGAGCATCTGCTGCGTCAGCTTGCGGTGTGCCATTGAGCTTGAGCAAGGTTTTTACCATGTACTGTACCTGACTCTTTTCAGCCGCTCCATAGCCTACTACCGCCTGCTTAATTTGCATAGGGGTGTATTCATATACCTCAAGCCCTGCCTTGGCACCTGCAACCAAGGCCACAGCACGGGCCTCTGAGAGCTTAATGGTAGCTTGAGCATTTTGCGATAAAAAGGTCTCTTCAATGGCCATTTCGGTAGGCGCAAATTGCTCAATAATATTAGTCACAGCATCTAAAATCACTAATAAACGCTTATGCAAGGCTTCGCTGCCAGTCATAATGCAGCCTGAGCCTAAGTAAATAAGCTCATTATTGACCACTTGGACTACGCCATAGCCAGTCTTGCGCGAGCCTGGGTCAATTCCCAAAACAATTTGTGACATGCAATGCTACCAGTTAATATTCTTAAACTAATACCAATAAAAATATATATTATTAACAGCAAAACAAATAATATCAAGCACTATATCTAAGCAGCAAGCATAAGCCCAGCTCCATCAATACAAAGTGTCTAACACCCCTCACTTTTAAATTACCAAGCAGCCCCCTGCTATACCAACAAGAGAACACAAGTTGTCTGTAAGGCCGCTAAATACTTAAAAAATGCGAAAAAGATCCTACTTTTAGCCCCTACTTGTGCCTAAATAAATCATCTATAGATGCCGTTAAAGAGTATGACCAGCAGTTAGCTGCTAACTAAAATTCTTGTACCTTTATTTCATAAGTCAACAATTTTATGGAGCTAGGAGTAGCAACCCTCATCTAGTTCCCTTATTTGCGGTTCTTGTGCTGTTAGGAGGTCTTATGAAAGATAAGCTCTCAAACAAGCGGGCTAGCAAATTCTTGTTGCTAAGCTCTGTAGTACTGGGAAGCTTGATACTAAGTGGCTGTGACACCATGCCCCCCCCAGTTAATGACTATAACTGCTACGCTCATATCATGCCAATTGATCGCGACTATCATAGCTATGCTTCTAAATGCGTGAGCGAACACAAAGGCAAGAGCAATGAGCACTACAATGAACTGGCCATAGCACGCCTCAAGGCCTGCTATTACGAAAAAGACACAGACAAATGCCAAGCTCTAACCTCTAAGCTCGAAGCTCTCATTGCCACTTGGAAAGAGGAACCAGGCGCCCTCATCCAATATGGCTACCAGGCCCCTGACTTGCAAAAACCTCAACCCTCGCGAGCACCCCAAGACTAACGCGCCCGCCCCTTCCTCCCTCTAACTTTACAGATAGCAAGGCTCGTGAAGGCCTTGCCATCTAAAGCCCCTGTCAGAGCAAAGCAAAGCTTAACCAATCCCGCCCTCACTTCATTGCCCCTATAGCTAAACCTGATTGCACAAGGCCCTATAAGTTAGGTGCACATATCGCTACAATAAATGCTGCCTTGTAAATGATCTCATTAGCCATCGAGGAAGATTTTCTTACCATGAGCTTCAGTGTGTTACTGTCTTTTGCGGCCGCATCCTTACTCTTAGCCATAGCCCCAGGCCCTGATAATATCTTTGTGCTCACGCAAAGTGCCTTGTATGGCGCTAAAAAGGGTATGGCTGTGATTGCAGGTTTGTGCTTGGGCATTATGTGCCAAACCCTCTGTCTTATTGTCGGGGTGAGTGCCTTAATTGCCGCTTATCCAGCTCTCATGATTGCCATTAAGCTCATAGGTGTGGCCTATTTGAGCTACTTAAGCTATCAAGCCCTCAAGGCCGCTTGGCAGCTAAAGACCGTAAGCACAAGCCACAGTACCAAGCCTCAGCTAGCAAAAAAGTCAGCACCTCAAATGAGAATGGGCCAGCTGATACGGCGCGGTTTTATCATGAATATCACTAACCCTAAAGTACAATTATTCTTTTTGTCATTCTTTCCGCAGTTTTTGCCGTCTAATGCACACGGTCTTACTCTTGCCTGGTATATGCTAGTTTTAGGGGCCATCTTTGCATTAGATACCATCTTGGTCTTTGGGGCTATCGCTCTAGGTGCAGGCACTTTAAGTCAAGCCTTCCATAGCCCAGCCTTTAACAGCAAACTCAACTTAGGCGCAGCCTTGGTCTTTATCGGCCTATCACTCTATACCCTCTTAAGCCTCTAAAGGCTATGCAAAGATAGGCTAGGCTGGGTTGCCCGCTTAAAGTCAGATAGCGGCGCTTAGGTAAAACGGCCTGAGGCAAGGGCTGGTGCTAACGGCAGCTTTGGCAAAGATGGGCCTTAAAGGACAAGCTTGGCCATAATAGGCAGAAACGGCTTCAAGGTAAGGTAAAATCTTGCTCGCGCTGTAAAGGGCGTGGAGCGCTGCTAGATAGGGTATTGCTCTTATAGTCTGACAAGAAATGGTGTCAAGATATAGGGGCGCTAGCTGCTAAAAATAAGCAAAGAGTAAATTTTTTTGCTCCTGCAAAGTGGCTTGTTTACGGGATCGAGTGACTTTATTTGGCCTTTAAATCGTACTCTTAGAACATTGGATTTTTGATGCCCCTTTGGTGTACAATCCACCTCCACATTCATCATAGGCTAAAAATTATTGCTACCATGATGAACGCTAGTGGTGCGCCTGTTCTCTAGTCACACAGAGCTTAGCTGACCTAGAAGCGTTGAGCCGTTTTTCTCCTCTCTTGCTTTTCTGGCACATATATCGCTTATGCCTGCTAGCTGCAAATTGCAGCTGCTGACTATGGTCACGCACTTAGCATTAGGGTCAAGAGTGATTCCTTACTCTTGCTTACTTTCTTTTTAGCCACCTACAGCTTATAAGGATTTTATCCTTCTTTAGGTGCCCCAATGGGAGATATGCCTTGCAAATTATAAAACGCTCAGGTCAAACCGAAACTTTTGATAGCAACAAGATTGCTGTAGTTATTGCCAAAGCATTTGCCAACGTAGGCCAGAAGCTCGATGACGATCAGAAGGACAGTTTGGTCTCCGTTATTACTCAGAGGGTAACTGATGCTGTAGAAAAGACAGTAGAGAACATCCAAGACATCGTAGAAGAGACCTTGATGGAACAAGGCTTTTACGCAGTAGCTAAGAGCTTTATTCTCTATCGTCAAAAGCGCTTTGAGTTACGTACTGCCCGTGTAGCCTTAGTAACTGCCACTGGTGACGTATCTTTAGAGCCTACCTTAGCCTCTATTCAAAACGACTATTTAGAACCAGAGTATTCTTTAACTGTCTTATCTTCTAAGTTTATTGCCATTAGCGCAGGCCACAATGCCTCTATCAATGAGCAGTTAAACTCCTTGATTAAGGCAGCTTGCGAGCTTACTACTCAAACTGCACCTAAGTTTGAGATGATTGCAGGTCGTCTCTTAGCCCACAAGTTCCACTTGAACTTAGCTCAAGAGCTCACCAAGCTCAACTTAAAGTCTTTTTATGACAAACTCTCTTACCTCTCTGATCATGGCTTATATGGTTCTTATATCTTAAAGGCCTATAGCCAAGAGGAAATTGAGCGCGCCTATACCTTTATTGATAATACCCGCGATAACCTCTTTACCTACTCAGGATTAGATCTGCTCATCAAGCGCTATGTTATTTGCAATCACAAGCACGTCCCTCTTGAGACCCCTCAAGAAATGTTCTTGGGCATTGCCTTGCACTTGGCCATGAATGAGACCAATAACCGCATGGATTGGGTACAGCGCTTTTACAACATGCTCTCCAAGATGGAAGTCACTATGGCTACCCCTACCTTGGCTAATGCACGTAAGCCTTACCATCAATTATCTTCTTGCTTTATTGATACTGTACCTGATAGCCTCAATGGCATTTATCGCTCCATCAATAACTTCGCTCAAGTAAGTAAGTTTGGTGGCGGTATGGGCATGTACTTAGGCAAAGTACGTGCTATGGGCTCTGCCATTCGTAACTTTGAAGGTGCCGCAGGTGGCGTAATTCGCTGGATTCGTCTTATCAATGATACTGCTGTAGCTGTAGACCAATTAGGTGTACGCCAAGGTGCTGTAGCCGTGTATCTCGATATCTGGCACCGTGATTTACCTGAGTTCTTACAGTTGCGTACCAATAACGGCGATGACCGTATGAAGGCTCACGATGTTTTCCCAGCTGTTTGCGTGCCAAATTACTTCTGGCGCCAAGTGAAGGAGAATATCGAGGGCGATTGGTACTTAATGTGCCCATACGAGATCAAGAAGGTTAAGGGCTTTAGCCTAGAAGATTGCTTTGGCGATGAGTGGGAGCAAAAGTACTTAGACTGCGTCCACGATTCTCGTATTGCCAAGCGCCAAATTGCCATCAAGGATATCGTACGCTTAATTATCAAGTCTGCTGTGGAAACTGGTACTCCATTTATCTTCAACCGTGACTTGGTAAATGAGGCCAATCCTAACTCTCACGTAGGTCGCATTTACTCCTCTAATCTGTGCACCGAAATTGCCCAGAACATGAGCCCAATTGCTACTGACGAGACTCAGATTGTCCACACTGAAGATGGTCAAATTAAAGTTATGAGCTCCACCATTCCTGGTGACTTTGTAGTTTGTAACTTAGCCTCCTTATCTTTAGGCCGTATCCCTGTGCAAGATGGTGCTTACTTAGATAGTTTAGTAGCCACTGCCGTACGTGCCTTAGATAACGTCATTGACCTTAACTTCTACCCAACTCCTTATGCTGAGATTACTAATAAGAAGTACCGTTCTATTGGTCTTGGCATGAGCGGCTATCACCATATGCTGGCTAAAAACGGCATTAAGTGGGAATCTGAGGAGCATTTGGCCTTTGTCGATAAGGTCTTTGAGCGCATCAATATGGCAGCCATTCGCGCCAGCTCCGATATTGCTAATGAAAAGGGTTCTTACTCCTTATTTGAAGGCTCTGAGTGGCAAACTGGCCAGTACTTCATTAAGCGTAAGTACACCTCTCCAAAGTGGGAGGAACTCCGTCAGATCGTAGCTCACCAAGGTATGCGTAATGCCTATTTATTAGCCATTGCCCCTACCTCCTCTACTTCCATCATTGCAGGTACTACCGCTGGTATTGACCCTGTTATGAATAAGTACTTCTTAGAGGAAAAGAAAGGCAGCATGCTCCCACGTGTGGCTCCAGACCTTAATAACACCACTTGGTGGCTCTATAAGAATGCCCACAATATTGACCAGACTTGGTCAGTACGTGCTTGCGGCGTACGTCAGCGCCACATTGACCAAGCTCAGTCCATGAACTTATATATTACCAATGAGTTCACCATGCGCCAGGTCTTAAATCTCTATTTACAGGCCTATGAGTGCGGCGTTAAGACCATTTACTATGTCCGCTCCAAGTCCTTAGAGGTCGAAGAGTGCACTTCTTGCTCTGCCTAATCTCTAGGCCTTAGGCAAGAACCAAGCTCACAGCGCTAAGTAAGCAAGCCCCTTCTTTAAGGGGCTTGTTTGCTTTTAAATGAAAAGCATCTTTATTGCGCATTTTAATCGCTCTTTGTGGCAAGGATTTGCCTTATTTATGGGAAAAATGCAGAGGTAGATAGTTCTTTTGTAAGTAAGCAGGGACACGAAATTTAAGCATAATTGAGCCCATTTTGCTAAAATAGCACCCGCCCTTAGCTTGGCTAAGCAGGATCAGTTTTTTTATAAACAATTATTGGTGAGCAGGAGGTCAGCTCTATTTGAGAGCGCAACCGAAGCAACCAGCATTTCTCAGGAAAGCATTACTGTGATGGAACAACTTACTAAGAAGAAGCTTTTTAATCCTCAAGGTGACACTGATGTCACTAACTGGAGATTAATTGGCGGTAACACTACCAATCTCAATGATTTTAATAATATGAAATATCGTTGGGCTTCTGATTGGTATCGTCAGGCCATGAACAATTTCTGGATTCCTGAGGAAATTAACTTAGCTCAAGACGTTAAAGACTATCCAAACCTCTCTGAGGCTGAGCGTGAAGCCTACGACAAGATTTTAAGCTTCTTAGTCTTCTTGGATTCTATCCAAACTGCTAATTTGCCACGTATTGCTGAGTTCATCACTGTCTCTGAGGTGAACTTATGTTTATCTATTCAAACCTTCCAAGAATGTATCCACTCTCAGAGCTATAGCTATATGTTAGATAGCATCTGCTCTCCAGATCAGCGCAATCGCATCTTATATCAATGGAAGAATGACGAGCACTTATTAGCTCGTAATACCTTTATTGGTGATTTATACAACCAATTCCAAGAGAACCAATCTGCCCATAACTTAGTTAAGGTCTTAATGGCTAACTATATCTTAGAGGGCATTTACTTCTACTCTGGCTTCTCCTTCTTCTATAACTTAAGCCGTAATGGCAAGATGCCTGGCTCTGCTCAAGAGATTCGCTATATTAACCGCGATGAGAACACCCACTTATGGCTCTTTAGAAATATCATTCGTGAGTTACAAAAAGAAAACCCAGAGCTCTTTGATGAGGCAACTATCGACGAGCTGCGCGAAATGATTAAAGAGGGCGTACGCCAAGAAATCGCTTGGGGTCACTATGTAATTGGCGACAATATCCCAGGCCTCAATAAGGAAATGATTACTGACTATATTTCCTACTTAGGCAATTTACGCTGGATGAGCTTAGGCTTCCCTCCATACGATCCAAAGTATGAAAGCGAGCCAGAGTCCATGTCTTGGGTAAGCCAATACTCCAACGCTAACATGGTAAAGACTGACTTCTTTGAAGCCCGCTCTACCGCTTATGCCAAGAGCACAGCATTAGTCGACGACCTCTAAACACAGTAATTTGCAGCAATGCTGCCACACCCTAGCAAGCCTTGCCTCTATAACAAAGAGCAAGGCTTGCTGCTTTTAGTTCTCCTACCTTCCATCTAGCTCCTTCCTATTTGCATTTGAGTATGGCTTAAAAGCACACCGATGTAAAATCATCTGCTATTGTTAGATTTGTTAAAATAAGTAAGGATGGGTTATCTTATGATGTTTAGAGCCTAGCGCTTGTTGCACTAAATATGTTAGAGGATAATTTTTTATGCGGTAAGCCTAACAAAAATGCTCATTTTATCTTAATATGCCACGATGTTTTTGTAGTTTGTCGGTTTAGCTATTATTATGGTTGCAGCTCAATTTCGTTTTGTAGTCCCGTCGTGCTTCTTATTCTACTTCTTTATTGGTGTAGCTTATAGCCAGATTACCTCGCGCATGCCTGCCTTAAAGGAATTGGCCTTGGTAGATGAAGGCGGCTTAGGTATTGCCCTCTCCTGCATGGGGGCAGGCTCCATGCTTGGCTTTATTAGCATTCCTTTCTTGCTCAAGCACATTCAATCACGAACCATGCTGCGCTTTTCAGCTTATGCCACTGTGTTGTTAATTTTAGGCTTGCCTTGGGTCTTTAATCTCTATTCTTTATGCCTTGCTTTTGCTCTTTTTGGTCTGGCCATGGCTTTCTTTGAAGTGTCCATGAACACCCAGATTATTAACTTAGAGCTTCAATCAGGCGGCCATTACATGCTCAATATGCATGCAGGCTATAATGTCGGCGCCCTTTTAGGCTCACTATCAGGTTCTCTCTTTGCCTTCTTTGCTATCGGCATTAGTGGTAATTTAATTAGTGTAGGCTTATTCTTTGCCCTGCCAATTATTGCAGCTTCCTGCTTTTTGCTAGATGATGTCACCCCTGAGGGTTTAGAGCAGAGCAAACAAGAGCGCGCAGGTAAAATTAAGATTCCGCTAGTAGTAGTCTTTTGCGGCATCTTTGCTATGTGTGCCTATACTATTGAAGGCTCGATTGCCGAATGGGGCGGTTTGGTCATGCACCAAGAAAAAAATGCCTCGGAGAGCTTGGCAGCTTTGGTTTATGGCTCTTACTCTTTTGTGACCGCCCTAACTCGCTTTAGTTCCGAGCGCATTCGCCGCTTAATTGGCGACTTTAGAATTATTCTTTTTGGTGCGCTCATTTCCTTTATGGGCATGAGCTTGGTTATTTTTGTCGCCTCGCCCTATGTCACCTTAGTAGGCTATGCCCTATGCGGTGTAGGCTTAGCCCCACTCGTGCCTATTATCTTAAGCAAAGTTGGCCACCGCAAAGATATCCATCCTGCCACAGCAACTACTATTGTCTCAGTCTTTGGCTATGGCGGTATCTTAGTTATCCCTCCATCTTTGGGCTTTTTAGCCAATCACTTTGGCCTCTTAAACGCCCTCTTCTTACCTTTAGGCCTGATCTTCGTAGTTATCTTATCGAGCTTCGTCATTCGCAATATGCGTAGCTAACATATACCTTGCCTGCGCATTAGCGCAGGTGGGCTATGTCGTTAGGCCAGAGCAATTTCAATTTTGGTGATGTACTGCTCTATGGTGTCAATGAAGGGCTCATTGATGCCTACTTCATAGGCATAATCAGCTAATGGCAGTTGGTGCTCGTGTACATAAGCTAAGAGCTCAGCATAGCGCTGCTCTAGGCCCTCCCAAGGCCCTTGGTAATAAGCCCTTAAATAGCGCCCCTGCTGTTTACAGATGGTAGAACCTTGAAGGCCTTTGGGTAAGGAGCCATGGCAGCTAAAAGCATAGCGATAATTGTCAAACTTACCCTCTTGGATACTCTTAACATCTAAAACTGCGCATATTTTAAAGTCCAAGGCCTCCAACTGACTTGCTTGCTTGAGCGTTAAGGCTGCTTCAACCAAGTCCTCCATAGTAGCTTCTTGGGGCTCCTCTAAATCAAGTAAGGTGAGATATTCATCGTGCGCTTGCGTCACAATTTCTATGGCATTGAGATCTAAATTTAAGAGCTCCCCTAAGGCATAGCGTTCATGTTGTAAGTGCTTTTCTATGCGCTGCAAGCGCGCAAGTTTGTGTTCAACCTCATGTAAGGTCAAGGCATAGACAATATTTAAGTTTTCTGGGGTTCTTTTACTTAAAAAGTCCTTGATCTTGGCAATGGGCACTTCAAGCTCACGGAGCATTAATATAATCTCTAAATTAAAGCTCTGTGCTACAGAGTAGTAGCGATAGCCATTGCTCTTAATAAGCGCAGGCTTGAGCAGCCCTACCTCGTCATACCACATCAAGGTTTTCTTATTAATACCATGCATTTTGGCCAATTGCCCAATGCTAAAGACCTTGTGGCTTTTAAAAAACATAGTGCTCCCCCTTGACCGTTCAGTAACTGTACACTTTATCATAAGGCTATGTTTTATAGATAGCTGAGGACTATATGCTACTAAAGCAGTATCACTGCATCTTTCGACCTGTAATGAAGTGCGATTATCCCTACTTAGCTCGCCTCATTGCTACTACCTGGGAGTTTGATACTTTTTGCTCCCCACGTGTTGCTAAATATCTAAGCTATGTTTATTTAGATGCCTGCTTAATTGAGCAAAACTTTAGCCAAGTGGCGCTCATGAATGGTCAGATAGCAGGCGTGATTATGGCGCAAAGTGCATACAACTATAAAGCCAGTTTCTGGGCGCAGCTGCGCCGCAAATGGCATTTGACGCTGCTCAAACTCACAGATGAAGGACGCGAGGTCTTATCTTTCTTTGAGCACATTGACATGATTGATAAGCAGCTATTGGTCCAAACCGAGCACCCTTACCAAGGCAAGGTTGAACTCTTTATTGTTGATAGTGCCTATCAAGGCCATGGCCTTGGCAAAAAGCTTTTTGATAAGACCTTAGAGTTCTTTAAAGAACATCAGGTTAATGATTTTTACTTATTTACCGATTCATCGTGCAATATTGGCTTTTATGAGCACGCTGGCATGCGCCGTCGCGGGCATCATCCGTTTTATTATCAAGAACAAGGCAGCGAGCAATGCTTAGATATGTATATCTATGATAGCCGCAATTATGTGCCTTAAAACAGTGCACCAACCAAGTTTCTTCCTATTTTGTGCCTCTAGTGATCACAAAACTACACTGTTATCATATTTTAATCTTTGATATATTTCTATAATAGAATAATTAACTTAGGAGTCCCAAGCTAAGTGTACCAACACTTGCTTTGGACTTTAGATCCTTTATTGTAGTTGTCAGCTTTATTTTCGGTGCTTTTAACCGTTTTTCTCGTCTGTATACTAAGCACAAAATACACGCTTAATAGAAGCCAAACTTTTTGACATCCACAGAGGAGTCCTTACCTATTGTGCCAAGGCAACTCTTCTAACCTCATATGCGCTGTGTTTTTAGGAAGAATCATGTCTGTATTTAACGTTAGAGAGTCCATTGTTAAGAGAATTTTCTTAATTAGTCTGGCATCCTCATTTGTAGCCTTACTACTAGTCTGTAGTGTCTTCTACAGCATTTCCTCATCATTAATTGAACGCGAAATTATGTCCAAGCAATTACCTGCCCAAGTGCAAGTAGTAGCTACCAATGTCCGCTCCCAATTAGATCCTTATATTGTTCTCTCACGCATGATTGCAGGCTCTAACTACACCAAAAACTGGATGTTAAATGGCCATAGTGAGGAAGGATGGAAAGCTCATAAAGAAGAGAGCCTAACCCTCATTAAGGATTTTAATCTCTACTCGACTTTCTTAGCTGACTTCATTATTAACACCTATATCTACAAGGGCGATAGCCAAGGTCCCCTTGACTTTGAAGGTCGCGAGTCTTGGCTGCAAGAAACTATTGATAGCCCCGAGGTCTTTGTTGTTAATACTGACTTTGATGATGTCTCCAAAGAATTAGCTTTATACATCAATTACAAGATGTTTGATAGCACAGGCAAGCTGATTGGTATTTCTGGTGCTGGTGCCAATATCAATACCTTAATGTCCATGATTCAAGAGCAGCACTTAGGTCAAACAGGCAGCTTCTTGTGCATGTCTGATGATGGCGTCATTCAGCTCCACCAACATGCCGAATACATCCTTGAGAAAAACATTAATGATATTGAGCCTGGCCTCTTACCTATTGTGCAGTCTATGCTCCAAAACAAAAAGGAGTATGCTTTTTATGACTCCCCTGTTGATGGACAAAACTATATTATCGTAGCTGTAAAAGACGAGTACTTAGATTGGACTATTGTAGGTAAGGTACCAACTGCAGAGATTATGGATCCGCTACAAGATATCGTCATTGCCTCTGCTATCTTGATTGTCTTGTCTATCGTATTCTTAGCCTTATTTAACTTATATATCTCCAAGATCTTAAAGCGCCGCTTAGGCCTCTTGCACTTTAATATGAAGAACTTCACCAACTTCTTTGAGCGCAAGAGCTCCCACCCTCAATTAAAGCGTGCACGCTTTAATGATGAAATTGGTCGCACCATTCTTGATTTATGCAATATGAGCGAGACGATTGAAAAAGAGATGATTGACCATGATAAGGCCTTAAAGGCTGTGCAGTCTAGTCTCAATGACTTCAATCACGGTAAGCTCGATAGCATGGTAACTTATCAGACCAATGATGCTTATACCAAGGAGCTGATTTCTACTTTAAATGAAAGTATTAATCAGGCCTCCCAAGTTATTAGCAAAGTGACGAATTTACTGAATATCTATGAGCAAAACGACTTTACTGCTCGTATTGATGACAATGATGCTCAAGGCCAATATTTAGAAATTATCGCTGGCATTAACCGCTTAGGACAGGCTATGTCTACCTTGCTTAAAGAGCACCAAGATATGTCCAATCAGCTCAAGAGTAAGTCCGTAGAGCAATTGCAATCAGTACAAACCGTATCTCAAGCTCTCCAAGAGCAATTGATTTTAATTGACAATACCACTGCTGCTACCCAAGTCATTGGCCAATCTAATGAGGAGGTTAGCATCAAGACTAATGAAATTGAGTCTAATGCCGATCAAATTAAACATGTTGTAGCCAGTATTCGTGATGTGGCCGATCAAACTAATTTATTGGCCTTGAATGCAGCCATTGAAGCTGCTCGTGCAGGTGAACATGGCCGTGGCTTTGCCGTGGTAGCAGATGAAGTACGTGCTCTAGCTGGTATTACGCAAAACAGCTTAAATGACATTATTAAAATCTCTGAACAATTGATTGCCAATATTGCCACCTTACAACATGCAGTACACTCTCAGGCCGAGTCTTTAGATAAGATCGATAAGAGTTCCCAAGAGTTGCGTGCTAGCACCCAAAGTAATGCCGCATTTGTAACCCAAGCAAAGGGGATGACCCAAGAGCTCGATGAACTAGCTGATCATATCCTTGCAGAGGTCTCCAAGAAGCGATTCTAAGTGTTAACCACTCCCTCCAAATCTTACGCTTATGGAGGGAGCTTCTTGGGATATACAGCGCCTTAAAATCACTACTGTTTTGTATAAGCTTAAGCATACACGCTCATACTTAAATAATTACAGGCAAGGGACACCTCTTTGTTTTAATGCCATGCGCTGACTACACAAAACACCTCTTATTTAGCAGAAGGTTGGATGGAGTTTTTACGCTTTGTGGTTATTTAGAATAAGGACACTTGTCTACTAGTTTTCACGGCAATATTTGTATGCGATAAAATGGCTTATATATCAGTATATGTAAGTTTGAGTTGATATCTATTCTAGATATGATTACAATAGACTCATTTTCATAATTGAGCTGAGTAATTTAAAAAATGCGTGGTATCTATCATTTTTAAAATATCTTCACATATTCTTTGCTTGTTTTTTAGGCAATAGATACACAAGAGGCTATCTATACAGCACTCTTAATTGTAGGTGATATTCCAAAGTACGCTGCGTGCTATGTGCAGTAAGCACTTAGAAGCACGTCTGTATGCATTACCAGTTAGCCATAACTAAAAGCTCTGCACCATACTTGCTAATCCTTGTCCAACAGGGCTGAACTTGATGGCGTATGCTCATTCCCTATCTAAAGACAGGGATTTGCGCACTAATAATTAAAGCGCTTCAAGCAAATACCTATAGCGCCAACAGCTTGGCGCTGTTTTTATGCTTAAATCTAAGTGCCCTTGTACTAGCTAGACACGCTGAGTTTTTTCTATCACATACACCAGCGGAGTGTGGCTTTTTATGTGCTCACACACAACCAATCAAACAATTGTTTCATTATGTAAGTTATTGATAATCGACAAACCTAGGAGTATCTAAATATGGCCAGTAAAACTGCGCAAACCTCTATATCTAAGCGCATTGCCACCATATCTTTACTGTCTTCTTTTATAGTCCTGACAGTCATTGCAGGCTTTTTCTTAAATATTGCTATTGGCTTATTAGAGCGCAATATTATTAACACTCAATTGCCAACCCAAAGCCAAATCATCAGTAAGAATATCTCTGACGAAATCGATCCTTATGTCACCTTATCTAAGAACTTAGCTAATAACCAATATGTGATCGATTGGATGGAACAAGGTGAGATGCCATCAGGTTTGGCTGCCTTTGCCAAAGAGTGCAATTCCTTAAAAGAGTCCAATAATCTCTTCTCTACTTTCATGGCTTCTTTCATTTCTAATAGCTATATCTTCAATGGTGAGCGTCGTGGAGCCTTAGATTTAGAGGGCTCCGATGCTTGGATCAAGCGCGTAATGCAGTCTGACAAAGACTTTATTGTAAATATGGACTACGATCGCAATACCAAGGAGCTAGCCTTATTTGTCGACTACAAGATGTTCGATAGCAATGGCAAGTTAATTGGTATTACTGGTGGCTCTGCCAAGATTAATACCTTAAAAACCATGATTGCCTCCCAGAAGATCGCCGACTCAGGCGTATTCTTTTGTATAAACAAAGAAGGTGTAATTCAGCTCCATGCTCAAGAGGAGCATATCTTAAAGACCAATATCGAGCAGCTCTACCCTGGCCTCTTACCTATTGTGCAGTCCATTGTGAGCACCAATAAGAGCTCCGATACCTACTATAGCGAAAAGGAAGACGATACCTATGTAGTCGTAGCTACATCCGATGATGTTTTAGGCTGGACCATTGTGGGCATTGTTGATCGCGATGACATTATGAAGCAGCTAGATGGTGTAATTATTAAATCCATTATTTGCATCTTATTAGGTATGGCCGTTATGGGCGCCCTCAATCTCTATTTGACCAAGATGCTCAAGACTCGTTTAGGCTTGCTGCACGATAATATTAAGAAGTTTGCTAACTTCTTTGAGCACAAGACCGATACCCCTAATTTACAACGTGCCAAGACTCATGATGAGATAGGCGAGGTTATCGACACCTTATGCGATATGAGTGATGCCATTGAGCAAAGTTTGCAAGATAGTGCTCGCGCGATTAAAGCCGTACAAAAGACCATTGATGATATTAACAATGGCAATCTCAATACCAAGGTAGGCTATGTCTCTAATGACCAATACCTCTCCATTATGATCGAGTCGATGGATATGACCTTGGCTAAAGTGAACTCCGTAATCTCTACAGTCAGTGATGTCTTAACCCACTACTCCAATAATAATTTTATCGCCCGCGCCAATGGTGATAACTTCCAAGGTCAATACTTAGAGCTCATTGATGGCATTAATAACTTAGGTGATGCTATGTGCCACTTGCTCTCAGAGCACCGCGACCTGTCGGATAACTTAAAGGACAAGAGCACACAGCAGATTGATGCGGTCACTACTGTCTCTCAGGCCCTCCAAGAGCAATTAAAATTAATTGACCAGACCTTAGAGGCTAATAATAATATCACCACCTCAAACCAAGACGTAGGTGAGCATACATTGGAAATTGCTAATAATGCTTCCCGTATTCAGCAGGTGGTAGAAAATATTCGCGAGGTTGCAGGTCAAACTAATTTACTGGCCTTAAATGCTGCCATTGAAGCTGCCCGTGCAGGCGACCATGGTCGTGGCTTTGCTGTGGTAGCTGATGAAGTACGCTCTTTAGCAGGTGTTACTCAAAATAGCTTAAATGATATTGTCCAAATCTCAGATAAGCTCTTAGCCAATATTGATACCTTAAAACAGTCCGTACAAATCCAGACTGACTCCATCGAGCAAATCGACATGGCCTCTGAGAAATTACGTGCCAATAGCGAAAACAATGCCGCTATGATTAGCCAAGCTCAAGGCGTTACCGAAGAGCTCAGTATCTTAGCTGAGCGCATTAGTAGCGAGGTCGCATCCAAGAGCTTCTAGCACCTTAGAGCTCGTCTTTCTCAGAGCTACGAGCTTAGGCGCAAACGACCCTCATTGCAGAAAACGACAGGGATATCACAAGACTAAGCAACAGAGCATCTAATCTTTGCTAAGATAATGCATAATTGTGTTTAGTACACACTTATACAAAGGAGATCATGGATCATGAGCTTTAATAGCGTTCTGTTCGTCAAAGCTAAGGACTCGGTAGAAACCTACTCACTAAGTGAGTATGGCTTTGATATCCCACTAAGCTTTTATATCTTATTGAGTGGTAATGTCCGTTTATCTAAACTCTCGGTAGATTCCAAAAGCTCTGCTTTATTAGAGGCTGACTTTGATACTGGCTATGACAAGCTCTTTTGGTTCTTGCAAAGCTGCTTAGATATGCAAATTATTGAGCCTGACCTCCACGAGTCTTTAGTAAAACAAGCTCACTTCGCCTTAGATTCTTTCTATGAGCAAAAAGCTAATATTTACCTACAGATAGTATCTAATGTAGAGCTTATCGATTTAGACGACATGGAAGAAGATGACGACTTTGGATCCATGATATTAACAGATATCGAAAATACTCTCTCTAACTTACACTCCGTCTTTAATCAATTACGCGACTTAAAGCGCTGTGGTAATGATGCAGAGATTGAACAAACCCTTTTATGCCCATGGAGCGAAAAATAGCCAAATGAGCAACCGTAGCTATTTGTACGTTAAAACTCCCGATAGTCAGGAGTTTAAAGGCCTTAGTGAGTTTGCCTATGACATTCCACTAAGCCATGTCTTAATGGTAAGTGGCCAGTGTCGTAAGGTTGACTCCCATATTTGGGATAGCCCTATGCCTTTGGCTTTAGAAGGCGACTTTGATTTAGGCTACAAGAATCTCTTTGACTTTTTAAAGACTTGCCACCAACAAAACATCTTGGACGATGCTACCTACCAAGAGCTTTGTAAACAAAGCCATGAGGCTTTAGATCAATACTTAAATTGCAAGGCTAAGGTCTATTTAGAATTAGTTGAGATCTTTGAGCTAGAAGATCCTGATGATTATGAGGACTTTGATGAAAGTGCTTATGAAGACGAGGATGATGCTTTTTTCGCTTATATGCTAGATGATGTGCTAAACACTATGATTAAGCCAGCCTCTGGCTATGTCAAAGACAGCCTAACTCAGCTCAAGTGCCTGAAAGAACAAGGTCAAACTGAGGCCATTGAAAATTCCTTAGGCATTGAATGGGATGAAGTACTCTTCTACAACTAGCATAAGGAAAAGACCCGTCCAGAGCTAATGGGCGGGCTTGACTGACAACAATAGACGCAAAAGCATCTAAAGTGGCCTACATTTTAGTGAGATGCTAGTTATTTGCTAGCTTGTTTCCTCTAAAATGTGAGCCACTCGTGAACTTTGAATTAAATTCATCAATGAATTGCCAAGACGATCACAATCCCATGTATATGGCTTTTCTACCTTATCCCCACAAATACGCGCTGCGGGATCCAACGAATTAATTCGTTTGAGAGAAATAGAGTTTGTTGGAAAAGGAAGGCAAAACTGACTTGCTTGGTAGCACAAATACCTGTTTTAATATTGAATTAATAATGATCTTGGCCTTAAATTGGGTGTTTTCCAACAAACTCTATTTGAACCCAACACTGTACGTTAAACAGGAGAAGACGTAAGGTAATACAGCCCTCTCTGTAAAGAGAGACTAGCTATAAGCTAAGCTTTCGCGGCACAGTCTTCTTTAATCTAAAGTAGTCAGTGCTGCTTGGCAGACTCTAAGTTAGATACTCAGATAAGGTCTAGGCAATAGAACCCCGTCACTTTAGTCATCGGTAGTTGTCCGCTATCCTGAACTCCATAAGCCTCTCATCTACTATACAGTAAGTTCTATAGAGAAAAGACCAGCAAGGGCGCATGAGTAGACACGCTAGCTAAGAGACTTTTAGGTAGTTGAGCCAAAGTTTCTAAAAGAGAGCCATAAGCCCTTTAAGGCTGCACCTACGGCACAGGCTAACATCATGTACTTAAAGCTTTGGTAGACCATGATGGCATGGGATAAATTGCGCTCAAATACCTCTGGATCAATGCCTTCCTTATTGCCATTGATATACCAAAGCTCACCATAAAAGGCCCAAGGTATTAAAGCAATGGCTCCAAAGAACATGGAGGAGGTGCGACGCCTTTCCTTTTGTAAGTTATATAAGCCAAAGAGTAACCAACCAGAGGCTAAAGCTAAGAGCGCATACTCTAGATAGCTTTGCGGAGTTAAGGGCGCAGTAATGTAAGCAATGGCATAGAGGGCTACTAAATAGGAGCCATTGAGCATAACGGGACGATAATCTTCCATACAAAAACCCAATCAAAATTAATCAATAACCCCTTATTCTACCTTGATTTATAGGCAAAAAAATAAGACTTTTCCTAAAGCTTAGTCCCTTTGCCAAACGATATTTTTTGCCAGATGAGCCTTTTGGTCAGGAAATACACTCTACAATGAGCCTAAAGCACCACTGACAAGCCAACTACTAGGAGTACTGCTCTATTATGATGTCTTATATTTTAACTAAAGTTTCCAACTCTACAAGCAATAGCAAGTATGTAGACCGCGCTGGGGATATCGAGCGCTTTTTACAAGAACGCCGCGATGCCAAAGCCTCGCGCCTGCAAAAAGCTACAGCCAAAGCCCAAGAGAAAAACCCTACCCACTTCCCAAAATAGCTCATTCTATCCATAGTTCTAGCTATCACTAGTCAACTACTCCATCCTAAAATGAGTTGAGCTCATTTTCAGGATGGAGCTTGAAACTTTGGTTTTAGTTGAGCAGAGACATATATTACGACACAGAAGGATTTAATTGAAAACCACCTTGGGGTGTTAACCAAGCCCCATGATCTGGGCGTATCTGTGCCGTGTCTTTAGACAGGGGTTTTGCGCTAATAATCTTATGACTTTGCCTCATGCCATACTCTACTTATCACCCTAGCATGTGTATATCAGCAGAGTCTAACTTAGATTTAATGGCGTCAAGCCCCTATGGACTACACTCTTGCCTAGAGCGCGCAGTGAGGTACTTAGGCGATAACAAGACGGTAGCCGACGCCAGTTTCAGTAATTAAGATAGTTGGTGCAGATGGATCGTCTTCGAGCTTAGCACGTAAGCGTCCCATATAAATACGCAAGTAATGAGGATGCTCTACATAATCTGCTCCCCATACTCTTTGCATTAAATAACGCTGAGTTAAGACTTTATTACTCTCAGATATCATAACTAAGAGCATACGCATCTCAATTTTAGTTAAATGTACGTCTTGGCCACACTTAGTGACGATGAGCTTTTTAGTATCGACAGTAACATTAGTGCCCAAGTGCACTAACTTGCTCTCGCTATGCTCTTTTAAAAGAGTTTGACGACGTAATTGCACGCGAATGCGCACTAAGAGTTCTGAAATGCCAAAAGGCTTGGTGACATAGTCATCGGCACCAGCATCTAAGGCTAATACCTTTTGCTCCTCATTAGAGCGAGCAGAGAGCACGATAATAGGAATGAGCGAATAATTACGCAGTTCTTTAATTAAAAAGATACCATCGCCATCTGGTAAGCCTAAATCAAGCACCACTAAATCAGGATTACGAGTTGCAGCCTCAATAGTTCCTTGTTTTAAGGTGCTAGCAGTATAGACTGTATAGCCTTCATCTTGTAACACCATACATAAGGACTTAAGGATATGCTCTTCATCCTCAACGACTAAAATAGTGGCACTCATATATTATCTCCTCCTGTAGCCTCATAAGCATGAGCTAGAGCCTAGCTGTGCTTAATTTAGCACGCTCTGACACATAGATAAAGAGAACGCAAAAAATAAGACGCCTTCCCATCCATAGCCACGCTATAAACTAAGTAAGCTTATGTTTTAGCCTATAATCAAATCATCGTACTTGCCCTTAGGACGGTTGAGCACTTTAGAGGCAGCATCTGTAGGGTCAACCTTAGCTTCTTGAGCCTCAGAAAAGGAGCTTGTGGCTGCTACGTCTGCCTCATCATCTGAGCCTATCAAGTTTTCCAAAGGGGCTAAGGCGCTATTGAGTGGATTAGAGGCTTCAATCTTTTGGAGCATGAGCTCTTCATCCTCTAGCTCTGGGGACTCGACCCATGGAAGCTCGATTGTAAAACACGCACCCCCTAATTTACTCTTTGAGGCACTAATATTAGCATCGTGTACTTCGGCAATATTCTTACAAATAGCTAAACCCAAGCCTACACCTGCGACCTTACTTTCCTTATGACCACGCTTAAAAGGATCGAATAAGTGCTGCATTTCATACTCAGGCAATCCAGGACCACTATCAGAGATAGCTAAAACCACTTTATTGTCCTTGCCATAGGCTTCGATTAATAAGGTATCACCCTCTTTACAGTACTTAGTTGCATTATCCAAGATATTAGCCACCACACGCTCTAGCAATACAGGATCGCCATAAAAGAGTGGGCAATTATCTGCAATTTGGGTTAAGACCTTGAACTTAGAGAGACGATCTTTTAAGGAGGCTTTGGCCATACCAATGAGCTCCTCTGGTGGCAGCCACGTCTTATTTAAGGTCACACCCTTATTTTGCAAGCGCGCCATTTCAATTAAATTACCCATCAAGCGCACAATACGCTGGGTACTATCTACTAGTTCTTGGGCCTCTAGACGCGCGGCCTCATGATCATGCTTATGGATTTTACTAAGCAAAGTCTCAGCATTATTCATAACTGAGGTCAAAGGCGTACGTAAATCATGGGAGAGCGATTGCAATAAGGAATTGCGCAAGCGCGAAGCTTCCATATTCATCATAGTTTGACGAGCTTCTTCTACGTAGCGCAGACGTTCTAGAGTCTGGGTAGTTAAAGTCAGCAAGGCCAAAATCAAGCGTTGGAAGTTAGGATCAATCCATGGTTTGCTCTCAGGGAGCTTTAAAACTGCTACACCAAAGATAGAAGATGCACCGAGCAGTGGCAGATATAAATATTGGGTATGGATAAAGTTTGAGGTTCCCTCACCTGCCTCTTGCTTATTTTCAATACACCATTGAATGATATTCTTATCTACTCCTTGGAGGATATTATGCTGGCGCACAATGGTACGCTTGACTTCATCATAACGCCAAAACTCACACTCTACACTTAAGTTTGAGTGCATGGTGCGCATCACAATATTAAAGACAGAGCTCTCCTCCATTGCAGGCGCTACGGCACGCGCCGCATCATAAAGCATCCGTGTTTGCTGCTCACGAATATTAGCCTCAAAGGTCATTTCCTGACGGTGCGCAATTAAACGCGCCGCTACCAGACCTACAGTTAGCATGGTCATAAAGGACCAGAAATACTGAATATCTTGAATTACCAAAGAACCACGAGGCTCTACACTCCATAAGTCAAAGCAGAAAATAGAGATAAAAGCTGACAGCGAGGCAGCTACCGTACCATAACGTACTGAAAAATAGAAAGTTAAGAGCAAATAGCCCATAGCAAAGTTGGTACGGTGCACCATACCAAATAAAGGATAGAACAAGGCACTTAAGAGTAAGTTACCTGCAATAACCTGCACAATACCCATACTTTGGCCAGTACGGCTCTTGAGTCTAAAGAGATTACTAAGCTTCTCTTTAAAGGAAGGAACTTTGGCTTTATAGTTAAGCGAGAGAATATTAAGCTCAGGAGCACTTTCACGCAACAAACGACGGTACATGGAAAAGCTCCAACGGCTCGAAGGAATTAAAGCTACGATAGATAAATTATGACTGCGTGCATAGCCGCCTACAGCTTGGGCATAAGAACCTACTACAAAGTCAGTAGTAGCCCCCAAGGACTCGGCAAACTCGAGCATTTCATTAACCTTGCTGCCTTCTTTTTCGTTCAAGTCTTGGCTTTTTACATAAATACAATGCCAGCCACCTGACAGACTGTGAGCAATACGGGCAGCTTGCCTAATGGCATCAAAGTCAGTTTGATACTCCAAAACCAAAAGCAGACCAAAATTGGTATCTTCCACACTATCGCGTACAGTAGAGTGGCGGCTTAATTTGGCATCTAAGTCCACGCGCTTGGCCATATAGCGCAAGGTCAGTTCACGCAGTGCAATTAAAGTGCTTTTTTTAAAGTAATGCTGCTTAGCTTGCATAATAACAGGCGCGAGGTAAATCTTGCCTTGCTTAAAGCGCTCAATTAAATCATCTGGTGGTAAGTCAACTAAACGAATCTCATCGGCACGCTCAAAGAAACTATCAGGCACAGTCTCCTTAAACTCAATGCCTGTAATACGAGCCACTACAGCATTTAAGCTATCGATATGCTGGACATTGAGCGCTGAGTATACGTCAATGCCATGATCTAAGATTTCATCAATATCCTGCCAGCGCTTATGATTTTGAGCATTAGGAGAGTTGGTGGCAGCCATTTCATCAATTACTACCATCTGAGGATGGCGCTTAATAATGGCTTCTACATCTAAACGAGCACAGGTATAGCCATTGACGTTCTCTGTAATTTGCGGAGTACATTCAATAGTTTTTAATAAAGCTTCAATATTCTCACGTCCATTGCTATCTAAGCTGCCAATAATAATATCTATACCTTGCTTGCGCAAAGCACAAGCCTCAGTTAGCAGCGCATAGGTCTTGCCCACTCCAGGAGCTGCACCTAAAAAGATCTTAAGCTTGCCACGCTCACTGCTGTGAACTAGAGAGTTAGCAGGAATAGGATTATCAGAAATAACTGTTTTTGCTGGCCCTAAATCATGAGTAAAAGGATCGTCGCCAAATAGGGAAGGAGGGGTTTTATCTTGCAACACATAGGGGGAGGAAGAAAAGTAATTTTTGTGGTTACTCATGCAATCATAGCGCCTTCAAACAAAGGCCACTCTCCATACCAAAAAAGTTAATGCCTATGTCTATTTTAGCCCATGCAAAACTAACAAAAACAAAAAAAGCGCTAAGAAGCGCCCATAACAAGAGAGTATGATAATAAGAAAATAGTCCTGCTGCTAGATCTTTGCGTCCTCGACCAAAGTGTCTCTATGCACACCTTATTAACGCAGATGGAGAGCAGGCCCACAACAACTAGCTAGAATGTCTAGAAAAGAGGCCTTGAAGGTGATTGCAAAATGACTGAGTTAGAAACCATTTTGCTCTATAAGCATGTGAGAACTAACACCCAGGCCTCGTTGCTCTAGCATTGGTTAGCGTTTAGCTAGTGGTTTTATTTTAGGAAATTAACTATATAAACGGTGCTAATTTTAACTTTAAATTTGTAAATAAATTGTAAACATACAAATATATGCTGTTTTTAAGCAATGTTAGGCCCCTTACTGCCAATAGCCTACAAATCCTATATCTATGCGCCTTAGCGCCCCATTTTAAGGTATGTAAATAAGTACTTGTGGGTGTAAATAAGCACCAAATTTTTGATACAAAATACTTACCATCATTGCTTGTAGAGCAGACCTAGACAGACTAAAGGGCCTTATAGTCAAATGACACATTGAGTGTTGGGGAAAAGGAGGGCACTTTATCACCTGTCTACAGACAGGGAATCTAATAATCGAGTAGATATGGATGGGCAGGAAAGGAGTGTATATAAGGGGGAATATGTATGTATGTTTAGTGGTGCTGGATACAAGAATCGAACTTGCGACCTTTTGATTACGAATCAACTGCTCTACCGACTGAGCTAATCCAGCATTAAACGACGCTATTCTAGCAAATTGCATTTATCTGGTAAAGCTCTAAATGTCGCTACAGATGGCGTATTAGCAAGCAACTGTCGTCAGCAATCAGATATAGAGGGAGCTAGGCTCTTGATAGAAAGTGCACTATTTTGGGTCAAAATTCACCCTTGGTTTTTCTCAAAAATAATGGCTTATTTACCATTATAATAGATATTGCTTTTTACATGAAATATGCCATCTAGTCAAGGGTTATAAGCTATCATTTGGTTGTGACTAGTAAAAATGCAGTATCTATTAAACAAAGCTCATATTTATCAGATTTGATTGATTTATTAAACCTGCCTTTAATTTATTTTTATCAAATACTTGATAAAAATTCTTTTCTTAGTATCATATGGCACCATACTAGTATGAATATCATAGAACCGCTTTTGCATTGAAATTTAAACAGCTCTTATATTTAGCTTTTGACAGGCCCAGATACAAATGAACATCAAGGATTTTTTCGGCAAATCTTTATTTGCTGCTAGCTTACTTTCTGCCTGCTTACTCGGCAACAATGCTTTTGCTAAGAACTTACCACTTGAAGGCCACGTTTTGGACGTAGGTTTATCACCAATTCCTCCATTTGTCATTATCAATGGTGAGTTCTCTGATCTCTCTGGTATTGATGTAGATATTATTCGCGAGTTGCAGCGCCGTACTGGTTTTACTTTAAACCAAAACCGCTTCCATATCATAAGCTTAGTTGACCTCTTAGACATTGGTAAACAGGGTCAATTAGATATTTGTGCCTCTGTGATTCCTTTAACTGCTGATAAGGCTCAAGATTTCACCTTATCCCCTACTACCTATCGCTCTAAGTACGTATTAGTAGTTCCAGCTGACTCTAATATTACTAACCGAAACGATTTAGTAGGCAAGACCATTGCCGCTGAAGATGGTAGTGATCCTACTGACTTATTGCCTGAGAATATTGCCTCCCAGATTAAGGTGACCAACCAGCACACTACTTTTATGACTTTTTACTCTGTGGCCGCAGGTGAGGCTGATGCTATGTTAGCAGAAGAGCCTATGGCTACTGATGTAGTAGATGACTGGGCTATGGGCAAACTCAAGGTAGCTTATACTGTAAGAAACTCTGACCGTGATATCGGCATGATCTTCAAGAAAGATACTTTTGCCTCTCGCGTACTTTACGATACCTTCAAGGAGATGCAAGCTGACGGCACCATCCAAGACATCGTGCACAAGTACGTACCAAACTATGTTTTCCCTGCTGACCTACAGCCACAAAATATTAATTTAAACGGCGAGACTGCTATTGCTAGCAACAACATCTAAGCGGTTGCCTAAACAAATTCAACAAGTCAAAAACCAAAGCCCTGCCTCCTTTTTACAAAGAGCCAGGGCTTTTGTTTTTGTAAGACCCCCAAAAGCAGACAGTCTGAACCTTAGCTCTTAAAGGAGGCTAAGGCGTGGCGCATTTTAATAACATTGGCCTTATACAGGTCATTTTTTAAAATGGCAACTTTAGTAAACAAGATATCGACAATAGCCAAATAGACCAACCGTGTAACCGAAGACTCAGCTAAGAGCTTAATTTCACTGCTTAAACCTACCAAGACCTCATCGGCAAGTAAAGATAGCGGGGAGCGCTTATGCGAGGTAATTAAGATAATCTTGGCGCCATTTTCTTTGGCAATACGCACAGGCTCAATTAAATCTACCGAACTGCCAGACAAAGACACCACGACAATGGTAGTCTTGCTCATATCACTCATAGCTGCAATAGTAGACTGCTGGTGCGGATCAGTAATAGCCTCTGAGACCATACCAAAGCGCACAAAGCGAATCCCAATATCGCGACAAATAGTACCTGAGGTGCCATAGCCAAAAGACAAAATGCGCTCTGAGGTGGCAATATAGGCAGCAGCTCTATCTAAAGCCTCATAGTCCAGCATATTTTGAGTCATGCTCAGTCCTGATTTGATATTGGTAAAGAGCTTATTGACAATGGTGGCAGTATCATCTCCTACATCTAGCTCCACATCATTGACCGCTGGCACAGTCAAAGTAGCCAAGGAGACCTTTAAGCCCTGAAAGCCTGAGAGCTCGAGCTTTTTACAAAAGCGCGAGATAGTAACCTCAGAGATATTAGTCTCTCCTGAAAGCTCAGAGATGGTCATTTGCAAAACTTTGGGCAAATTATCTGCAATGTAATTAGCAATTACGGCATCGGATTTAGTCAATTGTGAGGCAAGTTGCGCAAATAAAGGTATTTCTGCTGCCTGAGCGCTAAGAAGAGTCTGGTCTTTAGACATGGGGGCCTCACTAAATTCTCACTAAAATTACCTACTATCTCTATTATACCAAGTAGCACCGAGCACTAAAAAGGCCAAGCACTTTTGATCGCACTTGGCCTTGAACTACTTGTATGTAATATTAGAAAGGATATTAGAAACGCACCATAATTACCAGTATCTATTGCTTGAATTTACCAAGCTAATTTAGTAGGAAGCTCTTGTCCTGCGACAAAAGCAGCTAAATTGGCATTAACAATATCAGCCATTTGCTTGCGGGTTTCCACAGTAGCACTGGCAATATGCGAGCTTAAAACCACATTATCTTGGTTTAACAAAGCCTGAGGTACATAAGGCTCACAGGCAAACACATCTAAAGCTGCGCCCTTAATTACTCCTTGCTCTAAAGCCTGACACAAGGCCTGCTCATCGACTAAAGAGCCGCGTGCAATATTAATTAACATACCCTGAGCACCCAAAGCTTGCAGCACAGCAGCATTAATAATCTTATGATTTTCTTGAGTTGCAGCAGCACACACTACCAAATAATCGACTTGAGCGGCTAAATCCTCTAGCGAGTTGGCCTTGATATAAGATGTAGGCTTGGCAACGCGATCGTAATAATGCACTTCCATATTAAAACCCTGACAACGTGCAGCCACAGCAGAGCCAATACGACCTAAACCAAAGATACCCACTTTCTTGCCTGAGACCTTGGTACCTAGAGGAAATTTAGCGCCTGTCTCCCATAAGTTCGCATGGATAAAATTATGGGATTGGGTAATACGACGAGATAACGAGAGCATTAAGCCCATGGCAAGATCAGCTACATCCTCAGTAAGCACCCCTGGGGTAGTGCATAGGGCAATATTACGTCTTTTGCACTCAGCTATATCTACTCCATCATAGCCCACGCCAAAATTATCAATCATTTTAACCTGAGGCAATTTATCTAACAGTTCTTTAGTGACTATGCCTGTACCATTGGACATAATAACCTCAATTTGTGAGGCATTATCCTCATTTAGCTGCTCAGGAGTAATGACCTCATAGCCCAAAGAGGCAATAAACTTAGATACTTGCTCATTTAAAGACACTACAGTTAATAAGTACTTCATTGTTGTTATATCCCTAGCATGAGGAGAGCTTCGTGATATAAAAAGGAACACTAGCTCTCCTCCATTGTCAAACTCTAGCTAATACTAGTGGCGCTCAGCTTCAATTAACTTGACGAAGTGATCACCATAAGCACTCACAAACTCATCACGAATACCCTTAGTTTTTTCAACAAAGAGATCCTTTTGCACATTGTCATTGACCTCAATGCCTGACTGGGTGTGCATTTGTGCAATCATGTCATTTTCTGACTTGCTATTAAGCTCGCGTTGATATTTAGCTGCTTGGGCAGCACAGTCTTTAATCAGCTGCTGGTGCTCTGGGCTTAAACGGTCAAACTTTTTCTTATTGATAATGACGGTCACGGCTGTATAAGCATGGTTAGTCAAAGATAAGTACTTTTGCACCTCATAGAACTTGCCTGCAAATAAAGATGGCATTGGGTGATCTTGTGAGTCAATGGCGCCTGTTTCCATGGCGGTATAGAGTTCACCAAAAGCCATAGGTACAGGGTTAGCGCCTAAAGACTCAAAGGTTTTTACTAAGAGCTGACTTTGTGGGACGCGAATTTTTAGACCTTTGACATCCTCAGGAGTGCAAATAGGTTTGTGATTATTGGTAATGTTGCGAAAGCCGTTTTCAAAGAAAGCTAAGCCTACTAAGCCTTTAGTCTGTAAAGTGGCAAAGAGCTCTTGACCTACTTGGCCATCTAAAACGCGATGTGCATGCTCCTTATCCTTAAAAATAAAAGGAATATCTAATACAGCAAAGTCTTTAGATAAACCACTTAAGGCATGTGCGCCCACCATACCAATATCAATGGTGCCGCCACGAGTACCTGAGACAATAGCGGGGGTATTACCTAAAGTGCTATCTGGGTAGAACTTAATTTCAATCTCACCACCACTTTGTTCTTTGACCAATTCAATAAAGCGCTCAGCTCCTTGGCCTTGGCTATCAGCCCGTGAGACGTCGGTAGCCATACGAAATACAGTTTTAGCCTCGGCACTTACGCCCAAAGCCATAGACACAGCTAACGCTAAAGCACAAGACACTAACTTTTTCATAGATTTTTCTCCTTGAGAGCAGACAACAGACAATATCTAAGATTTTTGCTAGAGGTTTAAATAAGTGGAAATTAACTATTTGCCCATTAAAAATTCCATAGGTGCAATCACTACTGCTGGAAAGAGCAACATAATAAGCATCAGAGCAAATAAAACTCCTGCATAAGGCAAGACACCTAAGACAGCGCGCTCAAATGGCACCTTGGTAACACCTGAAACTACATTCAAGACATTGCCTACAGGCGGGGTAATTAAGCCTACCGAGCAACAGAAAATGAACATGACGCAAAAGTAAACTTCATTAATGCCAGCTTCTTTGACAATAGGCATTAGCACAGGCACCATAATAAGTACGATAGGAATCAAGTCGAGCACCATACCCATCATCATGAGTAGTACTAAAATTAGTGCCATTAATAAGGTAGGACTAGAGGCTAATGGCTTTAAGAGCTCAGCGACCATTAAAGGTAAGTCCGCTACTGTCATCAGCCAAGCAGAAACTTGAGCGGCTGCGACCATGAGCATAATGACTGCGGTAGTCTTAGCTGTAGTCAGCAAGGCCCTATAAATATCTGTAAAGCCTAGCTCACGATAGACTACAATGGAGATCAATAAGGCATAGACCGATGCGACCGCACCTGCTTCTGTAGGGGTGAAAATACCTAAACGAAAACCGCCAATCACAATTACAGGTAAGAGCAAGGCTAAAATTGAACTCTTAAAAGCTTGCCAAATTTCACCACCACTAGCCTTGGTGGAAGTCTCTAATTTGCGTGATTGGAAATACCACATCAAACATAAGGACACACCCATTAAAATGCCAGGCACAATGCCCGCCATAAATAATTGGGAAATGGACACTGAGGCGGTAACACCAATTACGATAAAAGGAATAGATGGTGGAATAATAGGAGCAATAATGCCACCTGCGGCAATTAAGCCTGCTGAGCGCGGGCCATCATATTTGGCCTTCATCATCATAGGGAACATGATGGCAGCAATGGCAGCAGTATCTGCAGCTGGAGAGCCTGATAGCGAGGCCATAATAATAGCTGCAATAATCACAACAAAGCCTAAACCACCTGCCTTATGGCCTACCAATTTCATAGGCAAGTCAATCAAGCGTCTGGCTAAACCTCCTACATTCATAATCTCGCCTGCAAAGACGAAAAATGGAATAGCCA
>Lana_p2__coassemble_225_pt1 | contig 42804 bp, 29 predicted proteins | sample Lana_p2__metabat2_low_PE_029 | metagenome-assembled genome bin Lana_p2
ATCAGAATCAGCTTGGTGCCCTATGAGTCAACGGACTCATAGGTATCTTACGATAGAAGGGACAGATGTGTAATTTATTTAGACAAGGGTTGTGTTATGGTCGCCACTAATCACTATTTAAGCTATGAGCAAACCGATTGTTGTCCTCTATGTGGCAGCAAGCATTTTACTGTCGGTGTAGAACGCAAGGAAATTTCCCAATCTATTCCTATGCCGTCAGAGCAAATTCATCAGCAGGCTGTAGTTAAATTTACTCCAGCCTTATGCGAGCACTGTGGCTTGTCCTTTAATGTCACTGGCCTTAGCAATCTTTCCCGTGATTACATTTATCGCAATTACCAGTTTATCTTGCCCTCCCAAGGCGTAGGTGCAGGAAATTATGTAACCTTTATTGAAGAGGTCAAAAAGCACTTAAAGAGCCATGAAGATAAGGTCTTAGATATTGGCGGTTTAGATGGCTTTTTATTGCGTCAATTAAAAGAGCAAGGCTACCAAAACCTCACCTTAATTGATCCTTCTGCTAAAACTGAAGGCCTTGATCCATCTATCCAAGCCATTACAGGCTTCTTTCCTCAAGATGAGGGCGTCTACCAAGCGCGTATGGCAGGTAAGGACATAGAGCTTTATGATGTCATCGGCACTAAAGATGTAGTCCAAATGCTCCCTGATTTGCCTGGCTTTTTTACAGGTTTAAATGCCGTCTTAAAAACAGGAGGTATTGCTGTATGTACCTCAGTGCCTTTAGAGGTCATGCACTCTTTGCAATGCTCTCACTTAGGCTTAAATGCCTATCACTATTTAGCTCAAAACTTTGGCTTTGAGCTAGTTGAGAGCTATAAGAAACCAGAAAATGGCTATATTGTCTATGTACTAAAGAAAGTACTCGACTTGCATACTGCCTCTGCCAAGCAAATTGCCACCTTTAAGACTAATGCTAAGCAAAGCCCTGAGGCCTTTAAGGCTGAGCAAGATAAGCAGCGCACTAATCTCAATAGCAAGGGTTTCTTTAGTCCTGAAATGTGCCAGAAGATCAATGCCATCATGCAACACTGCGCTTCATTAAACCAAGAGATTGTAATTTATGGCACAGGCTTTTATACCTTTGGCATATTAGATGCCCTTGAGTGTGACTACCATAAGCTCAAGCTAAACTTAGTAAACTCCAGTGCCGATCATGAGGGCTATTTATATATGCTCCCAGATAGCTCGACCATGGAAGTACACTACGCCAATCACTACCTCAAAGACCGTCATATTGACCTCTTAGTTCTAGGTGTACTCTCCCCTATCTTCAAGGCCGAGATTTTAGAGAACCTCAAGTCCATCAATTGCACTTGCAAGCAAGTTCTCTATCTGCCTGACCTCCAATAAGCCCTAAGGTGCCTTAGTTCCTGTTCCTTACTAGATGAGAGGCAGGTTATGCTCTTTAGAGCATACAGGCGGTTCTAAAGAGAAGTGCTAGGCTAAAAAGCACAAGAGCAGCTAGCCTCATATAGTTGAGAGTAGCTGCTCTTTTAGTTGTACAGGCTATAGCCTAACGCTTATTTGGCGACAAGCTTGGACTTGCTCTTAGGAGCTGGCTTGTTGTGACCCATGGAGCGCTGGCGCTTGGCTTTAGGCTTGGACTCCACGCAATCGAAGACATGGCCCCAATCAAAGGACATCAAGTGTTTGATAAACTCCTTATGATTGAGCATTTGCTCCTGAGTGGCGCCAACTTCTTCGGCCTTGAGTCTGCCATTATAAATGTCATCAAAGACCAAGAAGTTATTTAAAAACCTCAAAATGGTTGGATAGTACTGACTAGAGCCAATGACCTTGGCGCTAGCACTTTCCTCGTGGGTGTCATTGCTATCGGTCACTATAGTAAAGTCTTTTAAGCTACAGCTCTTGCTATTGATAGCTGCAATTAAAGAAACAGTATTGTAATGCTCCAAGGTCTGCTCACTAGGATCAAGTAAGTGCTCTAAAGGATTACGGACATTTAACAAGGCCTTGTAATTCCCCTTGACCACATGAGCCAATTCATCAGGGTGCTTAATGAGTCCTAACTCGAAAATTAAAGCCTCATCTTCATTATAAATAGTTAAATTGCAATGGTCGCTTAAACTACCTGTGAGATACTGGCCATTAGCAATCATAGAAGTATGATTGAGAAGCAAGAGCAATTGCTCACTCTCAGAGAGTGAATCGCCAATCGACTCGCCATTGAGCTTATACGAGCTCATTGGATTGCGAATCGACTTGTGCTCGTCCTCCTCTTCATTATTCTTAGCGCGCGTAATGCTCATAATGGCACGCTCTAAAGCTGAGGAGACAATACCTTGAGGAGACTCAGGGTCAAAGCAAGAATTGCTATCTCCTAACATAGTAGAGACCATCATATCGCGAGTCTTATCAGCCTCACATAAGATATAGCGTGCAGAGCTCATATCACCTGCAAGTTCAGCCAAGAAAGCTAAACGGCGCAACATAAAGGTCTTAATAATGCTATCTGGAAGCACAATAAAGGCTTGCGCACGCTCTTTAAAGCTCTTGTTAAGATTATCTACAGTCTCTAAATCAACCCGCAAGATAATCTCTCTATCTGTATAGTTGGTAGCTAAGAACTGATCTTTTATCTGCTCTACTTGGGCCATAAGCTTAGAGCTAGTATTGAGCAAGCAGCACTCTTTGGCTCTATCTAAAATATCTAGAAGGAGGTAATTAGCCTCGAGCACGCTCTTATTTTCAATAATCAGCTGGGCTTGGCTCATTAAAATCGAACTGATATCCTTACCTTTTGCAAAGTCAGGATCATCGGGTAACTCAGATGGGAGCTTGTCTAATAGCTCCTCACATTGCTTAGCTACCTCGACACAGCCTACATCATAAGAGTAGACAGCCAAGTACTGCAAATGCTCACGCTTTTGCAAACTATCGCGACTAGTGCTTAAAACCTTAAATTGGGCATGCGGTTCAATATAAGGACGATAATCCAAGATAATCTTGGCATTGACCTCATAGTTCTTCATCGCATCTTCATGGCTAAGCTTAGGGATAGACTCAGCTACAGCTTGTAAATTCTTCCATAAGCGATTAGCACTCTTGCGATCCATATCTTGCAAGTTCATACGCAAGCGTATAGTTGGCTCGCCTTTAGGCTCAACTACCATATTATTAAAGTCATTGAGCTTGTCATTATATGGCTTGGTACGCTTAAATGGCTTATGCTGCTTCTTGTCTAAAGCAACTGCTGTAGGCTTTTCATCGTTCTCTGAGCCAAATAATTCCTCATCATCCTTAAGACCAGCACTAATACCAACTAACTCACTATCATTGAGTTCATCATCACATGATACGGCATCTAAATTAGCAAGCTGCAAGCGACGCTGGCGCATCACCTGACGCTCATCTAACTTAGAGCCTAGCTCTGTGCCCTCCTGCTTTAAGCTCTGAGAGCTTACAGCCTGGTCCTTGGGTGCTACTTTAGTATCACTATCCCCTTGAGCGACTAATTCACTTAAGGTACCTAAGAGCTCATCAAAATTGGCACTAAGATCCTCACTGACAGCAGCGCGTTGAGCACTCTCCTGAGACTGATTAGTAGCAGCCTCCTCCAAGTTCTCAGCTGTGCTAGCTCTACGACCATGAGCAGACTCTTTGTGAGAGTCACTATCCTTATGTGCAATTGTGGTGCTTTCTGGATTATCTTGCTCTTCATCGAGCACTACAGTGGCACTGGAGAGCTGAGAGTTTTGGTCTTCGCCCTCTTTGAGCTTGCTATCCTCGGCGATTAAAGAGGCAATGCCTTCTTTAAAGGCCTGAGAGCCTTGCGAGGCAAAAAGCTTGATATTTTGCTCTTGGGCATTAAATAAAGCACTCTCAAGGCTATTGATAGGGCCATCTAGCACTTTGTCTAAATTAGCCTGCTGCTCTGTTTCTAACTTATGACGCATGGCTTGCGCTACAGTTGGAAGCTCCAGACCTAAGGACTTAGCCATACTGTTTTTGTTTTGCATAACCAGCCAGATAGAAAGCAAGATCTTAAAGAGATCGCTATCGGCTTCCTCTTTAAACTTATACAGCTTCATGCCGCGCACCAGTTTAGAGAAGTAGTTCTTGAGCTTTTTACTATCTACAGGGAAGAAGAAAGTATCGTCTAATTTAAAGCTGAGCTCTTCAATGGTCTTGTCAGTAAAGTAGCGCTGCTTAATAGCTGTAACTACGTGATCGTAGACCTTGATATTAGGCATAGTAGACACGAGCTCATTGTCTTTATTGATACGATAAGAACTCATATAGCCTAAGGCCCAAAAGAAAACTGGCAAAGGCACGCCACGCATACCTTGAGCGACAATTTCCTCATCATTAAGACGACGTAATTGGGCAATGCTCTCAAACTCATTGGCCACTGCATTGACGCTCTCAGTGCTACCTTCTGATAAGACCACAGCCTCTGATGCTTTTACCTTGTCAACTACTTCGTTCTTGCTTGCAGCTTCGACTTTATCTTTAGGGGCATCAATATCGACAATATCTTCATCATTAATCAGGACTGGCAAAATACAGTACTCACCAATGATAATAAAGCGGCTCATTAATAAGAACATCAGCGCAAAGAGCATTTCCATCTCATTGACGCGGCAGCTCTTTTTAAAGTACTCAAAGTTTAAGCTATTGAGCATAGTGTGCTTATCTATACCATACTTGAATAAAGAGTAGATAGCACTGGTATTGCACATCACAGAGAGCTTATCAAAAGAATAACCGCCATATTTGTGCTCAATAAACTCAACAAACTTAGCCTTAGAAAGCTCAGGGGCTAAAGGTTCTTTTTCTTTACGCTGGATATTAAAATTATGACAGGCTCTATCTAAGTACTTAGCAAATTGTGGGTTTAATAAATCCTCATGACTAAAGCCTAAGAGCTGGCCAAACTCACGGCTCATGCCACTTTGCACAGTAAGCGGCAAGTAGGCCATAAATTGAGGATATTCATCCTTGCCTTGGCGATAATCAATGGCAGTGGTACCAAGAACGATAATATGGCGGAAAGCCTTGCGATAGTAGCCTACTAAGTTTAAGAAAGTAATGAGCACACGGGAGCGATAGTTATACAGGCGAGGACGGTGCAAGGAGCTAAGCAAAGGCGCATCAATATTTTCGATAATGAGTACACGCGAGTGAGGCTGACAGCGGGAGAGTAATTGATGGATCTGGCCCATAGAGCTACGCTCATTGGTAGCACTGATCATAGCTCCAAAGTCCTCTAAAGCTCCGTCTTGTCCATCTCCTAAAGCAGCTACGCTCTCCTCGCGCACTGTAGTAGCACTTTGGCTGCCTTGGGTCAGCTGCTCAAAGAGCATGGTGTATAAATCGGAGTTAAAGGTATAGAGATCGTCTTGGGACTGATTATCAGAACGTTTGGCACTGCCCTTGGTGCTATGATTTAAAGAGCTGACAGGCATGATGTCATTACCATTATCATCTTGCGAATAATAAGGGTAATTATCACGCTCAATATCACTAATCTTGGCCATATCCAGACGTACTACCTGGACATAAGGCTCTTGCCATTGACCTACAACTTGAGTACCTTTTAAGGTCTCAAAGTCATGGGTAAATAAAGCCTCTAAGGTATCAGCAAAAATAGTCTTACCAAAACCACGCGGACGGACAATTAAGTCACAGCGACTTGGAGTACCGTCATAGAGCTTTTTGATAGCCATGGTCTTATCAAGAAACAGCCCTTCTTGGATAAGCTGAGCTACAGGGTTCAGGACACACAGATCTTGATCCTGCCCTTCTTGATCTTTTAGAAGTACATCGCTTTTTAAATTAATTGCACTACTCATAAACTATCAACCAAAACCTTTCAATTACCAATGATGATCCCTAAGGGTAGCTTGTTAATATGCAACTAAGCCTACCATGCCCCCAACATTAGCTAAAGTCCTAATGACTGTCAAATTTTATGCCCAAGATTTTACCCCCTACCCCTCAAAAGCTCCTCCGTACACTTCCAAAAACTTAGATCCCCAACCCTGGCCCATCTGAGACAAAGCATTTATGACAAAAACCAAGGAGCTATGGCGCCAAAACTAGAAGCGAGAGGTAAGGAGAGGGCTTGCAGGAGGATTGCCTTGCTAAAGATGAGCAAGCCCTGCTCTACAGTAAGTGAAAGCAGGGCTTGTAGATGCCGCCTTAGGGCAGCAAAAAAGGCGCATAGCGCTACAGCGCGCTGTAGGCTACTAGGCTAGGATGAAATTATCGAGTTTTTGATGAAGGCTGTCGATATCGTCGGTGGCCTTGCTCATGAGTTCGACATTGTGCTCAGCTAACTCAGCAAACTCTTGGGCATTATTGGTGAGCAATTGAATATGGCTGGAGATCTCAGCTGAGGCAGCAGTTTGCTGCTCAACGGCAGTGGCAATTTGCGCAATCTGAGTATTGACATCACCAACGTGGCCTAAGATGTCATTGAGCATGCCTTCAAGACCAGTAGTCTCAGTGGCAATATTAGACATATCATTAACGGAGCGAGTCATAGACTCAGAGGCTTTATTGGCATCTAATTCGATACGCCCTACCATTTCATTAATTTCATTAATAGAAACGGCAGTACGGCTAGCTAAAGCACGCACCTCATCGGCGACCACAGCAAAGCCACGTCCTGCCTCACCTGCACGGGCTGCCTCAATAGCTGCGTTTAAGGCTAATAAATTAGTTTGAGCAGCAATCTCGTCAATAGTGCTTACGATAGAGTTAATGGTACGAGTTTGCTTAATCATGGCCTCAATTTGCTCACTATCTTGCTTAGTTTGCTCAGATTGGTGGGAAATATTGGCAATAGAGCACTTAGCCTCAGAAATACCAGTTTTAGTAATGGAGCTGGACTTATCAGCTAAATTACTAGCCTGCTCGCAATTACAGGCAATTTCCTTATTGGTGCTGACCATTTGATCTGTAGCTGCGGCAATATTTAAAGCACGGTGCTCAGACTCCTTGGCATCAGAGCTGACCTTGGACATATTGTCCATAATGGTGTGCATGCTGTCTTTAGCAAAGGAGGTAGCCTCAATCATGTCCTTGAGCAGACCATTTTGGATCTTACGCATGGACTCTAAGCTTGCGGCTAATTGACCAAATTCATCATGATAACGCGGCTCAATTGGCTGGCTTAAATCGCCCTTTTCAATTTGGACAATGGACTTTTTAACAAAGGCAATGGCACGCAGGCAGTAATTAGCGCAAATTGAAGAAACTAAAAGAGCGCCAATAATACAGGCAATAGATAAGATAGCTACAATCCACAAAGGCTGGCTTTCACAAGTGTCCTCAGACATAGCAATTAAGCTTTGGATTTGATGACGACGAACTAAATTTAAATCCTGCATAATGTTTACAAATAATGGCACAGCCTGCGACTCAAAGATATGCGAGGCAGCCTCAACATTATTATCATCAATAAGCTTATGTAAGCTACTCTCAAAGAGATCGGCTAAACGGACGCTATTTTGCTTAACGCGGGAAATTTCCTCAGGATAGCGAGTTAACTGGAGATTATTAGCAGCTTCTAAGAAGCTTTGAATGCGAGCTTCAGTTTCTTTATGGTTGGCCTTAGCGGCACTGCCACCATCCATAAATTCAATGATATGCTGCAATAAGTCGACAGAACTGACTAAAGTATGATCTACACGCTCATAGCGCTGGGTTAAAGTATCTCTCATATACAATGCCATATCGCGACTTGATTTCATCTGCAACAGCGCTGTAGATGCAATAACAATCAGCAATACAATTAAGGCACCAAAGCTAACTTGTAGCTTAGCTTTAAGACCCAAGTGATAAAACCAGTTCAACATAGATGTGCTAACCCCTTACCCGTGTTGGCAATACTAGCTTTTTCCCGTACTAAACCTAAAGACACAAAGCGTAATATGCCCCTTACCTAAAGCATCCTCGCTTTAAGCTGGTGTCATATTAATACTTATAATTCATTGCAAAAAAGGCTATCTTTTAGATAGTCAAGAGAAACTCTCAATTATGCTTGATTGATGCTAGTTTGTTGTTGTGTGTGTGCTAGTCGCTGTTCACTGTCTTGGGACTTGAGGTCTCCCTATTTACAGCAAAAAAGCGGCCAATCTTTCATGGGCGATAATTATATTCAAAACTTGAGGCAAAATACATAATTTGCAAAAAATTTAGTTATCGCTTGCAAGCCCCATATATACGTCGTTTATATAGAAATTAATCAATTTTATAAAGTACATTCATAAATACAAAAATGGTCTTTTCACCATAATGGGGCTAGCCCTAGATAAAAATTTGGAGCTACTCACACTTTTAACAATTTGTAAGTCTCATAAGGTTAGATCGCTCATGCATTATGACAAAGATCATATCGAAGTCCCCTTGCATGAGAGCACAATCAACAACAGTAGATTGCATCTAACTTATGAGCTTAAGTTAGTTTTCGTGGCTCTTTCGTGGCCACGCTTTAGGAGTTATGTGTTTATGAAATTTGCTTCCCTTCTTAAGACCGCTGCCGTAGTCTGCGCCTCTGCTGTTATTGCCACTGGCTGTGGTTCTGATAAGAAAACCTGGACTGTTACTTGCCCTTGGGCCCCATCTGGTGTAGCTGCCATGGCCTCTCAAAAGGCTGCTTCTTTATCTACCACCTACTCTAAAGACACTATCTTGGTAGCTGAGGCGGTTAAGGGTGATACTGCCACGATTAATACCTGGGTGATGGACAAGAAGGGTGGTGATCCTGCCTTGACCTTTATTAACGAAGGCTTATTAGCAATTAGCCCAATTATCGATCCTAAGAAAGTACGCTTTAACCAAGAGGACTTCATTGTCATTCAAAACCTCTACTCTGCTATTTTCGTACTCTCTGCCCAAAATAATCTCAACTTAAAGACCATTGATGACCTAAAGAAGTATGTCTCTGACGGCGGCAAGGTCAATATCGCCGTAAACGGTGCTACCTCCACTGAGGCTTTCTTAGCTACTGCTTTATTCTCCGATATGGGCTGCAAGGACTTTAAGGTAACTCCTTATACCTCCGCAGCAGAAGCAGCTCAGGCTGTAGCCAAGGGTGAGACCAATTTTGCTATTTCTCACCAGACCCAGATTTTAGAAACTGCCCAGCAAGGCAAGGTTGACGTCATTGCAGCCTTCTCTGATAAGAGCTTAGAGCACGGCCCATTTGCAGGCGTACGTGGTGTAGGTGAGTTTGGCTATCCATATATTACCAATGCTTGCGTAGTAGCAGCTCGTGCTGGCACCTCCGATGCAGACGTCAAGAAGCTCCGTGCCTTATACGATTCCATCTTAAAGGACGAGTCATTTGTTAAGTGGGTTCAAGAGACCATGTTAATTGAAATCCGCCCAATGAGTGAGGCTGACTTCAACTTACACTTAGAGCAAACCCGCGAAATCGTTAATGCCTACAAGGATAAGGTATTAGGTTAATTGATTTGCATCCTTTAACTCAATCTAAGCTAAAAAACAATTAAAGGCACAGCCTGAGAGTTCCAAGCTTAAATGTTGTGCCTTTTTTGTGCCTAAAATTTGGCTGAAAGCCATGCTTTGTAGTTTATCTTCCAAGGATTTAACTGATTATGGATTTTCTGTTAGCTCCGCTTGATGCGCTAAGAGCAGCCACTAAGGCTCGTTTGCAAGACAAGAATTTCTCCTACCCCTCTAACCTCAGTGCAGGTGTCATTTGTGCGCTGGTAGCCATTGTCATGATTATGGTCATTCCAGGACAAATTGAAGTTTCTGAAAAAGATGAGGTTAATGGTCGCGTCTTCCCGCAGCTCTTAATGTACCTAATGCTCTTGTGCTCTACTATCTTAATTGGCAAAGATGTCTTGAAAATTATGACTAAGCAGCCTTTAGAGATGAAGACCATTAATCTTTATGTAGAGCTCAAGGCTTTAATCATCATCTTGATTTTAATTGCCACTTACCTCATCAGTAAGTACACCGAATTATTCGTAGCAGGCGGTATTTTCTGTAGCTTGGCTTTCTTAGTCTTCTTTAATTGCCGCAAACCTCTTTACTACGCTATCACCCTAACCTTAGCCGTAACCATCTGGGTGGCCTTTAGATTTGGTCTAGGCGTTAACTTCTAGCCTAAGGAAAAGCCATGTTAGATTACATTATTCCCGCCAGCTCGTTGCTCTTTACGCTCCAGAACATCATGTGGATTAACTTAGGTGTCTTCATTGGTGCTGTATTTGCCTGTATTCCAGGTCTGAGCGTTATTCTTTGTGTTATCTTATTTTTACCTCTCACCTACCAATTAAGTGCCATTCCAGGCATGATGTTCTTGCTCGGTATTTACTGCGCAGGCTCCTATGGTGGTAGTGTGAGTGCTATTTTAATTAATACCCCAGGTACTCCACACGCTGCTGCTACTATGCTCGATGGCCACCCTTTATCTAAAAAAGGCCGTTCCCGTGTAGCCCTGAAAGTCGCCCTCTATGCCTCCACCATTGGTGGTACCATCTCGGCCTTTATGCTCTTATTCTTAGGCCCTCAGGTAGCCAAGGTTGCAGCCCAGTTAGGCACCGCTGAGTACTTCATGGTCTGCGTCTTTGGTCTGACTATTATTGCTGGCGTATCTGGCAAGAGCATTATCAAGGGTATTATCTCCGCTTGTATCGGTCTTACCATCTCCTGTATCGGCTCTGACCCTATGACAGGTTATGACCGTTTGACTTTCAATGTTGACCGCCTCTACTTAGGCCTTGATTTAGCTATTTGCTTAATCGGTTTATTTGCCTTAATTGAAATTATTGCCAAAGCCGATGCCACCGTCCAACACTTAAAGCTCTCGGAGCGCAAAAAGCTTGATGATGGCGTGATTACTAAAGATGAGAAAAAGCGCATTGTCCGCCCTATCTTAGTCTCCTCCTTCATTGGTTGTATGGTAGGTATTATTCCAGGCACTGGTGCTGCCGAGGCCTCTTGGTTCTCTTATAACCAAGCTAAGAATATGTCCAAGCGCAAAGAAGAGTTTGGTCATGGTAGCGTCGAGGGCATTGCCGCAGCAGAATCTGCCAATAACGCTGTAACTGGTGCTACTTTAATTCCGCTCTTAACTTTGGGTATTCCAGGTGACGGTACCGTAGCCATTATGTTATCTGCCTTGATGATCAATGGCTTAAACCCAGGTCTGTCCTTATTTACCACTGATGGCGATATCATGTACGCCATTATGTTAGGCCTGATTTTAGTTAATATCTTCATGCTCATTCAGGGCCGTTATTTAACTCGCGTCTTTGCCAAGGTCGTAGCCGTACCTCAGGAGATCTTGACCCCAATTATCGTGATTTTCTGCTATGCAGGTGCTTATTCCATCAATAAGAATTACTTTGATGTCTCCATTGCCCTGTACTTTGGTATTGCCGCTTGGTTCTTGCGCCAATTAGACTTGCCTGCCATCCCTATCTTATTAGGCTTAGTATTAGGCAATATGACTGAAACTAACTTCCGTCGTGCCTTAATGCTCTCCGATGGTAACCCAAGCATCTTCTTTAGCTCCGTTTACTGCTGGACCTTCATTGCTCTTATCGTCTTAGCCTTAGGCGCTATCATTAAGGGCAAGATCAAAGAAGAGCGCATGATCCGCCAATTAAATAAGCAACACGCCCAAGAAGAAGCCGCCCTCGCCGCCTCAACTAGCAACCCTGAGGCTAGCGCAGAGAAAGGCAAAGACTAAACTGCTTGGCAGTTGCTCAACACTTAAACTAGTTAATTAAACACACACACAAAGTGCGCCTAGCTTGCGACACAAGCTCAAGCTAGACGCCATCTAAGTGCTAAACGCTTTATATACTTACTCTAAAAACTAAGCTCTAGCGCTTTGCGCCCGTGTTCGGTACCTCACCACTGCGCTTTTGCAAACACAAAGACAGCTCAAGTCCCAAACCAAAGCTAACTTAGTTCTTGAGAGTAAAAAGATCAGTTAATGATCCTCCAAAAGCTTAGCTCCTAGTAGTTTTATGATCGGCTACTAGGGGCAGGCTTGTTTTAAAGCTGCGCTCAGATGCACGTCTCTGTAAGTAGCTTAACTAAGGATTTACATACTATGAGTCAAGTACAACGCCCTAATATCATTTTCTATTTTACTGACCAGCAGCGTGCTGATACCTGCGGTTGCTTTGGCCAGCCTTTAAATATCACCCCAGTGCTCGATGAACTCTCCCAAGAGGGCGTTAAGTTTAATAAGGCCTTCTCTCCACAGCCTGTCTGTGGTCCATGCCGTGCCCTATTCCAAACTGGTAAGTACGCTACTGATACCAATTGCTTTAGAAATAATAAGATGCTGCCACACAATGTTAAGACCTTGGCCAATTACATTGAAGAGGCAGGCTATGAAACTGCGTATATTGGCAAATGGCACTTAGCTAGTGAAGGCGAACTCGAACAAAAGCCAACGATTGACCATACTGTCACTGCTATTCCTCAAGAGTTCCGTGGTGGCTATACTGGCTTTTGGCGTGCTGCTGACGTACTGGAGTTTACCTCGCACGGTTATGATGGCTTTGTCTTTGACGAGAACAATAATCGCATTGACTTTAAGGGCTATCGCCCAGATTGCATTACTGATTTGGCCTTGGACTTCTTTGCCGTCCGCGACAAGAGCAAGCCATTTTTTATGACTATCTCTCAAATTGAGCCGCATCACCAAAATGACCATGCTCACTATGAAGGCCCTCATGGCTCCAAGGAGAAGTATAAGAACTTTACCTTGCCTCATGATTTAGCCGTCTTAGGTGGCAATGCCGCTGAGGAATACCCAGATTACTTAGGTCAATGCGCCGCCTTGGATGCCAACTTAGGTCGCTTAATTGACAAGCTCAAGTCAGAAGGCATTTATGACAATACCGTCATTATCTTTGCCTCTGACCATGGCTCTCACTTTAAGACCCGTAATACCGATGGCCACTTAAATGGCTATGACGATTACAAGCGCACCTGCCATGATGCTGCCTTACGCGTACCATTAGTGATTGCAGGTGGCCCATTTAAGGGTGGTATTAGCTTAGATCATGTAGTCTCCACTGACTCCTTGCCAAAGACTATCTTAGCTTTAGCTGGGGTAAATGTAGGTGATAACATGATTGGTGAGAACCTCTTAGACGTAGTCCAAGAAAAAGACCCACACCGCAAGGAAGAGGCCTTTGCTCAAATCTCTGAAAGCCGTATTGGCCGCTGCATCCGTACCGATAAATTCATGTACTCAGTCTATGCCCCTGGCGTTAACGGCGGTGAAAAGGGCGCCTCTGATCTCTATAAGGACGACTTCTTATACGATCTTAACAAAGACCCATTTGAGCTTACCAACTTAATTGCCGATCCAGCCTACACCAAGATCAAGCTTCAATTACGTGAGCGCCTCCTTGCCTGGATTGAAAAGGCCGAGCACTACCGCCCAACCATCGAAGACTAGGATTTAAAGCCCCACAGGATTCAATCCCAAAAGCTTAGGGACTAACCTCCCTGTTTACAGGACTTACAAACAAGCCCTAGGGGTCGTCCTTGCAAGGCATAAAAAGGCGCTTGTGGCTTGTATAAGCCTGATTAAATTGGCTCTGTAAACGGCCTCTAAGCTCACCAAAGCGCTCTAGGGCCGTAAGAGCGCGCCTAGCTTAGAGCCTTGCAGGAGCTTACCCCCTCACATTTAATGAGCCATTAAACAGGCCCATTGAAGGGCTGGAGCTGGGGCGGACAACAGATTTCATTCAATCTAGCAATCTACAATTAAACAGCCTGTGTTTGAGGGCTTGCGCCTAAAAGCACGGGCTGTTTCTTTATTATCAGGCAGACACCACCAAGGCTATGTCTGCCTTGATGCTACAATGAAGAAAAAGATCTTCCATTGGAAAAAGGACACTTGCTATGAGAACTTTGCAGCTATTGGTAAAACCCGCTTCTTCTTTATGTGACCTCAAATGCCATTATTGTTTTTACCATGATTTAGCCTCCCACCAGCATAGCAAACCTCAAATCATGTCCGAGCAGCTCCTTGAACTTACTATCAAGCGCGCAGCTGAATACTTTGAGCAAGACAAGAATCAAGAGAGCGCTTATTTATCTATTCTCTTTCAAGGCGGTGAACCAACCTTGGCAGGACTTCAGTACTTTAAGCAGGTCGTAGCCTTGCAACAGCGCTACTTTAAGCACTTGCCCCATGTACAAATCTCTAATTCCATTCAAACTAACGCTTGCAAATTAAGTCCTGAACTCATTGAATTTCTCGTCGCGCATAACTTTTTCTTTGGTATTTCCTTAGATGGCCCACAAGAGCTTCATGATGCCCAGCGTACTCACCGTAATGGCAAGGGCTCGTACCAACAAGTAATGGCAGGTATGGAGCTTTTAAAGCGCTATGGAGCCCAATTTAATGTCCTATGTGTACTCACTGACCTCAATGCCATGAATATAGCCAAAGTCTATGCGCACTTTAAAGCACTGGGGCTATACAATCAGCAATATATTGCCTGCCTTGATCCTTTTGAGAACACCTCTAATGAACATAAGCCCTTTTTAAGCGAGCAAGCCTATAGCCAATTTTTAATCGATATTTGCGATCTGTGGTATGCCGATCTGATGGAGCGCCATACCTATATCTCTATTCGTCATTTAGAGAATTATCTAGCCTTGCTTCTTGGCATGGATATTAATGCTTGTAATATGACAGGTATATGCCAAGTGCAAAATGTAGTAGAAAGCTCAGGAGATATCTTTCCGTGCGACTTCTACGCTCATGATGACTATAAACTTGGCAACTTACGTAATCAGAGCTTTGCAAGCATGATGAACTCAGCTAAAGCCCATGACTTTATTGCCACCTCACAAATTATTCTAGATGAGTGTAAGCGCTGTCCTTACTTTAAACTCTGTCGCAATGGCTGCTATCGTGAGCGCCACCAAGGCATCAATATCCACTGTCAGAGCTTTAAGCACTTCTTTGACCAGCGCTTAGAGCACCTCAAGCGCGCCGCTGCCTACCTCCAAGAGCACAACTAAAGCCCTATCTCCCAATCATCTCAACCTTGGAGGAATAAGTAAGTCCTTGTAATATTGTGATTTTTCTAGCATTTTGATGCTGGATATTTTGCTATCTTGGCGCTTAGGCACAACCAATCTTTGAGGAGGCGCATTGATGCTAAAAATAAGTGATATTTTGCACAGCGATTTTGACTGGGACGATGTCTGCCTTGATGAAGATGAGTATGAGCGCTTAAGCAATGAGCTGCTTATCGACTATCTAAAAAAGCACGATCCTCACGCCAGACAACAGCTGGTCACCAGCTGGAATTTTGACAATGGCAAAACAGTACTTCAATGGATAGTAGAGCAGCCTGATACAGATAAGGGCACTATACTCTTGCTCTATTGGTATATGAACCCAAGCTTCTTTAAGCAATATGCAGATCGCAACGATTGTATATCCCAAGGCGCAGCTTGGGCTTTAGAAGACTACGATCTACTAACCACCATTGAGCACCACTACCTATCAGGCTTTTATCAAAGCCAAGTCTACGGCTTTGACCCTAAGGCTGATCCTTATAATAATGGCTATGATTGGACTCAAGAAAACCCAGACACTCAACTCAAGGCACAGATACCAGACGAGATGTTGGTAGCGTTAGCAGGAACAACTATTGAGCCTCCAGATTGGCCAGAGGGCATCCCCTCTGAACTGATAGACATTATGGACAAGCTATGTGAAGCAGTGGAGGACTAAAGCAACGCAAGTCAAAAAGCGCTACGCTGACCGTAATTATTGACGATTGTGTGGCAATTTACCTTCTTTTTTGAGTTCACGGGCAATTCTAATAGCCGTTTCAGTCTCACAACCTGCAAACTCAGCTACCTCACGATAAGACCATGGATAGTCAGGATAAGTGTTGTACAGGAAGTTTAAGGCGTCATAGACGCGCTTGAGACTCTTATCATAGGAAATATGGGCTAAACGGCTTTCAGCTTGAGCAAGCTCATCGGAAATATTGGTGAGCAAACGCAAGGTCAAATCAGGATTGCTAACTAAAAAGCCTTGGCTATCAGGGGTAATTTTGACCAAGGTAGCAGGTAACAAGACCTTGGCCGAGCAATGGTAAGTCTGTCCTGGGGAGAACCAAGTACGATAGCCAAAGAATTGCTCGCTATCATACAGACGAATTAAGCTCTCTTTGCCATTATCGACCATATGGTATAAGCCAATGAGGCCTGACTTAATATAATAAAAAGAATTGGCTGTATCTCCTTGAGAGTAGAGATAACTACCCTTGGGCAAATTGTCCATTTGGACTATATGGCAGGATTGTAGCGAAGACAGAGGTTCAAGCTCTGAACTCATGGTAAATTCCTCAAACACACAAAAAGCAGTACTCAAGCGTGAGTACATAGTACTAATAGCAAATGCTCATTAACCTAACAAAGATCTTAGGCAACACACAACAACACAACCATAGAGATTAGCGCTTAGGTATATAGCTTTGATTATAGAACAGAAATTGCTCAACGCCCTAAAGAAAAGTAGCCAACTTGCGAGAACCAAAGCACTTTAGAGCTAAATCTTTAGCTCAATTTGTCATATCTAGCCATCAATCACACTTACCAACCTCATCCTTAAGCGAATACACCTGCCTCGCCTCTTGGCTTAGTAACTTACCATACAACCAAGGCTTAACCTCAGCCAAATACTAAGCTGCCACCACAGAAAACTCATGAGCTTTACGCCTTAAGCTATCTTCTGGCCTTACCAGAACACTAGCCGTAGCCAAGAAATCCTACTATATAAGATTCACCCTATTGCCATACATACGGTGATGAGGGTCTACTCGATTTGCTAATTTTTGATAAAGACAAGAGCTAAGCTTACTTGGTATTGTAGGTAAGGCACGAAAAATAGCCTAGGGCACGGCCTGATGCCGTACCCTCAAGCTAGGTTTTTTCGAGGTTGTGTGTTCGATGAACTTAGATAATTTCCAGACAGAAGGTATATATACCAATACCGAGCAAGATTAAACCTAATAAGAGATTAGCTACTCTGCTGGAAAGTAAGTTAGAAATCTTGATAGAAAAGAAGCTGGTGACAAAGGAAGCAGCCACTACAGTCATAACTACGGTCAAGTTGATATAACCTAATTGCCACATTCCCTCAGCGACAAAATCAATAGGCTTGGTGATATAGCCATACATACTGCCAAGTCCACCAATTACCATCATGTAATTGGTATACACAGGTACCTGCTTTTTGGAGACGAAATTAAGCTGGTTAATAAGCGGGGCCATAATGGAGCCACCACCAATACCTGTAAAGCCTGCAATACCACCACCTACGGTACAAAAAGCTGTACCTTTTAAACTTTCCTTGGTAGTAGGCAAAGAACACTCCTTGCCATCGGTGGAGCGCTTTAAGAAAGTCTTAACTGACAAAGTGAGCATAGTTAAGACAAAGAAGCCTACAATGTAATCACGAGGCACATAAAACGAGAGCTCAAAGCCCAATTGCACCCCCACAATCATACCCAAAGACCACATGCATAAGCTCTTGTAGCTTAAAGGAATACGCAGACGCACAAAGTTGACTAAATTAATACAGGCAGTAGCAATTACAATTGAGAGCGAAGTGGCCGCTACCATTTGGATAGGAAAATGCGGGAATAAGGTCAAAAAGATTGGAACCATTAACACACCGCCACCAATACCAAAAATGGCCGACATCATATTTGTTACCACGCCACAGGCAATTAACGTGGCTATCAAGGAGATACCCATAAACTCGCTCGCTATTCCAACTCACCGTCCCCCCAATTGTTACACCTAACACGACCTCATACTTATGACTAAAATCATAGCCCTTACAATAAAAGCCCATTGCTCCCTACCTAAGCTTTACACTTTGTTAAGCCCATCACAAAAAAGCTACAGCCAGCAAACCAAGCGCACGCCTTGATAATATGCAGATGACTAAAAGGGCTTTTAGGCAAAAATATGCACCAAACTTGCCGCCTGCGGCCACTGCAAGAGCAATGATAATGGAGCTACAGTATCAGTTAGAGTGACAGCAAAGAGCTTATTTATGGGATGGTACAGGCACTATGCGACCACATAAGGTGCAGTTGGCACAAAAGATGCTCCTTGGGTCAATATAGATTTTTATTTGCAGCATGGCTTGAGCGCTTGTAGGGCTTAAGCTGGCACCTTGACCTTGTAAGGTCAAAAATGATTTTTAAAAGAGAGAACAAAAAATGGCTTTATATGTACAGACCAACGTCAGCTCCATTAATGCGCAGCGCAAGCTCACAAATGCTACCAATAACTTAAACGTCAACTATCAGCGCTTAGCATCTGGCCTACGCATTAACTCCTCTAAGGACGACGCCGCAGGTCTGCAAATCTCCGATCGTCTTACCGCTCAGATTAATGGGTTAAATCAGGGAAATCGCAATACCAACGACGGTATTGCCTTAGCTCAAACTATTGAAGGCGCCCTAGACGAGACCACCAATATGCTCCAACGTATTCGTGTCTTAGCTGTCCAGTCCGCTAACGGCACCAATACCAAGGAAGATCGCGAAGCCCTGCAACAAGAAGTTACCCAGCTCTCCACTGAAATTAACCGTATTGCCAAGCAAACTACCTTCGCAGGCGGCTTAATCCTCAATGGTAAGCATAATGCTAATACAAACCCAAATAGCTTAATTCCAGATACTGGCAAGATGGTTTTCCAAGTAGGCGCTAATGCAGGTGATACTATTTCCCTAACTTGGGATCAGCCATTTACAATGACTGGCATTAATGCAATGGGTGATAAGCTCGATTTTCAAAAAGACTCCAAAGATGCATCCAAGAGCGGTTTAGTACTTACTACCAATGGCGAGCCACGTTGGAGTATTTCCTCTGTCGGAGCAGCCAGCACCACCTTGGCAAATATCGATAAGTTCATCCAAGTCGTTGATTCTAAGCGTGCCGAGCTAGGCGCCGTGCAAAATCGTATGGAATCAACCATTAGAAATCAAGCATCGATTGCCGAAAATGAGGCCGATGCACGCTCTCGTATTCGTGACACCGATTTTGCAGCAGAAACCGCAGCTCTCACTGCCAATAACATCATCCAGCAGTCTTCCCAAACTATCTTAGCTCAAGCTAACCAGCGTCCAAATATTGCTCTTAGCTTGTTAGGCCAAGGCCAGTAATCCAGAATCTATTATTCTCTCTTTTATATTTGAGGCGAGCCCTAAAAGCTCGCCTTTTTGCTATCTGGAGTCCACAAAGCAAATAAAGCGCCTCGCCACACCTAGCGCTTCAGGCTAAGAGCACCTCAATTGGCAACGAGCACCTGACTTAAAGAAAGTACTTAGCAAGCATAGCCCCTCGCTAAAAGCTCAAATAGCAAAGCCCAAAGCAATGAGTCCAGAGCTCTCACCTTCCCACACAATAGCAACTTAGTGCACTCTATAGTCTTAGCATAAGCTTACAAAGGCAAGCCTTGTGCCCTATGCCCCCAGAAACTCAAAGCGCCCGCTCCCTTATGCCCATGGTTAGAAAGCATAAGAAAAACAGGCGCTTAAAACTAAACTCAATAGACAACTTGTACTGTGCAAGCCTTCTTCGTGCCTAAGAACTAACTTAGGAGTAAGCCCTCCCGATTAAGACCATAAGCTCATGAAAGATGTTTTCTTTGAGCTTAAGACCCTACCTGATAAGCTATCTTGCTTACTCAAGGAGAGCCTTTTGCTTGCAAGAACAAACTATTGTTGGTTTCTGTCGTTTGGATTAAAGCCTTGGTTAGGGTTGAATCCCTGATTTGGATCAAAGCCTGCGCCAGGGGCTTGATTGAAATTGCCGCCATTAAATCTAAAGCTATTATCCATATTGGTAAAATCAAAGCCTTGAGTAGCACCTAAAGGATCTTCACCGAAGCGATTTGGACCAGGGGTGCCTGGAAGAGCCATGAAGATAAAGATACCAATTGAGAAAACAATATAGGCAACACCAGCAAATAATAATAAGGAAAAAGCAGCTTCACTGCCAGACAAAGCAGCCAAAACAGCCAACACCACAAAGGCTAAATAAGGGCCTACAAACAGCCAGCCGCTCTTATTGCGATCATGGAGTCTACGTACTGCTGCTGCAAACAGAGCAATGGCAAGGAATAGTGACACTAAGGATGCAACAATAGCCAAAATATTGTTAATCTCAGCTAAAATCGACGTGACTACACCTACTAAATTAACAAATAGAAAGAACCACCAATACTCAGAACGTGAAGCTCTATCTCTAAAGTTAAAAGGCTTTTGCGTAGTGCAAATCTTAATTGAATCGACAAAAGAAACCATAATCTAAAACTCCTTAAAGCGAAGCTCATCTCAAGAGCTTGGAAGCTAAATTCTCTAACCTATGCTTCCTTTGATACAAGCTATCATACCTAAGCCCCATACAGTTAAGCAATCCCTACTTAACCGCTTATATCATTTGATATCTTGATACCTAAAACTACCTCTCATAGGCTACTCTTATCGAGTTCCAGACAGCCCCTACTAAAGGACTACATGTGAGGCATCATACTACCTAAATTTTGAGGAAAATATTGGCCCATTATAAAAAGCCAACCCTTATCACACCAAGCCCCCCAAATCGCCACTTAACTAGCTGTCAAAAAACAGAACTTCCAACCTACTTAAGCTACCCCAGTAGCTCCAACTATATTCATGAAATACAGGACACAAGACAAGCACATAGCTTTCATTACTTTGGGCAATGGCTGGCTGGTTAGTGATGGGACAGAGTCCATAAGAGAACCCTTTGAGCTCTTGAGGTCATTACGGCAATCTCCCTACTCCCTATAGGGATGGATAGCTTACTTATAGCGCCCGCTCCTATATATGTGTTTAAGAGCAAGCTCTCATTTTTAAGCTAGCAAACTTATAGTACTACTAGCATATATATGGCTGATACCTTAAAATGACTAGATACTTTGTGTTAAGCATCTACTTATACTTGCTTAGTAATGATAGTTGTTAAGAGCCTACTTGAGCTTAAGCTGCCTAAGAGGCAAGGAGTTTTCATGAAGCCAGAGGAAAGAGCACGTCAATGGATTGATAGTAAGCTAGAAGAGGCAGGCTGGCAGGTTATCGATCGCCAAGAATATGTGTCTGGGATGCACGCGGTTGCTATTCGTGAAGCCCTCATGAAAAATAATCTTGAAGCTGATTATTTACTAATGCTTAATGGCAAAGCAGCTGCTGTTATCGAAGCCAAGCGTAATGAAGTGCCTTTAGATAACGCCAATTTGATTAAGCAAGCTGAGAACTACACCCATAAAGTGCCATCATGGTGCCCTTCATGGCAATTACCTTTGCCTTTTGTCTATTTATCTAACGGCAAAGCCATTGCCTTTAAAGATATCCGCACTCCTGATGCCCCCTACCAACTGGTAACGCAATTTCCTCGTCCTTGGGACTTGGTGCGCAAATTAGATTTAGGCGAATTAGATGGCCTCCCTTTCCTTTCACCTAAAGGCCTACGCAATTGCCAATATCAAGCTATTACTAATCTTGAAAAGTCCTTTAAAGCAGGCAAACGCCGTGCGCTTATTTCTTTAGCTACAGGAGCAGGCAAAACCTTTACTGCCTGTATGATGATCTATCGTCTCTTAAGCTATACTCCAGCTAAGAAAGTCCTATTCTTAGTAGACAGAAACAATCTTGGTACCAACGCCATGCTAGAGCTCCAGCAGTTTAAGATCACCGCTGGGAATAAGGCTCTCTCGGAAATCTTTGGTATTGAAAAGCTCTCTAATCACCCAATTAACTCGCGCGCGAATATCATTATCAGCACGATTCAACGCCTTTACTCTAAACTGAGCGGCAATCAAGATAGCTACTCAGAAGAAGAGGAAGACTCAAGCTTTCAGCATCAAGACGGTCAAGTGATAGAGCTACCAGAAAATCCTACCTTGCCGCATGACTTTTTTGACCTCATTATTGTCGATGAGTGCCATCGCTCTATCTATAGCGACTGGCAAAAAGTACTTACCTACTTTGATACTGCGCGCATTGTGGGTATGACTGCCACCCCTATTCCTGAAACACTCGCGTTTTTTAATAACAATATGGTGGCTAACTATACCTACGAACAATCCATTGTAGATGGCGTGAATGTCAGCTTCCGTATCTACCGTATTAAAACCGCTATCAGTGAGGAAGGCGGTGAAATTAATATGGGCGATCAAATGATAGTGACCAGTCGCAAGAACCAAACTCAATACGACAAACTTGCTATCGAAGATCGTGCTTTTGATAAAAACAAACTCAATCGTTCTATTGTCGTGCGTGACCAAATCCGTAAGGTGCTCCAAGAGTATAAGGACATTGTCTTCACGCGTTTCTTTCCCGATCGTGAGCCTAATTATGATTACTTGCCTAAGACCTTAATCTTTGCTGCATCTGATCATAATGCTCAAGTTATTGTTGAAGTTGCCCAAGAGGTATTTGGCAAAGCTGATGATAAGTTTGCTCAAAAGATTACTTACTCAGCTGGCGATAGTGATGCTTTAATCAGAAGCTTCCGCTATGACGTAGATTTTAGAATTGCTGTGACGGTTACTTTAGTGGCTACTGGTACAGACGTAAAGCCACTTGAGGTACTCATTTTCTTTAATGACGTACACTCAGAGACGCTATATAAGCAAATGAAAGGACGAGGCTGCCGCACCATTTCCTCCTCTATGCTCAAGTCAGTTACCCCTAATGCAGTCTCTAAGGATCTGTTTTATATTATTGATGCCGTGGGGGTAACTGAAAGTGAAAAGTGCATTCCTTCATTAGATAACGAAAAGAAGCGCCCGCTCAACCCCAGCCTAGAAGTGCTCTTTGAGCAAATGGCATTAGGCTACTTACCCAATGACTATCTCTATTTATTAGCCTCCAAGCTTGCCACTCTTTGCAATCGAACCGATCCTGAAGAATTAGACGAGCTTGCTCAAGTATTGCCACAAACAACTAAGGCTTGGGCCTCTAAAATTATGGAGGTTTTAGAGTCAGATAAGCTACCGCCTTTTAATGATGTTAATGAGGATAATACTGAGCGTAAGGCCTTGGTACATGAGCTTTTAACTAACTTGCCTGCGCGTAAAAAGCTTGTTGAAATTGCCAAAGGCTATGTCAAAGAACTCGTAGGCAAAGAGGACACCATAATCTCCTCGGGCTTCTCTCAAGAAGAGGCCATAACTAACACTAAGGCCTTTGAGGACTTTATTCACGATAGACGCAACCGTATTGACGCGCTTAAACACATTTACAATAATGAAAATGAAAAGCTATCACGCCAAGAGCTCGATAAGCTTAAGTCTGAGCTCCAAATGGGCTTGGACAACTTTAGTGTAGGGCGCATGTGGAACGACTATGCTCTGCTTAATAAAGAGCAAGCTAAGCCTTATCAAGCCGATATGAAAGCAGTAACTGACCTTATCCAACTGGTACGTTATGGCTATAAGCAAGCTACAACTCTTGCACATATGTCATCTTTGGCTAATCAACGCTTTGAGCTGTGGTTTGGTCAAGCGCAACGAGACTTACCTCCAGAGAAAAAAGCCTTTTTTAGCGATGTAGCCAAATATATAGCACAAAATGGCGCTTGTGATTTGCAGTTCTTCTGGCGCATTAAGCCAGAATATGCTTCCACACTACTCAAAACTTATGGATATAAGACTAAAGCCGAGCGAGAGCTTAAAGCCCTTAATAGCTTCATTCTCAAAGTAATTTAAGGTTCAAATAAAGTTTGTTGGAAAAGGAAGGCAAAATTGACTTGCTTGGTAGCACAAATACCTGTTTTAAGCAGTTTTAATCTTGAATTAACAATGATCTTGGCCTTAAATTGGGTGTTTTCCAACAAACTCTATTTGAGCCAATTTAAACTTGCTAAACCTACAAACTTAAGCCTTTGGCAACAAGAACCATATTATTAACTAAAAAATTAAAAAGGAGAGCACCGCTGCATCTATAGTTGATAGACAGGAGCAGCAGCGCTTGAGAAGCACAGATGACTGAAAATCAATTAAAAGAATCCAGCCTTGCCAAAAAAGTTTGGCAGCTTGCTGATGTTATGGCCGCAGGTGGTGTCGCTTATACTGACTACCTAACCCAATTAACCTACCTATTATTCCTGAAAATGGATGCTGAAAGAGTAGACATTATTGGCGATGAGTCAGCTATTCCTGATGGCTATCGCTGGGCTAATCTTTTAAATGAGACAGGCGAGGACTTATTGCGCCAATATGAGGGCACACTTGAGGTCTTAAAGCAGCAAGCTGGCATTGTAGGTACCATTTTCACTAATGCCATTAACCGCATTGAAAACCCTACCTATTTAGACAAAATTATTGCCCTAATTGATCAAGAGCAATGGCTCTTAATCGACGGTGATGTCAAAGGTGCTTTGTATGAGAGCATTTTGCAAAACAATGGCCAAGATAAGAAAAGCGGTGCAGGCCAGTACTTTACTCCCCGTCCTTTAGTTAATGCTATTGTTGCAGTCGTAGACCCTAAAATTGGCGAGACCGTTATTGATCCTGCTTGTGGCACAGGTGGCTTCTTGTTATCGGCTTTTAAGCATATGGAAGGCCAGTCTTTTGATGAAAAAGATCAGCTCTTTTTGCACAACCAAGCCTTACACGGCAATGAAATTACCCCTTTAGTTGTCACCATGGGCTCTATGAACATGTATCTCCATGGTATTGGCCTTAAACAAAGTCCGATTAAGTGCCAAGACTCCTTATTAACTGAGCCAGATGCACTCTACAAAGTAGTATTAGCAAATCCTCCTTTTGGTAAACGCCCAGCAGGTTCCATTGAAATTGAGCGCGATGACTTCAAGGTTAAAACCAAAAACAACCAGCTCAACTTCTTGCAGCACATTATGAATTTGCTCGAGCGCCATGGCCGTACAGGTGTAGTGCTGCCTGATAATGTGCTCTTTGAGCGTGAAGGTCAGAAAATTCGTGAAAGCTTGCTTAAAGACTTTAACCTGCATACCATTTTGCGTCTGCCAACAGGCATCTTCTATGCTCAAGGCGTACAAACCAATGTACTTTTCTTTACCAAAGGCGAGCCAACCACCGACGTTTGGTACTATGACTACCGTACTGGCGTCAAGCATACCCAAAAGCAAAATCCTCTGACATATGAGCACTTAGAGGACTTTGTGCAATGCTATTGCGCAGATGATATGTCCAAGCGCCAAGAAACTTACAACCAAGAGACCAATCCTAATGGCAGATGGCGCAAGTTCTCGGCAGAGGAGCTACTCAAGCGAGACCAAACTAGCTTAGATATTACTTGGATAACCGAGAAACAAAGTGCAGATGATGATTTAAGCATTAAGGATGTATTTGCTCTCATGGAGGAGAAGGTTCAGCTCATCAATGATGCCTTTGCTAACCTCAAAGAGGAACTAGGCCATGAAATTTGATCGCATGAGAGAACTGCTATTAGATCAGGCTATACAAGGCAAGCTTGTGCCTCAGCTTGATAGCGAACCTACGGTCGAGCAAATTGGTGCTGCGCCAAAGGAAGTACCTTTTGAGATTCCTGCTAAGTGGAAGTGGGTTAATTTTGATAATTTACTTAAAATTATCAGCGGAACATCTTACTCAAAAAACGATATTGTTGACTCATCAAACGATACTGCCGTACGAATCATGCGAGGAGGAAACTTAAGAAAAGGCATCGTATCTACATTAAATGATGATGTATTTGTTAATTCAGGCTTACATGACCTTAATAAAGAAGTACAAAATACTGATATTGTCGTTGTTGCTTCTACAGGAAGCCAAACAGTGATAGGAAGAGCAGCAGTATATTCGGGTTATGAAAGTATCCAAATAGGTGCTTTCTTAAGAATTTTACGTCCTAAAAACAAGGATTTTTTCCCCTATCTGAAATACATATTCTTTAGTAATTATTACATAAATCATATTAGAGCCAGCGCAAAGGGCTCCAACATTAAAAATCTAAAACAACAATATTTTAGTGAGCTTTATATCCCTCTCCCTCCTCTCGAGGAGCAAAAGCGCATTGTTGCTAAGATCGAGGCGCTCTTTGAGCAAATTGACCGTATGCAAGGCTAGCCTTATCTGCCATTGCTTATAAGCTCTGGCGCTCTTAACTGCCCCTATGCCTCAAGGCTCACCTTTCCTTGAGGCCTTTGTCCATAGGGGCTAATTATCCATGTCTATTACTCTATAGACCCACACAAGGGCAGCTTTTGCCATGAGCTTAAGCTTCATATCTGCCTATTCTCTCTCCAAGGCCCAATACTCCTAGGGGCGGGCGCTTTACAAACAACCAAGCTCACAGTACTTAGCTAGCGCGCTTACTTACCTTGCTATCCTAGCTTGGCGCTTACTGATAGCTCTTCTTGCTCCCTGACTCTATGCTCTCTACTTCCTTATGTGGCTTGCTCTGATTGCTGCGCGGCTTTGCGGGCGGCACGCTCGGCGCTTTTGGCCTTGCGGCGTTCGGCAAAGAAGTTACTAATGGTGCTAGAGCAGATGTCCTTTTCAATACCACCTATAACTTCAATTTTGTGGTTATGGCGGGCATCGCAAATAAGATCAAAGCGAGAACCGCAGGCTCCAGTCTTGGCATCAAAGGCACCAAAGACTACCTTACTCAGACGAGCATGCACTAAAGCCATGGCACACATACAGCAAGGCTCTAAGGTTACATACATAGTGCAACCTAAGAGGCGATAGTTATGGATGTTATTACCTGCCTCACGCAAGGCCATAATCTCAGCATGGGCTGAAGGGTCATGATCGATAATAGTACGGTTATAACCCTTACCTATGATCTTGCCTTCACTATCGACAATTAATGCCCCTACTGGTACCTCGCCACATTCCCATGCCTTTAAAGCCAGCTCTAGAGCCATGTTCATATACTTGGTATGGGTAGCTATCTCAGAGTCACTTAAGCTTAGTTCATTGCGCCCTAGCTCTAAGCTCTCTGTCTTAGGAGCACCTAAGGAGGCTAAGTTTGCATGAGCTACCTGAGCTAGAGGCAGCTTTATTCCCTGAGCGCTACCTTGAGCTATGGATGGGGCTTGCGTCTTATTATTAGTTGCAGTACTAGCAGGCTCTAAGGCTTGTGTCTGACCTATAGCACTAGTAGCTAAGGCAGCGTGCGGCGCTGGGGGAGCTAGCTGAGCTTGAGCTTTTGACTTAGCTCGGGACTGGGCCTTGGCTGGGGCAAGGGCTTGAGGGGCGCTTTGTAAGGCTGCCTCTTGATGAGTACTAGCAAGGGCGGGCGCTTTAGAGGGCGCAGAGAGAGCAGTGACTACTAAGCCCTTATTAGTGAGCTTAGCTGTGGTAGTAGCATAATAAGGGAAATACTTTAAAAAGCTCTGAGACCAAGTAATAGCTCCTACAGGCTTACTACCTACAATAGTGCCGAGCTTTAGAGTAGCCATGGCACTGCCTTTAGAGGATTTAGGCAAACGACTCACCTCTAGCTTACTATGGTCAAAAGAGAGTAGTACCTTAAAGCCTACTAGCTCTTTGCTATGAGTCTCATATACGCGAGTGCACTTAATGCTTACTCCATCAAGACTTAAAATCTGCTCGTAGTATTGCCCTTGCTGCTGCATAGCTTATATCCTCGGATAATGCTAAAAAGTACCAAAACCTAATCTTACCCTAACTTAAGCATTTTTGTTGCACGCCATCAGCTAAATCAGGCCTACAAGCGCCCTTTCTTATATGGCAAAACTCAAGCATATTGCATCTAAGAGTGCTAGCGCAGCTCAGGCTTAGCGTATTGTCCTCATTGAGGCATAAGACTTTTAGGTCTTGGAAATGCAGAGTCTTCAGGGGCGGGCGCTATAAAGGAGCTTAAGAGCCCATAGCTCCTAAATCCAGGGACAGGAACGATGATGCTTGAAGAGTATAGGCCCCAGCGCACTAATGCCACGAGTACAGAGCGACTTGCGCGTAATAGAGAGCCCTCCTGTACGCGGCGGGGATGGCAGTGCAGTTTTTGTAAGGACGAAAAAAGGCGAACCCTTGCGAGCCCGCCCCAAATATAAAAGAGAGAATATGCTAAACAGTTTTATTGGCCTAATAAGCTTAAAGCGATATTTGGACGCTGGTTAGCTTGAGCCAAGATAGTCTGGGAGGACTGCTGAATGATGTTATTGGCAGTCAAAGCTGCGGTTTCAGCAGCAAAATCTGTGTCACGAATACGGGAACGAGCATCAGCTTCATTCTCAGCAATGGAGGCCTGATTTCTAATAGTTGACTCCATTCTGTTCTGGATAGCGCCTAATTCTGCTCTCTTTGAATCGACTAATTGGATGAATTTATCGATGTTTTCTAAAGTCTTGTTGGCAGCACCGACATTAGAGACACTCCAACGCAAGGTAGACATAGCAGCATTGGCTTTGGTAATCATAATGCCAGCTTCACTGCCTTTGAGCTTGTTGGTATCTAAAGGCTGACCTAACTGGGCATTAATGCCATCCATAGAGAAGGCATGCTCCCAAGTTAGACCAATGGTGTCGCCTGCATTGGCGCCGACTTGGAAGACCATCTTGCCAGTAGTTGGGATTAAGCTCTTGGAGTTGGTAATATTTTGGTTATTCTTTTGTTGCTTGCCGTTTAAGATCAGGCCGCCAGCAAAGGTGGTCTGGCGCGCAATACGGGTGATCTCGTAAGATAAGGAAGTAACCTCTTGCTGTAAGGCCTCGCGGTCTTCCTTGGTGTTGGTACCATTGGCAGACTGGACAGCTAAGACACGAATACGCTGAAGCATATTGGTGGTCTCATCGAGGGCGCCTTCAATGGTCTGAGCTAAGGCAATACCATCGTTAGTATTGCGATTTCCCTGATTTAACCCATTAATTTGTGCAGTTAAACGATCGGAGATCTGTAAACCTGCGGCATCATCCTTAGAGGAGTTAATGCGCAAGCCTGAGGCTAAACGCTGATAATTGACGTTGAGGTTATTGGTGGCATTGGTGAGTTTGCGCTGCGCGTTAATGGAGCTAACGTTTGTCTGTACATATAAGGCCATAATTCTTCTCTCTCTTATTAGTCTGGCTCACTAGCACGCACCAGCTTCTAAATATAAGGCACATGCGGAGCCAGAAAAAACCGTTAATAACTTAGTTGCATGCACCATGCCAAACTGTAATACGCCCGCTCCTGCGCCTTGCTCTGCCCATGCTCGCGCCATAAGGCCCGCTTGAGGACTATTTTGCATCAATTGACATCCATGCATCGCAAACGGCAAGTTTTGACTTTAATGGCCGCTTAAGCTCTTTTTAACAGCTCTATCAAACTCAGCTAATTAAGTCTACATCTCATCTTATCTATAGCTGCTAAGACTCCTCTATTAGCTAAAGGCTCTGGGCGCTCATAGCATATAAGCCCCCTGTATGGGTACTTTTGCCCTATAGCGCTGTAGGCCATAACAAATAAAAAGGCGAACCCTTGCGAGCCCGCCCCAAATATAAAAAAGAGAATATGCTAAACGGTTTTATTGGCCTAATAAGCTCAAAGCGATAGTTGGACGCTGGTTAGCTTGAGCCAAGATGCTCTGAGAGGCCTGCTGGATAATATTGTTTTGGGTAAGAGCAGCAGTCTCAGAGGCAAAATCGGTATCGCGAATACGTGAACGTGCATCCGACTGATTTTCAGACACATTTGCTTGATTGCGTATAGAAGATTCCATTCTATTTTGGATCGCGCCTAATTCTGCACGCTTTGAATCAACTACTTGGATGAATTTGTCGATGTTACCTAAGGTGGCAGTAGCTGCACCTACAGTAGACACACTCCAACGAGCTGGAGTACCCTTGGCATTATCGGCCTTAACTAAGCCTGTTTGATCTGCTTTATTGGCATCGTTAAAAGCAAGATTACCTGCCTGACCTGCAATACCATCCATACTAAAGGCCTTACACCAGATAAGACCAATGGTATCGCCCTGATTAGCGCCGACTTGGAATACCATCTTACCCTTATTTGGGCCATCTTCTGGAATTAAGCTCTTAGGGCCAATACCATCTAAAATGGAGGCGCCTGCAAAGGTAGTTTGTTGAGCAATACGGGTAATTTCAGCAGAAAGTTGGGTAACTTCTTGCTGCAAGGCCTCACGGTCTTCCTTGGTATTGGTGCCGTTGGCAGATTGGACTGCTAAAACACGAATACGCTGGAGCATATTGGTGGTCTCATCGAGGGCACCTTCAATGGTCTGAGCTAAGGCAATGCCATCGTTGGTATTGCGATTTCCTTGATTTAACCCGTTGATTTGGGAGGTCAATCGATCAGAAATTTGCAAACCTGCGGCATCGTCCTTGGAAGAATTAATTCTAAGGCCTGAGGCTAAGCGCTGATAGCTAACATTAAGGCTATTAGTAGCATTGGTTAATTTTCTTTGAGCGTTAATTGAGCTGACATTAGTCTGAACGTATAGAGCCATAATTAAGTTCTCACAATATTCAATGGCCCAAGTTTTCAAAAGCTCAAGCCGAGGTTGCAAAAAATGTTTCTATAGGCTCTCTTTGCAGGGAGTGTGCCAGCTACAAAAGCTCATATCTATGCACTTTACATGCAAGGCTCATGTATGCTCACTTTAGCACCTACTCACGATAAAATCTCCTCTAAACACCAGCGGCAAATTTTTGCCACCGAGCTTCAGAGCGCCCGCACCTCCATTCCATATTTAAGCGCTAAGCGCTCTCCTAGCAGAGGTAGCACCATATAATGCAGCAGCTTCCTTCATTGAATCTAAATTCCATTTACTACGCTCCCAAGTGCTGGAAGCTGCTAATCACGTTTTACTACCAAAGTTGCCTGCTGTCCTTAGATGCTTATTTCCAAGTCCATCTAGATTGAGCTTAATCTAAGTGCTAAAGTCAGAGCGGCAAGTAGGAACTTTTCAGGATGCTTGTAAGGCTGCCCTCTCCTTCTAATGCGCTATAGCTATGTAGCCAAGAATGTAGCTTGGAGAGAATTGAGTCAAGCTCAGGGCAGGAGACAGGCAAAGACGTAAGGGTCTGTGCAGAACACCAGAGGAGCGCATGCACCTCTGGTGCAAAGATGGGTGATTAATGAATGTTTAACTAGGCTTGTTAGCTAAAAAGCACGACTAGCCAGGTAAGAGCAGTTAGACAGAGCATAACAAAGACGGCAGCTGAGCCAATGTCCTTGGCTCGACCTGAGAGCTCATGGTATTCATCACCAATGCGATCGACTACGGCCTCAATAGCAGAGTTTAATAACTCTACAGTAAAAGTAAGCCATGGCATGATCACCAAGACTAACCACTCAAGAGCACTATCAGCTACGATACAGGCGATCACAGTTAAGATAATGCCCAGTACTAACTCTTGACGCAATGCCGCCTCGTTTGTAAGGCCAGCCTTAAAGCCCTGCATTGAGTACTTGCCAGCATTAATAATACGAGTAATACCTGTAGCGCCAGTTTTGGCCATAGTGATAGGTCTCCATTAATAAACAATAGCTAAATTCAAAGCACGCTCATTATAGCACTATAGGGCTCTAAGCTTATGTGCTAGTGTCTTGTAGTGCCCCTTTGCCTCATTAGAAACACCCTTGCTACTCTTAAGCTCGGTAGTGTTCATATCGCCTAAGAGCTTAGAGACGTTAAGGTTCCAAGCTCCTTCATCTAAAGCGTCGGCTTTCTTAAGGGCCGTCAAGCCAGGCCAGATGAGAGCCTAGCGCTAAGGTAAGAGCAGCTGGTAAAACCTGACTTTCAGTTAGCGCTATGCTCTAAGGCTCGCTCTGATCTGACACTTTTGCCTGACCCTTAATAGCATCTAGGCTCTCAGTGCTGCTTAGCGCTGCATCGGCTAAGGATGACTTAGCAGCTTTTGACTTTTCTTCCTTGGAGCTCTTATGAGAGACAGACTTGGACTTCTGCTTACTCTTGGCTTTAGAGGCATCCTGAAGCTTTGGGGACTTAGTCTTTACTGCCTGACTTTCAGCTACCAAAGCAGGGTTAGATGCTATGGTAGCATCTGGCCCTGAGATAGCTTCTTGCTTAGCTTTGCGCTTTGCTGTACTTGGGACTTTAGCGGCTGTATCTTTGGTCTCATGAGAGTTTGGCTCTAAAGTACTTGCTGGTGCTACCTCTTGAGACTTAGCCACAGGAGGCAAAGATGCGCTTATTTGAGCTGGGGCGCTCTGACTTTCAGAGGTAAGAGCACATGGTTGGTCTTGATTTTTATCCAAGATAGCAGCTTCCGCCTCTGGTGTTGGCTGTATAGCGGGACTGGCATGGGCGTGAGGCTTGCGCTTGGAAGTAGTAGCCTTTAAGGAAGATGCTGCCTTGTAAGAGAGAATATCTTTGTCGGTTAGAAAGTCCAAGATAGCCAACTCAAGGAGCTTCATGGCCTTGCGGATAATGCTCTTAGTAATAATTAAAGGCGGAGCAAAGCGAATGACATCATGGCCTGCTAAGAGCACTAAGAGATGGTTCTTGGTGCAGAGCTTTTGGAATAAGGAGGCATATTCGCTATAAGAGCTGGCCAATTGAGCACCTATGAGCAAGCCCTTGCCTCTAATTTCTGCAAAGACTTGGTACTTAGCATTGAGCTCTTGCAATTGCTCACGTAAGTACGCACCACACTCGACGACATTGGCTAAAAATTCACTCTTAGAGACAATATCTACAACCTTGCTACCTACGGCACAGGCTAAGGCATTACCACCAAAGGTCGAGCCATGGGTACCAGGCTTAAAATGGGAGGCAATTTGTGTAGTAGTTAAAATAGCGCCAATAGGCACACCTGCAGCCAAGCCCTTAGCAGAGGTTAAGATATCAGGCTTGACGCCTACTTGCTCATAGCCATAGAAAGTACCTAAACGACCGACACCAGTTTGTACCTCATCAAAGATTAATAAGGCATTAAACTTAGTACACAGCTCACGTACGCCGTGGATAAAGTCAGGGTCAACCTCTAAAATACCGCCCTCACCTTGGACTACTTCGACAATGACAGCACAAGTTTTATCACTAATATGATGGCTAAAAGCATCGAGGTCATTAAAAGGCAAATGGGTAATGCCCCCTGGAATAGGCCCAAAGCCTTGGTAGTACTTTTCTTGGCCACCGACACTGACAGAAAAGAAAGTACGGCCATGGAAGCTATGGGCAAAGGAAATAATCTCGCACTTGTCGGCACCATAATTATCGTAGGCAACACGGCGAGCTAACTTTAAGGCAGCCTCATTAGCCTCGGCACCAGAGTTAACAAAGAACACTTTGTCAAAACCTGCTACAGCAGTTAACTTCTTGGCTAAAGTTAAGGTCTTGTCATTGACGAAAATATTACTGGCGTGAATTAAGCGCTTAGCTTGCTTTTTAATGGTTTTAACTACTACAGGATGGTTGTGGCCTAAGCAATTGACCGCGATACCTGAGGTCAAGTCCAAATACTTATTGTCTTCACTATCGTATACAAAACAGCCCTTACCTTGCGTAAGCACCATATCTTGTGGGACATAACAAGGCATCATGACCTCATCAAAGGTCTTTCTACTAACTTTCATTATCTGTGCTCCTATCGAGCTCTACTACAACTTTAAATTGCTTATTGTTTAGGTTAAGGCTGTGGGTAGGTACAAGGACAACCTAACAAGGATCTTAACTCTTGAAACTTTTTGGCATGTGCTATCTCCCCTATCTTAGGGGCACATTATTAAGCTTAAGTTAAATATGGATTAAGCGCCTGCTTACTAAGGCCTATGGCCACAAGCCTAGGAGGCTTTAAGCCTTAGGCTCGAGCTTTTCAGGCAAGTTCACCTCATAGGCAACTTCATCGCAGCGATCAAATTTAGGGCAATGCTCGCAGTCTTTTCTAATCTTTTCAGGCAAGGCCTCAATAGTGGTTTTGCTAAAGCCTACCTTGGCAAAAAACTCAGGATTACGGGTGAGCACAAAGACCTTTTTAATCTCAAACTGCCACGCGCGATGTACCAAGAAATCTACCAAGGCACGACCTTGGCCTTGTCTTTGGACTAAGGGATTTACGCCCAGAGAACGAATCTCAGCTAAGCCCGTATCGTAAACATATAAGCAAGCACAACCTAAGACTTCATGGTCTTTAACGCAGACAGCAAAAGTCAAAATATTACGGGTGATATCCTCACGCGAGCGCGGTAAGTTCTCACCTTGTTGGGCCCAGTAATTGACCATATTGCACAGGGCATCTAAATCTGACAAACGCGCTTGACGCACTACAAATTTACCTTGATTGCCCTTATCTAATACCTCTTGTACTTGCAAGAGCGCACTGGCTACTTGGCTTAACTCTCCATGCGTAAGGCAATTATTCTTTTGCATTTGCAAAGCTCTTTGATAAAGCTCCTCAGCGCTCACGCCATGTAAATTATCTAAATTGACAAAAGGAATAGTATCCAGTCCCCCTGCATTACTAACTACAGATCCTTTCTTATCTAAAGAGGCTCCTAAATGAGTATGTACTGCCATAGCAAAAAAATTTCCTTTAACTAATAAAGAGCGTGCTAAGTCTCCATCAGTCGAATAGCATCACCTAAATAAAAAACAACTACTAAACCCTCTTATCCTTGCCACTTTTGCAACCATCTATTCCCCAAGAGCTCTTATCCCAGCTCCACTGCTGTTCTTGATATCCTGCCGTGCAAATAGTATCTTCTAGCTACCTGTGCTTGCATGGCAGATATCAAACCTATGAGCGCCACAACAGCAGCACTTTTAGCTGGGGTTTGCCTCTAAGTCACTTAAAAAAAACTACCTTGCTATATAGTAGTTCCATATACCCTCAAAAGCGTTAGGGGCATTGCAAAGCCCTAGTTAATGGGAGGATGCACAGGAGATATTGAATTACACCAACTTTAATAGATGGCTGGCAATGGCTTAAGCGCTTAGGGTAGTGCCAATGCATCGGAGGGATGAGAGATTGGCACGGGCTTGGGCATCGAAAATGGAGGCAATAAAGACAGGGGCGCCACTATGCTTAGCTACCTTGAGGGCATTTTTGACTTTGACGGCCATACCCTCATTGATAGTGCCATCAGCTAATAGCTGCTCACACAAGGTCTCATCAATATGCTCAATGAGCTGACCGTGGCTATCTAAAACGCCTTTTACATCAGAGAAGAAGACTAAAGGAGCCTTTAACTCTAAGGCTAAACAAGCGGCTACCTCATCAGCATTGATATTAAAAAGCGAGCCCTGCGCATCAAGTCCTATGGAGCAAATGACAGGGGTAATACCATGATGGACGAGCTCTGCCACTAAAGAGCTATCTTTGGCTTTAACAGCAGCTACTTGACCATACTCAAAAGGATAAGGCTCTAAAGCGCATAAATTAAAATCAGTACACAACAAGCCTACGGCATTAAGAGAGCTCTTGATGGCTAGGCCTTGCAAGGTCTTATTGCAAGCACCTGCTAACATGGCCGTAATATAGGGCATTTGCTCTTTAGGACTAATGCGGATGCCGTCTTTTTTCTCGCTCTTAAAGTTTAAGGCACTTAAGAGCTTATCGACCTCCACCCCGCCGCCATGGACAATGATGGCTTCTTGAGAGCTTAAGTGTAATTGGGAAAATAAGGCTTGCAAGGCATGCTCATCGCTAAGAGCCTTGCCCGATAATTTAATAACTAACATAAAAAGGTCTACCTGAGTTTGCTTATCTATCTGGCGCTTATCTAAGGGGCTGAAAGCCCTATTTACAATTCTGCCAAGCTCTAGCAAACAGCTGCTCTAGGTACTAATTAATTAAGTAGTGTACTTAACTAATGAGTGTTCTGTTTGCTAGAGCAAGGATCGGCTGCGAGGTAAACCAAAGTGAATATTCATTGCTTCTACTGCCTGGCTGGCAGCTCCTTTTAAGACATTATCAATGGCACTGGAGATGACTATATAAGGACCTACTTTAGTAGCTATATCATCACTTTCAATTTCAGGTTCAACGTTAAAGCTTAAGTCACAAAATGGCGTGTATTGGACGTCTTGGAGTTTGACTGTGCCTGTTTTTAGACGCACTAAGGTATTGAGCTCATGTAAGCTATTTTGCGCGCACTTTAAATAAGCGCGCTCGTAGGCTTGCGCTACTTGCTCGGCACTGACACCTGGTTTTAAACGGGCGGTAATCGTAGCTAAGATGCCGCGCTTAAAATCACCTAAATGCGGGTTGAAAATGACCTTGGTGCCGACTTGCTCTTCAATTTCCACTAAATGGCGATGATTGAAAAGACCATAGGCATTTAAGCTCACTTCACAAAAGCTATTGCTAAGCTTGGCCTTGCGTCCTGCCCCTGATACACCTGAGATGGCATTAATTACAGGAGGCATAGTAGTATCTAAGAGCTTGGTGGCCATTAAAGGCTTTAAGGCCAGTTCACTGGCGGTAGGATAGCAACCTGGCATGCTAATTAAACGGGCGGTTTGTAAATGCTCAAACTTGACCCAATCAACTAGACCATAGACACGCTCTTTTAAGAGCTCTTGTTGCTTCGCCCCTAACTCAAAGCCGTAGTACTTGCTAAAAGCCTTAGGGTCACTAATTCTAAAGGCACCTGAGAGATCAATTACAGTGATGTCATTTTCTAAAAATACAGGAGCCAGATCGTGACTTACTTGATGTTCGGTGGCCATAAAGATGACATCGGCATCTTCAGCGGTAAGCCCTGCGGCAGCCTCATAAGACAAAGGCTCTAAGCGCAAAGCACATAAACCGCGTAATTGACCATATACAGAGGCAATTTCCTCACCTGCATCGGCACTGTGCTCCGAGACAAAGAGGTGAGTTAAAACGACATTAGGATGGCAAGAGAGCAAACGCACTAGCTCGCATCCTGCATAGCCGCTCGCTCCTACTATGGCAACTTTGATCATAAAAAGCCTTTAAAAAAAATAACAACATGTCACTTACATAGTGCGCTTAGGTTATCCAGCTTAGCTGAGCGCTAAGTGCAAGTTCTACAGAGAGCTGTAAGCTAGAGCCTCACATTACCCTAGAGGGCACTGCGCTCAAGCTCTTGCCTAAAGGACAACACCTGAGGTAATGAAAGTGATAATTAGCATACCTAAAAAATTTTCCCTGCCCGAAAACTCGCACCAAAAGAGCACACAATTTGTAAATTAATTCTCTTTTGCACTAATAAAAATCAAAACTCACCCTTTTTGCACCTAAAACAAGCGCGCTGCGTACACCTCCACAGCACTCAAAGAGCCGCCCCAGTACAAAGTCTCATTACCTAACAAAGCAGGACACTAACAACTAACTAGGTAAGGGAACCTTGCGCAAAATGCCTTACCAAGGATGCATGACAGATGGCTTAGCCCATCTTTGTTTGCCTTAGGTTTAGCTAGAATTAAAGCTGACCCTAACTTAGAAGAGAGCTTAAGTATCTCCCTGCTCTGCCCTACTAGCGAGCTCTAGAGAGAACTGTCAGAGATATAGGCAAGGGGCTAGGATAAAATGAAACAGGAACCTTGGTAAAGCGCAGCTGGCCGTGGGGCCTGCATCAACAAAGGTAGTAGTGTTAAGAGGCATAAGCGTCAAACAGCTATGATATGTCAGAACTAAGACGAGGGCTGAATATGGAGCAAGAGGAGCCCTAAAAAGGCGCAGCTGCGCTGCTTTTTGGCTCAGGGCCAAGGTATGGAGCATGGCTTTGTATAATGGCTTGCAAAAGAGTTGTTCAAACTGATAGGAGTACAGGGCCTATGTCTAAAATCGCAAGTGCTAGATATTTAGCGCAATTAGTGAGTCTGGATACTACAGCCAGTGAAAAGCCAGAGCGCGATAAGTCCAATGCTGCGCTCATTGAGCTTATGGCTGCCCACTTTGCAGCGTGTAACTTTGTGCCGCTAAGTTATGAAGTCGCCCCTGGTAAGTTTAATTTACTTGCACTCAGTCCTGCCCTGCTCTTAGAAGATAAAGATAATCAAGCAAACTCTTTAGGCCTACTCTTAAGCGGGCATAGTGATTGTGTACCCTTTGAGGCTGAAAAATGGCGCAACCACCCCTTAGAGCTTCAAGAGTGTGAAGGCAAGCTCTATGGACGGGGCGCTTGTGATATGAAGGGCTTTTTAGCTTGCATGATGGAGCTTAGTGCCTATATCCATGCACTAGGGCAATATCCACGGGTGTCGTTTTTGATAACTTGTGATGAGGAGAGCTCTATGCAAGGCGCCATTGATGTGCCCAACCTCTTTGCTAAAGAGCTCAATCAAGATAATTTTGCAAAGCTTAAGATCTATGGCTCTCAGGCAGTGCCACAGAACTTACTTATGGATCGGGGCTTTGAGCTGATTATTATTGGTGAGCCGACTTTGATGCAATTGGTGGTCGCCCATAAGGGCTATATGGCCCGTGAATTGACTTTTAAGGGTGTAAGCGCCCACTCGTCAAATCCAGATCTAGGCATTAATAGCATTTACTCAAGCTCCACAGCCCTTACTATCTTGCAAGCCTTAGCAAGTCGCTTGCGTAAGGACTTTACAGATGCCAACTTTGCTGTGCCCTACCCTACCTTGAATATTGGCTATATTACAGGCGGCCATAGCCTCAACTCTATTTGTGATGAGGTTAAAGTAGGCTTTGATATGCGCCCTACCCCCAATATGGATCCACAGCTGTGTGAGCAATTAATCCAAGAGAGCTATGCCAGCATTAAACAAGAGTGCCTAGCACTCCATGGCCCTAAATTGCACAGTTGCGCCTTAAAGGCCAAGCTCTTAGCTAGCTCCTTGAGCATGGATGCCCTGTCAGAACTGCTGTGCTCTATAAGCCTACCTTTTGCCGATATCCCTGCTTTTGTCAATGACAATGAGCCCTCGCTCTCCTTACTCAAGGCGCACTTAGAGCCGCAAGTAAAGTTAGAGCATGTTAGCTATTGTACTGAGGCGGCTTTTTTACAAAAGCTAGGTCCTACTGTAGTCTTAGGGCCTGGCAGTATTGATCAGGCCCATGGCATTGATGAGTATATTGCCATCGAGCAATTAGAGCGCTGCCAAGACTTGTTGCACTCTTTAATTAAGGAATTTGCGCCTAAAGCTTAGATCCACAATGGGCCCATGTCCTCAGGGCGAATTGGTAATTGCCAATGGTCTTCATAGGTAACATGGACTAAATACAAACCCTCAGCTTGGGCAGTAGGTCCTGCAATTTCACGATTGCGGGCCTCAAAGACCATTTTAAGCCAGTCCTTGTCTTTGGACTTATCGCCCACTAAAAGTAAAGAACCGACAATATTGCGCACCATATGGTGTAAGAAGGCATTGGCCTGAATATCAAAAATAATATAGCGTCCCCTGCGCATGACATTGATAAAGTGCACATTGCGCATGGCATGAGGATTTTCATCTTGGGCGGACTTAAAGGAAGAAAAGTCATTTTCGCCTAAGAGAATTTGGGCGGCATCGTGCATGGCTTCAACATCATACTCGCCACGATATAAGGACACGCCCTTTTGTAAAATGCCTGGGCGATAGTCAGTGTTTTGCAAGATATAGCGATAGCGACGCGCACGCGCACTAAAACGGGCATGGAAATCATCAGGAACAATCTTGGCCCAAGTAATGGCAATATCTTTAGGTAAGTTGGTATTGGTACCTAAAACCCAAGCACGCTCTGAGCGCTCTTTGGTGGTATCAAAGTGAATAACTTGACCTGTAGCACTTACACCTGCATCGGTACGACCTGCGCACTTAAGCTCAATGGGTTCGGCTGCAATTTTAGAGAGAGCTTGTTCTAATTCATTTTGAATAGCTGGGGCATGCCACTGGCGCTGAAAGCCAGCATAATTCCAACCTGAATACTCTACACCTAAAGCCACGCGCATACTCGCACCTCTAATTTCAGCCCATTAAATACCACAGCTGCCCCTGACAGCTGCCAACTTATGACCTCACACGTATAAGGTGGCCTTAGTCTAAAGGAGGAAATAAAACAAAACAATATCAAAACCGCCAAATAATTAACCAGCGCCTCTCTTACAAGCCTCAAACTAGGCCTCCAAGCATCTACCTTTCAAAATAACGCCATATGCAATCAACATTATCATTAAATACTACTTAATAATTACGCCCCCATACACCATAGCCATGATGCTTGTAGAGCCATAAATAAGCTCCTGCTTGGCGCTTAAGTAGGCTTGTTAACAGCCCTTATACTCAATGCCATCTTGTCTAATCAGAGATGACAAAGCCTGCTCCTAGCAAGGCTTTTAAAGCATACTAGGTGAGCAGGCTCTAAGTAGTGAACGCAGCCCTTTGGCTCTTTTATTAGCTCTGCTGTCAGGGGCTAGCTTGGCTATCTTAGTTATCCTTCAGAGCATCAGAACTTTCTTTAATCTGAGCTTGGTTATTTGGAGCGTCTTTAAGAGGAGTCTTATTAAGTGAGGCCTCAGGCCCCTCGTTAAAGTAGATACCGCTGCCTAGGCGTTGGTAGCCTTTGATGAGGCGATTGCTTAGATTGCCTTTGATGGTGGAGACTACATAGACAGGGCGGTTTTTGACCTCCTCACTGACGCGGCCTAAGTACTCACCTAAGACACCAATGGAGATTAATTGAATACTGCCTAAGAATAGGACTACGCACATTAAGGAGGCATAGCCAGGGACATCGACACCTTTGATCATGGTGCTAAAGAAAATGTAGGTCATGTAAATTAAGCCCAAGGCACCTACACCTGCGCCAATATATGACCAGACACGCAGAGGTAAGGAGGAGAAAGAGACAATGCCATCTAAAGCAAAGTTCCAGAGCTTCCAATAATTCCACTTGGTGCTACCTGCGCTACGCTCAGGACGGACATAAGGCACTTCACGAGAGCTAAAGCCAGGCCAAGCATACAGGCCCTTCATAAAGCGATTACTCTCATTTAAATTGCGCACCGTTTGAATCACGCGCGAGTCAATTAAGCGGAAATCACCGACATTCTCTGGGATTTTGACGCGCCCTGAAAGCTTATTAAAGACATAATAAAAGCCACCTGAGGACAGACGCTTGGTATCTGAGTCACTAGATCTATCGGTGCGCTTGCCATAGACAGTGTCTACCCCTTCTTCACGCCAAATGCGAATAAAGTCTAATACCAGCTCTGGTGGATCTTGTAAGTCGACATCAATTGGCACCACAGCATCAGCATCACATAAATCAATGGCAGCTGTCATGGCAGCTTCCTTGCCAAAATTGCGCGAGAGCTTGATAAGGGCAATGCGCTCATTGCTCTCCATGAGCTGTTCAATAATGGCCACGGATTTATCTTTAGAGCCGTCATCTACAAAGACGATTTCTAAATGCTCTAAAACTGAAGCTAATTTGCTCTCTACGGTCTCAACAAAGGTAGCAATAGTCTCTTCTTCGTTATATACAGGAACGATTAAGGCTACCTTGTAATCATCATCTTGCCTTGCCATGGGGCATCCCCTTTTCATATCCAGCTTACTAATAATTGTCCATATACCACGCACCAACACCTACTAAATAGCGCCTAGCACCTGTAAGAATAATCCTTACTATAGCACTGCCCTTGCCTAAAAGCTGCAAGCGCTAAAGGAGAGGTACTGTATATTGGTAGTCTAGAACGGGAAAATTAGAGCAGCCATAGCAAGCACAGCTTGCTAGAAGGACTCCAGTTAGGAGCACTAAAAAAAAGACTGTGCCCAGCTTAGCTACGCTTGGCTGGGACTTAGATTAATCGTCAGTTAGGAACTCATGGCGGGAGGATGGATTGTGCTTAAAGTGACCGCTTAAGGCAGTGGTGGTGGTAGAGGAGGTTGGGTCTTGCACGCCACGGGCCTTGACGCAATAGTGAGTTGCAGTAATGGTTACAGCTACGTTTTCAGTCTCGAGCAAGGTCTTAAGTGCAATTAAGATCTGCTGGGTTAAGCGCTCTTGAACTTGAGGACGCTGCGCAAAGAAGCGCACGATGCGATTAATCTTAGAAAGGCCGATAATCTTGGTGCTTGGCATATAAGCGACCTTAGCCATACCGTCAATAACCATAAAGTGATGCTCACAAGTAGAGGTAAAAGAGATGTCCTTAACCTTAATCATCTCATCTACCTGCATCTTGTTTTCAATCACGGTAATATCTGGGAAATTACGGTAATCCAGACCAGAAAAGAGCTCATCGACAAACATCTTGCCCACACGCTGGGGAGTCTTAATTAAGCTATCGTCACTTAAGTCTAAGCCTAAGGTCTCCATCATAGTCTTCATGCAAGCACTAATGCGCTCACGCTTTTGTTCATCACTCAAGCCATTGTCATGAACAGGAGTTTCTAAGCCACATTCAATAAGGGCATTTTTTACCAGTAAAGCTTGCTTGCTTAATTGCTCGTCGTACATGTTTGGCCTCTTAGATCAACAAATAAAAGTACCGCTGCGCTCCAAAGAGCGCGCCTTAAAAGTATTATACTCTCTTGGCGTATATATGAGCAAAAATGCCGAGGTTTCAGGCCCTTAGATTGGACTTACACAAAAGGATTGCGCCTCATTGACCGACAAGTATGCAAGATATGAGCTTGGAGGCTACGTCACGCTTTGAAGAAAAACTTATCTTTCAGAGACTAAAAATGAGGCACCTAACACCTAAATGAGCTTGCCTCTTGCCTATGATGATAGGGTATGTGCTTTATTGTTTTGGAGGCGGGCTAAATGTATATTGCAGGCAAATTTTGGCAAAACTATGTAGTAGATACCGAGTAAGATACCTATAGCCACTTTGAATTTTTTGTAAAATTATGATATATGGAAGCC
>Lana_p2__coassemble_263_pt1 | contig 38877 bp, 30 predicted proteins | sample Lana_p2__metabat2_low_PE_029 | metagenome-assembled genome bin Lana_p2
ATCAGAATCAGCTTGGTGCCCTATGAGTCAAAGGACTCATAGGTATCTTACGATTTACCTAACATGAGTCAGTACACTTTAGGTGTTGATTTAGGTGGCACTAAAACTGAGATTATTGCTTTAGATACTAAAGGCAAGGAGTGCTTTAGAAAACGCGTGAGCACTGTCAAAGGCTCTTATGCTGACACCATTAAGACCATTAGTGGCTTAGTACATGATGCACAAGCGCATATTCAAGAGCGTGCTTGCCCTATAGGCATTGCCATTCCAGGCACAGTTTCAGATAAGACGCATGTGATTAAAAATGCTAATTCCTACTGGCTCAATGGCCATGATTTGCAAGCTGATTTGAGTGCAGCGCTTAAGCAAGGCTCAATCTTTTTAGAAAATGATGCCAATTGCTTTGCCTTATCGGAGGCTGTCGATGGTGCCGGTAAAGAGGGCTCTTTAGTATGGGGCTTAATCTTAGGTACAGGTTCAGGCTCGGGTCTTATCTTTAATAAAAAGATCTGGCGCGGCCGTAATTTATTAGGCGGAGAATGGGGCCATAATCCGCTGCCATGGCTCACTTTAGAGGAGCACCAGCGCTGGGCTGATGTTAAATGCTTTTGTGGCAAAAGCAATTGCACTGAGACCTTTGTTTCAGGTACGGGTATGGAACGTGAGTATGCCAAGCTTAGCAATACTTTTGACCCTGAGGCTTTGGTATATGAAGTTTCAAGCTTGCACATTGTAGAGCGCATGCGTCAAGGCGAGTCCTTGGCCTTAGAGTGCTTTGAGACTTATGTCAGCCGCTTAGCCCGTGCCATTGCCAACTATGTCAATTTCTTAGACCCTGATGTGATTGTGCTAGGTGGTGGTATGTCGCATATTGATGAGCTCTATGCGTGCTTAACTTTAGAGATTAAAAAGTACATCTTTGGCGGTGAGTTCGATACTCCTATTGTCAAAGCCCAATATGGCGGCAGCTCTGGCGTACGTGGCGCTGCTTGGTTGCCTGCCATGCATATGGCTAAATAAGCAAGCGCTTAGATAATTACATATATGAGCTACGCCCCTGCGCTTTAGTGATAAAGCGCAAGGACTTAGTCTGAGTTGGCCCTACAGGCCTTGTAAGCTAGGTGAGGCTAGTAGGGCGCGTATTTAGGAAAGCATGTTGATGGAAAATCCAATTTATTTAAAGTCCCCACAAGGTGCATTGGAAGCCGTTGTGGATTTAAATGGCGGTATGTTAGCTCAGCTCTATTGGGTTAAAGGAGAGCGCAAGATCCCTGTTTTGCATCAAGCCCCTTGGCTTAAAGAGGGCTATTACTCTCAGAGCGCTGGTTTAATGGAGCACTTATCAGGCGAGTGGGCTTGCGTGCCTTTTGGCTTTGTCACTGAAGATAGCTCTTTATTTTTAAAAGATGCCCCCCATGGGCTGCCATGCCATAGTACTTGGCAGGTAGTAGCGCTTTTAGAGGATAAGAGCAAGCTCGTGTTAGGCTATGATTACCCAAAGAACAATGATTTAGAGCGTATTGAGCGCACCATTGAGCTTACTGACAAGCAAGTAAAATTAAGCTATAGCATTGTCTCACGCACTGATTGTGCTGTCCCTATGGGCGCGCACCCAGTATTTCCTACTGAGGGAAAAGATAATGAGCTTGAGCTGGAGATTATAGGTGATGGTATGGTCTATGGCATTGAGTGCGAGCCTCAGGTAAGTCGCTTAGTGCCTGGTAAGTACTTTGAGTCTTTGAGCAAGTTACCGCTCCAAGAGCAATACTTTAATCGTGATGGAAATACTGAGGTGATGGATGGTACGCATTTGCCTAAGCCATATGCTACCGAAGAGATTGTTCAAATGCTCCACCCTCAAGGTCAAGCCATCTTAAAGTATCGCAACAAGGGTTTAAAAGTTACCTTAAGCTGGGATCACAAGGTCATTCCAACTTGTCTTTTATGGATGAGCAATTATGGGCGTGCCTTTGAGCCTTGGGATGGCAAGAATTGCTGCTTAGGCATCGAGCCTATTGCAGGAGCTTGGGACTTAGCAGCGCAGTCCATTTGCCCTGATAATGCCATTGCCTCCCAGGGCGTCCCAACTACTGTAAAGCTCAAGGCAGGCACCAAGGTGACCTTTGCCTATAGCCTCTTCCTTGAGGACTTATAGTCTAGCTCAGGCCTGCCTAGCTGCGCTAGAGCGCGGGCTTTATGGCCCGCGCTCTTTAGCGCCTTAGGCTTTTTTGAGCATGAGTACGGTTTGCTCAATGTGCTCAAAGGCCGCGTCGATGTCTTCTATGGTATTAAAGCGGCCGATGGACAGACGTAAAGAGGCGCGGGCTAAGTCATCATCAAGGCCAATTTCGCTTAAGACATAGCTTGGCTTGAGCTCTTTAGATGAGCAGGCCGATCCTGTAGAGCAAGCTACTTTGCGCAAGCTTGGGATTAAGTACTGGCCTTGAATATTCTTAAAGCTTACCGAGACAATGCCAGGTAAGTGAGGGGTAGTGCCCTTATCGTTATAGCCATTAATCTGGGCATTTTCTATAGTCTTAAGTTTAGCAATTAAATGCTCTTTTAAGGCACTAACATGTGCTATTACTTGCTCACGCTCTTTTGCCATAATCTCAAAGGCACAACCCATTGCGGCAATTTGGTGGGTAGCTAAAGTACCACCACGTAAGCCCTTTTCATGACCGCCGCCGACTAATAAAGGCTCTAGGACAATATTTAAGTCTTTCTTTAAGTACAAAGCACCTACACCCTTAGGACCATAGATCTTCTCTGGAGTTAAAGTCACCATGGCCACTGGTGAGTGCTCTAAGTGCAAGTCAAAGAGGGCATTGCTTTGGGCACAATCTGAGTGGAATAAGACATTATGCTGCTTGCAAATAGAGGCTAAGGCATCAATATCATTCATGGAACCTAAGACGCTATTGGCTTGAGATATGGAGACTAAGAAAGTGTCCTCATCTATGGCTTGCTCAAGCATATTAGGGGTAATGGTACCATCAGCTAAAGGCTTTAAATAAGTGACCTTAAAGCCATGACGTGTAAGTTGTTCGCAGCTTTCTAAAACGGCTTTGTGCTCAATGGTAGTGGTAATAATATGACGACGTGGGTCGTTCTTTTGGTATTGGGCGTAGCTTACACCCTTTAAGGCTAAGTTATTGCTCTCAGTGGCACCAGAGGTAAAGATAATCTCCAGCGGCGAGCAGCCAATGGCCTTGGCAATATTGTCGCGAGCCTGCTCAATGACCTCTGCTGCTTGCCAGCCATAGACATGGTCTTTAGAGGCGCTATTGCCAAAAGTGCCGTTAGCAGAGAGGCAAGCTACCATAGCATTAATGACGCGCTCATCCATAGGGGTAGAGGCTGCATTATCTAGGTAAATAGGGCGTTGTAAGGCTACATTAGTTTTTTTCATAATGTTCTTGTGGTTCTTTAACTCAAGGAGCGGGGCATTATTCTTCTTTGATATGCTCAATAGCTGTAGCTATTACTTGAAAGACATGATCGTCACACAGTCGATAGTAGTTCTTGACACCATCGCGTTTGACGGTGACTAATTTGCGCATTCTCAAGGTTGCCAATTGGTGAGAAACAGCTGAAAGCGACATATTGGTCTTATTGGCAATATCGCTTACTGACAATTGCTGATGTTTCAGTAAGAGATACACTATATTCAAACGGCTTGGATCAGAGAGGGCCTTGAAAAAAGCAGCTAGGACTTCAATATCATCACCAGGCATGAGCTCGCCATTATCGAGGGCTAATTGATGCTCGCTATGGTCATGACAGCAGCTACAACTACAAGTTGGAGCAACTGTCTTGGTTGAGGCTGTAGAGCTCTTCTTTGTAGATGCTGCTTTAGCAGGTGATGTGTTAGACATGAGGTGCCTCGTAAAGACTATCAGCCCGCTAAGGGGGCAGTAAATAAAGTTGCTTCATTGTAGCTTTTAATAGCTGCTTGGCAAATAGATATTTGGTAGCACATGCAATCTAGCTATGCCTTGCATTAAAAAAGCTGCTTTGCCCTGTGTATTTAACGTAGCAAGCAGCTTTTTTTAGGTGGGGTAGCTCTATGGCTAGTCTATTAGCTTAAAGGCGGAGTCGGCAGGTCGTCGTGCTCAATGAGGTAGTCGACAAAGTTAGGCAAGGTGGTGCCAGCTTTGCCCAAATAGACACGATTGAAGCTCGAGACTACGGAGCTTGGCTCTAAGTTAAACTCTAGGCATGGGGTACCCAAGGAGCGGCAGAGGCGCACAAAGCCAGCAGCTGGATAGACCACACCTGAAGTGCCTATGGCCATAAAGAGATCGCATGAGCTTAACTCTGCTTCAATTTGGTCCATATAGTAGGGAATTTCACCAAACCAGACAATATCAGGGCGCATGCTCTGATGGTGGCAATGAGGGCATTCACTTGTGACTGAGGAATTATCTAAAAATCTAATCCTATGATCGCAGTACTCACACCACAGGCTATTGAGCTCACCGTGCATATGCAAGATATTAGTAGATTTAGCGCGCTCATGGAGATCATCTATATTTTGGGTAATGATACTGACCTTGCCGCCATGTTTGTGATAGTACTGCTGGAGCTTAGTTAAGGCTAAATGGGCAGGATTAGGTTGTTTGCTCTTGAGATCTTGGCGCATGTCGTTGTAAAAATTATGCACTAAGGTCTTATTGGTCTCAAAGCCTTGATAGGTAGCCACATCCTCTACACGATGCTGATTCCATAGACCATCTTCAGAGCGAAAAACGGGCACGCCAGACTCAGCTGAAATGCCAGCTCCCGTTAGTACAACAATATGCTTATATTTCATAGCTGTGTAATTATTAACAAGAGAGGGCGCTAGGCTTTAGCCTAGCGCGAGGGTTTAAGCGCCCCAAGGGCGCTTAAGTTGGAGCTTAGTATTGGGAGCCGACTAACCAGTGAGCCAAGGCTAAGACTGTATTACCAGTAGAGCCAGGGGCTAAGTAAGGGGAGCTGTCACATTGATAGGCATTGGAGAGATCAAGGTGAGTCCACTTTTGTTCTGGTTTAACAAAGAAAGATAAGAAGGCAGCGGCAGTCGAGGAGCCTGGAGCACCATCACCATGGCTGGTATTGCAAATATCGGCACGACGGGAGGAGAAATAGCGCTTGTGGTACTCGCGCATTGGTAATAACCAATACTCTTCTTGAGTGTACTTAAAGGCTTGCTCTAATTGCTCGTCCATGACATTTTCACGGCATAAGACAGCACACATATCACGACCGACAGCGATTTTGGCAGCACCAGTTAAGGTGGCGGCATCTAAGATAAATTTAGGATTATCTTGGCTGGCTAATAAGAGGGCATCAGCTAAAATCAAGCGGCCTTCGGCATCGGTATTGCCAATTTCTACGCTTACCTTATTTGGATAGGTAATGATATCACCTGGCACCATAGCGTTACCTGAGACCATGTTCTCAGCACAAGGCATATAGCAACGAATGTGCTTATTTGCACCCATAGCACCTGCTAAGGCAGTAGCGGCGGCTACGTAAATTAAGCCTGATTTATCGGTGCGCATGGTCTCCATGAATTTGGAGCTCTTCATGTCATTGCCGCCTGTATCAAAGGCAATGCCCTTGCCTACTAAGGCAATATCTACAGTATCGGCATCGGCTGCAGGTCCTACATAGTCAATGACGGCCATGCATGGCTCATGAGCTGAGCTCTTGCCTACAGTTTGCAAGCCAATGCAATTGTAATCAAAGAGGGAGTCACCCTTTTTGTAGAGCTCAAAAGATAACTCGCCATAATTACCGCAGCGCTCAAAAGCTTCCTTGAGGGCCTTATAGTATTTTTTAACTAAATCGACAGTGTGATATTGGTTATTAGCACTATTGGCAAAGATACGAGCTAAGGTAATAAATTCGACGTCGCGGCGTACGGATTTTAAAATGGCCTCATTAAGATCAAAAGCCACGCTCAAAGAAGAGCGCTCTACACCCTCGCTATACATACCTAAGACAAAGCGGGTAGCGCTAATGGCATCAAATTTTAAGGTGCTCTGCTCGTCAACTGTGACCTTGACCTTTTTAACACCCAAGGAGCCTACGGTGCGACCAGCCTTTTGCATATGACGCACATCGCTCTCGTCTACCCAAATATCAAAACCGCCGTCTTGATTTGGGAAACAGGCAGTATTTTCGACAAAGCAATCAGGGCACTGCTTAGTAGTCAGACGTACGCTCAAATAAGAGTCATCTGCCTGGCAGAGTTTAAGAATTTCAATGTTGGTCATAAAAACCCCTTAAATCTAGCTAAAGCTTTGCATAGCAAGCTTAATTTGAGTCAATCTAAGAACTATAATAGCAAAGTAGGCGTTGCTTGCTATAGTCTCTATTGTAGCGCTATGTGCTAAGGCTCACGTCAGGTAGATATTTTTAATTGCGAGGATTTTTCTATGAAGGTTGCAATTATTGGTACTGGCTATGTAGGTCTGCCTACTGGCGTAGGCTTAGCCGAATTGGGCCATGAGGTCGTATGTATTGACCGTGAGGAGTCTAAGATTGCCAAATTACAAGCAGGCATCATCACCTTATATGAAGATGGTTTAGAGGAGCTGCTTAAACAGAATTTTGAGCGCGGTACTATCAAATTCACCACTTCTATGGAAGAAGGTATAAAAGATGCTGCAATAGTCATTATCGCCGTCGGCACACCTCCTCACCCAGTAACCCATGAGGCAGATTTACATTATTTATATTCAGCTGCCTCAGAGCTGGCTCACTGCATTAAGTCATATACCGTAGTAGCTACTAAGTCCACAGTGCCTGTAGGTACGGGCGATAGCGTGGAGTCGCTTATCCAAAAGACTTGCCCAGAGGTAGATTTTGATGTCATTTCCCTGCCTGAGTTCTTGCGTGAGGGCTATGCAGTCCATGACTTCTTCCATCCTGATCGTATAGTCATTGGCGCTAATAGACAAAAAGCCAAAGATGTCGTAGCTGAGCTCTATCAGCCGCTTTTAGATCGTAGCCCTGATATTCATATGCTCTATGTCTCCCGCCGCTCAAGCGAGACTATCAAATATGCTGCCAATTCTTTCTTAGCCACCAAAATCCACTTTATTAATGAAATGGCTAACTTTTGTGAGCAAACAGGCGCCAATATTTATGAAGTAGCCTCAGGTATGGGGCTTGATAGACGTATTGGCAGTGCTTTTTTAAATCCAGGCCCTGGCTTTGGAGGTTCATGCTTCCCTAAGGACACCATGGCTTTAGACTTCATGGCCCGTCAAAACAATTTACATTTGTCTTTAGTCCGCTCCACTATTGAGGGCAATCATAAGCGCATTGAGAGCATGGCAGAGCGTATCTTATTGCCTTTAGAGAACTTGGAAAATACTGAAGAACCTGTAGTAGGTGTATTAGGTATTGCATTTAAGGAAGGCACTGATGATTGTCGAGTTTCCCCCGCCATGCAAATTGTTGAAGCTCTCTTAAAAAGCAAGCGCAAGCTCACTTTAAGAATCTATGACCCACAGGCTATGGGAAATGCCAAGTTCTTATTAGAGGAGTATGAGTCGCGTATTACTTATTGCTCCAGTGCTATGGAAGTGGCTCAAGGAGTTGATGTCTTGGCCATTTTAACTGAGTGGCCTGAGTTTAAAGATCTCGAAGGCGAGCAATTAGCTAAGGTAATGCGTCATCAAGCCGTTGTAGATTGTCGTAACATGCTAATTGCCAAGCGCGATAACTTGCGCTCCTTAGGCTTTTACTATCGCGGCATTGGCATTTAATTTGTTAAGCCCGTGTGCAGGCGCCCTAACTTAGCTAGGTAAATCTTGTCTTAGCTAAGTTAGGGGGTAGATGACATCATAAGCAAATTTATAGAACTTCCAATACAGATATAGCGATGAAGATTTTAATTACAGGTGGTAGTGGTTTTATTGGCTCGAATTTAGCGCGCGCTTTGTTAGCGCAAGGTCATGAGGTAGTGTGCCTTGACAATAATTACACAGGCTCGCTTAGCAATTTAGAGCCTTTATTGAGTCAGGAGCATTTTGCTTTTATCGAGCATGATATCTGTAATTCGCTATTTGAAAATCCGTCTTTGTGCGCTGTAGGTCACTTTGATCAGATCTATAACTTAGCCTGTCCTGCCAGCCCGCCAGCTTATCAAGGCGTCCATGCCTTGGAGACTACTAAGACATGCACTATAGGTGTATTTAATGTCTTAGATTTTGCAAAAAAGTGCGGCGCTAGAGTACTACAAGCTTCCACATCCGAAGTCTACGGCGATCCACTCGTGCGTCCGCAAGTAGAGAGCTATCGCGGTAATGTCAATCCCCATGGCATTCGTGCCTGCTACGATGAAGGCAAGCGTTGCGCTGAGAGCATTTTCTTTGATTACCATCGTATCTTTGGTCTATCCATTAAAGTGATTCGTATCTTCAATACCTATGGCACTTTCATGGATCCTAACGATGGTCGAGTAGTTAGCAATTTCATTTGCCAGGCCTTGCGTGGTGAGGATATTACTATTTACGGTCAGGGTGAACAGACGCGTTCTTTTTGCTATGTCGATGATTTAGTACGCGGCATGATTGCCATGATGAACTCACCTGTCGAGTTCTTAGGCCCTGTCAATTTAGGTAATCCTAATGAATTTACTATCAAGGAATTGGCCTTAAAGGTCTTAGAGAAAATTGAGACTCCATCTAAGCTTATCTACCGTGACCTGCCTCAAGATGACCCGCAATTCCGTCGTCCTGATATTACTTTGGCGCGTACTAAGCTTAATTGGGAGCCTACTATCATGCTAGATGAGGGCCTAGATCATGCTATTGAATACTTTAAGGAGCGCTTATCATTGTAATCAGCTAGACTGATTAGTACATGTCAGGGCTTGCTCATACAAGGATGATTCATGGCTAAGATTTTATGGATGTCACCATTTAGCCTGCATGACACCTCCTCAGGTGCTGCAGTTAATTGCCGTTACCTCTTAAGCTCATTGCAAAAACGCGGCTTTGAGGTGTGGACCTGTTCGGCTTTTATCTTTGCTGTGCCTAATGGTTCACAACAGGCTTTTGATAATTTAGAGGAAATGCTCGCGCGCACTCACAAAGACGTCTTTAATTTTAAAGAAGATGGTATTGACTATGTCTATACCCGCACTATGTCTACCTACGAGCAGGATATGAGTTTAGAGGAGTGCCAGCTCTTTTATCACACTTTTTGTAAGCTTTTGCACAAGGTTAAGCCTGATATTGTCATTGGCTATGGTATTAGTCCTGTAGTTATGACCTGTTTTGCAAAAGCCAAGCAGCACAATATCAGCACGGCATATGTGCTCTCTAATAGCACTTATAGCACCTATCTTTTCCCCAACATTGATTTAATTATTACTGAATCTTATGCCACGGCTAAGCTCTATGCTGAGCGTGATGAAATCAATGTCGTGCCTGTAGGCGCGTTCTTTGATTTAGACACTATAGTCGCAACTGAGCATCAAAAGCGCTATGTGACCTTTATTAATCCTTCTGATTATAAGGGACTAGCTATCTTTGCTAAATTAGCCAAGGTATGCCAAGAGCGTATGCCTGAGGTTAAATTCTTAACTGTCAGCATCCATGAGCGCTTTACCGATTTAGTCGAAAGGCTCCACCTCAAAGATGATTTGAGCGTCCATCCATATAAGCAAAATGACTTCCCTAATGTCTTTATGGTCGATCAGCAAATGGATATGCGCTCGATTTACGCCATTTGCTCGGTACTGTTAGTGCCATCTTTGTGGTTTGAGGCTTGGGGGCGCGTAGCCTCTGAGGCCGTGTTTAATAATATTCCAGTCATGGCTACTAATTCAGGGGGACTGCCTGAGGCTATTGCAGGTGGCGGCGTGCTTTTAGATGCTCCAGAGCATTGTCAGCAAGACTTTTATTCGCTGCCAAGTGATGAGGAAATTGAACCGTGGGTAAATGCCTTGCAAGTGCTCTTAACTGAAAACTTTGACAGTGAATTAGAAGCAGCGCGCAAGCGCTTGTCACAAGATATAGCTGTCACTCGCTTAGTGGAGGCGCTCAAGCCTTTAATGGAGCGTAAGGACAAACAAGCACAGAGTTCTTTAGAGAGCGTGTATGAGGCACTCTTGGCGCAAGCTGAGCCTGACGAGGATGTGAGATTTTAAAGGAGAGCCGAGCAGTGAATAAGATTTTATGGATAAGTACGTGCTGTGTGCATGACTTAGCTAGTGAAACCGCGCTGCAAGTGCGCAATATGATTGCCTCCTTGGTAGAGCGCAATGCCTCGGTAGTTTGTTTGAGCTCGACCATACGCTCAAGTAAAGACCCTAATACTTTGCACCCTGTAGCCCGTGAATTGGTACAGCACTCAAGCAGTAAATTCCAATTTGCCGATCAAGATGTGCAATATATCTACACCATTACCGAACCTCATCCGCTCTTTGAGATGACCACTTATGAGCAATGTCAGTTCTACAACGAAATGACGCCTATCATGTGTGGCTTTAAGCCAGATGTAGTGGTGCTCTCCTCTAGCGATATTGTCTCCATGTCGTGCTTAAACTTAGCGCGCCATTTAAATATCCCTACAGTGTTTGTGCTCTTAGAGCCTCCTGCTAGTGAATTTGCCTTTAGCGATATCAATTTAATCGTCAGTAGCAGCCAAGCCCTCATAGATGAGTATGTAACCCCACTAGGCAAACAAGCGGTGTGTGTCGGCCCCTTTGTCTGTCCTGATGGCCCACTCATGGACACGTGCCGTAGCGTCAATCTAAAAGAGCTGATTTTATCAGCCGCTCCTGATGCAGAGCTTGACTTGCCATTTCCTGATACATCTAAGCGCAAGTTAATCTTGTTAGTTGCACCTAATTATGAGCATGGTCTGGGTATTTTCTTATCTTTGTATAAGGCCTGTGCCAATGAACGCGGCTTTAAGAAATATGAATTTGCCGTGCTTGAGACTGAGGAAAATCAGTTATTGCTCTTTGCAGGGGGCTGTCATTATAAGGGCCAGTTTAAAAAGGCCTTTACTAATGAAGAGATTCGCGCTCTCAAAGCCTTTAAGGCTGACTGTGATATTAATGAGATCTTGGCGCAAACTCGCGTCTTGCTCATGCCTACTTTGTCTTATGTATCTAATAGCTCATTAGGTTTGCAGGCCATTAGCCATGGAGTGTCCATTATTACTACTGAGCAAGGCACTTTAAAAGAACAGCTCCAAGAGGCTGCTACTTATATTGAAGTGGAGCAAGAGCTCATTGATGATATGACCTTAGCTCCATCGCGTGTACAAATGGAGCCTTGGATTAAGGCCTTAAAGCACGAGCTTGCCAAGGGAAAAGACCAGCGCTGTTTCTGGCAAGCTTTGGTCAATAGCGACTATGTAAAATCTAGCAAGCGCCTAGCTTACGCCATTAGACCACTATTGCAGTTAAGAGCAGGTAATAATCCGCAGCTTTTGCGCTCAGGTGCCTTTAGTTTAAGAGCTATTATCAGTGCTGATGAAGAGGTTCAACAGCGCGCCGCCCAATTAGCCGCCATGCCTCACGCAGCTCCGAGCGCTGTCGATAAGCCAAACCCCTCAGGGGTGCTCTCCTCATATAGCACTCTGGCCCAAGAGCGCCAACAGCGCCTCTCTACCCAAGGCCCCAACTCACTTACCAAGGCCTCATCTAAAGCATCTGCTGCCAAGGACTAATCTCCCCTCTGTTCTGCTTAAGTAGTAGCTTATTGCTACTACTACAGACAAAGACGTGATGTTTTTTACATTGCTAAAATAGCAAGAGGCCTATTCGGTAGGGTAAAAATGGGAAAACTCTGTCCCTTGGACTTAGGCGCTGGCGCTGTGTAAGGTATGAGTAATGAAGTTTAGAAGCTTGTGGCATTGCTTGCAGCAAGGGATAAAGTCTTGGTGGGACATGAGATAAGGGTTGATAACCAAATTGGTAGCGCCGCAGCTACACTGGTAGATAAAGGCCTCTTGGCGCTCGAGGGCATCTAAGACATATAAAAACAAGCTCAAGCTAGGGACTTTAGGGTTATACAGGGCATTGTAGTTGTAGTTGGAGTTATCGCTAGTGCTGGAACTTGATTTTTGAGGTTTAGCAGCTAAGTGCTCTATGGCATCTTGCACGCCTACGGCCAAGAAGAAGTTAATGGATCCTTGGTAGATTTGATTACGCCCTGCAAAGGTAATATCTAACTTCTTATTGGTGTGGTAGTTCTTATAGCTAAGAGGGTTATAACGCAAGCTTTCACTATCTAAGGTATGTTCACTCATAAGCGAACAGGTACAAAAGTTGACAAAGCTAGAGAGCTGATAGCTAATGCGACGGCTATAAGATGAGGCATGGTGCTTGAAGTTAGGGGGAAAGATTAAGTTACCTCCTTGGTCTTTAAAGTGAATTTTGGCTGCTTTGTATTCTTGATCTTTATCCTTTAAAAACAATTGCCAGTCAGAGAGGCCCTTATAGTCATGATGCTGCTTGAGGCTTTGGGGGGCGTTGTAAGTTTCTTTAGTTGCACCTGAGAGCAGGTCATTAATGCGCTGGTAGCCGTGATAATCTTGGTTTTTCTTAAAGTAGGCATGCAGCTCGATATAGTCATCATGGGGTACTAGCTTGCTATAACAGACTTTGCTCTTATGGCAATGCTCATTGAGTAAATTGCACAATCTTACGGCTACATCAAGCTCCATATCATTGACTAAAGGGAGCTTATAACACTCGTGGTAAATCAGTCCCTTATCGCTCAACAGCTTAAAGTAGAGCTCTACCATATGCTCAAGCAAGACATAAGAAAAGTCATTATTAAGCACACTATATAAGGAAGTATCTTTAGTTGTCTCTAAGCTCTTGCTAGGGGCACTGTCAGATAAGAGCTTACAAGCACCCTTAATGCTTTTGCCAAAGTAATTATCTATATCTTGGGAAGTGGCAGGCTCTGATGCTATTTGAAGGTGCTTTTGCAATCCTAAGTAGTAGTTAAGCTCAGTTTTATTCAAACCCTTGTGGGTAAGGACTTGGCTTAAGAGTAGGTGAGCATCAGCATGGGAGCGCTTGACAAGGTGCTCGCTTTTGGGCGTATAGGCATCTTCTCTTAAGTACATGTCTAATAAGCTATTAGGCTGCATGAGCTCAAAGGCCAAGTTGTGCTTGCTGCTTAAGGCCAGATTAATGCTATTGGCTGCTACTTGATTGAGCTTATTGTGCAAGGTGACACTCTTTAAAGTCATGGGGTGCGTGTCGGCTTGGTGCTTGGCTTTAGTCTCTGTCCACAGTTCATTTGAGCTTTCATAATTGTGGTGCTCAAAGAGCTGCGGGGCGCTCTTTTGGGCCTCAGGGCTCTTAAAGCAGTTTAAGTACTCAATAAAGCAAAAGAAGAGCTCTTTGCGCTGTTCCAAGTTATTGGCCTTGGTGCACTTGTAAGTAAAGTCAGTTAAGAGCTCGGCTAATTGAGCGGTTGTGATGGTATAAGAGCATGCCATCTCTTTGAGCTTTGAGCCTAAGAAGTTAAAGAGGTAATTGCTAACCGAGCTTTGCTCTTTTAATGCTTGTTCTAAGAGCTCCAAGGTATATAGTAAGCTTGGGCGCTTGGCAGTAAAGTGCTTGTCCTCAAGGGCGCTTTGGCACAGGCTACTAAACTCACACAAGATACCAAAGATATCCTCTAAGTTACCATCTTGCTCTAAAGAGGTGGCTATATCATCGATATAGCTTAAAGCTTGGGAGCCTTGCTCAAAGGATTGTTTGCGCTGCTTATTAGTCTTGCCATAAGGGCTAGTATTGAAAACAGGAGTGCCATTGAGTAAGGCGTGCCACATAGCACGAATCTTTTTAGTATCGTACTTGCCTTTGGGGACGCTATCGCCCTCATAGTTGCCGCGTTGCTCCGTTAAAGACTCACACTCGTTATCGTTAGCCTCAGTTAAGATACTGCCAAAGAAATCAGGCTCGCCTGTACTCTTAGCTTTAGTTCCTAATAAAAAATCAAATTGATGCTGTTGATGGTCATTGAGTAAAACTTGGCTTTGAGGGTTAGTAATGAGCTCACCCTTTAAGCTTTGGGTGGGACAAGCTGGATTTAAAGAGGGAGTAACATTACTTGCTTGCAAGGCAGCATGGGCAAAGGATACCTTCTCTGGTGGCTCTGGCTGGGAATTTAAAGATTGGTGCAATTGGTCTAAATTAAGTAAGCTTGAGTGCTTGTGAGTGGCAAATTGTTTTTTAAGGGCGTGGCCTTTGTAGATTGGAGATTGATTTTTCTCAGGGGCTTTGAGCTGAGGCTGTAATTCCTTGACGGGGTCAAATAAAGAGACTTGCTGGCACAATTGCTCTAAGGTTAACTGAGCGTTATGGCGCATCTTGTTATATTGAGAGAAGCGATGGGTACTAGGAAAGCTAGCTTTAGGCTTAGGCGCATCTGGTTTTTGTAATTGCTTGAACTTAGTGGTCTTGGTTAAAGATAGCCCCTGCTCAGGCTCGCGATAGTAGTCTTTGTTATGGGCATTGTCATAGCATTTTACGGTGTAAAAGAAGAAGGGGCTCTTAGGATCTTGATTCATAGTGGTCTCTCTTATGGATAGGGAAGTTTTGGTCTGGCTTAGCTAGGTGCAGGGTATTAGAGCGTACTTGTAGATGGGGCTAAGAGGCGCAGCGGTGGCTAGAGCTCAAAGAGAGAGCATAGGACTCATGAGGTTCATTGCTAACTTGGAGCTTGGTGTTCTCGGCACTTACAGGGCTATAGGGCTCGGTGCGGGCGCAAGAGGCTATAGCAGGTAGTATTTCCCAAAGCTGCTCATCAGAGCTGTGGATAATTGGGGCTAACCTTAGCTCTTTACCCTTAGGTTTGGGAGCGGGAATAGCATAAGAAGGCAAGATAGCTAGCGTTGGGATTGGGGTGGAGGCAGGGCTAAGGCGGCTATAGTCTAGATGGCGCTGATGAGTGCGCTTACTTTGTGGCTTGATAGACATGAAGAGTTTGTTTTTAGCATAGTCGTAGTCAATCTTGTCTTTTATGAGTTGGTCTTGCATTAAAGCAGAGCTGTAGTAGAGATGTTTTCTAAAGTGATAATCAAAGCTCATTTGGGCACCATCAAAGACAATTTGAGCGCTATTATGGTCATACAGGGAAGGGAGCGCATATTGAGCTTTTAAGGCTACTAAGAGCTTATGGGTGCGTTCTTGGTTATTGCTCAACGCTTTTAAATCCTCTTTTTTAAAGTACTTGTGAGTGTGCTTTAACAAAGAGCGCTGATAGACACGTAAGTCAGGCTCGTGAGTATTGACCCAATAGACATTATGGGAGCTATTTAAGCAAGGCGTAGCACTTAAAGTATGATGCAAGCCAACAGGTGAATTTAAGCTAGGTTTTTGGTATTTGGAGTTAGAGATTTTATTTAAGGCCTGATTAATCTCACTAATAAAGACAAAAGGCTCGCTCTTAGTGCGTGGGGCATTTAAAGTAGTAGCTTTCAGAGGAGCTGTGCTTTTAAATTTAGGATGCTTAAGCGCGATGCTAGAGAGAGCTTTGCTGGTGCTATGTATCAGTTGGCTGGGGATAGAGCCTTGCAAGCTTGAGAGAGTAGCGCTACAGGAGAATAAAAAGCCTTGGATATATTGCTCTTGGGACTCTTGGTGCAAAGTATGATTTTGGGAAATATAGTCGCCATAAGGACTTTCTAAGTGGCGCTTATAAGGAGTGGCACTTAAAGGGTAGTTAGAGCCTTGTAGGCTATGTAAGTGCTCGCTTTGTTGGTGCTTATGGGAAAGAAGATAGGCAGGGGCGGGCGCTAGAACTCCCTCTTCACTATCAGTAAAGTCAAAGTGTTGAAAGTCTAAGCTCTCATCAATGTGATTAAAGATAGAGTGGCACAGATTATTGTGAGCTTGGCTATTAGTAGCAGGCTCTTTTTCAAAGGCTGAGGCTAAAGTAGTAAAGAAGTGCAAACTATTGCAAGCCAAGTGGAGCTTATGTGCGCTAGTAGGGGAAAGCTGGTCCCATAAAGAATGGATTAAAGATAGCATGTTATATAGTAGGCAGGATGATTACATTAAGAGGTAGGAATAAGACAAGCACAGCTCACACCTGAGGGTCGTAGGGTAAATTTCAGGGGATGCTGGCTTAGGAATTTGCAGTCAAAGAAGGGGACTTCTATCAATAGAATTTTGTGTATCTATAGAAGTTGGGTTAATTGTAATAAAAAGTTTGGCCTTTGAGTGTGACTTGCATCACCAAATGCTCTTTTGCCTGATTAAGGGAAGGATTTTAATTGGCGGTGTTATAAAAAATAAAGAGCACCGTAAAGGTGCTCTTGTATAGGCCGTAGGATAAATTTTTTGCTGGGCTTTAGATTAAGCTACCATTGCGTAAGAGCTGAGGATTGTTACCTGCGCGCTGGTCGAACAATGGCTTTAAGCACATGGTTAAGCGGTTAGCAGAGTAATTGATATCGTAGCGGGAGGCGATATTCATACAACGCTCGGTGAAATTATTATTTAAGATAATATCCAGACCCTTGATGAAGTTAGCCATATCGCTCTCAGCTACGGCATGAGTGCGATTTGCAATCACATGAGTTGGCAACTCAACTAAGACACCAGCATCGCCAATGGACTCGGCAATACCTGTTTGGTTAGTACCTAATACTGGAGTGCCATGGGCAATGGCATCACGGGCAATGCTAACAGTGCTTTCAAAAGCTAAAGAAGGCACGACTAAGACCTTGCTCTCTAGTAGGATATCAGAGAGCTTGGCACCTGGGGCGATAACTTCGATAGCTTGTAAGTCTTGCTCGCTAAAGGCAGGAGCATTAGTCTGTGGGTCAACAATTAAAGCCATTTGCTCTTTAAACTGACCTGCATAGCTCTCGCAGACCGTGAACTTATAGTCACTTAAAGTAGCAGCTTGTGCCTTGGCTAAGGAGGCAAAGACGCTCACGCCCTTATCGACACTTGGGTTAACCATAGTAATGCGCTTGCGCTCGAGCTTTTTGGCGTTTGCCTCTGGTGCTAAGACAGGTAAGAAGGAGCCTACGACTACAGAGTTAATCTTACGGGTAGTAGCATAGAGATTGGCAGTAGCTGTACTATCGGTCACTACAACATCGATATTAGGGAAATTAAATCGCTCTGGAGTGCCGTCTAGGAGAGTATAGACAGTAGGAATACCACGACGATGGGCCTCATCAAAGCAGACCATAGAGAGCATATCAGTGCCTGTACCCATTACTACATCGGGGCGGAAAGCGCCAATAATAGCGCAGAACTTGGCATAGAAATTACGTTGCTCTTGGGAGGTCATATCGCCTAAGTGACGAGACTTGGTACGAATGTAGATGAAGTTGATATTGTTATCGTTGAGATTAAATGAAGTGTCTTCGCCCTTGAGCTTATCGTCTAAGTCGGTAAACATGGAAGTGCCGCTTTCATGGACGAAATTTAAGGCACTTAAGCCTACAATTTCTGCATCGCGGGCCTTTAAAGATAAGAGCATGTTACGCATTTGAGTAGCAGAGCTACTAGAAGTATCGTGAACGCTTAAAGGGCTCACCCAAAGTAATTTAGGCATATGAAGAAATTCCTGCAAAAAAGCATGACTAAACGGGGCGCATTAGGCTAGCGCTAGGCTTGGCTAAGCTAGCCGTGCTGACAAATGCGTTTTTGGTTTATTTGCGATAAAAAAGTGGATGATCAGAGGCCTGACTTAATAAAGGCTTGAACAAGTTAATCGTACGTAAAGTAGAGCTCTCAATAGAGTAGATTTCCTTGGCGCGGGCAAAGTGCTCACTATAATCAGTGCTCAAGATTTGCTTTAGGGCCTCTACCCATGGCTTGATTTCCTCATCCGTTGGGATACTCCAATTATCCTCTACACAATGTTCAGGAGCAGCCAAGGAGATACCACAGCCTGCCATAGCCTCAGGCAATCCGCCTGCTTGGGAGCATAAAACAGGGATGTCATTGAGCGCCGCTTCAGTTGCTACACGACCCCAAGACTCAAACAATAAAGATGGAGCTAATAAGGCTTTGGTGACACGATAGACAGGACGCATATCTTTTTGATTGCTCGCCATATCGACATTAGGGAAATCAGCGGCAGTAAAAGGATGCACCTCACTATTGCCCTTTTCGTGTAATAAACCTACGGTTTGAGCAAAGTTGCCGCGACTATTGATAACTAAGAAGCGCAGCTGCGGTAATTGTTGTTTGCAGACTTGGGCGAGCTTGGCAAAGATAGGCAGACCCTTGGAGCCCACAGGGTTTATAAAGGTGACATATTGTGGGTCTTTGTCGACACTAACTACGCGCTCAGGATTAATGAAAATACCTGTAGGTGCGACATTGATGTGATCACGCTGGGCATACAAGTTAGAGGTGGCCTGAGAGTCAGTAATTACTAAATCGTATTGCTGGAAAGAGAAACTGCTGTGATTGCCATTAACCAAGAGATAGACACACTTAATGCCACGACGGCGCGCTTCAAGATTGCATGCAAGCGGTGCCATACCAGGGCAATAGCCAAGCAGAATATCAGGCTTGAACTCGTCTAACACAGTTAAGAAAGTATCATAGAACAATTGACCTTCAGCTAAGGTAAATTGCATTTCTGAGCGGCTGTGACAGCGGGTATAGATATAGTGAATGCCATTGTCATCCAGAACAAAGGTATTGTGCTTATCTTCTTGGAGCTTTTCTTCTAAGTCACCAAAGACTGCAGTGCCTGATACATTATCAAAAACAAAGGAGGAACAAGACCAAACTTCAAAGCCTTTTTGAGCTAGAGCTTCAAGCATGGTTTTGGCATGTACAGATGCTCCTGAGGAGGTGTCATGCAAGCTATAAGGTGACAACCAAAGAATTTTAGGCATAGCAAAATCCCGATGACAAAATTAGTTTCTAACTTGTAGCCAGCTCTTGCAATAAGGCATTAAGAGCTTTACTAAATTGACGCACAAGTGCTCATAATTGATATTGGATACTGCTTGAGTAGTCTTGGCGCTCCAATCTTGAGTGAGCAGCTGCTCTAAGGCTTTAAACCACGGCTCAATTTCCTCATCACTTGGAATGCTCAAAGGATCTTCAAGACAATGCTTGGGAGGCTCAAGTAAGATACCACCGCCATTGACTACCTCATTTAAAGCTCCCACATTAGATCCTAAACAAGGAATGTGATTGAGCAGAGCCTCTGAGGCCACCCGAGTCCAAGACTCATAGTGCAAGAGCGGTACAGCTAAGACCTTGGTCTTTTCATAGACAAGACGCATATCGTAAGTGGCATTAGCCATGAGCACATTAGGGAAGTCCTGAGCGCTAAATGGATGCTCGTTTACATTATCCTTGCTATGGAGCTTGTTAATTTGCTCGACAAAGTTGCAATGTGAGTTAATGACCAAGAACTGTAAGTTAGGCATAGCACTTTTGCAATAGTGCGCTAGCTTAGCAAAAATAGCTAGACCCTTGTTAAATTCAGGGTTAACCATGGTCACAAAGAGAGGATCTTTGTCGTTAGATACTACCTTGGCAGGCTCAATAAAGGCACCAGCGGCCATAACATTGACGTGAGCTTGTACTTGGTAGTTATAAGCAGTTTGCTTAGAGTCAGACAAGATAAGGTCAATATTAGGGAAAGAGTATTGGTAGTCTTGATTATTAAAGAGCCAATAGACAGTAGCTATCTTGCGGCGCTTGGCCTCAGCAAAGCAATTGATGCAGTCAAAGCTCTTGCCATAGCCCATGACCATATCAGGCTTAAAGCGCTCTAAGAGATCGCAAAAGCAGGTAAAAAATACATTTTGCTCATCTAAAGTGCGCGCTGTCTCAACTACAGATGAACTTTTGACATATAAATAACGCACCTTGCGCTCTTGGAGCTCAAAGATATTTGTTTGAGGATGTTGCTCTAAGAGGGTATGGATATTGTCAAAAGCGACATTACGGGCTAAAGGATGCTCAAAAATAAATGAGCTTAAAGCTACGATCTCAAAGCCATAATTACTAAGGCTTTCTAAGAGAGTACGGCAATGTAAGGATGCTCCTGAGGAAATGTCATGCAAACTAACAGGAGACACCCACAAGATTTTGGGCATTATGATCTCCACGGGCTTAGGCTTACTTGGAGCTTAAATAGACCTAGTAAAAAGCGCTCGGCCGTTTTTAGAGATGTAACAACAAAAAAATAATAGTGCCTCATTACTGAGGGCTTGAAGCGTGCGTCTTTTACAAAAAAAACAAAAACTAGTAGTGATTGAAATGGACGCGATCGCAAGTGCGGCGCTCAAAGTAAGGACGCAAGATCTCAACTACTCTATCAATACTCTTATAGGCAGCTAAATTATCTTGAGCTTGAGCTAAAGGTGCACTCCAGTCTTCATTTAATAAGCGCTCTAACGCAGTGCACCAAGGCTTAATTTCCTCATCATCAGGAATAGATAAGTTATCTTGAATGCAATGCTCTGGGGCTGGCAGATGAATGCCTGCTCCACCTGAGGCCTCAGGTAGGCCACCAGAGTTACTGCCGAGCACTGGAATGCCATTTAAGACGGCCTCTGTAGCCACACGTCCCCATGACTCCCACCATAAAGATGGAGCCACTAAAACACGAGTAACACTATAAATAGGCTTCATATTGTTAGTGGCAGGGGTCATATCGACATTATCAAAGTCTTGCGGTTTGAATGGATGCTCATCTTTATTGCCATTGGTATGCAAGTACTGAATATTCTCAGCAAAATTACCACGGCTATTAACTACCAAGAAACGCAGCTCTGGATGAGTGTCGTGACAGTACTTGGCAATCTTAGCAAAGATACCGAGACCCTTTTCAAAGCTTGGATTTACAAAGGTCACATACTTAGGCTTGCGCTTGGTGGCCATATAGCGCTCAGGATCAAAGATCTCGCCAGTTGGAATCATGCGAATCTTATCGCGCTGCCAATATAAATTAGCCGAAGCGTTAGAGTCAGTTAAGATGAGATCGGTGTAAGGGAAAGCATAGTGACTGTGGTTGCCATTGAGCACAGGATAAATAGTCACAATGCCGCGACGCTTGGCCTCAGCAAAGCAGGTCATAGAGATCATGCCAGTACCAAAAGCCATGACAAAATCAGGCTTAAAGCGCTCAAGAACATCGCAATAGACATTAAAAAAGAGCTCTTGATCAGCTAGGGTTTGCTCATGTTCATAAGTGGAGGCACAACGAGTATAGACATAGTGAATGCCCTCATCGTCCATTTCAAACACTTGCTTATCTGTATTGGAGAGCTTTTCTTTGAGATTATTGAATAAACGTGCTCCATTAGGGACGTCAAAAATAAAAGAAGAACAAGACCAGACCTCAAATCCACGCTTAACTAAGCCTTCTAATACGGTCTTACAGTGAATTGATGCTCCTGAGGAAATATCATGCAAGCTGTAAGGAGACATCCATAGAATTTTAGGCATTAGGCCGTCCTCTATTTAAAGTTAAACACAGAAAGCCAAGCAGGGAGTGCGTTTAGTCTTGCTTTAACAACAATCACAAGCTATTAAAGCTCCATTAGTCAATTAAAGTAATGCAACTTGACTTTGGGAAAGTGTTTTCTTACCCAAATATAAAATTCTAACAGACAAGCATGCTAACTGTAAGCAACAAAGTTGGAGATTGTGTTCACTATCGCTTTTAGGATCTGTTCATGTAGTTGTCACATGGAGCTAAAAAATGAGGCCCATAGCATCACAATGAGACTATGGACCTAAGGCCACATGGGGCTGCCCTAGTGGTTTAGCACTTAGAGGCCTTGTAGACTACAAATTTGGTGGTCTTGGCTAAGATTTCTACCTTGGCAAAGGCCTCGTTTAAAGGCTCTTCGTAGTGCAAGCAGGCATTACCTACCAAGTAGAGCACGCCATCAGCAGTTAAGGAGTCCTTGGCCTTGGCAATCATGGCTAAGGTTTCCTTGGTGGTGCGATTTATGCCCTGATGGAAAGGTGGGTTAGTGGCAATGAGATTGAACTTGCCACTTGGCACATGAATGCCTGTAGCCTCAAGCTCACTAGCACTTGGCAACATATTAGAGGCCATAGTGCTGACGCTCAGGCAATTGGACTTGGCATTATTGTTAGTGCAAGCTAAAGCCGTAGCACTAATATCTGAGCATACTACCTGGCTAAAGCCACGGGCAGCTAAGGATAGGCCAATAATGCCGCTACCACAGCCTAAATCTAAGCAATAGCTGCTAGGGGCTAAAGTACACTCTGGCATTTCATCTAAGTTATGAGCACTTAAGTCAGGTAACTTAGAGGCCTCAGAGCAAGGTGCATTACCACTTAAGTCATGGTGCATAGCATTTAATAAGAGCTTGGTTCCCATATCGAGCTCGCCTTGGCTAAAGATGCCATGCTCTTGGTGTAAGGTTAAGCCACCAAAGGTGACATCTTTGAGGGCAGGAGCGGCTTTTAAAGTCTTGCCTTCTTGGAGGGAACCTAAAAAGACAGTGCACTTACGGGCTGTATCGACCTTGTAGACATCACAAGCCCCCTTGACCAAGTTATCGGCGCTCTTGCCACCAATATCATTGCTACCTAAGAGTAAAATTTTACCCTCATAGCAGAGCTTGCTTTGGAGTACGTGTAAGAGCTTTTGGCTTAAGCTCTTGGTCTTATTTAAAAATAAGACTAAGACATCTACGCTCTCAATGAGCTCATCGACACGGCTATCAGCAGCATCACTAAAGATAATGGATACATGCTTCTTTTGGGCATGCTCAAAATCGTGATGGCCTAACTTAACGCCCATCATGGCGCTTAAGCCTTGGGCAGTTTCATAATTGTCAGTGAGCACATAGGCACGCTCAGTGCTAATTAATTGAGGGAGTAATTGCAAGGAGGTAATTTGACCTGCAATTAAGACCTTTTTGTGCTCCCAATAAGTGCGATTGCGCTCTAAGACCTCTACTAATGGATCAGCGGCTTTCATAAAACTAACTCCCGTATCTGGCCTTATAAGTCGGCATTAATATCATTGAAATCAAAGTCGTCAAACTTGTGAGAACGACGTTTATTGCCTTTCTTCTTTTTAGCAGCAGCGGCTTTAAGGGCCTTAATGGAGGTTGGGTTATCCTCTTCTTTGGCTAAATTCTCTAAGTTTTCAGGTGAGGTAGCTTGGAGCTTTTGCAAGCGCTTTTGCTGTTTATCTTGCGCCTCACTGTGCTCCTCTTGCTCTAAGTCACTTAAAGAGCGCTTAGCTTGCAAGGCCTTAGCTAAGGAGACAAAGACATCTAAAGGCAAGTCCTCAGCGCGCTTATCTAAATCAATACCTAAAGCTACTAATTCTTCAGCTTCAAATAATGGGCCTAAAGAATTGCGAATGGTCTTGCGACGAGCAGCAAAGGCAGTAGTAGTGATCTTATTTAAAAATGGAGAGAGAGCTCGCTCTTCATCACTTAAGTCCTTTGGCAATAAGCGTACTACAGCGGACATAACCTTTGGAGGAGGCACAAAAGATGAAGGAGGCACGACTAGCACTGGTACCACTTTAGCGTGGAACTGAGCCATGACAGTTAAGCGCCCGTAGTCTTTTGAGCCAGGTCCTGCTGCTAAGCGCTCGACCACTTCTTTTTGCAACATAAAGTGCATATCGCTAATGCCAGGGAAGCTTAGCAAGTGGAAGATTAAAGGGCTGGTAATGTTATAAGGCAAATTACCAAAGACGCGGATCTTGCCATTAGGGTTTAACGAGCTAAAGTCCACGCGCAGAGCGTCAGCTTCAATTAAGTTCAAACCCTGTAAGAAAGGGTGATGGCGTAAACGCTCGGCTAAGTCGCGGTCTAATTCAATGGCAGTTAAGGCCTTAGAGCGCTCAAATACGGGGCGAGTTAAGGCCGCATGTCCAGGGCCAATTTCAACTAAAAAGTCACCTTCTCTAGGGTTAATGGCATCGACAATAGAATTGATGATGTGATCATTAACTAAGAAGTTTTGTCCAAAGCGCTTACGTGCTTTCATGTAAATTGGTGGTACGGCCATAAGAATCCCAAAGTGATTAAGAGCACCTAGATGGGCTCATTGCTTAAAAAACGGCAGTGATTTTAGCACAAATCAGATAAATAAGGCTTAAAGCTTATTTAAAGGCATTGCGTGCCATATATAAGGCTAAGCTAACGGCACTTAACAGTGACCCAGGATGGGCCTTGCCCTTGCCTGCTAGATCTAAAGCCGTGCCATGATCAACTGAAGTACGAATAAAAGGCAAGCCTAAAGTAGTGTTATAACCTGACTCAAAGCCCACATACTTAAGTACTGGCAGACCTTGGTCATGGTACATGGTCAAGATGGCAGCAGCATCATTTAAATACTTGCGCTGGAAGATGGTGTCAGCTGGAAGTGGTCCGACTAAATTCATGCCTTGGGCACGCAATTTCTCTAAAACCTGAATGACTACTTCTTGCTCTTCGCTACCTAAAGTACCGTCCTCGCCTGCATGAGGATTAATGCCGCATACATAGATCTTAGGGTTATCAAAGCCCATTTTGCTCTTAAGGTCATGGTGCAAGATAGTGATGATATTAGTAAGCTTATCCTTGGTAATGGCAGCACTGACATCTTTAAGAGGTAAGTGGGTAGTAGCCAAAGCCACATTCATTTGCTCGCAGCCTAGCATCATTACTACCTCAGGACAATTACATTGCTCTTGGAGATATTCAGTATGGCCTGTAAAGTCACGTAAATTTAGAGCAATTACGCTCTTGGAGATTGGGGCGGTGACCATAGCAGCAAAGACGCCGCTCTTGCAATACTCAATAGCCTTATCTAAGGTTGCAAGTACATAAGAGGCATTGGCAGCACACATAGTGCCAGGTACACTAGGAGCACCTAGTGGTACATGCAGACACGAAATATGACCTACGCCATTGCTATCGGGCTCGGTGGCTTGAAAGTAGTTTTCATCAAAGTCATGAATGACAAAGTCTTGCCCACTTAAGGCCATACGTTCTTGTAAAAGATGTTTATCGCCAATAAGTACCAGCTCAACAGGCACAATACCATAGGAATCTTGCTGGCTATCGCAGCGTGCATGCAGGGCCAAAGAATAAGGAGCTTGCTTGGTCAAATAATACATAAGCTCAGGACCTACGCCTGCTGGTTCTCCTGTAGTAATAGCAATGCGTAAGCCATGCGTGATATTAGTAGCAGTCATAATGCCCCCATATTGAAGATAGACGATAGACCTAAAAAACACACTCCTTCAATTTTAGGCCTTGAGCAAGCAAAAAGAAAAGCCTAAGCTTTTGCAAGCTTAGGCTCTTAATATAATTAACTCTTTTTCATATTCAAACAGGTAGTCAATCCTATTTTTTGCTACCTGCCCTCCTCCTATTTGCATAGGAAGATGGTGTAAGTAATCTGATGCTTAATTAATTATTTTTGAATGTCTAAGGGCTCAGAATTAATGCCTTGTTCTGCACCAGCTTGCAATAAGATTGGATCGGTAACTTGGACAAAGGCACTGCTACGAATTTCCTTTTCCCAAGCCTGAGCTTCTTGAGAGAAGAGGCGGCGGAAGATTAATTCATGAGCACGTTGTTCGTAAGCTTCTTGGCTGTCCTTATCGATTTTCTTATCTTCAAGATAAATTAAGTGCCAACCAAAAGAAGACTTAACTGGCTTGGAGATTTGGCCTACTCTTAAAGCGACTAAGCCTTGAGCAAAGCCAGGATCATAGCGGCTAGCTGGAGCATAACCTAGCTCACCACCTAAAGCGGCAGAACCTGTATCCTCAGAATACTTTTTAGCAGCAGCGGCAAAGCTAATGGAGCCCTTTTCAATGCTACGGCGTAAAGCATCTAACTGATTATAAGCAGCCTCGTCAGAGAAAATAACTGAGGTAGTAAGTAAGATGTGCTTGGCCTTGTAAGTGGTAATTGGTTCTACAGCTTGGTTAACTACGTCAAACAACTTAATTAAGTGCAAGCCAAAAGGAGAGCGAAAAGGACCTAAAACATCACCTTCTTGGGCCTTTAATAATGCAGGTAAGAAAGGAACTGGTACTTGGCTTTCAGGAACATAGCCTAAATCACCGCCTTGAGCAGCAGCTGAGCCTTGAGCATATTGGGCAGCTAAGCTATTGAAATCAGCACCTTGGCGAGCTTGAGCGCGAATGGAGTTAGCTAAAGCAGTGACCTTATTAACTTGAGCAGCGTTAGCGCGGGCATCTAAAGGCAAGATAATCTGAGCTAAGTGATAGCTTGGCTCTACAGAGCCAATATTCTTTAAGGTCTTGGCTAAAAGAGCAACCTCAGCATCGGAAATACGTACGCGACGACGTACTTGGTTATTACGTACCTCAGCGATAATCAAATCATCGGCATACATTTGACGGGCAGTAGCCTCGTCTTTGTCATAGCTTTGTAAGAGCTTTTCAGGGGTAGTGTTATTGCGCATAGCATCTTGAGCTAAGGCTTGGGTAATTTGGGTATCAGTAAGATTGAAACCAAATTGCTTGCCCTGCTGCAAGATAATGGAGCGGGTAATTAATTGCTCTAAAGCGGCGCGACGGGCATTGATAGCATCAACTTTGGCGCCACGTTGCTTAAAACTACGCTCAACTTCAACTTGAGCCTCATTGAGCTCGCTTTGGAGCACAATGTCAGAATTAACCACAGCAGCAGTGCTATCTAAGGAAAGCTCATTTGCCTCAGATACGGAAAACCACATGCCAAAAGAAAGGGCTGCCATAGTGGTTAGAATTGATTTATTAATCTTGCTTAATACCATTAGTGAAATCTCTTACAACAGCAATGGGCATAAGAACATGCGGGCTAAATTCTAGCACAAAGAATCTTAGGAAAAAATTTAAAGATACTTGCCCCCTTGTGATAAGTATCGCAACTTATAATTAAAGCTCTATGATACCAACACTTTTGACCTATAAAAGTTAAATTAGTTCTAAAAGCCAGTTTTCCTATAGCGCCGTTTGGTACAGACGAGGATAGACCAAAGGCCAAGCTCCTGTGTCCTGTGAAGGGTGGGGCTTGGCCTTTTGGGGCGCACTTGATAAGAATATAAGGTAACTTACTGGCTTAGGTTGGTTAAGTCGAAGTTATTGAGCAAGTGGGTATTGGTGAAGTTCTTGTCAGTATTGCCTGTGACGTTGATAGCACCTACACCCTTGAACTCAAATTGGATACCGATGCGGTGATCCTTTTGGAGCTCTAAAGAATCCCAGTCACAAGAATTGTAGTTCTCGTAGACAAAAGCTAAGGACCAGCAGCACTCCTCATACTTTAAAGCTACCTTGGTATCAATATTCTTATCTTGAGCCAAGTCATGATAGCTAGCTAAAGCTAAGCTCAATTTATCGCCCAAAGGAATTTGGGTAGCTAAGCCTAATTGGCTTAAGTCTAGCGTTTCATTTGCAAAGGAGCGATTGCCATCATTAGCAAAGCGATAGCTTACCTGTACCATCATGCCATTTTCATTGCGATAACGGGCCATAGCATTCCAAGCGGAGACGCTATTGGTCTCATTGGTATAGGTAATGGCAGCGTGGGTGGTTAAGCCTGGCAATGGATTGGCATTAAAGAAAGCCGATAACGGACTACGTGGGTAGAGGTTAGTCGGATCATTTGGGTTTAAGGTCACACGTGTTGGCACAAAAGAGTAAGTCTGGGAAATACCAAAACGCATGAGCTCACGATCGTGGGCATCAAGCAGACGTGAGGTCAGGCCTACAGTAATATTATTCAAATCAGCAATACGATCTAAACCAGTGTAGTGAGCATATGAGAAGTTAGAGTAGTAATCGCTCATTCTGCTGGTAGTATCGTACAGGGCAATATCATTTTGATCCTTGTAAGGAATGTATTGATATTGAACCTCAGGCTCTAAAGTCTGTGTATGACGCAAATCCAAGACCTTGCGCTCTAAGGTAGTCTTGCCGCGTAATTGCAATAAGTACAAGGCACGGGTCTTGGAGCTAGCAAGATTATTAAAGCCCAAGGAGTCTTGGTAATAATCAGGCATATTATCCAAGCTATCTTGGGAGTAATGGGTCAAGAAGCCTCGAGCATTAGCGCTAATGGAGGTGCCTCGATTATTGAAGATTTGATAGCCAAAATCAGGCTCTAAGTGTAGGCGAGTTGCGCTAAACTTATTGCTTTGATCGACATCCGAGCTGCTGGCAAATTGAGTAAAATCGCTTTTAATGTTGAAAGTTACGGGGCCATAAGTATCGTAGTACTGGGCCTTAAACTGAGGCAACATGGCAAAAGGACGATAGTAAATAAGACTATCTGGCACTAAGCGCTGATAGTCACGAGCCTCGAGCGATAAATTGTAAGTTGGACGATCGTATTTAATCGAGAAAGACTGTATTAAGTGATCGTCAGTGACGCTAGTGTCTTTAGGATTAATATCATCTAAGTAGTCGTAATCGTTATTACGTACTTTTTGATAATCAATAGTGATGTTTAAATCATTATTTAAAAAGCGCGACTCATGCTGCCAACGCAAGAAATAACGATAGCTATCATCAAAATTGGAGTTTAACTGCCAGTTATTATCATCATGAATATAATCAAAGGTCAGAGAGCCTTGAGTATTCTTAAAAGGTAGATATCTAAACTCGTTAGAGAGCAGCAAGCCACGTTTACTCATATAACGAGGGCTTAAGGTATAGTCGTAATTAGGCGCTAAATTAAAGTAAATTGGCTGCTCATAATCAAAACCATTATCGGAGCTAATGGAAATATTTGGGTATAAAAGACCGCTCTTGCGCTTATTGGTAATTGGGAAATTGATATAAGGCAAGTAGAAGACAGGAACATCTTGGATGTAGAGCACACTGTTATAAGCTGAGCCAAAAGACTCATCTTGCTCAATCTCTACACGTGAGGACTCGACACGCCAAGCATTATCGTCCACAGGACAAGTACTAAAGCTCAGATCTTCAATAACCGAGCTCTTGGCCTTGCCATCTACAGTAATTAATTGGGCGCTACCACGGGCTACTGAGCCATTTAATTGGAAATTGGCCCCACTAAAGGTGGTAACTTGGCTATTTAAATCACTTTTGATCTGTCCTTTGCTAGTTACGGTGAGCTCAGGGCCTTGGAATAATAAATTACCTTGAGTCTCAACTTTACCGCTCTGGCCATCATAGTGGGCCTCATCGGCCTTAATGAGCTTGTCGCCTTGAGTTACCGTCACATCGCCACGATAGGTAACTTTATTATCAATACCACCATCAACCTCATCTGCTGCAATTTCTACAGGGGTAGTATTAGGATCATAATCAAGCGGCTCTTTATAAGCTGGAATGCCATAGTAGCAAGATAAATCGCGCTCAGGTACGGGCATAAAAGGCGCAGGCTTCCATGGGTTCTTCTTTAAGCTATTTAGCAGACGTAAAGGGAAAGTAGCCGAGGCCGCTAAATGCTCATTGGATAAATACTGCTCAGTAGTAGCATTATTGACCATTAAGCCATAGCTGGTGGTAGCAAAAGAGCTCACTGCTTTGAGGCGCTTTTGTTGCTCTTTGAAAGTAGTATCTTCATTGAGCAGCAAGCTACTGTCACTGTCACTGTTAGTAGCACTAGGATTGACGTTAAAACTTGTAGAAACCTTGTGAGCAGGCAAAGCTACACCTTTGCTCTCTTGAGCAAAAGCTGAGCTAGGGCCATAGAGCAGGCAGGTAAGAGCGACAGCTAAGGCGCTTAGCTGAAGCTGAGATGAGGTTGAGCGCTTCAATGTGGACTTCCTTACTAACTAATCTATTGCCCTCAGAGCGCTTAAGGAGCCTAAATTAAACTGTCTAAACTCTCCTATTAGCGCATAAGCTAGCTAAAAAACACCAAAGAAAGCTCAGACAGTGTAATTGAGCGGGCACAAGATAAGAGAAAGTGAAAAATAGTGAGTTCAATTTTAGCATAAAGGCAAGATATGAAAGTAATCATAGAATGCGCTCTTGCAAATTTGAGCTGCTATAAAAAAGGGCGCTGCATGCGCCCTTTTTTAATTGGAGGTAATGATTAAGAATCTTGGCCTGGTACATTTCGCACTGGCAAATTAGGATCGCTTAGCAAATCGCCATCTGCATCCATATTGACATCATTGCCAGCTACGGTGCGCTCTTCATTGGCCCAAGCTCCCAAGTCGAGCATTTTGCAACGCTCAGAGCAAAAAGGCCGGAAAGGATTGGCGCTAGAGTAGACAATGCGCTTATGGCAATAAGGGCAAGAGACCATAAGAGCTTCACTGTCTGTTTCGGTTACTTGTCCTTGATGAGCCTCACGGCAAATTTCATCGTAAGTGCCAGGTGGCAGCAGATCTTTTAAACTCAATTGATACCACCTCTTACATAAGCCAGCTCAAAAGTAATATCGCCTACAGCCGCCCCCTTGACATAAGGGGAGAAGCGCACGTTGATATTAGATTGGAAGCCACTGACTACAGGATAGCCACGCACATGCTTAGGGTACTTAATTTCAATGAGCTCACAAGGCTCAGAGGTCTCTTGCATAAAGCCATTGACGGCGACTCGAGATTGGTAGTCGGAAAATAAGCGCCACAAATTTAAAATGCAGGTAATAGGGATACGCAAGCAGTCAAGTTCTTTGAGCCATACAGTAGCGGTGGCCACCTTGTCTTGAGGATCTAAATTGGACCAAAAGACAAATAAAGGAGTATCAAAGCAGTTGACGCCTGAGGGGGTTAAAAAGCGGGGCTTAATGCTCTCAATAATAGGATCGTTTTGTAGCACAGTGCGTTGACGGGTAAAGGTATTGAGTGCCTTATGAGACTCGTCAATTTGACCTAGGAGCTCGGCAATTAAAGGCTGGTCAGCCTCAGGATTGTTTTGCCAATTCTTGAGCTTATTAGAAAGCTTATCGAGATCTCTGCCCAGTTCAATTTTTAAAGTGCCAGAGCCATCTAGTAAGTCTAGAAAGTCAATAATGCCTCTGAGCAGGTTAAAGGTGTCGGCATTGGTCTGCAAAGCCGCACTTTCTTGTATGCGATTAAAAATAGCCTCAAACTTAAGATAAGTTCGGGCTTTGGCGGTTAAAGGGAAATCGTAAACAAACATATGCTAAATCTTTTTGCTTATCTATGACTACGGCTCAATAGGCATGGGCTAATACTCATTATTTGCTAAGTACTAGCACCTAGTTGCTGTGTCCTACCTATATTTTATTAGGCTTGTAAGAGAGTTAAGCCTCTCTATAAGGGTGAGAACACGCACCCTCGACCTTATACGAATTGTAGTTCCTTTAAATACCAAGGGCGAAGTTCTTTACAAGTTGCAAGGCGCTTTGGGGATTAAAAGAACTCGTTTGGTGAGCGGATGATTGCAATACGTTGCCACAGGCCCTTTTAAATTGTAGCGATTGTGCCACTGGAAAATCGCGTATCTTGTGAACTGGCAAGATATTTAATATGTAAGTTTAACACGTGTTTGCGCTTTTCATCCATGCTTAAAACGTCAGTTTGGATGATATCGTTAGCATGTTGTAACTTATAGTCGCGGCTTAATTGTTTATTAATGATATTTTGGGCCACTTCACGCGAGCATTGATCGCGCTGAATAATGCGTTCAATTTGGGTAGGCAAACTAGCATCAACCACTAAGATAGTATCGACCATATGCTCTAAATGATTTTCAAAGAGCAAAGGGATGTCCAGCATAATATAAGGCGCTGCTTGATTAGGCTCTAAGACATAGCGCTTATCTAAAGGCTCACTTAAGGCTATCTTGCCCTCAGGCGTTTGGCTATCGCTGTGAGGATTGATTTTCTTTAAGCTTTCTTGGAGCTTGCAAAAATCTAGATAGTCCTTATCTAAAGGCAAGCCTTGAGCGCATAAATTACATAGCTCGAGCGTGCGTTCATGAATAGCAGGATGAATAATGCTATTTAAGGTGGATAGCTTCTTTTGATCTGCAAAAACTACAGTACGTAATAAGGGGCGATTTAAAGAGCCGTCTTTAGTTAAAATTTGACTGCCAAAGGCTTGAGCTATCTTCTCTAAGGTCGCAGAGCCTGCTTTTACTACCTCACGAGCAATCATATCGCTATCGATAATCGTAACCCCATAGAGGCTAAAAAGCTTGCCAATAAAGCTTTTGCCACAGGCAATATTGCCTGTTAATCCGACCTTTAACATTGCAAATTTCCTACGTCTGATAAGTGATTATGAACGTAATAAGATAGCCCTAAAACCAGAACATTACCAATATAGACCATAAAATTAGCAAATAGTTGCCTCAAAAGGGATCTTTTGCTGTAGTTATTGTTATTATTGATAAGCAGTAAGGGCAATGATGTTTTTCATGCTAAGGCTCAGATAAGGATAGAACAACCTGAGCGGCTCTTTTAGCTAGGTGAGAAATTGAAAAAATTAAAGATTAAAGTATGGCTTTTGGGCTTGCCTTTATTGGCTTTAGCTCTGAGTGCCTGTCAAAGCTCCGATGAGTCACAAGAGGCTCAAGAGGGAAAAACTAAGGTCGATAGCGCCTATAGCTTAGACCATCCTATTTTTAAAGGTCGTGCTATTTATTTGCGCGGTGAAATGAATGATTTTGGGGTGCAAAGAGCCTATCGCTTGCGCAAGTTTAATGACAATCAATACTGCGCTTTAGCCCCATTGCGCTCTGACTGGTCTCCTTATAAGTTTAAATTTGCTGATGCTAAGTGGTCATCAGGTACCAATTACGGCTTTGCCTCTCCTCCTGGTGTCTTGCGCTTAGGTTCGTCTCGTGCGCTTTTAAATGGCAAGTCGCGTTTTGAAGAGCTGCGCTATGAGGTTCCTAAAGATGGCATTTATCGCTTTTGCATCACAGTAGATAATGACTTGCCTTATGCAAGTGTCTCCTTGCTAGAAGATGGCAAACTCACCACTACTGAGGAGCTTATCAAAGCAGAAATTGAGCGTGAATTTAGCGTTCCTAAGAATTAGTGACTAAGACATGGCAGAAGAAAAGAATATTACGCAAGAGCAAGCACAATTGTTGATTGCTTTTGTTGATTACTTGGCTATAGAAAAGGGCGTGTCTGAAAATTCCCAGTTCTCCTATTGCTCGGATGTCAAAAACTTCTTGCTCTATTTAGACTCACAGCAAGCTTCCTTGACCTTATTTGATAGTGATGATGTGCGTTCTTACTTTGAAAAGCGCCTCCAAGAAGGCACTAACTCGCGCACCGTCAGACGCTTTTATGCCTCTATCAATAACTTTGTGAAGTTCTTGCGCTTAGAGGGCATGCGTGATGATAATCCTTTAACAGCGGTGGACTTAAGTAAGACCGCTGTGACCTTACCTAAGGTAATGAGCGAGCAGTTGGTCACCAGATTTTTAGCTGCCCCTGATCTGACCAAAGATTTGGGGATTCGCGATCGTGCCATGTTTGAGCTCTTGTATGCTTGTGGTTTGCGTGTCAGTGAGTTGTGCAATTTAAAGTTTGCTGACATGCACTTGTCTGAAAAGTACTTACTCTTATTTGGTAAGGGCAATAAGCAGCGTATGATTCCTATGACCGATGCTGCTTGCTATTGGATTGACACTTACATCAAGACAGCACGTATCTTAAAAGATCCGAATAATCAGTGCCCTTATGTCTTTATTTCCAATAAGTGTCCTGATAAGCCTCGTCCTATGACTAGAATTGCTTTTTGGTATCGCGTCAAAGCCTATTCTAAGCAATTAGGTTTAGAGACCGCCCCTTCGCCTCACTCTTTTAGACATGCTTTTGCCACCCACTTGCTCAATCACGATGCTGATTTGCGCTCCTTGCAATTGCTCTTAGGCCACTCACGCCTTTCTACTACCCAGATCTACACCCACGTAGCGCTGGCGCGTATGCATTTAATGTACGACAAGGCCCACCCTAAGGCCTAGGTTCTAGCCTTGAAATGAAAAAGCCCCTGCTTTTAAAAAGTAGGGGCTTTTTCATAAGTGCGCTTCACTAAGGGTGGAGAGTGGCGCGCTGCTTTAGAGTATTTTACTTGAGCTCTTAGTCTTTTGGTACGTCGATTTTGCGGCAAGCTACGGCGGTAAAGACTACGTCAGAGGAACTGTTAAGAGCAGTCTCAGTAGAATCTTGGATTACGCCGATAATAAATCCAATACCTACTACTTGCATAGCAATGTCATTGCCAATACCGAAAATGGAGCAAGCCAGAGGGATTAACATTAAAGAGCCACCAGCAATACCAGAGGTACCGCAAGCACATAATACAGAGGCAATACACATTAATAAGGCAGAGGCAAAGTCAACTTCGATGCCTAAGGTGCGTACGGCAGCCATAGTCATAATAACGATGGTCACAGCAGCGCCAGACATATTAATGGTGCAGCCTAAAGGAATGGAGATAGCGTAGGTCTCTTTTGGCAAGCCTAAGCGCTCGCATAAAGCCAAGTTAACAGGGATGTTAGCAGCAGAGGAGCGAGTGAAGAAGGCTGTTACAGCACTTTGAGTAATGCTGGTGAAGATCAATGGATATGGATTCTTGCGGCAAACAATGAAGGCTACTAATGGGTTTAAGACGAAAGCAATTAAGAGCATGCTAGCGACTAAAACTAATACTACTTGTAAGTAGTTTAATAAGTTGGCAAAGCCGCCTTCTTGAGTGCAAGAGCTATAGACTAAACCCATAACGCCTAAAGGAGCAAAGCGAATGACGATACGTACTACGCCTGCTACGGTTTGAGCTAAGTCATCTAACACTAACTTGGTAGGCTCGTGAGCTACACGGAACATTAAACCAAAGGTAATACCCCATACTAAGATAGCAACATAGTTACCCTTGATTAAAGCATTAACTGGGTTATCTACAGCCTGCATAATGAAGTTTAAGAGCACCTCAGAAATGCCTTGAGGAGGAGAAACTTCAGTGGCGGCATCAGCTAAAGCTGGGAAGGTTACTGGGAAAGCGTAACTCATGCTTAAAGCTAGGATCGATGAGAAAATCATAGAAATGAAGTACACAAAGATCACAGGCTTCATATTGGTTTTAGTGCCCTTGGTATGACCTGCAATGGCAGAAGATACCAGCACAAAAACTAAGATAGGGGCCATAGCCTTTAATGCAGATACGAATAAACTACCAAAGGCTGGTAATACGGTCTTATCGCCAGGGATAATCATGGCGAGAATGACACCAACTACAAGACCAATCACTACTTGCATAATGAAAGGAATGGCATTAAAGAATTTTGCTATAGGATTATTTGGGCTAACTGGCTCAAGCATTTTGTTAGTCTTCCCTGTTGGTTCCAAAGAAAAAAGAGCAAAGCTAAGATATTTAGCAGGTTATTGTTCTTTCTTAATGCTGCCTGAAGTCATCTTAATTAAGTCTTGTTATGCGCTAAGGCTCTTTACCCCCTAACGTGCTCCCTTTGCTGCCTAATAAAAAGCAAAAGCTCTCAAGCTCTAATAAGAGCCCAAGAATAGCGAGTGATATTAGGAAAGAAACGGCAGTTAAGAAGCTTGTTAAAACTGGTTAACTGAACTGACAAGGACTACAACTAAAGCTTTTTAGTTGATTAAGATGTGCTCAAGCATAGATGGCTGGCTTGGCTATTTTGGCAGACTAGAAAAAACGCCGCCATTATAGCGCGTAAAATGATAAATTTTGCCAAACATCACAAAAAATAGCGCTTAAATATAATTAAGGGACTTTACTTTAGGGGCTTGAGCCTGATTTTTGACGACGAGGTTTGGCCCAATGTGTGCTAGAGCTTATAATTAAGTTTTGCTTAGCTTAAAATAAGTAAGCCCGCAAGTGCAGGGCAGGGGTATCATTGGTTTGACTCTATGGAGATAGCAGCGTGCAGTTAGGTTATCGTTCTGTTTCGTTTGATTTGCATGGCAATGAGTATGTCGCTTTGCAAGGCGCAAATGATAAGTTCTTGGCGCTACAGGGCTCAGTGAGGATTAATAAGTCGCGTATTACTCGTCAGTTTAAGAGCACCCAGATCTTCCATGATTTAGCTCCTAACAATATCTTGCAGGGCATTTCCTTAAAGTCTAATAATGAGTACACCTCGGCTGTCTTTGCTTATCAAAATGTAGGCGAGTTCAAGAATTTCTTGTCGGTCATTGATCCGCACTTACAGTATTCCAATGGCAAAAAATTAGGCCGTGCAATTGCTCTTTTGCATCAAGATACCTTAACTGGTCCGCAAAAAGATAAGGCCGAAGAGCGTAGAGATACCATTCACCAAAAGCTCACCACTTATTTAACTAAAGGCCCTCGCTTTAATCACGAGACCCCCATTTTAAAGGCCATTATTGACCGTATTGATAGTCTTGGCGATTACAAGCTCACCCGCCGCTATGGTGGCTTGCGTCTGGATAATGTCTTTTTGACCAATACGGGCAATGTCATCTTAAAGCCAAGTGCCTCCTATGGCTTTGGTGATGCCATTGAAGATTTAGTTCTTTTTGAGTGTGAAGATGCAGGTCAAATGCCTTGCGTAGTCGCTGGTGTGATTGATGGCTATTTTGGTGGTGTTAATGTGCCTGCCAATTTTTGGGTTGGCTTTGCTATTTATAGTGCTATCTACTCGCTCACTCGCTGCTCAGAGCATGCTCGTAAGTCCAAGACCGAACAAGAGCGTATGGTCGCTCAGTCCCGTCGCATCTTACAAGACTTCGATAACTTTACCCGACCAATTCCACGTTGGTATCGCTCTAATATAGTCAAAAAAGCCAAGGCCGAGGTCAAGTTGCTGGGAATCTAAGCTATACCTCATAATGAAAAAGGGCTGTCTTGCATACACAAAGGACAGCCCTTTTTAATTAGTTGGGGATGGGGTAGTGTTTTTTTAAGACAGTCCGCTGATGAGCATACGGATAGAAACCAAGAACATGCCTACGGCAAAGATGCGCTTTAAGGTAATAGGGGAGACGCCCTTACCAATTTTGACGCCAAAAGGTGCGCCTAAGATAGACAGTGGAATGACGCAAGCTACTGCTAAGAGGCTGACATATCCTACGGTAAAGATAGGAGCATTATCTGGGGTCACACCAGTAAAGAAGAGCACTAAGGCACCTGGAATACCTACAAATAAGGTTACAGCCGAGGAAGTACCTACTGAACGATGGGGTTTTTCGCTACAGGCATTAAGCACAGGAATAGTTAAGGTACCACCACCTACACCGAGCATTACAGATAAGAAGGAAATGCTAAGTGCAATCAGGCGCTGCCACCACGGACCTGGTAGGGAGTCAAACATAGGCTTGGCCTTAGCTCTAAAGAAAGTATTTAAGCTATTTAAGAGCATCATGACGCCAAAGAGGATGACTAACCATTTGCCGCCATAAAAAGAAGAAATTAAGGAGCCTAATAAGACACCAATGATTAAGCCAGGAGCCCAAGTCTTGATAGTTTGGACATTAATATTGCCATTACGGTATTGGGCTGCTGCGGCGGTAATGGAAGTTGGAATCATACAGGCTAAAGATGTACCTGTAGCTAACATCATGGCCACAGTAGGATCGACGTGGAACGCTGAGGTAAATACATAGTAAAATACGGGGACGAAAATAATACCGCCACCAATACCTAATAAGCCTGCAAAAAATCCACCTGCCAGGCCACAGGCGCCTAAGACGGCTACAGTGAAAATCAATTCACTCCACTCAAGTCCAAACATACTCATGTACCTTTAAAAGCTATTTTAATGTCTACTTTGCATTTCTTGCGCTACAAGAAAGCTTGAAAGACCGTGATTTTATGTAGATTTTAAATTAAAGCAACAAAAATTGCTTAATAACTTTAATCATCTAAAACTAACTTCAAGCAGCGCACTGCGCTTACTTATGAAGATAAAAGGCTTAAATATGCCTTTTTAATGAAAAATTGTAAAATTTTATAAAAAATTTAGTTAAAGTTGTTGACAAGGTGATGTCAGACCGATATTATATGCACCCGTTGAGACATCACAGCAACGAAACAAAGTTGTGATTAACCTGCAGGGCGTCCTTAGCTCAGTTGGATAGAGCAACAGCCTTCTAAGCTGTGGGGCGAAGGTTCGACTCCTTCAGGACGCGCCAAGCGTCAACAAAATTGATTAATATAATCTCTCTGGTGGCTGTAGCTCAGTTGGTAGAGTCCCGGATTGTGATTCCGGTTGTCGTGGGTTCGAGCCCCATCAGCCACCCCAATTTTTAGATTATATTAGTCCCACTCTGCGGGAGTGGCGAAATTGGTAGACGCACAAGATTTAGGTTCTTGCGCCTTCGGTGTAAGGGTTCGAGTCCCTTCTCCCGCACCATCTCCTGTATTAAGCAATGACGGCAACCCTATGGTTGCTTTTTTTGTCCCTAAAATTTTTACATACATAGCTGTATGTAAAAATTTCCGCATTTATCCTCTCCTCTCTTCTCTTAGCACTCAAAGCTTGGCTCTTATCTATTGCTCTCTTTTACTTAGCCTCGTAGGCAAGATTTGAGGGTCACGGGGCTTAATATTTTGCTTAAACAAGACTTTTGTGTGTCTTTGCTAGTAAATAATACTTTTTTGTTCAGGATTTTAATTAACAGGAACAATAGATTAATGGCAAGAAAACAGTATGGCACCACTTGGTGGGGCCAAAAGTGGCTCGATTCTCTTAGCGGTATTGATAATGCCAATCGTATTCCGCGCGGCTTATCTTATGCGCGTAATGATTCAGTTTTTGGTCTTAAGATCGATACTGACAAGGGCGTGATTAATGCTCACGTAGTGGGAAAGTATTGTCCTTATTACAAGGTTAACTTAAAGTTCTATCGTGTCACTGAGGCTCAAAGTAAGGCTTTTATTGAGGCCGCAGCTAAAGATTTAGCTGTGATCTCAGGTCTGGCTAACCGTACCTTAGCGCCAGGGCCAACGCATCTTAATTTTACTTAGCAGTATTGTAGAATAGTTTTGTCAGG